>Ga0268263_1000043_pt1 | contig 355401 bp, 302 predicted proteins | sample Biomet5_FD_190358 | JGI IMG/M metagenome (GOLD analysis project Ga0268263, IMG submission 190358) | Microbial communities from bioreactor (seeded with sewage sludge) at LBNL, California, USA - Biofuel metagenome 5 (SPAdes) (version 4) | ecosystem: Engineered > Bioreactor > Anaerobic >... | reverse complement strand
GGATTGCATTAAACCTGTTAAAAAATGACAAAAGCAAAAAACGAAGCATCAAGGGCAAACGCCTCGATGCCGGATGGGATAACGATTATTTGATCCGAATACTAAAAAATTAGATGCGTTTGCCCTGCATAACTGGGATGAAATAGAAATAATATTTGTTAATTTGATTGACATAAAATAGGGTTCGAAGAATTATTTCCAAAAATCTTATTTCGGATTTTTGATCTTATTTTATTAAATTCCATCATTCATATAATGATACCCTAAAAAACATACATGAACACACACAAAATTATTGCATTATCTGTTTTTCTGGTGGTACTTGTTGCAGTTCCGTTAAGCCATTACCTATTACCGGACGAAAAAATTTTTATTACCGACATCATTGTGAGCCTGGCTAATTTAGTTCTTTTACTCTATCTGCTCTTTGGCAAAAAACAGGAAAAAGCAAAACCATATTCAATATTTCTGTATCTGGCTTTGGGCTATACTGTTCTAAAAGGAATAACATTATTCTTTATACCATCTTTCAGCGGATATGAAAAATCATCCCTCGGGATTATTGATTACACACCGTTTTTTATTTTCCTGACAACGATTGTGATTTGTTATAACTTTAATCGGAATATTTCTCCAAAAAATGCTAATTGAAAGCCAGAAACTTTTCAGGAAGAATAAACATTTTTTATCCGGGACATTCAGCCAAAAAATAAATTGGGAGAAAAATTCCAGCAAGTAATTCCGAACCCCGACTATATTGTTGCAGATGAGTAAAATATATAAATACTTTTATAAATCGAATGTGATTTTTTAGTCGGCTCTGACTTTAAACTTATAAAACAAATATTCATGGTTCACACTATTCTTTCTTTTTTATTAGGGTGTTTAGCCCTGTTTTTTCTTTTAAAGAAAAAGGCATATTCTTTATTTTTTTATTGTCGTTGTTCCGAAAGAAATCATGAGATATTAATAAGAAATTAAAACGCCGGGGGAAAAATATTGATTTTTTGAAGACAGGCATACGGTAGAATTTTTTTATGGGATTCTACAGGCTTTTTTTGATTAAAGCATTCGAAATGGATATAAATATTCATGTACATACGAAAAAAAGATTAATGGAAATCCGGATTTATATATTGAATCTTTTAAGAAAAAGGCTCAGGAAAAATTATGGACGATTGAAGCCAGATCAGAAGTTCAGAATGATACGATCACCTTTAAAAGAATTTTACGAGTTTTTACTACGTCCGGAATTGAAACGGGAGTCGTACCGACGGTCAACAAAAATCCGGAAATTTTTTGTCCTGATGGCACTGGATATTTTTATCGCCCTGTTTTTGTTGGGTATAATATTTTTTCTTAATTACATAAAATTAACTGACACCAACAACCTCAAAGTTTCCTTCGGGCCTGGCACAAAAGTATTATCGCAATGGGTGCTAATAATAGTATTATTTGTATTGCTGGTCCCGCTTATTGAAGAAACCATATTCAGGTTACATTTACGCCCGGGGAAACGGGTTCTCCGTATTTGGTTTGCAACCGTTATTCTTATTGGCGTTTTTTTTCTGGTACAGAAGTTCCAATCAACATTCTGCGATTTAACAGTAATTGCCGGAGGAATTGCATTACTTACCTGGTATTTCCGAAACCAGTATAAAATCAACAATGCTGTTCGCCGGTTGTGGATCAGAAATTTTTCTTTTGTCTTTTACTTCACAACCCTTGTATTTGGTTTTTATCATCTTCAGAACTATCGTTTGTCTCCTTCAATCCTTCTTTTTTCTCCACTGATAGTAGCCCCGCAAATATTTCTTGGGCTAATTACCGGGTTCCTGCGAACCATGCTTGGTTTTTGGTGGGGGTACTTGTCCCATGTCATACACAATACTTTCTTCTTTATGATTCCGTTTTTGCTTTTTTCCACCTTTTCTTCCCCTACGGGCCTAAAGCAGGAATGTGCTACCGTCAATTTCCCCCCGGAAGTATTTCCCCCGGAAAAATACGATTTAAAAATCGACGATACCGAAAATAGCAGGTGGCATAGCGGCAAAATTAATCCCCGCGAGATTGAAACCGAAAGAACAACCATAAAAAGAGTTTTTTCCATTCTTACCTTTTCAGATACAGCAAACATCAAATTCGAAAACAGGGAACTGGCCAATACCAAAATAAATATCTCTTTTAGGGATAAATCCCCGAAGCAACACCAAAATACCAGCTATATACGATATTTTGTATTACAAAAACTTCTTGATAAATACAATCTTAAGGCAGAACGTGAATTTATTCAGGACGAATTATGGCTGTTAACAGTTCGGGATAATTCAAAACTTCTTAAACAAAAAAAGCAGGAAGGGAAAAATGTCTCGCCTGATAAAATCATCCTAAAAGAGGTAACATTACGTGATTTGTCGAAAAAAATAAAATCAACCTACCATATTAATGTATTTTGTCCTGTAACCGATTATGAGGAATACACATTTATCATTCCGGAAAATGATCTGGAGGAATTGCATGAATTATTAAATGATTACGGACTTTATATGGAAAGAAAAGAACGAAAAATTGCAAAATTTTATATTAGTTCAAAGGATTCAAGATGAGTTTTGACAGGATTAAAGAATTTATCAACATTAAAACAGATGATGAACAAATTAGCATCCTGATTTACCTATGAAACACATTTTTCCAATACTCATTTATTGTTTTGTAACGTGTAACCTTTTGTATGCACAGGAGACAAAACAAGCCGAAAAAAATGTAACCATTTATTTTATCCGGCCTGTATTTAATCACGCATCGAGGAACGTGAACCTTTATCACCAAAACGAATATATTGGCAAGTTAAGGGCAACGGGTTACCTGAAATATGAATGTAGCCCCGGCTGCCAATTGTTCTGGGGGGCTGCTGAAAATCAATATTTTATTGAGCTAAATGCAAAGGCAGGGGAAACATACGTGATAAAAGCTGATTTGACAGAGTGTATGCTAAGGCCTAAGATTAAGCTAACATTGGTTAACAAGATGGACGAACAATATGACAGGCTGCTCGCTGGCATTGCAGGGAAAAAGCCCCATCAGGAACCTTTGGATAAAATAAAAAAGAACAATGCCTGTCAGAAATTTTTTATTGACAAATCCCTTTTAAATTATAAAAACCAATGTAAACTTGTTACTTCCAGTCCACGGCAGCCGGTTGCTAATCAAGATTTAATTAGCTCCAAATCAATTGTAGAAATACGAAAGTCCCCTATCATTTTGGATTATAACTTTATCGATTTACCTTTTTCAAAAGAAAGTATTAGCCTGTCAGGCTTCAACGGGTTATTCACAAATCCCTCAATGTCACAGTCGTTAAATATAGCTTCTTCTTTTTACTCGGCCACCAGGGAAGGGCTGTACCGGCTTATGAGCAAATCTGAAAAAACACGAAAATTGTACAAACTGGCTTTTTTTATAACAGATTGGTATTCGTTTTATCCTATACCTTTGGCTGACTGCTGGCTGCACGAAGAATTTCACCGGGCAGTTTTTGCCAAAAATGGGGGGGATAGTTATAATGACGTGTATAAATTCCCTTTTTCCAAAGACCTCATAAATGTTTCCCATGTGAAAGATGACGATCTTGTTTCACTGAAGAAAAACCATCCGGCAGACATGGTACGAATGGCGGAAGCCGGCATCGAAGGCGAATACCTGTTGGCCGGCAAAATAAACAAAACAGCATTTTTTAACAACTCGAAATCGATAACAATAGCTCCGCTTCTTTCAACGATCAATAGCATATACTATGTTAGTACTTGTTCAACGCAGGAGGCCGATGATGATACTGACGAATTGAACACAGAAGAAGGGGACAATGTTGAAAAACGGGATTTGCTGGGACTGGATTTCACAGCCTGGGTTTACGATTTATACCGCCCTGACGAACCATATACCAATAGGGGCATACATCCTTCGGGCGTGGGGATCAACCGGTATATCAAACGTTTGCAACTAACCCATGATGAATTGTCGTTCCTGAAGCTACAGGGGAAACTGCAATTAATCAATCTTATCAATCCTTTCTTATTTTTTGAAAATTCGTTCACCCTTCAGAAAAAAGAGAACGGAGACGATACCCGTGCAAACTTTTATTTTAATCATTGGCTTTCGCCGTTCGGGTACGACATTTCGACCTCCGGGTTATTGCATTACAACCGCCATAATTATGCTTTTACATTTCACAACTATGCCAATCATAACCGGTGGTTTCCGGGAATTGAGTTTGAAACCTGGGATTACCTGCTCGGCGAGGGCAAATTCAAACGCCCCATCCCTGTTTCGGCCAAGGCAATGCTTTGGCTGCAACCTAAAAACCAATCTTTCTTTTCAGAAAACGGGGCTATTGGCGGTTTCATCGAAACGAAAATTTATTACCCGGTAAATAAATACCTCCACCCATACATTTCTGTTTCGGCAAAAACAGGAGGATGGGTACAGGGCAATGTTTATCTTGAAAAAAATATCAGTGGAGAATTTGGCATCAGGGCATATTTTTGATATGTGTTTTCATTAGTGTCCACTAAAAATTAAAGCATAATTGAACATGTCCGTTTTCAGCTACATCATTTACATATTCTGGCCTTTCGAAGAGTTCCCTGATCGGGGTTTTGTCGAAGAGGGACATGCAGAGGATGCGAAGCACATCAAAAGTGCTTCGGTTAAGCCGGAGGTCATGCTCAATAATAGCCACAAGACAATAGGCTGTAATCGCCGAGAAAATCTGGATTCTTACTGCATTTTCGGTTACGCCCCAAAAAGACTTTACGTGCAGATGTTGCTTGATCCACTTAAAAAACAGTTCCACTTGCCATCTGTTTTTATAAAGCAATGCGATGTGTCTTGCGCTGATTCCAAAATTATTGGTAAGGTAAGTGAAGGTTCTTTGGTGTTCTGTAGAGTAATAGCCTACACGCCGGAGCAAAACGGGATATTTTCTCTTTGTCTGCTGTCCCGTAAGCCGTATCGTCTGGTCGTAGAGAATGTTATCAGGACTTTCAAGAAGATATTCTCCCTCAATAATTTCATATTGAAGCTGGCCTCTTTCCCTTATTACAAAGTTGGATCCGATAAGATTGATTGTAAAGAGCCGTGCAAGGTCAAAATATCCACGGTCAAAAATGTAATAGGCATTCGGTTCGTAAGGAATCTCATCCATGGCATTCATGTCATTAATCTTAGCCTCTGTGATATGAAGAAAGGTTGGAATTTGGGTCACAACGTCATAGAGCGTATGCACCTTGATGCCAGCTTTAGTCTTGCGAAAGCTTGCCCACCAGAAGAGGTTCAAACACAGGTCAATCGTTGTGGAGTCGAAAGCATAGAACCTGCCAGCAATTTCAAACTCTTTGGTAATACGTTTTCTCTGGGCGACAGATATCATCTTATATGCAAATTCCTCAAAAATCTTACTGTTCCTGTTTGCATTTGCCTTGGAAAGATTGCTCCGTGTTATCACGGATTTGCCGAACCCAAGATGGTAAGACTTCGGTGCATGTGCAGTAATTATGCAGACAAGCTCTCTAAGGCTTTCACTACCGGACAACTGACCATACATCATGATCAGAAGCTGGTTCCAGCAACTGAACGATTTGATGTATTTGTCTCCCCGGTATTTCATAACGATTCGTTGAAATGTTTTTTGTGGGAGAAATTCAATGAGTTGTGCAAAAACATATTTTCCCGTGTGCATAATCCTGAATTTACTTTTGTCTTCAAAAGTATGGATTCAAATCGTGGACATGCTTTTTTTAATATATATTGCATAAATTCAGTATATTATAAGAATAAATTTTAAAGTTTAGTGGACACTAATGATGTGTTTTTTTCACTCTCAGATTTTGAGAGTGGGATCACTTAAACTTGTCCCTGAGTTTCGTGCATTCCGGGAGACAATGGAAATGTCATTGAAATCCGGATCTGGACAGCGATGCCGGCTAATCTTTTGATTACCTTGGGAAAAAGGAAGGTAACCCGGAAATGGGCTTTCTCCAATCTGGATTCATTGACTAATTTTATATATAAACAAGAAAAAGGAATTAAAAAAATCGACCCAAAAACAGACCATAATGAAAATTGATTTTTCCAGCCAAAGACACACCAAAATTGAGATAAAAGAAAGGAACACGATCCAATTTGTTGACGTTAGCAAAATTACACATTTAAGATGTGAGGGTTACATTACTACTATCAACATTCTGGATTCTGAACCAATAACTGTTTCAAAATTACTAAAGAACTTTGAATCAGAACTGGGGGAATACGGTTTCATAAGGGCAAACCGTTCTACCCTTGTTAATTTGGCCGTAGTAAAAAAATACCTAGGAGGCAGTACCCGGATATTAGAACTAATAACCGGTGAACATATAAAAGTATCCCGTCGAAGAATTTTTAAGTTTAAAGAATGCCATTTATCGTCTTAATAAACCGTTTGTTTATACCAAACAGACCGTTTATTAGATAACTATGCCATTTTATACCATTTTGATAATATTGTTGTATCCTTGTCTTGTATAGCAATTTATGATGCTAAAAAATTGAACGAAGTAAGCATAAAAAACTTGGGACTATGAAAACGAATGTATTTTAATTGTTTCAAATAAAAAAACTGGGACAACGATCAGAAAACTGCTTTCAACCATGAGATAGAAGTTCATTTTGATATTTTAATGTTACACCTCAATGACAACACAACAAAAAGAAAATCTTAATAGAGTAAAAGAAATTTCAGAGGATTTCCTTTCGGAATATATTCCCGCCTGCCATGCAGCTATGATAACAGGAAGTTCGTCTACCTTGGAAATGACTAAAACATCTGATATTGATATTTTAATTTTGGATAACAATACACTACTGGTGCGTTAAATATTAAGACATAATATCAAACAAATCGAACTGTAGTTCTTTGACATTTTGATTGACTTCAGGAGTGGAAAGCAAATCACGGAAAGGAGTTTTGTCAAAAACAGAAACACTTAAAATTTGCATTATCTCGTAAATTGAGTAATTGCTTTTTAATGTGTGTTTTATGTATGCGACGATCAGATAAGCGCAAATAGCTGTCCAAACATGAATTTTGACTGCATTCGGAGAATGTCCCCATAGTTTTTTGATAACAAGGTTTTGTTTTATCCATTTGAAAAAAACTTCGATTTGCCATCGATTTTTGTATAACCTGGCAATTTCGAGAGCGGATACCTCAAAATTATTGCTCAAAAAGACCAGGAGCAAATCCTTTTCCGTGTCATAATATTCAACCAACCGCAATTGGTGAGGGTAAAGTCTTTTTGACTTTGTCACAGTAAGGACAATAGTCTTGTCGCTTCGCAATCCGGTTGTTTTATCAATGTTGAAGTTCTGCTCTGTAACCTCGTATCTCAAGGACGATTTTGCCCTTGTAACAAAGAAAGCTTCTTCCGTTTGTATGCGGTGCAATGCTTCAAAATCGACATAAGCCTTGTCCATCAGATAAATTGCACCGGGTTGTGGAACAATCACATCAAGCGCATTGCTGTCGTGATACTTCCCATCGGTAATAAGGACAAATTCAGGAATGCTGCCACGCAAATTGAGCAACGTATGCACTTTGACCGCACCTCTGGTATATTTTCCTTCTGCCCACGTAAAAAGGTTTATGCTTAATGAAATCGTTGTTGAATCCAAGGCAAAAACCTCATTGTCAATATTTACACCAGGAATCTGACTGTCAGTGTAAAGCGGACGAACCAAATCAATAAGATATTCTCCAAAATCGGCAAAAATATGCCAGTCGCGGTTTTCGTTGGCGCGCGAAAGGGTTGTGTGATCAACGTTTTGTTTTACGCCCAGATGATACAGTTGACCTTTATGCGCTTGTAAACAGGTGCAGATTGAACGAAGCGAGTCCAACGAAGTTATTTGCCCGAACAACAGTTGAACAAACTGGTTCCAGCATTTAAAATCACGTACCCGGTAATTGCCGGAATAGCGTTTTACACATTTGTTGAATTCATATTGGTTCACAAAGTCCAACACCTGACGGAATACATATTTGCCCGAATTCATAATTTACACTTTAAAGTGCAAAAATGAACCTCAAGTCAATTCAAATCTCAAAATCAAAGAACGCTTATAAGTATTTGTTTTTCTATTTATTACAATAATATATTATAAATTAACGCACCAGCAGTGATAACAATATAACAATATAACAAGGGATTATTTTGAAACCATCTATTTCCGAGGCTATAAAATTGATTGCATAATATTACCCTTAATTAGTATTTATGACATATTAATTAGTGAAACAAAAAATGGCAAAATTATTTACATTGATATGCTGTGTAAAGGTATTATCATCAAAGACACAATTACAAATATGTCAAAATTAAAAGATTATGCAATAGAATTAAAAAAAGCGGGGCCTAAACAAATAAATATACACACAAAAAAAACTCTATTATTTCAATCTTATAACTTATATGAAGATTTATTAGCAGAAAGAGAATGGAATGAAACAATATTCATAGCCATGGATTTATTTCAGCATTTGATAAGTTTAAACCTTACATTTCATAATTACTGGACAAATAGAGGAAAATGGAAATTCCGTTATTTAAAACAATTTGATGGAAATTTTACTGAAAGGATTACAGAAAGTTTCACTAAAGTGATACGAGAACAAAACAAATTGGATTTTTTACATTTTGCAAAAGAAATCCTTGTAGGATTTGGCTCCCGACCCAAACAATATTCGTCAAGGTATTATTCTTTTATAATAAAAAATGGAATTTTAACTATTTCAATTAGAACTGCATTAAATATTAATCATGTTTATGAAAATTATCTAAATGAATTTAAAAATCGATTAAAGATCTATAGTTCTTCTATAAAAATGTTTTATATCCGGAATGATGGAAACATATATGATCAAAGTGATTATCTCATTTTTATACAGGGTGAAGATGAAATGTTAAACTGTATCATCAGTCCTATTCTTTTAAAATTTTTTGTTGAAAAAAATAGACTATTAAAAGATAACAAGATTATTTTTTCTTTGAATTATTATCTTGAACCTCATGATCTATTCATCAATCATGATTTATGCGATTTAGCAAATCCTTTATTATTCCATTTTAATTCAATATTTGAGCATATTAATGGCTTCGATGAAGACCTTCTTCTAACGTATTTAACCCAGTTACACCTTTGTATTGGTTCAAAACTAGGTTTTACAATCGAAAATTATATAAAATTCAACAAATTTCTTTTCAATATATTTATCCCCTTTTCGATTGATGTTGATGAAAAAGAAAGTTTTATAAATCTGGATAGAATAAAAAATTTAAAACTAGAAGAATATAGACATATCTTCAATAAGCAAAAAGACCGAATGCTTGAAAATTATTCTGTCATTTTTTTGAGATGGGGTTCTCCTGACTTCGATTATGTAGATGAATATTTTACAGAAGGACTGTCTATGATTGATTCTTTTTATCAAAAATTGGATCATAACTTTTATCAAAAAAATCCGGTTCCTGAATTTAAATTGAATCAAGTGCCAGATAAAATGCCGGATATTGAAAAAAAACGTTGGCTATCTCTTTCTGAATTTCTAAAAATATTGTATAGCTCAATCTTACTTTCATCTGATCAAAAATCATATCTGATTTTTTCTTGTATAGCTATTCTAAAAACAAATTAATCAAAAAGAATATGTAATGTAATGCTTAAAAAAAAATTTCCTTTCGAGTACCAACTGGACTCAATGGATTGTGGTCCGGCATGTCTGAAGATGATCTGCAAATATTTTGGAAGATATTATTCTCTCCCATATTTACGCGATTTGTGTGGCATTACCAGAGAGGGAATTTCTTTTCTTGATTTAAGCTATGGTGCTGAAAAGGTTGGACTACATACGCTTGCCATAAAATCAGATATAAAAATGCTTCATGAAAAGGTCCCTTTACCTTGTATAATTCATTGGAAAAACAGTCATTTTATAGTCGTTTATCGAACCTCAAAACAAAAAATATTTGTATCTGATCCTGCTAAAGGGTTGTTAAGTTATAGCCATAAAGAGTTCAAAGAAGGATGGTATAAAAAAGGAGAAGAAGTAGGCGCAATACTGGCGATAGAACCCATGTCCGATTTCTTGCGACGTGATACGGAAGAAAGGACCGAACGCAAAAAAACTTTAGGAAACGTACTTGCCTACTTCCTTCCTTACCGTAAAAATTTTATCACCATTATGGTTATCATGCTTGTTGCAACAGCTCTTCAGGGACTGCTTCCATTTATTTCCAAAGCAGTTATCGATGTTGGAATACAGACACATGATTTAAATTTTATCAACTTAGTACTTGTGGCCAACATCATTATCATTATAAGCGTTACTTTATCCGGAGCCATCCGCGACTGGTTATTGTTGCATATTACATCCCGTGTAAACATTGCCCTCATCTCTGATTATCTGATTAAACTGATGCAATTACCTGTCACTTTTTTCGAGAACAAAATGATCGGAGACATTCTTCAGCGTGCTCAAGATCATGAGCGCATCCGTAGCTTCATTATGAATAATTCGCTAAACCTGATTTTTTCTTCTCTTACCTTTGTGATTTTCAGTATTATACTGTTGATTTATAATACCACTATTTTTATTGTTTTTCTTGCCGGGAGTATTCTATACATTGCATGGATATTGGCTTTTCTGAAAATAAGGAAAAAATTGGACTGGGAATATTTTGCCCTTATTTCACGAAACCAAAGCTATTGGGTAGAAACAGTAGGCGCCATACAGGATATCAAAATAAACAATTACGAAAAACAGAAACGTTGGAAATGGGAGGATATTCAGGCAAAATTATATAAAGTAAACCTTAGAGTCCTAAATGTAACCAACATGCAAAACATGGGGGCTCAGTTTATTCAGAGCATAAAAAATTTATTTATCACATTTCACTGTGCCGGAGCGGTTATCAACGGTGAAATTACTTTTGGAGTAATGATTTCCACTCAATTTATAATTGGGATGCTCAATACCCCGTTAACCCAGTTTATTGGTTTTATCATCTCTGCACAATATGCTAAAATTAGCTTTCTTCGAATCAATGAAATTCATCAGTTAAATAATGAAGAAGATAAAATAGTCACCAATAATTTGAATATACCGGCACATAACGGGCTGATATTAAAGAATATTTCATTTCAATATACACCCAATGCCCCTTTTGTCCTGAAGCAAATTAATCTCTTTATCCCCGAAGGTAAAATGACCGCAATTGTGGGAAGTAGTGGAAGCGGAAAATCAACTTTATTGAAACTCCTTTTGCGTTTGTATAACCCATCGTTTGGGGAAATATTGATTGGAAATTTGAATCTTTCGAATCTAAGTTTACGTGAATGGCGGGCACACTGCGGTGTAGTGATGCAAGACGGGAAAATATTTAATGACACCATTTTAAACAATATAACTCTTGATGATGAAAAAATTGATTATAACCGTTTAAAGAAGGCTGTCCAGATTGCCCGCATTGCCTATGAAATAGAACAATTGCCTCAAGGGTATCAAACCAAGATCGGAGAAGTTGGCCGTGGCCTTAGCGGGGGACAAAAACAGCGCTTGCTGATTGCCCGCGCTTTGTATAAGAATCCTTCGTTCCTCTTTCTGGATGAAGCTACAAATGCACTGGATGCTATAAACGAACACAAAATTGTGCAGGCCCTGAATCATGCTTTCGAAAAACGGACTGTCATTGTTATTGCACATCGTTTAAGCACTATTATGAATGCGGACCAAATTGTTGTCCTTAAAGACGGGATCATCATCGAAATTGGCAATCATAAAAAATTAATGGAAAAAAAAGGACATTATTTTGATCTTGTCAATAAACAAATGGGAATATGGGAATTCAATGAAACATCGTATGAAAAAATGGAATCTGTTAAAGTAACAAATTGATATGGAAAATAATAAAACAGAACATATCACACAACGCACCGAAGAAATCCGTGATATCATTGACCGGATGCCGCATCGAACAGGTAAAATAGTCGTCTGTGTTGTTTGTGCCCTTTGCGTGTTATTACTTTTTTCCGGATGGATAATTGAATACCCGGAAACGGTTTCAGGACCAGTTTCCATTACCGCAAAGCACGCCCCGGTAAGATTAGTGTCGAATATATCAGGTATTTTGCATTTATTGAGAAATAATGGAGCGAATTTGCAAAAAAATGATGTTATTGGGTTAATTGACAATCCAGCTAGCTTACAAGATGTATTGGATGTTGAAAATTTTTTGAACAAAAATTCATTAGATAGTTTAATCCTCAAAAGTACAAAAAAGAACCTCCCTGCCCCCAAAGCCTTGGGCGAATTGAGTAGTGTATATTATTCATTTTGTAATGCACTCGAAAAAATGTTTCAATACTATTCCGGAAACTCTTATGAAAAAAAAAGGGCCAACCTGAAATCACTTCTAAATTTTCAAATACAGTTACTAAAATGTAATAAGGCACAATTGAATACAGAAACGCGTAGACTGGAAGTTGCTGTCAAAAATATGCATAGAGATAGCCTCCTATTTGGATCGTCAACCATTGCAGAACTTGATTTGGACCGCTCGTCGATTAGCTATTTTGAAATTTTGGAAAGTACCCAGAGTATGAAGAAGGATGATGTATCATATCAGTCTCAGATAAATGATACACAACACGAATTACAATTATTACAGGTTGAACAACAAGATGCTGAACTACAGTTAAGAATGAATATAGTTGCCAGTTACAATGAGTTGATCAATAGCATTAGGCAATGGAAACAACGTTATCTTTTCATAGCTCCATTCTCTGGCATATTGGAAAACCTGAGTTTTTGGCACGAAAACGATTTTATACCAGCAGGGACTGAAACTTTTTCTGTATTGCCTGCAAACAATCCTTTGTTGGGACAAGTCTACTTGCCGTCACAAGGAGCCGGAAAAGTGGCAATAGGACAAAAGGTAATTATAAAACTCGATAATTACCCATATCTGGAATACGGTTCTATTGAAGGAGAAGTGTATTCCATTTCCATGTTAACGAACCAGACTGATGCTGTTTCAGAACAGAATAATATTCGTAGTTACCTTATTACTGTTAATCTACCAAACTGTTTGACCACTAACTACGGGGCAACTCTCGATTTTCGATACGAAATTGAAGGTACAGCAGAAATAATTACTAAACCTAGAAAATTACTGGAAAGGTTGTTCGATAACCTCAAATATATCGCCAGCAAGAAATAAACTAGATTTTTAAATTTAATTTTAAAATTATGAAAAAATTAGAAAAATTAACATTGGGAGAATTAAAAAACGAAGTTCCAACTCTTGGGAAAAGAGAAGCAATTCGCTTAAAAGGTGGTCTTTCACCACAAGAGATGTACAATATGGTCGACGCTGGAACATGGGGAGGAGGATTTGTTGATGGATGGGGTTATGTTTCTGGAGTATTTGATGCATCCGCCTATGATGTTCAAGGTCATATGGGAGATAATGATCAAGGCTTTATAGGTTCTGCTAGTGGGCAGACTTACGAAGAATGTTATTGGGAAACTTTCACTACTGCTGTAACCGGTATAGCAGGTATGGCTGCCACTATAATTCTTACGGCTGTTGATGGATTAATACCTGTTGATTTGGGATTAAGCGTTTTTACTCCAGATCCCAGAGCAGATAACTATAATGGAAGCTACCTTAATCAAAAATACTAAAACTTAGTTTCCGAATTGTTTAAATAAAGTTATAGATACAACAAAAGAATGGAAATAAATAAGGTTTGTGTCTACAACTTTATTTTTTTTGACCAAAGAGTATCCAAATAATAAATACAAGTAGTAAAAATGAGAAACAATGGACAAAAAAAAGAAGCGATTAGACAAAATCTGCTTTTATTTCTTAAAAATCCTAATTATAACGGATTTCATAATTTCTCAAAAAAAGAAAAGATCATAGTTTTATTAAAGGTTCTGGCATTAACCTATATATGCCTATTTATAGTAAATATTCCTGTTGCAATTCTGAAAAAGTTGGAATTAATAAGCGAAATATCTATGAAAACGGAAATATTTCTTCGCTCAGTTAATACTTGTAATCTCAATTATAAACCCTACTTCCTATTTTCTACTATTCTTTTTGTCCCCTTATTGGAAGAATTATCTTTCAGGCTATTTTTAGTCAAATTTAGAGTTCGTTATTTTATCATTTCCATTTCTCTTCTTTCAGGAATGATTATAAAATATTTTTTGGGAAATATTTTTTGGATTCCACAATCCTATATTTTGATGTCTGTCGTAAATATAATATACATCCTAATAATAAGCGTATTAATGGCAGGAGGATTGTGCCTTTTTAAAAATCAAATAATCAGAATTGAAGAGTTTTGGAATAAAAATATTGGTTTTATCATATACTCTGTTGCTATACTTTTTTCTTTAGGACATATCATTAACTTGAGTTTTAAGAATAGTGATTTAATTTTTATGCCACTAATTTTATTGCCATTCTTTGTTTCCGGATTGTCTTTTAGTTATATCAGAATTAAACTTGGAATTGCATATTCAATAATACTACATTTTATCTTTTTACTGATTAGCTATGGGCTTCCCGAGTTGTTGAAAACATTATAATGGGAATTTGAAAACATAACTGCTCACATGATTCAAAATATTTTCGCGTTTGCCCCCATTATAAGATCATTTATGTAGTTGTCTATTACACCTTGCAGAATGTTTTAAAGTTAATTAGGAATGACTAAAAAATTATCTGGCACAATCTTTTTCTCCTGTAAAACACAGCAGATGTATTGATTATTTTATTTGCATAATAAGAAAACTCAGAACACAACAAAAGAAACAAGAAAATGGAACTACTTAAATATTCATGTATATACGAAAAAAAGATTAATGGAAATCCGGATTTATATATTGAATCTTTTAAGAAGAAGATACAGAGCCAATTACGAATAATAGAGGCTAGGTCAGAGATTCTAAATAATACAATAATATTCAAAAGAATTGTAAGGAATACAACTCACTCTGGAATGAATAAGATTGAAGCAATGAAAATATTAAGGGAAGGATTAATTCAGATTGAAAAGGTTGCTCCAAATAAGATTAAGATATCTTGGGAGATTAAGCTGGATTCATTGTTGTTTGTAACAATTCTTGTTGGGTTGGCTGTCGGCCTAATTGCCAGGTTCTCTGATTCAACCATTGCCATATCAATAGTATATGGATTAATATTTTCGGTTGCTGTATACTTTGTTGGATATACCTTTATAAAGACAAAAATTGATCGAATTATTGAATCGTCAATTTAGGTATAAATAGGTACCGGATGCGGTTGACTTTGTATGTGGCTTTTTCCCGCATGAATTAAGTTGCAGCGAAGCCCGGAAAATAAACGGAGGATACCAAACATTGGCACAGGTCGTAAATTTTTAAAAGAAATTTTTTCACTCTCAGATTTTGAGAGTGGGATAACTTAAACTTGTCCCTGAGTTTCGTGCACAAAAACTTAGACGTAATCCGGAAAGCATTGAAACAGAGTAGGAAAATTTAATGTTTTTAAATTATGAAAGAACTGGATAAAAATGAACTAGAAGATGTTAATGGTGGCATAAGTTGTATCACTCGAGCTTTTTATTGGGCAGTTGGATATATGGGGACAGAAGTTGCTTGGGGAGCAGAAACTGCAGGAACGGCATTGCCCTTTGTTGCATCAAAATAAAATTTACTATTATGAAAAAAATAAATAAAAAAGAACTAAAAGCAATAAATGGCGGAGGTTTCGTTGGATGGCTAATTTCTTGTGTTGTCTCAGGTATCCTTTGGGACACGACATCGGATCCTACTGCTTGTGGCGCAGCATTAAATGATGGAGCTCATGATTTTTTAAAGACTAAATAACTTCTTTAAAACTAAGTTATAAGATCATGCTAACTTGAGTAATAACTTGTTAGCATGATTTAAAAATTTTCAGATAGAGAACACATTTTTTAATAGTTATTTTACATATTGGTTGTTAATATAATAATTAAAATAGATTCCCAAGCGCATATTAATTTTAAAAAATTAGAAAAATGAATTTCACAAAAGTGGAAAAATTATCTGAAAATATCATCTAAAGACATAATATACAAGTTTTTAATAGCATATAAATCGCATTATGAAAAAAGAATCTGACACTAATTTTCCCGGATGGTCGAGGGTATTATTAATTATTATTCCGTGGTTTTTTATATCCGGCCTGTTTTATTTTATTGGGGCGCTTATTGTAGGATATGATTTCTGGAACTATAACTCTCCTCAAAGTTTAGAGGAAGAAGTGATCCTTTCGTTGTTCGGACTGGCTGGCACTTGTCTGACAGTCTGTGTTTTCCATTGCGGAGTTGGTCGGGAAAGTTTCCAAAGTATGGGTTTTTACAAGCCGGGCATGATACGGGAGTTGGCAACAGGAATGGTTCTGGGTGCTGTCATCCTTTCTTTAGGATTTGCTTTATTACTTCTTTCCGGCGAAATCCGAATTGTTTCATCAAGCCTGGAACTAAAAAAGATTTTTCTGCTCGTGATTTTATATGTTGCAGTAGCTGTAAATGAGGAATTATTATTCAGGGGATATATCCTGAATAATCTTATGAAATCATTTTCACGGGGACTTGCCTTGTTTATTACATCAATTTCTTTTTCACTTATCCATCTTGGTAATTCACATTACTCTCTGATCAGTTTTCTCAATATACTTCTGGTCGGAGTATTACTCGGGTTACCATACATCTATACCAAAAGTCTCTGGATTCCTGTGGCACTGCATTTTAGCTGGAATTTTTTTCAGGGTGGAGTTTGGGGTTTTCATGTGAGTGGTAACACAATTTACTATAGTATCAATGTTCAGACAAAAACTTCTGATAACTATTTGAACGGCGGTGATTTCGGTTTTGAGGGCTCACTTCTTTGTGCCATCATTCAGCTTATTGCCATTTTTTTGCTGTGGAGGTATTACGAAAGGAAATTGCCTTCGGCGAATGCCGGTTTAACCGAACATGGGTGCCGTAGTGAATTTTAAAAGATTTCTTCACTCTCAGATTTTGAGAGTGGGATCACTTAAACTTGTACCTGGGTTCAGTGCACGAGAACTTAGGCGGCACCGGAAAGCCTGAAACAGAGTAGGGAAATTTTAATACTTTTAGATTATGGAAAAATTAAAGGAACTGGAAAAATCCGAACTTCAAGAAATTGAAGGAGGATTACGCTTAAAGGATTCTGTTATCCTTGCTATTTGTGCTTTTATTCTTGGGATGATACTTACGCAGGGAGATGGAATTTTTTTTAATTAATCTGTAAAAATAGCAGGCTGTAAATGAACACAGTCTGCTATTTTTTAAAAAGCAAATACAAAAATAATGCGTTACATATATTTTACCTATTATCTAAAATCAAAAAAAGATGAAACAGTTTTTCTTTATATTGATTCTGATTGTAGCCTCAGTATTCCAGGGAGTATCCCAGGATATTATTGCTGAAGAAATCGAAATACAGAAAGTTTTTGGGGGATACAACTTTTTGATGAACGGAGAGAAGCTTACAGTACGGGAGCTTGTCTATACCATGAAACCATACGGGATGGCTTGGAAACAAATGAAATCAGCACAGAAACTATATACTGGTGGATTAATTAGTGCAGGGATGGGTGGCTTTTTACTGGGATGTGAAACAGGTAAAATCATTAAAGGAGATTCTCCCCAGTGGGGGATGATCTTTTGGGGTGGAGGCATTACTTTTATTTCTGTCTTATTAACAAAACAATCTGTCAATAAGGCACTAAGTGCCGTTAATCTTTACAACTCGCTACTCAGCCAATCTTCATGCCGTATTGCCCCGGAGATTAGATTCTACGTAGGCAATAATAATATTAGGTTAGGTTTGAAATTTCCGATTGGACAATAAAACAAAAGCTATGTACAAAAAACTAATGTTATTGATCTTTGTTTCTCAAACATTTGTTCTTCTTTATGGTCAAACAAGCAGGACAATAACTGGTCATGTTTTTTCACAGGTAGATTTACTGCCGGTTCCTTATGCCGAGGTGACCATTAGAGGAACAACTACCGGGACCATTACCAACACAGAAGGACGTTTCATTTTGGCAGGACAATTTTCAGGCAAGGATACCATCTGCATTTTCCACTTAAACTACGAGCCAAAAAAAATAGCTGTCACCGAGTTGAAACAGGAAGAAAACCTAATCGTAATGGAACCCAGGGTATTTGCCTTGGACGAAGTTACCGTTCAAGCCGAAAGTGTCGTAAAAATATTGAAACATTCGATCATTAGCTCTCGTGAAGCTATTGTTTATCCCCTGCGGCTGGGAACTTACTACCGTGAATTTGTAAAAGAAGACCAGCATTATACTAAATTTTCGGATGGTCTGATCGATTACGATTTGCTTGAATTTTCAGACAAGATGAAAACAAGAGTCCGGGTAAACCAGTCGCGTGCCTTTGCACTAAAAAGCGAGACCGATGAAAAAATAAATTTCGATCTGAATTCACCTCTTGATGTTGGAAAAGCCTTAAACCCGTTTTTTCTTGAGCGGCTCGAACAAATTGCAAAAGATTCAGATCACTATCTTTTCAATATTTTTAAACAGCTTAGCGAAAAGGGGAATAAACTGCTCGAAATTAGTTTTACCCCCTGCCCCGAAAATACAGAGCCTTTTTTCGAAGGAACTGTCATTATCGACGAAGCAACGAAATTAATCCTGTCATTTACCTGCCGACTGGAACAAAATCCTGACAAACAGAGTAAAGAAAAAAACTTTGTCCTTCTAAAGGGAAAGGTTACCCAATTTGACTCAACTGTTTTGTATAAACTTTCAGAAACAAGATATGAGCCGTGGTATACCGGTATCCAGATCGGGATACGATTCTGGAATAATAAAAAATTCGACCATACGTTTTTGTTTACGAGTGATCTGGTTGCAAACAGTTTTCTGCAATCAGGCTTCGAACCGGTCTCAAACAAAGAAGCTTATAACAGGAAAGCATTATATCCCCTGGGAAGCAATTTCCACTCGGCCTACTGGAAGGATCAAAACACAATACAATTAACCGAAGAAGAGGAAAATATTATAAAAAGTCTGCAATGAAAAAATTTATGTTTCTGTTAGTATCATTCGTTTTTATTCTCGTATCACACGGGAATAGTCAGGATTCGCTTACGCATTCGCGGGAAATTACGGTGCAGAAAGTTTTTGGAGGGTATAATTTTATCATGAGTGGGAAAAAGCTTACTGTACGGGAACTTGTACGAACCATGAAACCTTACGAAGCCGCTTATGCACAAATGAAATCGGCACAAAAAGACTACAACTTAGCAACTGCAGCCAGTGTTGCCGGTGGTTTTATAACCGGCTGGCAATTAGGAGCGCTTGCTGCCGGTGAGTCCCCCAAATGGGAAATGTTTGTTGTTGGTGCGGGTGTTGCACTCGTTTCAATACCTTTCGTAAAGCGGTCGGTTAGGAAAGCACAACATGCCGTCGAATTGTATAACTCCATGATCCGGCAGTCCTCTTCCCGTAGTATCCCGGAACTCAGGTTTTGTGTAAACGGTGGCGGCATCGGGCTGTCGGTAAAGATCCCGATCGGGAAAAGCTGATCGTATTAAGAATAATGGTAATGCGAAAAATTTACAGATTTTTGCTGCGTATCCACGTCGTCTTTTTTGTTCTGATCGGTCTCCTAATCGATTTTGCAATGAACATGATTGTCGAATACTTTATTCCTGTCGATGATTCAGCAGTAGTAACATTTCTTTCGGATGTGGGAATAATGGGAGGACTTTTATATGGTGTTATTTTTTTGCCAATAATAGAGACAGCAATATTTCAAGCGCTGATTATCGTGATTTCAAGATATTTATTATCCAAAATTAATGTCAGGCACTATATTTTTCCTGTTTTAATTTCAGCTTCTGTTTTCGGATTAAGCCATTGTTACAATCTCGCTTATGTTGTTGCCGCTTTTGTTGCCGGTTGTATATATGCCTTTTTTTACATCTTATCAGGGAAAAGGGAAGAATGTCCGATTATTGTTATAGCAATTATGCATGCACTGCACAATCTTGCTGCATTTTTCCAGGATTTCTTTTTCAATTAAGGTTCCGTGAATTAATGCTTACTAAATCAAATAATTAAATAGACTGACATGCAACACAACTATTTTCCGCTCTGCATGGTTCTGATGTTAATATACTGTTCGGCAGTAGCCCAGCCGGAAATGAAGGGACAGGTAAAGGATGCCGTTTCCGGGCTTGGCCTGCCGTTCGTAAATATTTCGGTAAAGGGTACAACAAACGGAACCATCTCCAACAAAGACGGTTTCTTTTCGATCGAATGTAACCATGGAGATACGCTTGTTTTCAGCCATATTGGCTATGAAAAGCAACAAAAGGCAGTTCGAACAGGTTTCCTGCCAGTCTTGATGAAGCAGGCAGCAGTTTCATTAAATGAAGTTATCGTCATGCCCGATAATACCCTTCGGAAACTTTTAAAAAACGCATACGACAAAATTCCCGAAAACTACGCGGTAACCAATACCCGGTCGCTTGGCTTTTACCGGGAGTCGGCAAAAAACGAAAACGGGGACTTCATGTATTTTGCAGAAGCTTATCTTGAAATGGTCAGGGGATCAGTGAAACTTCCCAACGATAATGGTCAGGTTAAAATATTAAAATCTCGGGGAAATACATTTGCATCGTTGGATACCACCACCAACTTCCGGTTTTACGGAGGACTTTTCTGGGGCAATTCCGATTTTGTAAAGGAGAAGCTTGATTTCATTTCGCCTTCCCACTTCAGCGAATACAACTATTCGGTGTTAAAAATTGATACACTGTACAAAATTTCGTTTTCGCCAAGGAATAACAAGGGAAAATATGCAGGATATTTTATTCTTGATCCCGGGAGACTGGCTTATCTGGAAGGAAAATACAAAAGGTTAAGGGATTTTAAGCCGGAGCTTTTTTACAAAAGATTATCAGCACAATACTACGATAAATTTATAAAGCAGGGAGACAGGTACTATCTGAAATACTGCTATTACGAAGGAGCAGGCCTTGACCAGCTGAAAAAGAATAAAATCATTCATGAAGATGAATTCCTTGCAACTGAGATCGAACCCGGTACCAGACGGATTATTCCTCAGGAAGAGCAGGTTCATTATTTTGACATTTTTACAGACATTGTTCCTGATTATTCAAATACATTCTGGAAAGGGTACAATACGGTAGAAGCCGATTCTCAATTACTAAAAAATCTGGATTTACATTTCAGAAAAAACGATGCTTTAACGCTGCTTGAAAACCGTTTCTCTGTTTCAAAAACGAAAAAAAAGAACCTGGATTTTGTAAGAAGAATCAGGATATCCTATTCATGTACCTATTCTTCTGTTCATTTAAAAAAAGGTGATTATAAATTATACTTTCCGCAACCGGATTTCACGGTTCAAAATAGTTTGAAGCACGATAATTTCGATTTATTCGGCATAAGTTCCTGCGTGGAGTATAAATTAAGTAACACCTTTTCTGCCTCTTTTACCGGTACAGGTATGTTCGGTAAAAATGTAACCGGCGAAGAATTATTGCTGGGAGTCAACAGCCGCCAGCGGTTAAACCGGTTCGGGCGGGCTTATTATCTGTCCCTTTTTTCTGAAACAGGATTAATCACACCAAGGTATAAAATGGGCACAATGAAAACAGGCGGATCTGTCAAATGGGGAAACAAAACTTTTACGGGCGACGAAATTGAGATATACCTTGCCAACAGGCAGTTCGTTTTTAAACCAGGGATCGCATTAACCAGACAGGCAGGTGGTCTGAAATCCTTATTCTTAAAATTATCGTGTAATGTAGCCCTGTCAGAAAAGGAAGGCGTGATATTCCTTGATAAATCCGGGCTTTTCAATAAAGAGGCTTTTCAGAAAACCGATACCGGTAATGTACATCTTTTCGTTAACGGGAACCAAGTTGATAAAACCGGAATGCGGATCTCGGATTTTTCTGTTTCCCTGGGTATAATATTCAATTAAACAGACGATTGCTACTTTGTTCGTCGTCTGTTATATGAAAGTTGTTTTTAAAATAAGATTGGAAAAAACGAAGAAGACAGGCGCATTTAAAACCTGTCTTCCTTTATAGTGAAATCATAAAAAAGAACATTCGGTCGTGTTCTGTTTAGCCGTCATACTTTTTCCGGTACCCGGAACGGATCCCTGTACTCCCGGGTTAACAAGCTGTCGGCTTCAGTATCGTTTTTAAATTTCATTGTCTGCGGATCGAATTCGAGCGTACGGCCAAGCCTGTAGGCGATATTCCCCAGATGAATCAGGGCACAGGAATAGAAACCTTCCTCAATATTTGCCATGGCCAGTGACTGGTCGTTTGCCCGGATGGCCCGGATAAAATTGCCATAGTGGTCGCCCAGACCTCCGCCTGTTTCCGCGGGTTTTCTGTCTCTTCCTTTATAAACCTGCCAGTCGTTCAGGTTTTTGCTCATGTACCCTTCCGAACCATAAAACAGATTCCCGATATTGTTGGAAGAGCTGGTCATGTATTTATTGTTTTTGTCTTCCACCGGGTTCGAAAGCCCTTCCTGGTTTGTTATCCAGAAACGTACTTCAAACTGAAGTATTTTCTTTTTTTCGCCACCGGCTTTACCGGCAGGAAACTCGAAAATGCTCAGTAGCTGGTTGGGTGTATTCTGGGCATCGTCGAACATGAAATGCCCGCCCGTGGCACTGATTTTAAGCGGCAGTTTCACCCCGAGTCCCCAGCGGGCAATATCCATTTCGTGAACTCCCTGGTTCCCCATGTCGCCATTGCCGTATTCCCAGTTCCAGTGCCAGTTATAATGGAAACGGTTCCGGTTGAAAGGCTGCTTATGAGCCGGTCCCAGCCAAAGATCATAGTCCACATATTTAAGGTATTCGCGGGTGTAAGGTTCCACATAATCGGTACTTCCGACAGTCGTGGCAAACTTTTCACCGGGCTCCATCGGCCCGTCAGGATATTTCCCGATGGAATCGCGCCACTTGTAACACATGCCTTTGGCCATGTATACTTCGCCCAGCTTGCCGGAATGAAGGTATTCGGCCATGCTGATTGCACACGGATTGCTGCGCTGCTCGGCTCCGTCCTGTACAATTACCTTGTATTTTTTTGCCGCTTCAACCAGTTTCTGACCTTCGTATATGTTGTGGCAACACGGTTTTTCGACCGACACATGCTTCCCGGCCTGGATTGCCCAGATCGAAGCCAGTGCGTGCCAGTGGTTTGGCGTAACTACCGAAACTGCATCAATATCCTTGTTTTCGAATAGCTTACGCAAATCCTGGTACAATTCCGGTTCCCTCAGGCCTTTGTCGGTAAAGTGTTTTTTTACACGCGACGGGAATAAATTTTTGTCGATATCGCAGAGTGCAATTACTTCCACATTTTTCTGCTGCTGATAGCCCATAATATGGTTCTGTCCCATTCCCCGGATGCCTATCACGGCCACGTTTACCCGGTCGTTTGCGCCTTTCCAGTTGCTGTTTGCAAGTATGGTCGGGGCTGTTGCCAAACCGATACTCCCGGTTGCTGCCGCTTTTATAAAATTTCTTCTTTCCATGTTTATTGGTTTTGTGTTGTATGTGTCTGGTCGTTATGTTCTTAGTTATCCTAAGTCCGGAATCTAAAATCTAATATCTATTATCTCTTATTACAGTTCTTTAATTTTAATATCCCTGAAACGGACAATACTCCCGTGATCCTGAATCAGCAAATGCCCTTTCAGCTGTAATCCGAAGCCGGGAATATCCTTGAATTTACTTTCAGCAATTTTTTCTTTGAAGTCATTGCTTCCCCGTTCGTATTCCAGAATTTTCATTCCGTTCAGCCAGTGTTCAACATGGTTTCCCTTGCTTACAATCATACTTTCGTTCCATAAACCGAGCGGGCTCGGGCATTTATCGGCCGAAGCCGGGTAAATCTCATACAGCGCGCCAACCGTATGGTAATCGTTCGGCTGCATCTTTCCGCTTAACATCCATTCGTGGTTTTTGTCATCCAGAATCTGGTATTCAAGCCCATACCCGTATTTCTTATTGTCGCCGATGCCTTCCTGCACAAAATATTTCAGGCCGCTGTTGCCACCTTTCGAAACCATGTTCCATTCCCATTTCAGGATAAAATTTCCATATTCTTTGTCGGTGACAATATCGCCGCCATTATCCGATTCCACACCATCGGTGGCATTGGCAACCAGCTCTCCGTTTCTGATTTTCCATCCCGACTGAGGAAACGAATCTTTGTTGATTCCGTGCCAGTTGGCTGAGGTAGTCCCGTCGAACAATAACTGCCAACCGTCGGCTGCTTCCTCTTGGGCTAACGTGTTATGCGGCATTGCATATTTTCTGCTGAATTTTTTCCACGTATCCATGCTTTGTTTCAGGTATACTTCGGGTTGCCCTTTCAGGTTGTAGCACTGAAGTCCGACCGGGCCGGTATACCCTTTGTCGGTCAGCAGTTCAACAACACGGTAAACATTGAACGTTCCCTGCCCCAGAGGCTGAATCAGCCGGTCCCAGTCCATACTTTGTGTGTCGCCGCGGTCAGCGCCCGAGATGGAAACAGCAAACAGTCTGGGTAAAATCTGATCGATTACCGGCACAATATTTTCTTCAGAACCGGTTTTCAGAAAATGACAAAGATTAAAGACAACACCCACATTTTCGCGATCCACTTTCGTTGCCAGCCGGTACGCATCTTCTGCTTTTTCAGCCAGGAAACCGGCGTGCGGGTATATTGCCAGACGAACCCCGTACGGTTTTGCAAAATCGGCCAGATCCTGCAGGATGGGAACGACAATTGAGTCGGCTGCCTCGTCGGAGGGCGCAAATTTTTCAGAATGAAGATGAAGCCATAAAATAATGCCGCTTCCTTCGAGCTTCGGAATCACCTGCTTCCATTCGGGCAGGTAAGGCTCGGCCTTGTCAATGTCGACCCGGGCATAATCGGTATAAATTTTCAGACCCTGCTTCTTAAACAAGTCAATTGTTTCTAGCAAGCCATCGGTCTCTTTGTATTCCATCCCGTCGTAGCCCAGTTTTTTCAGCAGTTTAGCCTGGTCGGCATACGGAATCTTATCGATATCCGCTTTGTTCAGAGAGTTATTGAACACGAAAAACGGGTTTTTCAATGCCCCTTCCGGTTCCTTCTCTTTGCAGCTAAAGAAAGAAAAGACAATCAGAATAATCAGAATAAAAGAATTTTTTTTCATATAGATAGGTCAGTTTTGGTTAGTATTTCCCATATTCCTGTAAAGTATCCCACATGGCCCAGAAATTTTCAGGTGATACATCTTCCTGTACATTATGGACCGGGGCAAAAACAAAACCACCGCCGGGAGCAAGAATGTCGGTAATTTTTTTGACCTCGTCGGCTACCTGTTGCGGGGAGCCATTGTTTAGTGTCGACTGCGTATCGACGCCTCCGCCCCAGAAAGTAAGCACATCGCCGAAATCATGTTTCAGCCCGGCCAGATCCATGCCGGCAGCCGTGAACTGCACGGGATTCAGAATATCGAGTCCGACATCGATTAAGTCGGGAAGTATTTCGCGAATGGAACCGCAGCTGTGCAAAAAGACTTTTACATGAGGCAGACGTTTTTTTACATGCGAGAAAATAGTTCCGAGCCGGGGAATTACCATCTGCCGCAAGGTGTCGGGATCGAGAATGGTAGTGCTCTGCGAACCCAGGTCGTCGGCCTCGGAAATTACGCTTATTTTTTGTTCATTGCCGGTTTCGAACGCCCAGTCGATTACGGCATCCCAGTACCGGATTTTGTCTTCCACAATCACATCGAGCAAAGCTTCAACACCGGCCGGGTCCAGCATGGTGTCCATGAACCAGTTCTCGTAGCCCCTGATCCGCAGGCTGTTTTCGGTAAGCCCCGCTGTATTGCGGTCGCCTATTCCCAGGTAATCGCCAATTTTCAGAACCTGTTTATCCAGGTCTTTCCGAAGTATTGAAATGTACGCATTCCAGTCAGGACGGGGGAGAAGAGGAAGCGAGCCGGACAGTGACTCAACTTTATCAAGCGGCGATGAGATCAGGTTGAAATAAATATCTTTCCCTTTTTCGTACCGCCAGTCGCAGCCATAAAAGTCGGTCACTTCAATAATATTGCCCGAAACACGCCTGTTTTTCTGATATTCGGGAATACGTTTGGCGCCGAGCCGGCGTGTATCCGACTTCAGGTAGCGCAGGTTTTCTTCACCAGGTGTAATTATCTGCTGAATCGGGTCAATCTCGTCATCGCCGATTTCAGGTGAAAGGCCACGGTATTTCATTGCCCGCAAATAAGCATTCCGTGTGATTGCAGTTACGTTGGTTCCTGCCAGATCGTAAGGCACCCTGTCCGGTTCCTCGTGGTTTATCGTTTTAATTATTCGTTCCCTGCTATTCATTCTGTATATTTTTAAATCGTAATAGTTTTAATTTTCGGCACCAGCAAATGCACTACCAGTAAGGCAATCAGATAGCCGCATCCGGCAATTGCAAACGGAATGGAATATCCGTCGGTCCCGATATTCTGAAGGATTTTACCCACGCCGAAAGCCACGATAGCCCCGCCGACTGCTCCGGCAAAGCCGCCAAATCCGGCTACCGAGCCGGTTGCTTTTTTCGGGAAAATATCCGACATCAGGCTGAAAACATTGGCCGACCAGCCGCAATGGCCACCGGCGGCAAGGGCGATCAGGCCTACGGCAATCCACATGTCCGAAGTATACGGAACCATCATCACCGGGACGGCAAACAAGGCACAGGCAAGCATTCCGAGTTTACGGCCTTTGTTCAGGCTGAAACCCATTTTCAGAAATTTGGACGACAGCCATCCCAGGAAAATTCCGAGTGCCCACGAAACAAGATAGATCGTGAAAAACGGCAACCCTATTTCCTTCAGGTTAACCCCGAATTTTTCGTTCAGAAATTTTGCGCCCCAGAAGAGGTAAAACCACCAGATCGGGTCGGCCATGAATTTGGCAACGGCAATGGCCCATGCTCCGCGGTGCGGAAGAATATCTTTCCATTTTACAGCTTCGCCGGTTTCTTCAACGTCGGTATCGGAATTAATATATTCGAGTTCACCGGCCGAAACTTCCGGACTTTGCTCGGGTTTCCGGAAATACTTCAGCCACAGGAAAATCCAGATCATACTAATCGGGAAAGTCCACAGGAAGCCGACTCTCCAGTTATCGAAACTGAGCACCAGTGCCGGGATAACCAGCGGCGAGATCATAGTTCCCACGTTCGCCCCGCCGTTAAAAATGCCGACAGCAAGCGCACGGTCTTTTTTCGGAAACCACTCGGCAACCGCTTTTATGGCCGAAGGGAAGTTCCCCGACTGCCCGATGGCAAGGCTGAAACGGGCTACGGCAAAGCCGATCCACGTGCGTGAAAGGGCATGTCCAAGGGATGCAATGCTCCAGATTCCGATTGAAATCAGGTAGCCTTTCCGTGTGCCGATCGTGTCGATTATTTTTCCCATCAGGATAAAACATATTGCATACGCAATCATGAATACGCTGTTGATGATCCCGTATTGCTCTTCCGACCAGCCGATGCTTTTTTGCAGGTCGGGCGCCAGTATGCCCAGTGCCGACCGGTCGATATACAAAATGGTGGTCGCAATGAACAGTAATGTCAGGATAATCCAGCGAAAGTTAGTCTGTGTTTTTAGGCTCTTCATAAGTATTTGGTTTGTCTGTTACAGGATACGTCCTGTAACTTTTTATTATTATCGGTTCTGTATAATTAATTTTATATCATTGTTTTATAATGATTTTCTGAAAAGTATATCAGGCATAAATGTTTCATTCCGGGCCGAAGGATGAAAAATGAAATCAGCGATTGACTGTCCCATTTTGGCAAAATCAACGCTGATCACTGTAATCCCGTTCCGGATCAGTTCCTTCATCTGCGTCTCGTTATACGAAAGTATCCCGAACTCTTTTCCTGCCTGAAAACCCATTTCTTCACCTGTTTTTATCAGAAAAAGTAAATCGGTGTCTTCAATAACCCAATAGGCGTTTCCTGAAGTAATCAGTTCACGGGTAAGTTTTTTTTCGATCCGGTAGTCAATATTGTTTTCCGTACAGAATTCAGAAAAAGCCGTTTTTATTTCTTCCGGATGTTTTTTTTCTGAAGGGAAGATCAGGATAAAACGGTTAAACCTTGCCAAACGGTCTTTCAGCTTTTCGAGCGATTTTTTTACACCGGAATAAAAATCCTGGCTGATAAAAGAGGTATGCTCACGAAGTGGCGGACGGATGATCTGCAGCAGTTTTCCCGAAGGAATACGGGCCAGAAGCTTTTGAACTTCGGGGTCTTTAAACGGAGTAATCGCATACAGGCCATACAATCCCAGGTTCTCCTGTAAAACCGATTTGAATATTTTGGGATTGCAGTGGTGAAAATACAGGTCGATTGTAATATTTGAATTACAGGTATCTGCAATAATCCGGTTATATAAAATTTCGTGGTACGAGTTGAAGCCGGTGAGAAACAGGAAAACCTTCATTTCCCGTTTCACATTTACATCGCGGACAAAATACCCGACTTTGTCTTCCGAAACAATAAGTCCCCGCTCTTTCAGCATATTTAAAGCATTTACAACGGTCATCCGGGCAACTCCCAGCCGCTGTATAAATTTATTGACCGAAGGAAGCGGGTCTCCTTTTGAAAGTGAATTATCTGAAATGGCATCTATTACGCCGTTTACGATTTTGTCACGTTTCAGCTTGAGCGGGCTGTTGTCTATATACTCAAACAAATCAGGCATATTCTAATTCTACTCTGTTCTATACATCAAATATACAACGCATTGTTTTCGTATGTTTTGACGATAGAATAGATTCGGACAGGTAGAATAACAATTTATAATTAGTATGAATAACCTGGTTGGAAATGGTTTACAAAAAAAGGTGCCCCGGTATTGCCGGAGGCACCTGGTTACAATTGTTTCATTGTAACGGGAGTAATTATCCTTAACCACAAATCGCAAAATTGGAAGAGATTTCAGGATCCCTACTCGTATTTTTCCGGAACATCCGGCAGGCCTCTCCTTTTAGAGGTGCCCCGGCCACTGCCGGGGTCACCTGGTTACAATTGCTTCATTGTAACGGGAGTATATTTTTTGTTATGTCTGTCCAAATGAACCTTTTGCCCGCATTGTTCCTGTAAAAGTGTCCCGGCCACTGCCGGGAGCACTTTGCTACAATCGTGAACAATTGTAACGGGAGTATATCTTTTATTTTATAATCTGTCAATGAACCTGTCTCCTCATAGAAGGTGCCCCGGCCACTGCCGGGAACACCTTGTTACAATTGCGAACAATTGTAACGGGAGTATGTCTTTTATTTTATAATCTGCCAATGAACCTGTCTCCTCATAGAAGGTGCCCCGGCCACTGCCGGAAGCACCTTGTTACAATTGCGAACAATTGTAACGGGAGTATATTTTTTACAGAGGCTAGAAGTAGAAAATACCTCTCTGTCCTCTCTTGCTCTTTTGTCCTTTTCTTACAACTTTTACTATCGTTCTCCTGTTTACAGCATGTTCTGCTTCAGTACATGGTACACCGTTCGCACATTTGTTCAGCAGTCGTGTTTCCCCGTATCCTTCGTACTGCATACGGGACGGATCGATTCCCCTGTCAACCAGGTAATCGAATGCCGATTTTGCCCGTTTTTTCGAAAGGATGAGGTTGTACTCATCGCTTCCTCTCGAGTCGGTATGAGACTCAAGCCGTATTTCCATATCCGGATGTTCGATCATGATACCGGCCAGACGATCGAGTATTTCTGCTGCATCTTTCCGTATGTCCCATTTATCCAGATCGTAATTAATATATTCCAGTTCGAATACTTCCAGCGGTTCTCCGTTTTCTTCCTCAATTTCCAGCGGTTCAGGATAAGCAGCTGTATCTTCCTGTGCAATAAGTTGCTGTTGCTTTTGTCTGAGGTACATTTCAATGTTTATTTCCTGGCTCGGATGAAGCCCGTTTGTCCTGATATTTTTTTTATCGGTGGAATATGATTCCCGTTCTGCAATCACCGTATAGGTTTGTCCTTTGTTCAGTTCGAATTCGAAAGCCCCGTTTGCCCTTGAAAAGGATGTTGAAATGGTATCTCCTGTTTTGTTGCGTATAAGCAGAATTTTCGCATTAGCAAGTGCTTCGAGGGTAGTGGTATCGCGGACAATGCCCTGCAGAATAACCGGAACGCGGTTGATTTTCAGCGAGTATATGTCGTCATTCCCTTTGCCCTTTAGCCTGTTCGATGTAAAATATCCCTTCACACAGGTTTTGTCAAGAACAAGGGCAAAATCGTCTCTCGAACTGTTAACCGGATATCCCATGTTTTCAATGGAATTAAATACTTCATTTTCCGGAACCGAAAAGAAAATATCAAGTCCTCCCATACCGCCGTGCCCGTTCGATGCGAAATACAATACTCCATCGTTGCTGATGAACGGGAAAAACTCATTGTCCCCGGAATTTACTTTCGGGCCCAGGTTAACCGGGGCGCCCCACCTGCCGTCTGAATAAGTAGTTGAATAGATATCTGATCCGCCGTATCCCCCAGGCATATCGCTTGCGAAATACAATACATTACCGGTTGTGTCAATCGACGGGTGACCTACTGAATACTCGCTGCTGTTAAATTTCAGGCTTCCGTCATACTCCCATCCGTTTTCACCGTCCTTTGCAAAATTTATTTTCAGGTTGATCACACCTTTCCGGCTCTTTTTTGAATTCCACAGCGAAAAATTGTCGACGGTGTAAAAAATCCGGTTGTTTTTTTCATCGTAGCACATAGGTCCGTCGTGAAGGCTGGTCTTTAGTTTCGGCGCAAATGGTGTTGGAAAGGCCAGATCCCCGTTAGATGCAATTTGTGCGATATACATATGCAGATATGGCAAGTCGTTCCATCCGTACGTCCGTTTTGCAAATAATTTATCCAAAGAGGTCGAGGAAAACACAAGTCCGTCTTTGTAGAATGCCGGTCCCATATCGGAACCTTCTGTATTGGTTGATACATTCATGATAACATATTTCGATGAATCGCGCATTAGGAACCGGATGTATTCCAGCATGGATACTTCGAGCAGCGTGCGTTTATCATCGGGACGTAATTCTGCATAGTTCCGCATTACCTTTTCGGCTTCGGGATATTTGCCGTTGTTTTTTAATATCTGGGCAAACATGTAAAGATCGTCGGGCGTTGCTTTTTCCTGACGGATTAAAATTCTCAGCCAGTTTTCGGCTTTTACCGTTTCTCCGATATTATTGTTCGATTCGGCCAGCCGACGGATTACATAAGCGTCGGTGCTGTCTTTTTTGAAAGCATACTCGTAGTAATCGATGGCCATCATGTAATTGAAATCCCTGAAATTACTGTCACCCAGCTTTATTGCCATTTTCTGGGCATGAGCAATACTCCCCTGAAAAATTACCAGTGCCAGGAACACAATCAGCTTTTTATATATTTTCCCATTCATATTCATACCTTTTAGAAATACCTTGGAGATTTCACCTTGTTTCTTCCGAAATCGAAATCGTAACTAATCATGATTTCATGAGTACCATGATTATATTCGCCCAATTGGTTTATCGACAAATCATAGGAATATCCGACCTTTATCTGGTTGGTAACCTGTACCTGTACCAGCAACCCGAACGAATCGCCGAACCGGTACATGGCTCCCAGCCATAAACGGTCGTACAACAGAAACTGACCGGTCAGGTCAAGAGAAAGAGGCGCATCCATTACAAATTTTGCCATAAAATGAGGTTTGAATTTCAGCACCTGGTTTATATCAAACACATATCCCGACATAAAAAAGAAATGCAGTTGTTCCCGGCTCACATATTCGCTGGAATATCCGGAGTGCGGGTTAATTACATTCTCAATGAGTTTAGGCGCAGACAAACCTGCATAAAAGCGTTCGGTATAATAATATGCGCCAACACCCACGTTGGGAAGGAAACGGCGAAGCTCGTCATCCTGAAAAACCACATCATTGGGATCGACAATTTTCAGATCAGAATATTTTGCAGCGTAAAAGTTTATACCGCCCTGCAGACCAAATGCCAGGTGACGGTGCCGTGAGAAATCGAGTGTATAGGAGTAGTCGGCGTGGACACCTGTCTGGGAAATAGGTCCAATTTCATCCTTCAGAAAAGATAAGCCTAAACCCATGTGGTATTTTGTAACCGGCGAATGAATGGAAAAAGTCTGGGTTACAGGGGCTCCACTGATCCCGACCCACTGGTTCCGTGAAACAGCGTTTACACTGAGCATATTGTTGGAACCGGCATAGGCGGGATTAATAGACAGGATGTTACTCATGTACTGGGTGTACATGGTTTCCTGTTGTGCATTTGCCTTGTTTGCAATGAAAAGTATCAATACAAAAGCAAAAACCACATAGAAAATGCGTCTATTTGTTACTCCCGTTACCATTGTTCCTTTTTGTCCGGAACGAAACTTCAGGTTTTACCCCGGACTGTTTTTCTAAATTAGTGGAGCGTGCAAAAGCACACTCTGTCAATAAAACAGAGGCAAACTTAACACACGACTGTAGTACCGGAAATAAGCATTGAGCAAACGGGGAAACAGAGGTATCAAACCTGCAATAATAACTATCAATTAGAATATCATGAGAGTTACCTTCTCATTTTTATGTAAAATTGAAGAAGTGTCCGGATTCTTCTCTCCTTTCCCGTTAATGGATAATAAGTTATATTGAAGACGGGATAAATGCGACAAATCCGGGCAGGGAATAGAAGGGAGATACGAGTCAGAAAATGACAAAATCGGAGGAATAATAAAGGAATACACGAACAGAACATGAAGATGTCTCAAAAGTCTATTCTACGCAGAGTTCACTAAGTTTTTCGCCAGGAATTCAAGGCGTAAATAGCTAATAATTATAACTTTGCGCTTTTAGCATTTTCTTATTTAGTGGCCTTTGCAAGGAATTTTTAACTTTTGGGACACCCTCACGCCCAAAGTTTCGGAGAGGTGTTACGATTTGCAAATCGCAATTTTTTCCCGGAGATTGCAAATCTTCGCACCCAGCCGTCCCAAATAAGAGGCTGTCCAAAAACTCTGTGCTACTCTGTTGTTAAATGTAAATAACTAAAACACATTTATCTACACAAAGTTTCTCGCAGAGTTGCACAGGGTTTAAAAAATATTTTCCTTTTTTGGACAACTTCTCTTTTCCGGAAATGCTAGACCCCGGAAAGAAGAACTTTTATTGCGGCTTTCCTGTTCTCAAAAATCCAGGCCGGCATCCTGATTTCAATTCGTTTCAATCCTTCAATCTGGCGGTCGGGTTTCAAAGGGGCAGGACAAAGAGAGATGACAGAAACGTTTACTTTTTCGGGTGAAAGTATTTCGAGTTTCAACGCTTTGCCATTCTGTTTTAAGATTGCCCCGCCGTCAACCGGCTGAACATCGGCGGTGGTCATCATTTGCCAGCAAACGAATTTTGCAGCGTCCGACAGTTCGAGATTGTCTTCAATATAAAGCGATGTCGGACTGTCTTTTACGAACCTGCGTGTGGCGCTCTTCAGCAAATCACCAAAAGCAGGACTTAAGTCCATGGTTACTTCCGGCTTGCCACCATCCTTAAAGTCAGTAATTGTCGATTTTCCATCTACCATATGCAACTGATTATTTACTGAAATGGTGCTGTGCCCGAAGTTATTCTTTGTTAATAAAGTCCATCGTTCGCTGTTCTGGTCACGCGACCAAAGGTCGAAACCTGTTTTTTCGAGATCGTAATACGACTGTACTCCCGGATCAACGACCCAGCGGACGCCATTCAGTTCAAAAACGAAGGTGCCGGCATCCATATTTCCGTGATTAACACTTCCGCAGCCGGCTTTTCCGGCGAAATAATACTGGTGCGGATCGTCTTTTCCTCCCGTAAAAAATACAACCGGATTTGCCCCGTCGCCTTTCCAGTTAAGCGGTACTTTTTGTTCGCTGGTTTCCTTGTATTGCGATAACCAGACCAGACCGGCACCATCCAGACGCGAAAGCGGTTCCATTTTTTCGGCCGGGTGCAAAAAACGTTCCTTTTCGTAAAACGTTTCATTTCCTGTTTTTGCTGCGAACCAGGCCAGAATAATATCACCGTTTTCACCCCGTTTGTCGCCGCAATCTGAAAAATTAAAATACCAGCCGGAAGGAGCATTGCACAGGGCCCGGAAGGTTGCACTTTTCATAAAACCGGGATAAGCGGCCAGACCGAAATCAGTACCGAAAGCACTTTCCAGCATTGCTGAAGTAACTACAGAAAAACTGGTTCCGTATTCCCAGTAGGTCGAACCTTCAGGGTAAACGCCATCCGGACCGTACTCTGCCAGAGCATAAACCATTCCGTCGAGCGAACGTGCAATTGTTTTAGCGGCCAGTTGCGGATCGGTTTCGGCAATGGCAATTGAAGCAGCAATCATACCTCCGTTGCATACCTGGTTCCAGTTGTTGTTTGCCTTGATCCACCATGTAGTTCCATCGTTTTTATAACTCGGTTCAATTCCTTTTTCAATTAAAGCCTTCTTTGCCAGATCGATGGTCGCCAGGGGCAGTTTGCCGGCAGTCCAGTCGAGAGCAAAAGCCACAGCCATCGACATTTCAGCCACATCGAGATAATGCGAAGGATTCCAGTCTGTAAAATTACACACAGCAAGAACCTCGTCGTTTATCCGGTTCAGAATAACAGGATTTTTTTCGATGCGGTAGACCATCCCCAGCATATTCATCCGGTAGAGCATTTCACGCGAAGTAGCCAGCAATCTGCGGCCAACCAAAACCCGTTCGAGCAACGGTTCTTTCTGTATTTCGGCTGCATTCAGCTGAATTGCCTTGTACATGTTCTGCACAACCGGATCGCTTTTCAGCCTTTGTCTCAGATTTTTTTCAATTTTTGAATTTAATACAAGCCGGGGCTGCGATTTAAGAAGATGGGTTTTCAGGTATTGGACTGTAACCGGGTTCTGAAGTTTGGCTATTTCCTTTTCCCCGTTGGCCTGTGCAAAAAACATACACAGAGCAAAACACAATACAGCAGACAGGTAACGAATAATTAGTTTCATTTTTTAGTTGGCTTTAGAATATTAACAAAAGTATGAAAAATCAAATGAATGATATTCCACTTTTTGTTAAAGTTGCCATTTACTGTCAGAATACCTGCATTTTATAAAGGAAGGCCATCGTTTTCTACTTCCATTCATTGTTCCCGGGGCGGGTTATATCTTCCCTTATAATTCCGTCTTCGAGCCGGACGATGCGTTTCCCGTACTGAGCAAATTTTTCGTTATGGGTAACCTGAATAATCGTCATTCCTTCCTTGTTCAGCTCATTCAGAACGCCCATAATCATCTCGCCCTGCGATGAATGAAGGTTCCCTGTCGGTTCATCGGCCAAAAGCAATTTCGGCTTACCGGCAATGGCCCGGGCAATACCAACCAACTGTTGCTGTCCGCCGGAGAGTTGCTGGGGAAACAAATCTTTTTTTGCTACTATATTAAAACGGTCGAGCAAATCAGCAATCAGCGACTGACGATCTTTCTTTTTCACTCCTTTATAAATTAATGGTGTTTCAATATTCTCATACACAGTCATTTCTTCGATCAAATGATACGCCTGAAAAATGAATCCCATGAAATTCCGGTGATATTCCACTTTCTTTTTCTCCTTCAAATCAAGTACCGGTTCATCGTACAGGTAATAGCTTCCGGCCGACGGTTCGTCGAGCAGACCGATAATGTTAAGCAATGTGGATTTACCCGACCCGCTGGGGCCCATGATGCTGACAAATTCCCCCTCGTTTACTTCAATGTTGATGTCTTTAAGGACAAATGTCCGCTGAAATTTTGAATCGTAATACTTGTCGATGTTTGATAAACGAATCATGTTCCGTTCAATTTTTATTGATTATTTCTTCGTATAACAAAAGTAAAAAACAATTCAGGTGCCACAGTTTTATTCCTTTGGATATCTGTACGATATGGTAAAATCAGGTTGTCGTCTGTAAAAATATTTTACGCACATGTCAATTAATTTGCCGGAACGGATTGTTTGTTTTTTTACAAAAAGCACAGATCTAAATAATTGGTGTCAATGACAGGTTCACTTGCCAAGACATTTATTTAATTCTTCAACGAGCAGATAAACAGTTGTACACGGATTTTGCCTGCAGTATGGTTCATTTTGTTGACTCTGGTGCAGTTGCCGTGCATACTGAATTGCCTGGGTTTGATTTGACAGAAAAATTTTATACAGCTCTTGAGCAAACTCGCGGGTTTTGCCCTCCTCTTCGTAATCACAACTTAATTTTTCAGATAATATCCGATAATACTCAGACCTGGTTAATGCAGTTGTCTGATACTGATAATGCAGTACAAACCAGAGTTCGAAGCAGTCATTCGAATAAGCTACCCGAAGGCCTTTCCTTTTTGCCAATTCAACCGCATTATTGAAATCAGCAGACTCATTTACTTCCCGGCGAACATCATAATCAAAAACGACCCATAATTGTCTGTTCTGATCGTAATTTTTTTGACGTTTCATCAACCCTTCTTTTGCCAATAATTCTATAGTCTTTTCAACCAAGGCTGTCTTACTGCGGCCCAAGCCAATTGCTGTTACTTTTGTTTCTGTACTCAAAGGGAAACTCCGGAAATATTCAGGCTCGGTATTATCCCCTTCACAATAAATGTGAAAAAGATTCCGGACTTCCCGCATCCCAAGTTCACGCCGGTTTGTCATCCGGCGTTTCTTCCATGCCTTGTCCCAATCTTTCGGTTTTCTGGTCATTGAAACAATTTTTCAAAATCACCTAAAAATGGAATTGCTCCGTATTTTCCACTGATATAGTCCTTTTTATATGATGCATCATTTCGTACTCCTCTAAAATCGGCCAGCGAATACAGAACCGTCTCCTGCTTCTTGTTTTTTTCTGTAAAATAAATCTGGTCACGGCGTAACAACGAGTTATCCAGTAAATTGGTATCGTGAGTTACAAATATAAGTTGTGCGCCATGCTTATTTATGGTAGGAGAATTAAACATTTCAACGATTTTTTTTGTAAGCAGGGGATGAAGCCGGGCATCGAATTCATCCAAAATCAATGTCATACCTTCCAGAAAGGCATCCACCACAACCCCGGAATAATTAAAAAATTTACACGTCCCGGCCGATTCCTGTTCTTCCATCATAAAATCTCTACTTCCATGTTCCTCCCCGTTTCCGTTAAATACAGGACGTTTCGAAAGCACAAATTCAAGATTCCCTTTATTGACAATTTTTAATAATTCTTCAGGTGAATTCTCCGGCAAATCATCTGGCGTGATCTTTTTATTATTAACATCCTGAATTCCGAAATCAGCAAGGTTAAGCATCGTGAGAATAAGATCTTTTGTCTCCTGCTTTTTGAGCATGGATAATGTTGTTTGCCTAAAAAGATTATCATTTATTCCGGAGCTTATTGCAATTTTATCACTAAAAAAATCGAATATTTTTCTACTTATTTTCCCGTTAAAAGCCTTTGTAACATTCAAAAACAAATTATTTTCACTGGTTTTATCTGCCAGGTCTTTCCCCTCTGCGAACTTATTTTCATTAATTTTAATCGTTGTTTCCTCCCGGGTAAAATAATAAGTTTCGCTTTTCCCCGGAGTTCCGAAAAGCCATTCATTTTTTACATGATTTCTGAAAACTTCAAAACCATAACGGAACCTGGTATTGTCACAAAGAAATACCAGTTGGAAAAAAGTAGGTTCCGACTGACTTTCAGTATTTAATGCAAACGGTTCTATAATTCGTTTCCCGATTTGATCATTTTTAAAGGAATCGCGAATAAAAACCAACATGGTAATAAGAGCTTTTACCAAATTGCTTTTCCCGCTGCCGTTTGCCCCGTAAATAGCTGCTGATTTTAATAACGACAACTTGTCGGAAACAGGGAAAACGTTATTGGTATCCAATTCAGAATATTTTGATTTAATCGGGGCTGCAATCATGCTAAGTGTTTGCATTTCCCTGATCGATCTATAGTTCTTTATACTAAATTCAATAATCATTTGTTTATTTGTGATATTTTCACAAATATAGAATTTATTTTTAATCTAACTGATTTTTGTACTCAAAAAATTAACGTACGATTCAAAAATATTCTGGTTCTTTTTGTCCCTTTAGTTTGAACTTTAAACAACTTTATTGTGCAAAAAAGTAACCACAAATTTTCCGTACTTTAATTCATTATTTTTGCTGAAAGATCAACCTTATGAATACAAAATTGTTGCTTTGTTTAATGTTTTTGCTTTTGAGTATGTCATCTTTTACTTCGGATCGCGAAAAACAAATCCGGGAATTTGTAAAGGCCGAATTAAAATATCATCCTGAAGCCCGGCTGGTGGATTTGTATAAAAACTATTTTCAGGATGCCTACGGGCCGGGTCACCTGATACCTGACACCACAAAGGCCGGAGCGTATCTCGACCGGGAACTGAAACAACCCGGCTGGACTGATACCCTGCTGGTGCAGCCACTGGGCATCCGTCACGATTATTACCGAGTGAACCTGATCCTGGTAAAAAACGGCACTATTCCGCGCGATACGTTGCTGCTCGGACTGGTAAAAAGTGTTCCGCTTGCACGGAAACCCGACATTGAAAGCTGGAAAAAAGAATGGGCCGAAGTGCTCCGGGTTATCAAACAAACGGAACCCGGAATGCCAGACCTGGCTTCGGATGAAAAACGAATCAATGACGTGCTGGATAAAGGTGATGTGGTGATGCATCACAGCCAACATTACGAAGGAACCTATCATCCGCATTACCGTATTATTCACCGAACGGTTTTGGAAAGCTGGCAGGAAAAATACCTGAAACAAAATGATAAAATAAACACAAACTGATAAATTATGGCAACACTGGTTTTATTACGACACGGACAATCGGTCTGGAACAAAAAAAATGTATTTACCGGCTGGGTCGATGTACCCCTTTCTGCAGAAGGAATTGCAGAGGCATCTGAAGCAGGCAGACAAATCGCTTCAATCGGGTTCGACATTGTTTTTACTTCCGTACAGGTAAGGGCAATCGAAACAGCCATGATTGCACTGGCAAACAACAATAGCGACAAAACTCCGGTCGTTATTCATACCGAAGGAAAAATGGGAGAATGGACGACCATTTACAGTGAAACAATGGAAAAGTCAATCATCCCGGTTTATTCCGACTGGCATTTAAATGAGCGTTATTACGGCGAATTGCAGGGGAAAAACAAAGCAGAAACGGCAGCCGTTTTCGGAGACGAGCAGGTACATCAGTGGAGACGAAGTTATGACATCGCCCCACCCAAAGGAGAATGTCTGAAAGACACTGCCGAACGGACAATCCCGTTTTTCAGGGAAAACATACTGAAACAATTGCAGCAGGGGAAAAATATACTTATCTCGGCTCACGGAAATAGTTTACGGTCAATCGTCATGTTCATTGAAAGCCTGAATCAGGAAGAAGTTTTAAGTCTTGAAATTCCGACCGGCAAACCAATCCTGTATGAGTTTAACGACAACCGTTTAACAAGAAAAGAATAGCGAAACAACCGGATTCAATACTGAAATTAATTCTTTCTCCGAAAAAGGGAAGAACAGCAACATCCGGCAAATATAGTTTTGTTCCTTTCGCTTTTGAGCGTACTTTTGCCCATCAGATCGTTACAAATCAAGGGAAGAAGCGACATTGCTGTTCCCCTTTTTGTATTTACGATCTGTCAATCTGCATATACAATTCGAAAATGATTACAAAAGAAGAACTTCAACACAAAATCGACAACAAGACAAAACCGACCGGATCACTCGGAAAACTCGAAACCCTGGCCGTGCAAATCGGATTAATTCAGAACACCTTGTCACCTGAAATAAAAAGCCCGGCCATCCTGGTATTTGCCGCCGACCACGGGTTAACAGCAGAAGGTATCAGTCCGTACCCGAAAGATGTAACCTGGCAAATGGTTATGAATTTTTGTTCGGGAGGTGCGGCTATCAATGTTTTCTGCAAACAAAACGGCATTAACCTGAAAGTGATCGACGCCGGAGTTGATTACGATTTTCCGGATGGATTGCCTGTCATTCCCGCTAAAATTGCCTACGGAAGCCGGAACATGCTGAAAGAACCGGCCATGACCATGGACGAATGCCGGCGTGCCATGGGAAAAGGACGCAGTTTTGTTCAGGAAGAAGCACAAAAAGGCTGCAATACCATTGGGTTCGGAGAGATGGGAATAGGAAATACTTCGCCGTCGTCGCTGCTGATGCACCGTTTTACTGGCTTCAGCATCGAAGAATGTACCGGACGCGGAACAGGTCTGCTTCCCGACGGAGTGAAACACAAAATAAGTATCCTGAAAGAAGTATCGCAGAAATACAATCCCCAAACTCCGGAAGAAACGCTGGCTACTTTCGGCGGACTGGAAATTGCCATGATGGTCGGCGCCATCCTCGAAGCAAAAGCTCAAAACATGATCATCCTCATTGACGGGTTTATCGCTACTGCAGCGGTACTTACAGCAATACAGATGGATGCCGGTGTACGTGACAATGCTGTTTTTTGTCATGCTTCGGAAGAAAAAGGTCACCAGTTGATGCTGAAATACCTGCACGCGTTTCCGTTGCTGCGTCTCGACATGCGTCTGGGTGAAGGAACCGGGGCAGCCCTGGCTTTACCCATTTTGCAGGCAGCCGTAAACTTTCTTAACCAGATGTCCAGTTTTGAGGCAGCCGGCGTATCGAACAAGGAATAGTTGCAGTGTCCAGTCATCAGTCTCAGTTGGCCTGAACTTTTTACTTACTACTTTTTACTAATAATTTGCTATGCGAAAGCAAATCCATATTTTTTTGCACGCGCTGATGTTTTACACGCGCATTCCGGTTCCGTTCCGGATCCCGTATTCGGATGAAATGCTGAACCGCAGTACCCGTTATTTCCCGCTGATTGGTCTGCTGGTTGGTGGAATAGGGGCCGGCGTGTACGCGTTGGCGTTGCTCGTTTTCCCGCCTGCGCTTGCTTTGTTGCTGAGCATGGTATCCACCATTTTTGTTACCGGCGCCTTTCATGAAGACGGGTTTGCCGATTTTTGCGATGGTTTCGGCGGCGGCTATATGTCGCCCGAACGCATCCTGGAAATTATGAAAGACAGCAGGCTTGGAACTTACGGCGCTGTCGGACTGGTTTTCATGCTGGCAATAAAGTTTACCAGTCTGAATGCGCTTCCTGCCGGCGAAATCATTCCTGCCTTACTCGTCGCTCACCCGTTAAGTCGCCTGATGCCCGTGCTTATTATTTACACGATTTCCTATTCGCGCACCGACGGGAAAAGCAAAACCAAACCCATCGGCAAACGCGGCAAATGGTCCGATCTGGTTTTTGCCATCCTGATTCCGCTGGCAGCACTGGCTTACTTTCCGTGGAAAGTTGCCGTAGTCTCTCTTGCAGTTCTGCTTGTCATTACTTTTTTCTTCGGAAAATATTTACTGAAGCGGCTGGGCGGTTATACCGGCGATTGTCTCGGAGCCCTTCAGCAACTATGTGAAGTGACTTTTTATCTGGTAATCATTGGAAATCAATGGATATGAATTTATTTTTTATGACATATTTGTTTTTATAAAAGCATTGAGTACTTTTACTCAGAGTATTGAGTAAATTGCAAATAATGATACAAAGAATTCATATTCAAATACTTAAAAAAAGACTTCTGGAAGAACAACGTCAGTTCATCCAAGTTGTTTTTGGACCAAGACAAATAGGAAAAACCACCATGGTCAATCAATTGACAGCAGAACTTCATGTCCCTTTTCATTATATTTCTGCTGATGGTGTTATTGCTTCGGGGATGCAATGGATAGAACAACAATGGAATGTTGCCCGGTTAAAAGTTCAGAAAGAAAACAACAGTAATGAGGGGATTCTTTTTATTGATGAAATCCAAAAAATTGAGAATTGGGGAGAAGTAGTAAAGAAAGAGTGGGATCTAGATACCAGAAATAATGTCTCCTTAAAAGTTGTTTTGTTAGGCTCTTCAAGGTTGCTACTGCAGAAAGGGCTAACTGAATCGTTGGCAGGTCGTTACGAAACAATTTACATGGGACATTGGTCTTTCTCCGAAATGCGTGATGCGTTTGGTTACGGTTTTGAACAATTTGTCTGGTTCGGTGGGTATCCGGGAGCATCATTTTTAATAAATGACGAACAAAGGTGGAAAAATTATATACAGGAGTCTTTGGTAGAGGCAAGCATATCAAAAGATATATTGATGTTGACACGCGTAGATAAGCCAGCGTTAATGAAAAAATTATTTGAACTGGGGAGCCTTTATTCAGGACAAATTCTTTCTTATTCAAAAATAACCGGGCAATTGCAGGATGCCGGTAACACTACAACTCTTGCAAATTACCTTCATCTGTTGGATACGGCAGGTTTATTGGCAGGAATTGAAAAATACTCGTCCACTGAGATTAAGATGAGGTCATCCAGCCCGAAATTTCAGGTGTACAATACAGCATTACTGTCCTCTTTATCAGAATATACTTTCGAACAGGCTATGTCACAACCTGCAATTTGGGGAAGATGGGTTGAATCGGCAGTGGGGGCATATTTGTTGAACCGGTCAATTATTGAAGGGCTTAAACTCTATTACTGGCGGGAAAGAAATTATGAAGTCGACTTTATACTGAAGTGGGGTAGTCGGATTGTCGGGATTGAAGTAAAAAGCGGGCTGACAATAAAACCAAAAGGCATGGATGCATTCTGTAAAAAATATAAACCACACAAAATTTATCTTGTTGGCGGCACAGGTATTCCGATTGAAGAATTTTTATCGACAAATATCAAGGATTTATTTTAAATGAAGCTGTTTCTAATCAGACATACCAGCGTTGCCATTGAGCCGGGTATCTGCTACGGGCAAAGCGATGTACCGCCGGCCTCGTCGTTCGAAACAGAAAAAGCCGCTATTCAGCAAAAGCTGGAAGGCTGTTCGTTTGACCGGGTCTATTGCAGCCCCCTGCAACGCTGCCGGAAACTGGCAGAATTTCTTTTTCCAGACACTGAAATTGTTTTTGACGACCGCCTGAAAGAACTCGACTTCGGAAAATGGGAGAACCAGTCGTGGAATCAGATTTATCAATCGGAAGAAGGTAAAAAATGGTTCAACGATTATTTTCATCAGGCCTGTCCGGGCGGTGAATCGTACGACGAACTGCTAAAACGAATCCGGAATTTTTTTGCTGAAATAAATTCTTCGGAAACAGGTAATATCTGCATTGTAACACATGGCGGGCCTTTGAAAATAATTAAAGCGCTGGCCGAAAAATGTTCCGTAGAAAAAATTTTCAACTCGTTTAACCCGGCTTACGGCGAAGTAACCGAAATTGAAATGGCCGACGTTTTATCTTAATATGCTGTTTCCTCAGTATTAATCTTCTGTGAATATACATTTCCGCACTTTGCCGCCTGATACATTTGCTGTACTTTCGCCATAAAATTTGTGCAATGAACAACTTTTCCCACATCATTTTCGACCTTGACGGGACTCTGACTGACAACACGCTTGGAATCAGCAAATCAATGCAATATGCGTTGGAAAAAATGAATATTGGCGGCTATTCAGAGGAAGTTTTGAAAAAATATGTCGGTCCTCCGCTGCAATACTGTTTCAGAGACCATTTCGGGCTCAATGAAAAAGAAACCGCGCTGGCCGTTGATTATTTCAGGGAATATTACGGCGAAAAAGGCTGGGCAGAAAACAAACTTTATCCGGGAGTACCGGAAATGCTGGAAGAACTTCATTCTTCAGGGAAACAGCTTTTTATAGCCACCTCCAAGCTCGGAAAATTTGCCCGGATGGTTCTTCAGAATTTTGATTTGCAGAAATACATCACCGATATGGAAGGTGCTGATTACGGAGGCACACATTCCAAGGGCGACCTGATCCGGGCGGTCATGAACAGGAACGGAATTCAGCCGGGAAAGCAGGTGATCATGGTTGGCGACACCATCTTTGATATTCAGGGTGCACGAGAATCAAAAATCCCGGTAACTGCCGTTAGTTATGGTTTCGGGGAGAAAGAAGAACTACTGGCCATGAACCCGGATTTTTATGCTGAAAATGTGGGTGAACTGCACAACATTTTAGTCTGACAGGAAACAGGTTGCCCAAAAGATTCATTTTTCTTTTTTAGCAGAAGATCGTATATTCAGAATAAATTTGCAGCAAATGATTATTCCCCCGTTTTTGAAATCAGGCGACCGCGTCCGGATTGTTTCCCCGGCCGGAAAAGTTCCGGCTGAAAAAATAATACCCGGCATTGAATTACTTCGCAATCAGGGTTTTGATGTGTTAACCGGGAAAAATGTTTTTGGTCAGCACTTTCAGTATTCAGGCACCGACGAACAACGGACAGCCGATCTGCAGGAAGCAATAAATGATCCTCTTACAAAAGCCATCGTCTGCTCGCGGGGTGGTTACGGTACCGCACGTTTACTCGGTTTGCTTGACTTTTCAGCTTTAAAAAATAATCCGAAATGGCTTGTCGGCTTTAGCGACATTACCGCTTTGCATTCGGCATTCAACAAGCTTGGCATTGCCAGTATTCATGGCCCGATGCCGGGTTTTTTTATACAAAATGAAAAGCCTTCGGAAAGTTTCCTGAAACTGCTTTCTTTTTTAACCGGGCAAATTCCGGATTATAACTTCGCCGCCCATCCGCAAAACCGGAACGGACAGGCACAGGGAGAACTGGTCGGCGGAAATCTCTCGCTGCTGTACAGTCTGAGTGGAACACTTTATGATCTGGACACGGATGGCAAAATTTTATTTTTGGAAGACCTTTCGGAATACCTTTATCACCTCGACCGGATGATGGTAAACCTTCGTCTTTCAGGAAAACTGGAAAAACTGGCCGGGCTGGTGGTCGGAAAATTCACAGATATGAAAGACAATGAGAACCCGTTCGGAAAGTCAGCAGACGAAATAATTTTTGATGCTGTAAAAGATTATGATTTCCCGGTATGTTTCGGTTTCCCGTCGGGTCATATCGACGAAAACATGCCCTTGATTCTGGGCACGGAATACCAGCTTTCGGTTTATTCCGACTGTAATTTAAAAATGATTGCCAATGGCTGAAAAAAACGATCTCGGGAGGAAAGGCGAAGAACTGGCAGTGGCACACCTGCGAAGCCTTGGTTATGAAATTCTGCACACGAACTGGCGGTTTCATCATCTTGAAATAGATATTATTGCCCGCGACGGGAAGGAACTGGTTATTGCAGAAGTAAAATCAAGAGGCAGCAATTCATATGAACATCCGCTGGAAGCCATCTCAAACAGGAAAATCAGCTACCTGGTCAACGCCGCTGAGGCTTATATAACCGAATACAATATCGATATGGAAACCCGTTTCGATGTGGTTTCAGTAATTTTTTTCAGTAAAAATGATTTTAAGCTGGAATATTTTAAAAATGCTTTTTACCCGACCATCAGATAGTCATGAAAATCCGGTCCATTTTTTCAAAGAGGGATTCCACCTGAATAGGTTTTGTTAGAAAATCATCACACCCTGCTTCCATAGCCCTTTCCTTTTCTGTATTTAGAGCATAAGCAGTCTGAATAATCACAGGTATTTCGGGCCTTATTTCCTTTATTTTTTTTGCAGTCTCAATGCCATCAATCCCGGGCAATTTAATATCCATAAGAACCATGTCTATTTTCGGAACCTGTTTAACAAAGTTTAATGCCTGTTCCCCTCTCGATGCAAAAAATAATTTCACATCGGTTGTTCGTAATATTGTCCTGAAAAACAATTGACAAGCAGGCTCATCCTCAACCACGAGAATAACTTTATCGAACCAATCGTATGTGAAATACTTACCTGCCATTTTTATAAACTGCGAACATACAAATTTAACTAAAACCATTATTACTTTTCTTTGAAACAATTTTAAACCAGCTTATTTTTGACTATCAATATAAAAATACCATACTATGAATATTGAAGAAATCCGGGAATACTGTCTTTCGAAAAAAGGAACGAATGAAGATTTCCCGTTCGATGAAACCACTCTGGTTTTTAAAGTAATGGATAAAATATTCGTGTTAACAGATCTTACCGGTGATTTAAGTCTGAACCTGAAATGTGATCCGACGTGGGCCATCGAACTACGGGAACAATATCCGGCAATCCTGGCCGGATATCACATGAGCAAAAAGCACTGGAATACAGTGAAAATTGACGGAACATTAAGTAACTCATTCATCTTTCGGCTTATCGATCATTCATACGATTTGGTGGTTAAGAAATTACCACAAAAAATACAGATTGAACTGACAAAGCTTTAACTTTACAATCGTCACGAACCAAACCTTTTATATGAAGAAAACTTTTCCGGTTTTACTTTTACTTCTGGCTTTTTCTCAGCTAATCATAGCTCAGACAAAGGAGTCAGTATTCAAGGAAATTGTGCGGATTCCGGCAAGTCCGGTTAAAGATCAGCAAAAAACAGGATGCTGCTGGAGTTTTGCAACTACTTCTTTCCTGGAATCAGAAATACTGAAAAACGGAAAAGGAGAATATGATTTATCGGAAATGTATTTTGTCAGACTGGCCTATCTCGAAAAGGCAAAATATTATCTTTTATATCAGGGAAAAGCTAATTTCGGTCAGGGTGGGCAAGCTCACGATGTTGTAAATATAATCCGCAAACGGGGTGTCGTTCCTGAATCTGAATACCCGGGGAACCCGCTTACTCCGGGAATTCTCGATCATACGAAACCGGAAGAGGCGCTAACCAGATTAATTTCAAAGACAAATGACAACCTGGATGAGAAAACAGCCGGAATCTGGGAGGAAAAATTCAACCGGATACTGGATGAAAACATGGGAAAACTACCGGTCGAATTCGGAGTGAAGGGACAAACTTATTCGCCTGTCGGTTTCGCTGATTATCTCGGAATTAACCCGGACGATTATTGGGAAATTACTTCATACTCGCACCATCCGTTTTATACAAAGATTGATCTTGAAGTTCCGGACAACTGGTCGCATGACCGCTACATTAACTTACCTGTTGATGAACTGGTTGAAGTTATCGACAGTGCCTTGTATAAAGGATATTCGGTTTGCTGGGACGGAGATACAAGCGAAAAAGGATTTAACTTCCGGAAAGGAACCGCTACATTGCCTTTTGGTATGCCTGTTGACCAGAATGCCAGGCAATCAACTTTTCTGGACAGGGAAACTACCGATGACCACCTGATGCACATTGTGGGTATTTCAGAAAACCCGGAAGGCGAAAAATTTTATTATATAAAAAATTCATGGGGAACCGGAAAAAGTGAATACGATGGCTTTTTATACATGTCAGTCCCGTATGTAAAACTGAAGACGATTGCCATCATGGTAAATAAAAAGGCCATTCCCAAAGAACTACTATATAAAATAAATTACTGATGAAAGAATATAAGCTGGAAGGAGAATATATAGAACTAATCAAATTACTGAAAGTTATGAGGATTAGTGAATCGGGGGGGCAGGCAAAAGTGATGGTTGAACAGGGACTTGTAAAACTAAACGATAAAACAGAATACCGGAAAAGAGCCAAGCTCCGGGTCGGCGACACAGTTAAAATATTCGGACAGGCTATCATTATAAAATAAAAAAAACCGGTAAGGTTTTACCGGCTTTGTGAAGTCTTTCTGGGGTGTCCAAAATAGGAAAAAATTAAACGGTGGTGTGTGTAATGAATTCTCATGTGGTTTAAAATTAACCATTTGTTTTTTTCTCAGATATTGAAAAAATGGCAAAAACACGAACACCCCTGTTTTTTTGATGAAATGACATGCTGAGCACACGAAGCCCCTCTTTTCCATGATATAAAACAAACAAAATAATCTCAGAAATGGGATGTTTTGAAAATTATTGATAAATAAAAAAGGCACCTGCCGTCGAGCAAATGCCTTCTATAAAGAAAATTTTTAAAAATCAGTTTTTAACATATTCCTTTTTGTCGATCAATGTTAAGGTATCACTTACCATTCTCATGTTCGAAATTTCCCGGTCTGTTAACCGGATGTGAAAAAAACCTTCCAGATAATAAATGAACAAAGTCCAGTCAACCTGATCAAAATTCAAATCATCATTAAATGATGCATCCAGTTGAATGGCTTCTCTTTGGACTCCTGTCTTCCGTAAAACCCTGTATAAGGTCCTGCGTTTTGATTTGTTTTCCATTTTTTTTAATAAATTTTCTAGTCTCCAAATTCAATTTTCTGTTTTTCGGCTACAAACATACGAAATTAAAATTTCAAATTTTAGGTCAAATAAGTCAAAAAATTCAATCGTAATATTCTTAGTATCAATACATGAGTTTTAATTTATTCTCTGCGGACAGGAAGAAGAATTAAAAAACGGATGTTATCCATTCTTTTTTTAAAAGGCTGTATACTTCAAGATCTATATATTTTCCGGAATGACGTTCCCCTTCGCGTTCTACTCCTTCCAGTTTAAAACCAAGTTTTCGTGGGATTGCGGCACTTCTCGTGTTCCCGATTCCGCAACGTATCTGAATCCGGTTCATATTCATGTTCCGGAAAGCAATATTTATAACTTTTTTTGTCGATTTTAAAGCGATTCCCTTTCCCGTCATTTTTTTAGCCAGCCAATACCCAATCTCAACTTTATGATCGATATAATCCGTATCTTTAAATCCGATTAAACCGGCAAATTCGCCTTTATACCAGATTTCATAAACATCATCACGCTCTCCGTAGGGCTTATCAATAATCGAACGGATAAACAATTCTGTATCGTGTACTTGCCGCGTATGCTCCACAAAAGGCAGCCATGTATACAAAAACTCACGATTTTCATCAATACAGTTAAAAATTATTTCAGTATGGGCAAGTTTGATCTTTTCGAGGTTCAAATGGTCATCGATTATAAGTTGGTCCATAGTTGAATATTTTATTTTTTGTCTGTTGCCATGAAACAAGCCGAAAATGTGCGGCAAAATAGCATTTTTTTAGTTACTGCAGTGTCAAATCGTTTTTTTTCGCACTGATCCTGCTTTTTATACCTTCTCTGAAATAGCTATATTTGCGCTGAACATACCGAAGTCCAGTCATATTTCAACAATTCACAAGTATGAAAAAAATATTTTTTTTAATTCTTTTTGTTTCACTGTTCTCTTCTTGCAGCACAGGTAATAAAGGCGACAAATATGTACTTATCGAAACGGATTATGGCAATATGAAAATCCGGCTTTACAAAGAAACGCCGTTACATCAGGAAAATTTTTTAAAACTTGCCAGGCAAGGTTATTTCGACGGAATGCTCTTTCACCGTGTGATTAAAAATTTTATGATTCAGGGAGGTGATCCGAATTCGAAAAATGCAAAACCCGGAGAGCGTCTGGGAGCAGGAGATCCCGGTTACACGATACCTGCCGAATTCAACCAGAAATTTTTTCATAAAAGGGGAGTACTGTCGGCAGCCCGTGAACCTGATAATGTAAACCCGAAAAAAGAGTCGTCCGGCTCACAATTTTTTATTGTTCAGGGCCGTAAATTTACAAAGGACGAGATAACAGATATTCAGAATAAGAAAAATTCGGCGCGGACAGGACTGATTTACCGTCGTCTTTTCAATGAGAAAAAAGCAGAGCTGATGAAATTGCGTCAGGAAGGAAAGCAGGATGAGTTTAATCTTCAAATGGCTGACATACAGGAAAATGCCGAAAAAGAAGCGAAACAAATGCCTGAGTATACGTTTAGTCCCGAACAAATTGAGGCGTATACAACCATTGGTGGTTACCCGACCCTTGACAACGAATATACTGTTTTCGGCGAAGTAGTTGAAGGACTGGATGTGGTTGACAAAATAGCAGCTGTTGAAACAGATCCGGCCGACCGTCCGCTGAAAGATATAAGGTTCAAAATGAAAATTGTTAAAAAATAAAATGACCAGACGAATTTCGTACAGTATACTCCTTTTTCTATTGTTTGCTGCATATACAGGTACGGCCCAGGAACGAATTGTTTTGATATCGACCAACCTGGGAGATATGAAATTTAAACTTTACGACGACACTCCGAAACATCGAGATGCCTTTATTCAGCTTGCCAAAGAATCGTATTACGACGGGACTTTGTTTTACAGGGTTATTCAAAATTTTTTAATCCAGGGAGGATCACGTTCTTCGCGAAATGCACCTCCCGGGAAACGAATCGGCTACGGCGATCCGGACAAAACGGTTGACGACGAAATCAGGCTCAACCATTTTCATAAGAAAGGGGCGTTGTGTGCACCCCGCCAGCCCGATGAAGTTAATCCGTACAAACAGTCCGACATATCGCAGTTCTATATTGTAAAAGGACAGGTTTTCACACCGGGACAGCTCGACACAATGGAACTGGCGGTTAATCGTCCGATCAGACAAAAAATTTATGATCAGATAATAACTGAACCTGTCCGTGAAAAACTGAAACAGTTAAAAGAAGAAAAAAAGGTCAGTGAATTTCGGGACCTTGCCGATAAGCTTAAAAAGGATATTGATGCCGAATACCACATGCAAACCGGCATTCTTGAATTTTCGGAACAGAAACGGAAAGCATATACAACCATTGGCGGTTATCCTGAACTTGACGGGAAATATACTATTTTCGGCGAATGTATTGAAGGCTTTGATGTAATCGACAAAATTGCATCGCTAAAAACCGATAAAAATAACCGGCCTCTTCAGGATGTAAAAATAACAGTTAAGATTCTGAAATGAGTAAAAATCATTTTACTTTGAAGCAATTACTTGCATACCTGTTTCTTGCAGTATTACTCTGTGGTTGCGGACAGACGGCAAAGCAAAAAGCTGAAAAGCCGAAGTCTGGAGAAAAATCAGTACCGGACACAGGACAGCAAACTACGGATAATAATTCGTATGCCGGATTTTTATCATCGATCGTAAAAATTCAGACATTCGATAAAGGCCGGGTGCTGGAGACAGGACAAGGTTTTTTTGTAGACGATGACCTGATCGTTACCCGGTTTACACTGATGAACGGCGCGAACCAGGCCACCTTTACCACCTTAAATGATGATACAAAACACAATATTGCCGGCTTCATGGCCATTGACCGGATCAACGACCTGGTTCTTCTGAAAACCGACGGGACAAAAGGCACTCCCATTCAGCTATATTCGGGGATCGCGCCAAAAGGTTCAAAAACCATCTATCTGACCAGACCAACCGGCAAAACAATTCCCCTGCATAAGGGCAAAATACTTGATTATTCGAAAGTAAACGGGAAAATGGCTTATACTGTCACAAACCAGTTTCTTCCGGCCAGTTACGGAATGCCTTTATTCCTTTCAGATAAACAAACAATAGGACTTGCTTTTTCAGAAATAGTTGATTATGCGTTGTGCTATTTTGTTACTCCATCGACGCTTATTTCTGAACTCATAAAAAAGAAAAACCAGCCGGCTGCCCTTGCAAACATCAACCAGGCAGACAAGGCCGTATCTGAGACAAACAGTAAGCTCAGGGGGTTGATCATTGAAACCGACATGGGGGATATTAAAATCCGATTGTTTAACGAAACGCCTGCTTACCGCGATAACTTTATTAAGCTTACCCGCGAGCACTATTTCGACAGTTTGCTCATTCATAGGGTAATAAAAGGTTTTTGTATTCAAAGCGGTGCTGCAGATACCCGATATGCAGGCAAAGATGATGTGGTCGGCTGGAAAGGTCCGGGTTATACATTGCCTGCCCATATTGTTCCGGGCCTTTTTCATAAACGTGGAATGATTGGCTCACCAAGGAAACCCGATACAAAAAATTCGAAATTTCGGTCCGACGGATCACAGTTCTATATTGTCACCGGCCGTACATATACCGATGCCGAACTTAATGAAATTGAACAGCAAGACCACATCCGGTTTACTGCCGAACAACGAAAAGTATATAAAACCATAGGCGGCGCTCCGCATATCGACGGCACTTACACTATTTTCGGGGAAGTTACAGCGGGAATGGATGTAGCCGACCGGATCTCACAGGTGGAAACAGGTAAAGATTTCCGGCCGCTCAATGATATCCGTATCAAACGGATTCGCATCATCGAATAATGTCAGCCGAACTGTTCAGACAGTATCCGGAGAATATAAATTATTGAATAAGTTGTATGTTGGAAGAAGTCGGGTAGGAGAGAACAAAAGTAGTTTTCTCCTACCCGACTTTCACTAAAAGAAATGATATTATTTCGATAGTTTTATCAATTTGTCGAAATACATGGCAAAAGAGCGGTACAGAAAGTGTGTCCATTTTCCGAACGGCACGATAATCAGCGCCCACTGTACCAGGATAATCAAATGAACAAGGTACATCCAGCTGTTCGTTTCCAATAAATGGAAGTCGATGAACAGGCGAACCACAAAAGCACTCAGTCCCATTAACATCAGCCAGATAACGAAAAACCAGTCGGATGGCTGAGAATGAGCACTGATCTGTTTTTTCTTTTTGACCCGGTTTCGGACAAAGTCGAAAGTAACCGTAAAAACAATGAGACTTTCAATATAACCGAGCCAGACGACCAGCAGACTTGTGGTTCCGAACCAGTCGAGTGCAACCGTGGTGAAAAGCAGGGCCAGGTAACCAAGAACCAGTATAAAATGTTCGAACCAGCGGAATTGGTTGTCGTCGCAGCCCAAAGCCCTTTTCTGGGTGAACATGTGCACAAACAAATCTCCTGCTCCCCGGAAATATGCTTTTACCGGGACTTTTATTCCGGGCTTTATGATGGTCAGGTACCACATCCGTATAATATTTGGGAACAATATCAGCAGGAAAACCAGGCCAACGGCAAACATTTCGAAATAATGCCCGTAGTGCATGATCGTTTCCAGGTTAAAATGTTGATAAACGCTGAATACCAGCACCAAGACGGCAGTCATTATAAAAGCAAAAATACTGACAGGCAACGATTTGTAAAGCAACCCGGATAATCCTGTCCAGTCGTATTTTGAAGTCAGCCAGCGGCGGAGCGACATCATCAGTTCGCCCGGGTTGGCAGTTTTCGGGCATAAATCGCTGCATTCGCCGCAGTAATAGCAAAGCCAGGGTTTTAACGACGATTTTATTTCGCCTTCCAGTCCCAGCACGCTATACCGTACCATTTCGCGTGGAAACGATTCATCTTCAGTTGATAAAGAGCAAACAGCCGTACAGTTTCCGCAGTTATAACAGGCATTAAAATCGAATGCCCCGTATTTTTTCAGCTCTTTGGTAAATTCAGGATTTATTTTGGCCATTATGCTTTTGTTTTATAGTAAAAAAATTCATCATTATCATCCACCCTCACGGTTTCGACCAGACCAAATTTGAGCAATGACATCAGGTAATACATCACTTCGTATGCCGGCATTCCGAGCTTTTCAGCCACTTGCGGAACGGTCATTTCCTCTTCTTTCAGTGTTGTAAGCAATGTTTTTTTTATCTGATTGAAACGTTTCAGATTTTCTTTTACTTCAGCAGAAACCTCCCTTTTCTCCCGGAGATATTTTACTGTTTTTCCTTTTTCAGCTTCCATATCGTATGTTACTATCAGATCAAATAATTCTTATTAATAATTGTGTACTAACCTTTTGCCAGCATGTCGATCATGCTTTCAATTTCGCGGTTCGAATAAGCAGTCAGCTCAATCGCGTCGGTCGGGCATACAGGCAGGCACATGCCACATCCCTTGCAAACCGAATTATTAATGACTGCAAAACTTTTGTCCCCGTCCTGTTCCTGCCGGATTGCATCGTACGGACAAGCCTGCGTACAGGCATCGCACCAGGTACATTTTTCCTTGTCAACTTCGGCTACAATCGGTTCCCGCTCAAGTTTGCCCTTGCTGATGTATGAAAAAGATTTTGCTGCTGCCGAAAGCGCCGAATTAACCGACTCGGTCACATTTTTCGGCCCCTGGCAGGTTCCGGCAATGGTAATCCCGTCGATAACAGTTTCTACCGGGCGCAGTTTCATGTGTATCTCATTGAAAAATTTATCACGTCCCTTCGGAAGTTTAAACAGGCTGCCCACGGCATTGCCGGCGCGTGGCACCATGCCGGTGACCAATACAACCAGGTCTGCTTCAACTTCAATTTCCTTGTTATTGGTCAGTATGTCGTTTACCCTGACGATGGTTCTGTTCCCTTCGCGTGTTACTTTGGGCAACGCATCTTCGTACGACTGAAGATAAATATCGCCCATCCGGGAAGATTCGGCATACAGGATTTCCTGCTTCCCGTAAGTCCGTATTCCCCGGTTGAAGTGATAATTCTGAATAGCGCTGAATTTTTTCTTAGCCTGAATGGCAGCATGGATCGTTGCCGTGCAGCAGTAGCGCGAACAGTATTTGTTTTCACCCTCGGGCTGCCGGCTGCCCACGCAATAGATGTAAGCAATCTGATGGATTTCTTTTCCGTTGAAAACCAGCTTTTTGTCGTTTAGTGCAACCAGCCGGTTGAACTGGGGCAGGGTGATTACATTGTCAATCTGCCCGTAACCGAATTCCCCATTCCCGGGAGAATACGGGTCGAAGCCGGTAGCCATCAGCACCGAACCAACATGTATGTTGATGAATTCTTCTTTTTGAGAAAGATCAATGCTGCTGCAAACTTCTTTGCATTTGCCGCACCGGGTGCAGTTTTTCATATCGATAACCGGCCCTTCGGGAAATTCGCCCGGATGGTTCCGGTAAATAGCTTTTCGCCGGGTAATATTGAAATTAAAAGGATCGGAAACTTCAACCGGGCAAACCCCGATTGCTTTTTGCAGCTCTTCCTGCGTAAAATCTTCACCGATATAACGGGGTGTAATTCTTACTTTTAGTTCGAAATTTCCGATACTGCCGGAGGAATGAACAACTTCGGCATTGGTGAAAATGGTTATGTTTTCCCGTTTTTTGATATCTGAATATAAGCGGCCGGCAAGGTTTTCACCGGTTTCGTCTGATGTAAACAGCGTTCCCCATTGTGCAATTCGTCCGCCGGCAAATGGTTCCCGTTCGATCAGGTAAACCGGGCAATCCATGTTGGAAAGTGCAATGGCCGCCCGCATTCCGGCCACACCGCCGCCGATTACCGCCACTGCTCTTTGCGATGGTATTTTTATCGGGTCGAGTGATTCGGCGTAACGCACCTTGGCAATAGACGCTTTTACCAGCTTGATGGCTTTTTCAGTGGCCCCGGTTTTATTGTCGGAGTGGGCCCACGAAGCCTGTTCCCTGATATTGGCATGTACATAATTGTATTTGTTCAGCCCGGCCCTTTCGGTTACAGCCCTGAAGGTAAGCAGGTGCAACTTCGGAGAACAGGAAGCAACCACTATGCCATCCAGCCCGTTGTTCCGAATGTCGTCAACCATCTCCTTTTGGTTCGAATCGGCACAGGCAAACATGGTAGTTTTTGCCAGGACAATGCCTTCTTCCTTTTCTATTTCCTGCCTGACCTTTTCAACATCCACATAATCTGAAATATTGCCGCCGCAATGGCAGATATATACACCTATTTTCTTCTTCATTTCTTCTGTGTTAAATAGCTTATTGTTTCTGAAGAGGCAGCTCCGGCCGAAAGAATAGAGTCCGGTATATCCATCGGGCCTGAAGCCGTTCCGGCAACAAATACGCCGTCGATACTGGTCCGGGCCGGACTGGCAAGCACATCTTCCTGCCTGACAAATTTATACGGGTCGAGTTCCAGTTTTTCTTCAGGGAAAAAACGTGCCGTATCCTGGTTGGCCATCACCCCGACCGAAAGAATCACCATGTCGTGTTCGGCTTCCTGTACTTTTCCCTGGTTAATATCTTCGTACCTCAATACGAGGTTACCGTTTTCTTTTTCAGTAATCTTCCCGATTTTGCCTTTTACAAATTCAACACCCATGCCTTTTGCCTGTTCGTAGAATTCGTTGAATCCTTTCCCGAAGGAACGGATGTTGATGTAATAAATGGTTACATCGGCCATGGGCAGGGCTCCCATGATTAGCTGGGCCTGCTTGATGGAATACATGCAGCAGATTTGCGAACAAATGGGATTGCCCACACTGTCGTCGCGCGAACCGGTACAAAGTACGTAAGCAATGTTGTCGGGCATTTTACCGTCGCCCGGGCGCAATATGGTGTTGAACGGTCGGGTAGGAGCCAGTTGCCGTTCCATTTGCATGGAGGTAATCACATTTTTGTAAAGACCGAAACCATAACGGGGCATCAGGCTGGGATCGAACAGTTTAAAGCCTGTGGCAAGTACCACCGACTTCGCTTCGATCAGGTATTCTTCTGTCTCCTGTGTGAAATCGATACATTTGGTCGGGCAGGCCCTTTCGCAGGATCCGCAAAGGGTACAGTTTTCAATGTCGATTGCAGCTACCCGCGGACTGGCAATACTGAACGGGATGAATGCTGCTTTGCGGCCAATCAGGTTAAACTGGTACTGGTCGGATACATTTACCGGGCAGGCCTGCTCGCACAACTGGCATCCGGTGCAGTCATCAACATTTACGTAGCGGGGCTGCCGGATCACTCGGGCTTCAAACTCATTTTCTCCTTTTTTGACGATCCGGCTGACCTGGCTTCCTGTAAAAATGGTTATCCCCGGGTGCCTTGATATTTCAGATACTTTAGGAGTAGTAATACAGGCGGCGCAGTCGAGGGTCGGGAAAACCTTACTTAGCAGGATCATCTTTCCTCCGATGGACAAATCCTTTTCAACAACCAGCACTTTAAAGCCATTGTTTGCCAGGTTCAAAGCCGTTTCTCCTCCGGCAATTCCACCTCCAATAACCAGCGCATCGAAAGAAGCCGTTTTTACTTGTCCCTGCATGATCTATTGATTTGAATTATTCAGTAAATATTCGTTAAATGATTTTATATGCTTTACAAAAGCCTCGCTGCAAACCGAGCAAAGAGCCGCCATTCGCAGGCGTGCCGGATCGATCTGCCGTTCTTTCATCAGTTCGTGGGTGCGACTTACCAGCTTACCTGTTTTTTCTGTACAGCTTTCGCCATAAGAGCAGTCGCTGCCGTCGGCTGCGATGAAAACGCCGTCGAATCCCTGCTGATAGGCATGAAGTATCCATCGCGGCTTCACCCCGCTCGAACAAGGAACCGTGATGGTGTATACGGTCGGCGGATAATGCAATTTAAGCAGTCCCGCCATATCGATGGCGGGATCTGAAATCTTTTCAGTAGAAAAGACAAGTATCCTGGCGCTTTTTTTATTGATTACAGCCATGACACGGTCTATTTTTTCTTCAGTAAAATTTTGAAAAAACCACTTTCTTCGATGGTGCCGAGGTATTCGTGACCTTTTTTATTACACCATTTCGGAATATCGACTTTAGTCCCTTCGTCGGCTGAAAGTACTTCCATCACATCGCCGGCGTTAATGGTTCCGATTGCTTTTTTTGCTTCGAGCAGCGGGCCCGGACAAGCGGTTCCCCGTGCATCAACTGTTTTTGTAACATTTACTGCTTTTAATTCTTCTGTTGTCATAACGTGTTCTTTTAAATTATTAATTCTGATTTTAACTAAATGAATAACTGTGCGTTACTTGCGCCTGCATCGCTTACGAAAGTTGCGGCCCCGGCATAGATAAGGTTCGGATAATCAATCATTTCTTCTTTTTTGAAGCCCATCAGGTTCATCGACATTTCACAAACGATAATCTCAATCCCCAGTTCACCGGCCTGTTTAAACATGTCGTCCAGGGAAAGAACGCCCTGCTTTTTCATAAGCGATTTGATGATTGCCGGCCCCATGCCTGCCATGTTCATCTTCGACAGTTTCAGTTTATTCTTCCCTTTCGGAAGCATCATGCCAAACATTTTCGACATAAAGTCCTTTCCTTTTGCTTTTTTCCTGTTATCCCTCAAGGCAGAGAGGGCCCAGAACGAAAAGAATAATTTTACTTCGGTATCCATTGCTGCGGCAGCAAGTGAAATAATCATGGCCGCCATTATTTTGTCCATGTCTCCCGAAACAACAGCAATCGATAGCTGGTCCTTGCTGTATTCCTCAACATTTGAAAGACGACTTTTGAGTGCTGCAACTTCGGCTTTCAATTCTTCAACCTGTTTTATAAGTTCCTGTTCCATGTTTTGCTTTATTGGTACGAAACAAAATTCCTGAAAAAGAATATAAAAAAAGATGAAAGGGATGTGAGATGGTTTAATTAACTTTGTGACATATGTCACATTGTAAATATATAGAAATGGAAAACAGGTGTGAACTTTGTGTGTACCGGTCGGATGCGGCCAAAACCCTTGATGAAAAGGATCAGGAATTGTTGTCATGCAATCATCTTACGGTTTCATTTAAAAAGGGGGATAATGTGATTAAGCAGGGACATTACTCGTCCAATGTTATTTATCTTCGGAAAGGGCTGGCTAAAATACACACGCAGGGGCCTTACCGGGAGCAGATTATTAAACTGGTAAAAGCACCGCATTATCTTGGGTTACCCACCACTTTTGGTGATAAGATTAACCAGTATTCAGTATCGGTGGTCGAAGATTCGGAAGTCTGTTTTATTGATATGGGTACGTTTCAAAAGTTGCTGGGCAGTAATTCCCGTTTTTCCAATGAAATTATTCTGAGGTTGTGCCGCGACGAGCTGGATTCGTACCGAAAATGCGCCAACCGTACGCAAAAGCAAACGCGCGGAAATATGGCAGACGTACTTCTTGAATTTGCCGATTATTTTTATGAATCGGATGTTTTTGATTTGCCGGTTTCCCGCGACGAGATCGGGAACCTGATTGATACAAGCCGGGAAAGTGTAAGCCGGATACTGACTGAATTTGCCAATGACGGAATCATCCGGATAAACGGTAAAAAAATTGAGATACTGAATAAAAAACTGCTTTCCCTGATCCGGGAAAACGGATAGCCCTTTTTTATGAGACCCGAATAAAAACTGCATTGCAGTTACGGACAAAAATATTTCTCTCACAGCCTTTACGCGGATCACGTTTTCGCAATGAACCCCGACTATTGAGCAACCGTTGCAGTGGTAAATGTTACCCTGCCCATCTCTTTTAACTCACCGTTTTTAACGTAGCAATATGGATGGAATGTACCTTCTTCCGCAGGTATCCATTTATTGGTTGTGGTTCCTAAAGAGGTCATGGTAATGGATTGTTCCCAATGGCCTCCGCCATCTGATACCCATTCAACAAACATCATGGGTGCGGGTAACGACCAGCTGTCGTCGACCTCTACAGTAACCTCTTTTCCCTCGCCAACCACCGTATAGGCAAAATCTGAATCGGTTGCATCTTTCATCGATTCGGGTGTTTTCCAGATAGAAATAGCTGGGAGAAGCGATAACGTAGGAATATCCCAGTGTTTATTCAATACGCCCATGGCATCGATCCATGCACCGCCACCGGCTCCTATTTTAGTCGACAGCTTACCACCCCATCCGACATAAGCCTGTGGATCTTCCGAATCGCTGGCACTCAGACTAACGCCTCCGCCCACACTAAAATCGAATTCGTTGCCGATGGCCAGGTTCAGTTCCGGACCGACCAAACCATAAATACTGATTCCCATAGTAGGTTTTAGGGTGTACACCTGTTTCAGGGTAGCCATCGCCTCTAATTTTATGGGATGAAAGTACTGATCGACAATGCTGCCCTGTTCGTAGCTGTAATCGACTCCCGAGTCATAATGAAGCTTGAACCATGAAGTATAATATGACATGTGAGCACCAACCGTTACCTTAGGAATATTGTATTCAACAGTATAACCGGTCGATACTTTTGCTTTTCCTTCAACCGATACCTCAACACCCAGATCGAGGGCGAACTCCACTCCCATTATAACAGGAGCAGGGCCAACAACAAACTCGAAATGCATGACTACAGGAACCAGAAGCGGATCGGTTTCGTTCACCAACGGAAGTTCACCGTCGGCCACCAGGGCTGCATCGAACCATGCTTTAATATCCATATCGGAAGCGATTACATTAAAATTAGCATGGCCATGATCAGCATGTTTCAAACTTACATCTACGGAATAATCAGCCTTTAAGTCAGAGTACCACGAAAAGCCAAAATCTTCGAGTTCCAACTGAACAGCACCAACCGATACAATCGTTTTATTGGTATTGAATTGGTGTTCAAAACCCACCTTGCTGCTATTTGTATTTTTTGTTGATTCTGTTTGAGCAAGCGTCTTCCCATCTTTGACCGAAAAAAGCACCACATCGGAATTTCCGACTGTCATGCTGATTTTGTTCGGATGAATACAATGGTTGTCATCGGTTAATGCCGCACTAAGTTCTTCCGATTTTAAGCCGGATAAATTTTGGGTTTGCATTTGCTGATTGCTGTATTCGGGGCTGAAGTCGAAAGTTATATCGGCCTTGTCAAACACATCAGTAATATATCCATCACTGGTTTGCAGAATGTACTCGCCATTCGATTCTTCCACCTTGGTAATTCTTCGCAAAAGGACATCGTCTGCCCGGTCGATATCCAATACTAAACCGGTATCGAGAGTCATCTCTACTGTCGGGATATCGATACGTAGTTCATTCGTCAGCGTATCATACAGTACACCGGACTGTCCTCCGTTGTGTGTCAATTCACTGTCATCTAAAATTACAAGCGAATTGCTGAGTTTTAAGCGCTCACCGCTATCGTAATACGATTCAGGTTCTTCCGTAATTATTTCTTTTTTGCAGGAAACCCACAATATGGAGAAAAGCACAAATAGCAAAAGTATTCGTACGGATATAGTTTTTTTCGTCATAACTGTTTTCATAGATTAGATATTATCAGAGATCGCATTCCATAATTTTTACCAGAAGTTCGGAGCGTCGGCCAATTTTCAGGGAATCGGCAGTTACCCCGATATCTGCCTTGTTGTTCAAAATCCCCTTTTCGACATAGAAGTAGTACTTTTGTTCATTAAGATCTTCGAAGAGCGCTTGTCCTGTAGAATCGGTCTGAAGAGAGGTCACTGCATTTTGCTGTAGTTCCCAGTCGTCTTGTGTATTGTAAAGCGTTATGGTGGCATCTTCAACAAAAACCATATTATCTTTCACCACCGTAAACAACAGTTGCGGACCGGGTTCTACATATTCGTTTTTTTTACATGCCTGTACCAGAAAAAACAGGCTTGTCAGGGTTAAAATAACTTTGTACCTCATAAAATTTTTAAATGGATAGATTTAAGACATTGATTTGATGGAATAAAAGTAGAACCTTGTTTTCTTATAAAATTTACCCTATGGTAAAAAATGGCTTTAGTCCGAAAAATCTATCTTTGCATTTCATTCACAATGTTGCATTTAGAAATTTTCAGAATGAATTATTATCCTGTTAATGATATCGATCCGGAGTGTTTGCGTGCATTTCGTACTTTTATTTGTCAAACTTTTCCGATTTCTGATACCTCGTGGCAGAAATTGTGTCGCATTATGAGCATTAAAACGGCCAATAAAGGAGAACGTCTGCTCGACTACATGAAGATTGAGAAATCATTGCGTTTCCTGTGGAGCGGGATTGTGAAATGTGAAGATCATTTTAACGAAAAATCATTTGTATACGACTTCCGGATGGCTCCTATCGTTTTGGCTGAAACAGTGTCGTTGTTAAATGGTATTCCATCACGCATTACGCTCGAATCGATTACTCCGTGTGTATTTATAGAACTTCCGCGGGAACCTCTGCTAAAGTTGATATTCTCGCATCTCGACCTTGCCGAGTTTGCCGCGAAAGGAGTAGTTAATTACCTGGGAATGACGCATTATAAACAGGCTTTGTTGCGTACTCTCGATGCCGAGCAGCGCTATAAGCATTTTCTGCTCGAATTTCCTGAAGTGGCATTAACGGCAAAACTTTCCGACATTGCCTCTTATATTGGTGTCACACAGCAAAGCCTTAGCCGTTTGCGCAAAGAGATAAAATGGGGAAAGGATGAGGTAGCACTGGAAGCACTGAACAACGAACTGGCCCTGGTGCACGGAATTAAATAATCGGTTGATTCTGTTTCTCCATGTCTGAACCGCAGGTTGCTCATTCCGATGTACAGGTCATTGTCCGAACTATGATTACTCCTGATTTCATGACGGACTTTGATCTTTTCTTCCTCTCAAACGCTGTCAGGTCTTGCAGACACTGACAGTTTTTTCCGGTTTTTACTCGCTTTGCTATAATAATCATAGTGCTCATTTCATCATTAAAAATCATAGTTCAAGATTTTACTCATACCTCAGCGACTCTACCGGGTTCCGTGTAGCTGCCCGCCAGCTCTGCCAACTTACCGTCAGTAATGCAATGCCCAATGCCAGTAATCCGGCAAGGGCAAAAATCCACCAGCTAAGGCTGGTTTTGCATGCAAAATTTTCGAGCCATTTGTGCATGGCGTAGTATGCAAGTGGAGTTGCAATTACAAAAGCAATGACAATCCATTTTATAAAATCGTGATTCAAAAGGGTTAATATTTCTCCTGTTCCGGCGCCATTTACTTTACGGATGCCGATTTCCTTCACTTTTTTGTGAACAGTATAAGATACGAATGCAAAAAGACCCAGACAGGCAATTAATATAGCCAATAAAGAACTGATTCCTACCAATTTGCCAAGCTGCATGTACGTCTGGTATTGTTTGTTGAAAAAGGTATTCAGGAAAAAGAAGTCTGCCTGTGCATCGGGATAATGTTTTGTCCAGACACGTTCGACATATTTCATTAATTCAGGCATATTTGATGTACTGACTAATGCCGGATAATAACCGAATTCGTGAGGGTGTCTGAATTGATAAATGTAAGGTTCGATCTCTTTTTGTAACGATTCGTGATGAAAATTTTTGGCTACCCCGACAATTTCCATGCTACTTTGCCCGATTTGAATTCTTTCGCCAATGGCTTTTGGAGCAGATTCAAACCCAAGTGCATCCAGGGCTTTTTCATTTACAATAACAGAATATCTTTCGTTATTTATATTCCCGTAAAAATTTCGTCCTGCAATTATTGGTACCTGGTATGTTTCGAAATAGCTTTCATCTGCATAAGATATATCAAAAGAAGCTTTTACTTCCTGACCATTTTTTGAGACAATGACATCTTTATACCGGTTAGGTTGTCCGGGGATATTCATGGTTGCCGTCACTGTTTTTATATAGGGCGACTGCAAAAGTTCCTTCCGGAATGCGAGAAACTCGGTATAACGGCGTCCGCCTGAGGTATTATTGGTAGCAGGGGCCCGCATTACAAGAACCTGATCAGCCTTCATGCCCAAATCCCTTGTCTCGAGGTAATTAATTTGTTTGTAAATCACTATTGTCGAAATAATTAATACAATGGCAATAGAAAACTGTGACACTGCCAATACCCGGCGTATGGAGCTGAATTTTAAGTTTCCGGACATCATATTGCTAAGTACATGCAACGGTTTTACTGAAGATTGAATCAAGGCCGTGATTATCCCGGTAAAAAATACGCCTCCTAAAAAGATAAGACCATACATTTTCCATAACCACGGTTGAGTGAAGACATTTAATGTAATTCGTTCATTAATCAATGACTTAAATACTGGGAAAGCCGGAATAAACAGGACAATAGATAAAACAACGGATAAAAGATTAACCATAAATGCTTCGGACAGATAATACCTTATCAGTGACATGTTACCGGCTCCGTGCAACTTTAAAATTCCGGATTCCCTGGCTCTTTCAAACGATAAAGCAGTGGCGATATTGATGTTATTTACCCATGCGATTACAAGGATAAAAAAGGCAATGATTGCCAGTAGTTCTATTTTTGACTCGTTGCCCTGACGCTGATATTCTCCTTCCAGTTTTGATTTAAGATAGATGTTTTTTACCGGCATAATGGAAAATCGTGCTTCTTCCCCGTTCCTGTTTCTGCCGGCCAGATATTTATCTGACAGGTTCTTTAATAATTGATTGATTGTAGTTTCGGAAGCTGACGGAACCTTCCTGAAATAAGTTGAGACATAATTACCATTCCAGTTTCCTTCGCGATTGACGCCATAATCTTCGAGCGTGATAAAACTCACAACGAAATCGTAATGAAGATGTGTATTCGCAGGAATGGCTTTAAAAACTCCGGTTACGGTAAAAGGCATTCCTTCATTAAGTCTTATCACTTTATTAACAGGATCGGCATCTCCGAAATACGTGTGTGCAACCTCATCTGAAATCACAACCGAATATTTATTGGCCAATGCCGACGATGCATCGCCTGATATCATTTCAGGCTGAAAAACATTCAGGAATGAACTATCTGCCCACAGAACCTGTTGTCCGAACAGTTTTACGTTTTCGGTGTACATATAACATTCTTCGTACAAAATCCGGGTACTTGCGGCGATAACCTCCGGTTCATCCTGTAGCATCCGGCTAAGAGCTGTCTGGGTACGGCAACTGTTAATCATTTGTTTGCCATCTTTCGTGAGATGGTAGTTAATGCGATACAGGTTATCTGTCTGAGGATAGAACTTGTCATAAGACTTTTCATACTGAATATAAATGTACAATAAGGTTGATGCAGCGATTCCGATAGCGAGGCCAAGAATGCTGATAATGAAGAAAAGCCTGTGCTTGTAAAAGTTCCTGATGGTCAGTTTTGTATTATATCCAATCATATTTTGTATTTAATGATTTATTCCATTTATATAATTTCTATCCCGGTTTAACTTACTGTCAGAATCAGGATTGCCCGGATTTATTGATTTTCAGGATTAATGTTTTCTGAATAATTTTCTGAAAGCCATTTCCCAATGTATTATGCACTTTTTTTCCCCTCAAACGCTGTCAGGTCTTGCAGACACTGACAGGTTTTTCTGGTTTTTACTCTTTTTGCTATAATAATCATGGCATTCATTTAATCATTGAAATCATAGTTCAGACACTTTACTCATACCTCAGCGCCTCCACCGGGTTCCTTGTTGCTGCCCGCCAGCTTTGCCAGCTTACCGTCAGCAATGCAATTCCCAATGCCAGCAGACCGGCCAAAGCAAAAATCCACCAGCTGAGCGTGGTTTTATATGCAAAATTTTCGAGCCATTTGTGCATGGCGTAATAAGCAATTGGTGTGGCAATCGCAAAAGCTATGACCACCCATTTTACAAAGTCACGGTTGAGCAAAACCATCACTTCCGACACACGGGCACCGTTTACTTTGCGGACACCGATTTCCTTGGTTCGCTGAACCGCAACCTCCATCATTAAACCGAAGATACCCAGCGAAGAAATCAACAGGGAAATAATTACCAACATATTCAGCAGGTGCATAGCACTGATTTCATACGCATAGTTGCTTTGCAGTTTTGTATCGAAAAAGCGGAAATCGAATGGCCGGTCAGGCGAGATGGAATGCCATACCTTTTTAATGGCTGCAAGGGTTTCTGCGTGATTTCCTTTTCCCAGCCGGATCACAGCCTTGCGGTAATTATCGTAATCAGGAATGTAAACCACCGGCTTGGGCATTTCCCTCAGACTCCGGTACTGCACATCTTCCGCTACTCCCACGACCGTATAATTCTTGTCGTTCAGCGATAAATGAACCTGTTCGCCTGCGGCATGGGAAAGTCCTAACATGGTGGCTGCTGTCCGGCTCAGAATGGCGACCTGCTGTTTTTCCATGGCCGGGGTAAATTCTTCGCCTTCCAGCAACCGGATGTTCATCATGTTAAAATAACCGGGAATAACCCCCACTACCGACGAGCCATCCCTGTCCTGATCCGGATTTTCCCGCGTCAGACGGAAAGGATTTTCGTTATTGATATATTCTGCCGGGGTATTACTGGCCGCAGAAACGGCAACTACGCCAGGCAAAGTTTCCAATTGGTTCTTAAAAAGCTCAAAATGTTTTTTATCCAACCAGAAACCAACATCCATGAGTTGTTCATCATTAAATCCCAGCTGCTGAGTGACCATCATTCTGATTTGCCGGCCCATGATCAGTATAGAGGAGATAAGCGCAATGGATATACAGAACTGCGTAACTACCAACACCTTCCGCAGAGACCATTTTCTGAACGAGTTTTGCTGCAGGTTATACCTCTTTAACGAGATGACCGGATTTCCCCGGGCAAAACGGATAGCCGGGAAAATACCCGCAAAAAAAATCATAAATAAAATAATCAGGCCAATCATCCCGCTGATTTGGGGAATCAGTAAAAGAGACAAGGACATCTCACGCGCTACAACATGATTGAAATACGGAAGAAGTAAGCTAACCAGGAAAAGGGAAACAATAAACCCGGCACCGACCACAACAAGCGTTTGCATAAAAATATATCCGGCAAGCGTGCCTGCATTTGCACCCAACACTTTTTGTATTCCTGAAAAAGTACTTTTAGTCTGAAACCAGGCCGTAGAAAGGTTAATATAATTGAAACCGGCCATCAGTAAAATCAGTCCTCCTATAAGAATAAAAGCCATTACCATACTTAGGTCTCCCTTGTTTTTATCTTCATCCCAAAGCACATTACCCGACCGGAGATGAATATCGGTGATGGGTTCCAGCTTAAAACTGATCATCGCTTTATCTTTTTCAGAAACATCCTCAAACCCCGGAGCAGAATCAAGATAAGTGGATTTGATTTTATCCTGTAATTCTGCAATATTGGTTTTTGAAGGAAGTGACAAATAATAGTCATACGACTTATTACCCCAACTGGTCAGGTTTCCGGGAGACAGAATTTTCCACGAAGGAATGGAGATCACCGCATCTGCCCTTTGACTGGACGTCCCGGAAAAATCACCGAACACACCGGTAACTGTAAAATCCTTCATCCAGAGACGAACGGTTTGGCCTGTCGGATCTTTTTGCCCGAATATCGTCTTTGCTGTCTTTTCTGACAACAAAATCCGGAGCGGAGCATCCAGCACATGAGCTGTATCACCCTGCAGCAAAGGCAGACCGAACATTGAAGGAAAACCGGAATCAGAAAATAGAATATGGTTGAACTTATACTCCTGCTTTTCGCGGGAAAAATACTGATCGCCTATAGGACAAACCATACAGGCTTGTGTACCCTCCGGAAGTTGTGGCCTCAGTTTTTCCATGAAGGGATAAGGCAGAATTGCATTCTGGTCATCCGATGGCCCCCAGACAATCCGGTACTTGTTTTCAACGCCGGGGATATACCGGTCGAAACTGAATTCCGTATAAACATACAGTAAGGTAAGGATGCATACGGCAAACCCCAGAGCAATCCCGGAAATATTAATCAGACTGAAACCTTTCCGTTTAATCAGATCACGAATAATGAGTTTAAAATATTGTTTTATCATCGCATGAAATATTTATCTGTGAAGCATAACGAATTTATCAAACGCTGTCAGGTCTTGCAGACACTGACAGGTTTTTCCGGCTCTTACTCTTTTTGTTATAATAATCATAGTATTCATTTAATCATTGAAATCATAGTTCAGACACTTTACTCATACCTCAGTGCCTCCACCGGATTCCTCGTTGCCGCCCGCCAGCTTTGCCAACTCACCGTCAATAATGCAATACTCAGCGCCAGCAAACCGGCCAGGGCAAAAATCCACCAGCTGAGCGTGGTTTTATATGCAAAATTTTCGAGCCATTTGTGCATGGCGTAATAAGCAATTGGTGTGGCAATTACAAAGGCAATCACCACCCACTTAATAAAGTCTTTGTTGAGCATTATCATCACCTGGACAATTCTGGCGCCGTTTACTTTACGAATGCCGATTTCTTTAATTCTGCTTTCAGTAATAAAAAGCACCATCGCCAACAATCCCAGTGAGGTGATAATAATTGCAAGAAGGGCAAACACCAGCATAATTGTCCGGGCGGTGTTTTCGGCGGCATAAAGATTACCGTAAACTTCATCTAAAAAATGGTACTCAAACGGGACATCCGGATTTATTTCCGAACAAAAAGAATGAAGGGCATTTATGGCATCTTCGTAATTGTTGGAAATTTTAACCAGAATTACGCCGTCATTTTCCTTGTGTTCACCAGCTCTGTATATGCAAGGATCGATCAACTGGGTAAGCGATTTTGTATTGACATTTTTTGTAACACCCTTAACAATTAGCGGCTTATTTGGCCCTTCGTAAATAATTTTATCGACATAAGGCGCTTCCAGACCAAGCTTTTCTGCTGCCATTTGGTTGATAATACAGGATTTTTTGTCGAAGTTTTCCTTGCTGTAAATATTTTCACCTTCAATAAAACCGATCTGCATTAACCCGAAATAATCTTTATCGATAAAAATCTCTTCGGTAGACATAATATTCTTAAATTCAGGCTCTTTTGAAAGCGGATTACCATTCATCCAAATGGTAGGAAGACTGCCTCGGTATGCCATCCCCAGAATATTGGGATTTTTGAGCAGCTCCTTTTTCATCCGATCCTGTATGGTTTTTTCCTGCAATTTGTCGTTTGTATGAATGTAAATAATGTTTTCCTTATTGAATCCCAATTGCTTATCCTGTAAAAAAACGAGCTGCTTATTCACAACAAGAACGTTGAATATTAAGACTATATCAATAACAAATTGAATGGTGATAAGCACTTTCTGAATGCTGAATTTTTTCCTGCTGTCCGGATTTCCATCTTTTAAAATACTCACCGGGGTTAATTGTTTAAGGTACAACCAGGGAAAAATGCTTGTCAATACGAGCGATGCCAGGATGATCGGAATGCTGAGTGCCAGAAACCGGATGCTGAAAACCCGGATAATGATTTCTTTCCCGGCCAATGCAATGAAATATGGTTGAATGAGTCTGACCAATATTACTGCAAGCAGAAACGATGCAAGCAGAAAAAGAATAACTTCAAGTAGCGATTCTTTTAAAATTTGTGTTTTATATGCGCCGTTGGTCAGTTTAATGCCCATCGCGCGCTTACGTTTCAGGCTTGAGGCAATAAACAGGTTGGTGAAGTTAATGCAGGCAATCAGTAACACCAGAAACGCAGTAATGCTGAAAATGATGATGTTCTTTTTACTCCCTTTTTCTGTGGCATAATCAAATTTGTATTCGCTAAGATAAATGTCGTGCAAAGGTTGCAGCCGGAACTTGATTTTCAGATCTTTCCACAATTGAGTCCGTGCATAAACCAGTTCTGTCAGCTTGTTTTCAATTGTTCCGATATTGCCGGTGCGGTTGAGTTTCACGAACATGATGCAGTTGTCGCCACCCCATGGGTTTCGCATAATCCAGTCAATGTTAATGAAAGGAATAAGAAAATGAAATTTCAGGTTCGAATGCGACGGGATATTCTCCATCACGGCAGCCACTTTGAATTTATGTCCGTCGATGGTAATGAATTCGCCTATCGGGTTTTTATCGCCAAAGCACTTGTCCGACAGGTGTTTGTCGATAACGATTTGATCGCGTAACGACAAGGCTGTCGTCAAATTACCGGAAACGGACTTGTACGGGAAAATGTCGAAAAACGTTGAATCAGCTGCATACCCCGATTCCCGGAAAAAATTTTTCCCTTCAGTCTTAATGATGCAATCTTTATAATTATTGACCAGACGTACATAATTATCAATTTCGGGGAAATCCTTTTGTATTTCAGGTCCGATTCCCGCTATGGTCTGGGCAGAGTTTACAAACTCGTTGTTGATATAGCCTTCAAGCGTAATACGGTAAATTTTATCACCACCGGGAATATACCTGTCATACGATGTTTCGTATAAAACCCATGATGTCAGGATTATGGCACAGGCAATGCCCAAGCTAAGGCCAATAAGATTAACCAGGCTGATGGCTTTATCCTTAACCAACCGCCGTAGTATTATTTTTAAACTGGTGCCGTTCATTGTTCTGGTTGTCTTTAGTCGTTGTTTATTTTATTCAAAATCTGTTCGTAAATAAAATCTCGTCTCAAATCGTATTTGCTTTTATCAGATTTTTGCTTTTTATATTTTCTTTCAACTGAAAAACCTGCATATTTTAATTCATCCTTTGCTAATGAGAAGTCAATCTCATTGAGGACATACAACGTATAGTAAACAGGAAATCCTTTCCAACTACCTTTGTTATCACGATGTTTTCGTAAATAATTGAGCCCTGCTTTAAGCATTTTGCTGTCATTGTCTAATCCTCCTGAGGCCAGATTAATCCACAATGCACATGAACAGGATTTACAACAATACATTCCATATTCATATCTCGGATTTTCAAGCGATTTGTTGATCTGTTTTTTCAATCCGTCATCTGCTTTTCTTAATGCGTTATCGGTTTTTTCATCATGCAGGTCAAGCCTCCTTAAAATTCCGGATGCTTCCTCTCCAATCATGTGGTATCTGCCTGCCCTTGACTTAATTCGTTCTCCTGTAAATACTATTAATTCCTGTTTCGAATCATTTTCAGTGGGCGCGAATGTACCGGCATAAGCATCATTGTTCTGCCGGCTTATAATAAAATCAGCTATTGCTGCCTTTTCGCCAACTTCAATATCAAATCCGAACAACAATGCTTCTGAAACATTATCAACAGTCCGGAAGAGGCTATTTGTATCTAAGTAATTCATGGTTATATTTTTTCAGTTCATTATAATTGCTGTCCGCCAGCTTTGCCAACTAATTGTCAGAATCAGGATTGTCCGGATTTATTGATTTTCAGAATTAATGTTTCCTGAATAACTTCCTGAAAACCATTTTCCAGAGTGTTGTATACCTTCATTGCACAACCAATAATTTTGCAGGTCAGTTTGTCATCAATTTTCTTTCCCGTTTTTTAGTTTTTAAATTTTGTTCATCTTTCCATCCTGCAAATCCTGATCCTGATTCCGACATTTTACTCATACCTCAGCGCCTCTACCGGATTGCTTACTGCCACTTTTAGCACATGGTAACTAATGGTAATTAAAGCGATTACCGCAACCAAAGCGATCGAAACAAAAAATTCAGTAGCGTTGAGTGGTTCTTTATAAGCGCCCGGCATGATTTTGTAAATGTACCAGGCACCCGGACATCCAAAGACAACAGCAAAACTTAGCGAACCAATTACTTCGGCAGAAAGCTGCCAGTAAACAGAGGTCACCGAGCTGCCCAGCACTTTGCGAATACCAATTTCTTTGGTGCGGCGCTTTACGGTAAAAAGTATCAGTCCGAAAAGCCCGATCGTCGAAATAAGCAGCGTTACCACAGCAAAAAATATAAACATACGTTTCATCGATTGCCAGAATGTGATTGCGTTGTCCAGGTAGAAAGCCACGCTAAAATCTTTAAATTCGAACGGATCGTTTGGAAAAATATTTCCCAGTTCACTGGTTACCAATGCCCTGGCTTTTTGTTCGTCGCCGGTAAATCGTACGGTTAGCAGCGTTGAACCTGAAATTACATTTTTATTCAGGAACATGATGTAGGCCGGAATTGGATTGTGAACCGAAAAAGGATGGAAATCATTGACTACGCCAATTACCACGTGCGGCTGTCCTTCAAGATAAATCCGTTTCCCGATGGGATCACTCCATCCAAATACTTTTAATGCCGTTTCATTGATAATACATGCCTGATTATCTGCCGGATAATCTTTTGAGAAATTACGGCCATAAGCCATTTTCAGATTATAGGTCGGGATAAAGTCGTAATTCACATAATTCCGGCTGATCATTTCCTTTTCATCCGGCGCGGCTCCTTCCCAGGTTACATATCCGCCAATATTACCGATGAAAGGGATTGTACTCGAAAACGAAATATCCGTAATCTCCGGATGCTGCAACATCCTTGTTTTCAATGTTTCAAACGGCATTTTATCGCGCGGGTTGATCTCGGTATAAAGAATGTTTTTGTTATCAAATCCCAAATCCTTATTCAGAATAAAATTGACGTGGTTGAAAAGGATAAAGCTGACGATGAGCATGAAAAGCGATATGGAGAATTGTGCTGCGACCAGTATTTTTTTAATGCTAACTGAATTACCGCCACTGCTGAATATTTTGCCCTTCAGTACTTTAACCGGATTATAAGCCGAAATAACCAGTGAAGGGTACAACCCCGAAAGTAAACCCACCAGCAAACTCACTATTGCAATGAATATCAGCAATTGGCTGTTTCCCCATAATGAGAATCCGATATTTTTATTCAGAATACGGTTCAGGAGCGGGAAGGAAACCTGTGCAACAAAAATCGCCATAACAGTGGCAAACAGGCTGAGCAGAATGGTTTCGGCCAGAAACTGGGTTGCAATGAGCTTCTTTGAGCAACCAATAACCTTTTTAATCCCTATCTCGGTAGAACGTTGCGTTGAATTGGCCAGCGAGAGGTTCACATAATTAACGACTGAAAGAATCAACACCAAAAGAGCTGCAAATGACAGAATTCCCAAACCAATGATCATATCGGGCTGGCTGTTTGGTGAGATATGCAACTTTGAAAGCGGGTGCAGGTATGGAGAGCTCTTTTCAAAGTTCTTTACATTTTTAAAAGCATCTTTAATTTTAGCATCCACAAGTTTCGGATCGGCGCCTTTTTTCAACAATACATAGTTGTCGAATTGAATGATCGTCCGGTTTTCACCATACGCGCGGTCGCCGCTCAATACCGGATAAGTGGGCATAGAAACCAAATAGCTTGCCTTCAGGTTCGAATTTTCCGGAAAATCGGCGTAAACGGCTGAAACGGTCAGCGGAAATCGTTTTCCAATAATAACCTGCTTTCCAATGGCATTCCCTTCAGGGAAAAGCTTCTTCGATAAAGTTTCGGAAACAGCAATGGTGCCGGGTTCTGTCAGCGCATTGGCTTTATTCCCTTCTTTCAGGTTAATCGTGAAAATATCGAAGATGGAATTTTCGCTCCAGTAACCATTTAGTTCGTACAATTGGCTGCCATCGGGGAGCGTAAAAAACTGACCGGAACCTTTAGCCCCGCCGGAAACCTCCCGCATCAGCAAAACCTTTTCTACTTCAGGTACATCGGCCATTAAATGGTAACGAAAAGCGGCAGGACTGTATGTGCAAAAATTCGTCGGGTACGAATCTTCCTGTTTGGTCTGAACCCGGTAAATACGATCATATTTGGCGTTAAACTTATCGTAGTTCAGTTCGTGACTAACCACTTCAGTAAACAGGATAAAGACGGCAAACCCGATTACAAGATTTAAAAAGTTAATAGTCGTAAAAACCTTATTGTTCTTTATGTGCCGGTAAATATTAATAAAGAAATGTTTGATCATGACTTTTCTCCCGATTTTATTCCTGGTTTATGAAAGAACACAAAACTGCATCTCCTCTCAAACGCTGTCAGGTCTTGCAGACACTGACAGGTTTTTCCGTTTTTCACTCTCTTTGCTATAATAATCATAGTATTCATTTAATCATCAAAATCATAGTTCAAGACTTTACTCATACCTCAGCGCTTCCACCGGATTCCTTGTTGCCGCCCGCCAGCTTTGCCAACTCACCGTCAATAATGCAATACTCAGCGCCAGCAAACCGGCCAGTGCAAAAATCCACCAACTAAGCGTGGTTTTATATGCAAAATTTTCGAGCCATTTGTGCATGGCGTAATACGCAATCGGGCAGGCAATTACAAATGCAATCACCACCCATTTAATAAAGTCTTTATTCAGCATGGTTAATATTTCGGATATTTTAGCACCGTTTACTTTGCGGATGCCGATTTCTTTGGTACGGTTCTCTGCTGTATACGAAATCATCCCTAGCATGCCCAGAAATGAGAGCAAAAGGGCGAAAAATGAAAAGATTGATATAGTTTGTCCCAATACTTTTTCAGATTCGTAATTTTTAAAGTACGTTTCTTTAACATCCAAATAGTCAAACTGATTATTGGGAAACATTTTTTTCCAGATTTTTTTCATGAAATTGAGGGCTGCTTCTTTCTTCTCCGGCTGAATCCTAAATGTGAGATAGCCCGGAAAATTATTGTGCTGTCCATATCTGAATATCATTGGAGGAGCCGGGTTCTTCAACGAGGAAATAACAATATCTTTCATTACTCCGACCACTGGTTGTGGCTGGTCCTCGAAACTGAGTTTTATGAATTTCCCATCAATATCTTCCCAACCAAGTTTTTTCATGGCCGCTTCGTTAATGATAAATGCGTTCCTGTCGGTTCTGTAATCGTCAGAGAAAAAGCGTCCCGATACCATTTGTGCCTGATAGACTTTCAAGTAATTTTTATCTACCGAAGTTGATTTCACCAAGCATTCGTCAATGTCGGCAGCTACCGGATTAATCGTAAAACTGTTGGGAAAATAGTATCCCGGGATATCTTCGGAAATGGTTCCGGTGGAAATTCCATATTGAACGCCAGTCCTTTCCAGTTCTGTCTGGTATAGTTTCGCTTTCTGATATTTTTCCCGGTATCCGGCTTCAATATTTCCGATCCTGATAGCTGTAAGGTTGTTGTTATTAAACCCAAGGTCAGCATTTTTCATTTCGTTGATTTGTTTATAGATAAGCAATTGACAGATTACGAGCACAATGGTCAGTCCAAATTGAAAAACAGTAAAACTTCCCTGCATTCCTACCGCATATTTCAATCCTAACGAGCCTTTTTTGAATATCCGGACAGGTTTGACCTTCGAAAAAATTATTCCGGGTATCAATCCCGATATACCGGCAATAAATGCGACAATTGTAATCATCCCAATCCACACAACAGGGTTGCCGAATTGCGAGGTAACCGGACGTTTTACAAAATCCGCAAAAACGGGAAGTACAAACCAGCACAAAGCAATTGCAAGAATAAGTGCAATAAAAGTTACCACAAACGAAAAACTAACATGTTGCATGATTATTTGCCCGGAACCCGCTCCTGATATTTTACGAATTCCCGAATTGATGTTCTGTTTGCTTGCCTTGGCTGTTGACAGGCTTATAAAATTGATTACGGAAATGAAGAGGGTAAGGAACGCGATCATGCCCAGGATGAGCAGGTATTTAACAGAAACCGGCTCTACAAGCCCTCCGGTAAACCTATTGTCGAAATGTATCCCTTTAAAAGGCCGGATAAAATAGTTGCTCCTGCCTTTCAGAAAATCAGGAAAATATTTATCAGGAATCTGTTGCAAATGTTTTTCGAACGATTCAGGCGCAACGCCATCATTAAGGATTACAAAAGTATTTAGCCCACCAGCCCACCATGCTACCTGAAATTTGTCCCATTGTTTTGGGTTGATTCTTTCTGAAAAAAACACATCGAAATGGAAGGCAGAATTTTCAGGTATATCGTCAAACATTCCTTCAATTGAAAATCGGGAACCTCCTATATTCAGGACTTTCCCTGCCGGGTTTTCATTACCGAATATCTGCTTTGACATTCGCTTAGATATCATGATTTTATTAGGGTCTTGAAGTACATTTTTTGCGTTACCGAGTAAAATTTTAAAGCCGAACATCGAGAAAACATCACTTTCGACCGAGACGCCAGTAAAGCCACTGTATGTTAAATCGTTGTAGTTAACTTCAGCTTTTTTCCCTAAGATGTAGTTAAAACCTGCCACATATTTTACTTCAGGAAAATCATCTTTCAGTGTTTGCGCCAAAGGACATGCAGTGGTTGCCCTGTAACTACCATCTTTCAAATCATGTGTTCCAATACAGAGGATATTGTCAGCATTAGGATGAAAACAGTCAAACGACAGTTCGTAAACCAACAGAAGCACCATTAAGATAGTCATGCTTAAGCCGAGTGTTAATCCCAGAAGATTGAAAAGGGTATATTTTCCGGAACTTTTGAATTGACGTAATATCTGTTTTATACTATTTATGAAAATCATAATGCCTTTTTGTATTTAAATGAGTTACTCATACCTCAGCGCCTTCACCGGGTTCCTCGTTGCTGCTTTCCAGCTTTGCCAACTAACTGTCCGAACTATGATTACTCCTGATTTCATGACGGACTTTGATTTTTCCCTCCCCTCAAATGCTGTCAGGTCTTGCAGACACTGACAGGTTTTTCCGTTTTTCACTCTCTTTGCTATAATAATCATAGTATTCATTTAATCATCAAAATCATAGTTCAAGATTTTATTCATACCTCAGTGCCTCCACCGGGTTCCTCGTTGCCGCCCTCCAGCTTTGCCAACTCACCGTCAACAATGCAATACTCAGCGCCAGCAAACCGGCCAGGGCAAAAATCCACCAACTAAGCGTGGTTTTATATGCAAAATTTTCGAGCCATTTGTGCATGGCGTAATACGCAATGGGCGTGGCAATGACAAAAGCAATTATTACCCATTTTACAAAGTCTTTGTTGAGCATCGCCAAGATTTCTGAAACTTTGGCGCCGTTTACTTTGCGGATGCCGATTTCCTTGGTTTTAGAAACAATCGTTATATTAACAATGCCAATCAGCCCAAGGCATCCGATCAAAATGGCTAAAAGAGAAAATGCGGTAATTATTTTATTCAGATTATTGTCTTTGGTGTAATACTCAGAAAAAATATCTTTTATGGTAAAACATTCAAATGCCTTTCCCGGAAGCAATTTTTTATACTCTGTTTCTACAATACGTTTTGTTGCCGCAAGGTCGTCAGTCCCGGTTTTTATATTAACTAATGAACACATTCCACCCCATTGCGGGACATAGCAAAAAGCCAATGGCTTAACTTTTTCGTGCAACGATTCAAAATTGAAATCCTGTACAACTCCAATAATTTTTCCAATATTATCTCCGAAATCGGTAAATTTCGCCTCAAGTGGAGATTGGGCAATTCCATATTTTCGGGTTGCCGTTTCATTCAGTATAAAACAACCTTTGTCGGAAGCCAGCGAATCGCTGAAAAAACGGCCTTCTTTCATTCGGTATCCCATCATTTCCATGTACCCGGGTGTTACAGGAACAGAAAAAAATGACACATGACTCGTTTTCCCATTATGTTGTAATTCGCCACCCCATTGCATGCCAACCGTTCCCGGACTTGAATGGGAGAGGCTCATGGCTTTAATCTGGGGATACCGGCTAAGCTGATTTTTTAAAAGATTATAATTTTCAGTTGGTTTTTCTTCAATAAAAAATAAAATTGTCGCATCATTTTTATTAAATCCTAAATCTGTCGTATTTATGTAATAGATTTGTTTGTTAACAGCAATTGTCGAAGAAATCAGCACAATGGTAATCAGAAATTGAAATGCGGCTAAAACGTACTTAGCATTTGATTTCTTCGTACCAACCTGCATCTGATTTTTTAGGGCTAATTGCAAATTTTGGTTGTTAACCACAACAAACGGGATATAAGATGACAACGCAGCCAATGCAACAACAGAAAACAGGATAAGTACTAAACTTTTGTAATTGAATAGCTGAACAACCGAAACACTTAATGATGTTAAATGGTTAAGTATCGGAAGAAGCATCACGGCAAGAAGTAGCCCCAATAGTCCCGAAGCAGAAATAATAATAATAGCTTCGTAAAAGAACTGCCGATAAATATTTTTTTTCTGGGCCCCTATCATTTTCTGAATACCAACTGATTTCAACCGGCCTGTTATATTGGCAACCGACAGGTTGATATAATTGATAACAGCCAAAATAATGATTAACAATACCGAAATACCCAGGAAAAGCAGGGTTTGAAGGTTCCCATGTTTTAAACTATCATCACTGTATTGATTGTGAAAATAAATTCTACTGAAAGGATGCAACGAAAAAACAGTTTTTTTTATTTCCGGCTGGATATGCCGGAACTCATCGTTTATTTTTGTTTCAATGCTTTTTATATCACTGTCCCTGATTGTACAGAACATCTCATAATTAAAATTTCCCCAATTTTTTGAATAATCATTATTTCCCTCAATTTTTTTTACCACCGGCAAGGAGATAACTCCCTTGAAATCAATTGAGGAGTTGCCTGGAACATCTTCTATTAATGCAGATACTGTCAGATATTCTTTGTTTTGAAGAAAAATTTGTTTCCCGACGGCAGGTTCATCTCCAAAAATCTGTTGGGATAGGCTCTTTGTAATAACTATCGAGTTAGGCATGTCCAATGCATTTTTAACATCTCCCCTCAAACTCTCGAAGGTGAAAATTCTGAAAAATGCAGCGTCAGCGAATATCAACCCTTTGATATTCAGATGCTCTTCATTATACTTCACATCCATCCCCCATGAATGGGTAAAATCAACCCGGGTAACCATATCCACTTCCGGTATTTTTTCATCCACCATATCGGCTAGTGGCCCCGGCATATCAGCAGTACCGTTAAAATCAGTAGCCCCAAACCGGTATATACTTTCATAGTTTTTATGAAATTTATCAGTTGCCAATTCATTGTGCAGGTATACCGAAATTAATAATACAACTGTTACCCCGACTGAAAGGCCAAAGATGTTAATAATCGTAGAAAACTTATTTCTCAATAAAGTCCTGAAAATATGAACAATAATATATCGTTTCATTATTTGTTATTTTTCAATCCTGTTAATCCTTCCATCCCACAAATTCTGATTCAGGACATTTTTTATAGCAATACTTCGCCCATCTGCTTTTTCATTTCTTCGGTAATGATTTGTCCGTCGAACAGGTTAATTACCCGGTGGGCATACTCGGAATCACGTATCGAGTGGGTTACCATCACGATAGTTGTCCCTTCACGGTTCAGCTCGGTTAAAAGGTTCATCACTTCGAGGCCGTTTTTCGAGTCGAGGTTCCCGGTCGGCTCGTCGGCGAGGATTAGTTTGGGGTTGGCTACCACGGCACGGGCAATGGCCACGCGCTGCTGCTGACCGCCTGACAGTTGCTGCGGAAAATGTTTTTTCCGGTGACTGATTTTCATCCGTTCAAGAACTTTCTCAACCATCTCTTTGCGCTCACGGGCTTTCAGCTTCAGGTAAATAAGCGGCAGCTCCACATTTTCATAGACGTTGAGCTCGTCAATCAGGTTAAAACTCTGGAACACAAAGCCTATATTTCCTTTCCGGAGCTGGGTGCGGTTCCGTTCTTTCAGCTTCCCGACTTCCTGCCCGTCGAAATAATATTCCCCGCTGGTCGGATTATCGAGCAGTCCGATAATATTCAGCAGTGTTGATTTACCGCAGCCCGAAGGTCCCATAATGGCTACAAATTCTCCCTTTTGAACATGCAGGTTTACCTGGTTCAACGCACTGGTTTCAATTTCTTCCGTGCGAAATACTTTTGTTAGATTAACTGTTCGTATCATAATTGTAAATGTTGCAAAGAGCTAAGAGCAGAGAGCCAAGGGCTCTCCCTCGTAGCTTCTAACTTTTTAATAATGTTCTTCTGAAATTTGTAATTTTTCTGCTCAGTGAATCTAAATTCGCTAATGTCTTGTTTAATTTTATTTCATCAATAAATTTTCGCCGGTAAGCAACAAACGAGATATTGGCTGTTTCAAAAACTGATCTGCGGGCAATATTTAAAAAATTAGCAAAGTCTTTGGAGGAAAAGGAACCTGATCCCTCAGCAATATTATTTGAAATACTTAAAGAAGCAGCCCGGAGTTGCTCGGCTACCCGATAACTTTTTGCATCGCTTAAAGCATCTGCCAGATCAAAAAGGCAATCGTTTAATTCAATTGCTTCCTTCCAAATGTCTAAATCCATAAATCTAAAATGTGTCATGATTGTGATTTTATTATTTTCCTCAATTTATGAATTATTGTTCAATCACAAATATTCCGATATCTGTTTCCCTTCTTAGCTTTTTTCTTTCATCTTCGCTCTTTGTCCTTTGCCCTCTGCTCTTAGCTACCTGAACACAATCTTATCATTATCGCCGAACAGTTCGTAGCCCGATGTAATTACTTTTTCGCCGGGTTTCAGGCCTTCCAGAACCTCATAATACTGCGGATTCTGTTTCCCGATACGGATGCTGCGTTTTACTGCTTCCGTTTCGTTTCCGTTCAGCACAAAGATCCACTGTCCGCCGGTACTCTGGAAGAATCCTCCTCTTGGCAAAAGCACTGCTTTTTCCGGTTGTCCCAGTTCCAGTCTGATGTGGTAAGTTTGCCCGCTACGGATGTTTTCAGGCTTCTCGCCGGTGAAAACCATATCAATTTTGAACTGGCCCTCCCGTACTTCCGGATACACTTTCTTTACACTCAGACCGAATGTCTTCCCGTTGCGTTCGAACGTGGCAGGCAGTTCCCGGCGAACCCGGTCGATGTAATGTTCGTCAATTTCTGCATTTACCTTGAAATTGGTCAAAACATGGATCATCCCGATACGTTGTCCCTGGGCAATCGACTGGCCTATTTCGGCATCGAGCATCCCCAGCTGTCCGTCAACCGGGGCTTTCACGTTCAGATTATCGAGCCGTTCCCGAACCAGCCCCAGCATCTGGCGCATCTTCTGTAAATCGCTTTCCAGGGTAATCATCGACGTTGCCCTGATCATTGAATCGTTTTTGGCTTTGAGTTTATTTATTTCCAGCAGATTGAGATCATACTCATATTCTTCTTTAGCCTGAAGGTACACTTCTTTCGATACCAGTTCGTCGTCGTATAACGTCTTGTTTTGCTCGTAAGCCCGTTTGGCGCGGGTCAGCTGCAACTTATTGTCCAAAAGGTTCCGTTTCGACTGGATTAATTCCGACTCGAAACTGATGCGTGTGCTGCGGAGATAGTTCTCCTTCTCGGCCAGTGCAGCCTCGCTATCCAGAATGGTCTGATACAATTGCCTGTTTTCAAGTTTCAGGATAATATCGCCTTTCTTAACCATTGACCCTTCTTCGATCAAACGTTCCTCAACACGGCCGCCCTCAATGGCATCGAGGTAAATGGTACTGATTGGTTCCACCTGCCCGATTTCGGTAATATAATCGTTAAATTGTCCGTCTTCCACGGTGCTGATAGTCAGCTTATCTTTTTCGGCCCGGAACACCGAACTGTGGTCCGAAAAAATTGCCTTATACAACAAAAAGACAAGAATGGCTCCTCCTGCAATCCATAGAATATGTTTGCGTTTCAGTCCTTTTTTCTTTTCTATGACTTTATCCATCGACATGTTTAAAAATTTTTTCGTTTCCTGATTTATTTCTATTCCCAGAATCGTCTGCCCATATAAAAATCCAGCGTCCGTTTTTTTATTTCAAGCTGAAGCCCTGCCCGTAAAACCTGACTTTGTGAGTTGGCATACCGGTCTTTTATTACATAAAAATCAATAACACTTATTAATCCCTGTTCCAGTTTTTTCTCAGCAGTCTGATATGCAAGCTGGTCGACTTCCTTTTGTTTTTCATACTGACGGTATTCCCGCTCCAAAGCCTCCAGATCATTCAGGTTCTGCGACATTTCGAAATACATTTTCTGCTTTTCACTTTCCAGTTTGGCCTTTGCCAGTTCCACATTCAGCCTGGCCTGCTTAACATCCGAATGGCTACCCCAGCAACTAAAAACAGGGATACTGATTGATGCTCCCAGATACTTACTTTTATTATTCTTAAACTGGTCTTCGAAACCAATTATCCTGTTATTCCCATCCCTGTTCGTCTCATAATAGCCGGTACTTATTTCTCCGCCAAAACTAAGAGACGGATATAACCCTGAACGGGTAACTGCCAGGCTTTTTTCGCTGATTTTCAACTGACTGACCAGCGACTGGTAATAAGGCGACCATTTGGTAAACGGATCGAAAAGCCGGGTAACCGACGGCACTTCCCCGCTAAAAACAGGATAACTTTCTTCTTCGGGCGTTAACTCTTGATTATCAATCATGTTCATCGTTTGCCGCAACGTCAGTTCCGACGATCTCAGGCTATTCTCTATCTGAATCCGGCTCAGCTCTTCTTTTTCAAGATTAGCCCTCATCTCCAGCAAATCCGACTTTGCCATCAGTCCCACATCAACCTGTTTCTCTGTGGCTTTCAGCTTAAGCTCCGATGTCTCAACCTGATTTTCGGCAATCTTCAGCATCCCCTTGTAGTAAATCACATCGAAATAGGCATTCATCACGCTAAAGGCAAGGTCGTCAATGGCGTTCAACCGGTTGTATTCCGACGCTTTCTTCCTGAATTTTTCGTACTGGATTTTATTCTGTAACCGGAATCCGCTGAACAGGGTAACGGAAGACGTAACACTATATGAGTTGCTAAAGTATTCATTATTAACAATATCGTTTGTGTTTGGATCGACTGACCGGCCAAAATTTAAACCGGCACTTGATGATGCGCTGACACCCGGTAACAAGTCGCGTTTCGACTGTTTCAGGGTCTCTGCATAAATATTCTCCTGAATTTTATATTGTTTCAGATCGGTATTGTTTTCAATGGCATACGAAATACACTGGTTAAGCGACCATTTTTGCTGGGCAACCAATGTATTTCCTGCCAGACCGACCAATATGAAAAAAACTGTAACGTACTTAAAAAACATTTTTCAAACTATTTTCAGATATGCCAAACCAGAACAATGCCAGAAACACATATTCCATAATATCAATAAATTAATGCTCAAAAAATTTTTTACGGGTTAAAATAATTGACATGAATTTGTAAAATATTTTTACAAACTCTTGACTCAGGATTACAGCTCCTTTACATTTGGACGAAAAACATCAGCAATGGCAAAAGGCAAAATTCTGATTGTCGACGACAACAAAAGCATCATCAGTACACTGGAAATTTTACTGGCTCCGGAATTCGACCTGGTAAAAGGAATTTCAAGCCCGAACCTGATACCTGCGGAATTACGGACAACCGATTACAACCTGGTGATTCTTGACATGAATTTTCAGGCGGGAGTGAACACCGGGAACGAAGGTCTGTACTGGCTCGGGCGGATTAAAGAAACGAACCCCGACCTGTCGGTGGTGCTGATTACGGCTTACAGCGATGTGGAACTGGCTGTGAAAGCACTGAAACAAGGGGCAACCGATTTCATTCCCAAGCCCTGGGAAAACAGCAAGTTGCTGGCAACCATAGAATCTGCCATTCAGCTGAATTTTTCGAAAAAAGAAGTCGGGAAGCTCCGGCAAAAGGAGAAAGTGCTGATGCAGGAACTTCAGGGCGAACAAAAATTTATCATCGGTTCGTCGCCCCAGCTGATGAAAGTGATGAACATGGTACGAAAGGTGTCAAAAACAGATGCCAACATCCTGATTACCGGCGAAAACGGTACAGGCAAAGAACTGATTGCCCGTGAAATTCACCGCCTTTCATCCCGCAGTAACGAAATACTGGTAAGCGTTGACATGGGTGCCATCAGTGAGATGCTTTTCGAGAGCGAACTTTTCGGCCATGTGAAAGGCGCTTTCACCGACGCCCGCGAAAACCGGGCCGGTAAATTCGAAACAGCCAATAAAGGAACACTTTTCCTTGATGAAATTGGCAATTTATCCATTCATCTTCAGGCAAAATTACTGGCTGCCATCCAGAACCACGAAATTATGCGGGTCGGTTCCGATAAACCTGTTCCGGTTGACATCCGGCTGGTTTGTGCAACAAATAAAGACCTTCAGCAGATGGTCGAAGAAGGCTTGTTCCGCGAGGATTTGCTTTACCGTATTAACACCATCCAGATTGAACTTCCGCCTTTGCGCGAGCGGGGTGAAGATATTCTGGCCCTGGCTGAGTTCTTCCTGAAAAAATTTTCATCGAAATACGAAAAACACGGACTAAAAATTAATTCGCAGGCACAGGAAAAACTGATGAAATACCAATGGCCCGGTAACATCCGCGAGCTGCAGCACACCATCGAAAAAGCAGTTATACTGAGTGACTCCCAGATTTTAAAGTCTGAAGATTTTTTCCTCCGTCCGGTAACTTCCGGCCGTTTCGACGATGCGCAGTTAACTCTCGAAGAAATGGAAAAACGGATGATCGTCCAGTCCATTGACAAATCGGCAGGGAACATGAGTCAGGCCGCCGATCAACTGGGAATTACGCGGCAAACCCTGTATAACAAAATCAAAAAGTACGGGATATGATCAGTCGGAACCTGTATATCCAAATCATCTTCAGGGTAATTCTGCTTGCAGCTTTCTGCCTGCTTGGCGGCTGGATGCTTTTCGGCAAAAACTGGTATCTTGCTTCTGTACTTATGCTCCTGTGCACTATATTTTTAGCCGGAAATCTTATTCACTTTCTGAACACGACCAACCGCCGGCTGTACTATTTTTTCGATGCCATCCGGAATGACGACTCCACTCTTTCGTTCCCGGAAAAAACTACCAATAAAACCATCGTCGAACTGAATAAAAGCCTGAACAAGGTGAACTGGCAGATTCAGCAGATAAAGATTGAAAACCGGCTGCAGGAACAATACTTTCAGGCCCTGCTCGAACATGCCGCGACCGGCATCCTGACTTTCGACGAGAAAGGCTTTGTGCTGCATTCGAATACCGCTGCACGCAAACTGTTCGGGCTCGAGGTACTTACTCATCTGAACCAGCTTGAAAAAGTTGACCGGCGGCTTTTTCAAACCATTAAAAATATCCGTCCTGCCGAACAGCGGCTGGTAACACTGGATAACGAACGCGGAAATATCCAGTTACTGATAAAGGCCAGTTCTTTCATTTCGAGACAAAAAAATTTAATTCTGATTTCGGTTCAGGATATTAAAAATGAACTGGATGAAAAGGAACTCGATTCGTGGCTGAAACTCATCAGGGTGCTGATGCACGAAATTATGAACTCGATCACCCCGGTTACTTCCCTTTCCGAAAGTTTGTCGGGATATTTTTATACTGAAGGAAAAGTAAAATCGCCGGCCGAGATTGATGAAAAAATTATTGCCACTACGATTCGAGGTCTCGATGTTATCAGGGAACAGGGGAAAGGACTGATCAGCTTTGTCGATTCGTACCGGAAGCTGACACGTTTGCCAAAGCCCGAAAAAAAATTGTTTCAGGCTAAAAACATGTTTGAAAATATCCGGCTGCTTTCCGCATCGTTCGAATATGCCGGAAATATTGAGCTTAACTGTCTGGTCGATCCCGACGACCTTGCATTTCCGGCTGATGAAAAAATGATTTCACAGGTGCTGGTCAACCTGGTAAAGAATGCCTTTCAGGCAAATACCGGAAATCCTTCAGCAAAAGTGGAAATAGTTGCCGGGATCGGCGAAAACAACCGGCCTTTTATTTCTGTAACCGATAACGGTCCGGGCATTTCACCCGACATTATCGACGAAATTTTCGTACCTTTTTTCACCACCCGTGAAAACGGTTCGGGCATCGGCTTAAGCATTTCGCGCCAGATTATGCGTCTGCACGGGGGAAAGCTCAGTGTAAAATCAGTGCCGGACAAAGAAACGGTTTTCCGGATGGAATTTTAGTTCTGATTACGGATTTTCAGAATCGGATACTGTTACCGGAAAGGACTTTTATCGAAACGGTAAATGACGGGTTGAAAATAGTTGCCGGACAGAACAGACCCGGCACAGAAACTTTGAAAATTTTCTGACCAACTTTCAGACCGGCTTGATTGTCTTTTTTCAGATAAAAATTTTTTAAACCGGAGAACAAGGTGCATTATTTAAGCTGAAGTCCGTCAAGCAGATTGATGTAGATGCCAAAGGCTTTTTCTATTTCATCCACGTAAATAAATTCATCGGCAGTGTGCGAACGGGCACTTTCGCCGGGACCGATTTTTATGGAAGGGGATGGAATGACAGCCTGATCAGAAGTTGTCGGTGAACCGTAATAGTTTAATCCCAGACTGATTCCGCGCTGAACGAACGGATGAGACACCGGTATACCTGATGAGTTTAACCGGAACGATCTTGCTTTTACTTTCGACTCAATAAGTTTATCAATTATTTCGCAGGCTTTTTCGTTTGAGTAGTGTTCGTTGGTACGCACATCAATTACAAAAGAGCACTGGTCCGGAATTACATTGTGCTGCGTCCCGGCATTGATCATGCTCACGGTCATTTTTACCTCGCCCAGCAAATCCGAAGCCTTTTTGAATTTGTAATTCCTGATAATTCCAATGTCACTGATTGCTTTGTAAATGGCATTTATTCCTTCGTTTCTGGCTGCGTGTCCCGATTTTCCGTAAGCCATGCAATCGAGTACCATCAGGCCTTTCTCGGCAATGGCCATCTGCATTCCGGTCGGTTCGCCAACAATGGCAAAATCAATGGTTCCCAGTTTGCCAAGAATGCTTTCTACCCCATTGGTTCCCGAAACTTCTTCTTCGGCAGTAGCTGCATAAATCAGGTTGAAGGGCAGGTCTTTTTTCAGAAAAAAATGTACAAATACGGCAAGCAGGGTAACAAGCGGACCACCGGCATCATTACTTCCCAGTCCATACAGTTTCCCGTCTTCAATGTCGGGCTGAAAAGGGTCGCGCGTATATCCTTTGGCCGGTTTTACCGTATCGATATGTGAATTCAGAAGAATAACAGGCAACCGGTCGTTCCAGTACTTGTTTTTCGCCCATGTGTTATTCCCTTTTTGTTGAAACGGAATATTTTTCCCGGTTAAAAAATCCCGCATAATCCGGGCTGCATTTTCCTCTTCCCTGCTAAACGACTGAGTTGAAACCAGCTTTTGAAGAAGTTGAATATATTCGTTCATTTTTGTATAATCTGAATTGGACAAACCCCCGAACACTTTTGTGTAACAAATATAATCGAAAAAAGATGCAAAGAAAATGTCAATAGGAATAGCGGGAAAAATTCATATCCGATGCATTTTAAAAATCGCATTGCTTATTAATGAACAGGCGTGTCCCCTGGGCCATCATTATCTGGGACGGGTTTGTAATCAGCACCTGTTTTACGCCTTTTGCAATAGCCATAAAGCTATTGTCGAGTTTCGGAATCATTCCTTCGCTGATTTGTCCGGTTCCCTGTAACTCTTTAAACTGGGCATAACTAAGTTCTGGAATAACCGAATCATCATCGTCCGGGTTTAAAAGAACTCCTTTTTTTTCGAAACAATAATACAGGTTTACTTCGAAGAAGTTCGACAGTTCGATTGCCAGTTCGGAGGCAATCGTATCGGCATTGGTATTCAGTATATTTCCTTTGCCGTCGTGGGTTAACGGAGCAATAACCGGGACGACTCCGGAATCGATTAAAACACGGAGTTCCGCTGTATTTACACGGACTACGTCGCCCACAAATCCGTAATCAATTTCTTTGACAGGCCTTTTTACTGCTTCAATCATATTCAGATCGGCACCGGTTAACCCGACCGCATTGATGTTTTTCGACTGAAGTGTGGCTACTATGTTTTTATTTACCAGCCCGCCGTAAACCATCGTTACAACTTCGAGCATGGCGCTGTCGGTAATGCGCCGACCGTCAATCATTTTTGTCTCAATACCTAACTTTGTTGCGATGGCTGTTGCCAAACGTCCGCCGCCGTGCACCAGAATTTTATTTCCCCTGATTTCTGAAAAATTATTCAGTAATTGATCAAGACTGTTTTTTTCTTCAACTACTTTTCCACCTACTTTTATAATGCTTAAACGCTCCATGTGTAAAAATGAGTTACAAGTTTCAGGTTACGAAGTTACAATTTTTAGAAAAAATTCTGAATAGACATGATACCTGCAACCTTTTACCCGGAGTTTATTTTAATCCGTCCAGAATCATTTTTAATACTGTTTGTGCTGAATATAGCCTGTTTTCAGCTTCGTTGATCACAATTGAGTTTGGCCCGTCAATTACTTCATCGGAGACAATCATGTTGCGGCGAACCGGCAGACAGTGCATAAATTTCGCATTGTTGGTAACTGCCATCTGACGTTCGGAAACAGTCCAGCTTCGGTCTTTCGATAAAACCTTTCCGTATTCGGAATAAGAGGCCCAGCTTTTTGCATAGATGAAATCAGCGCCTTCAAAAGCTTTCATCTGGTCGTATTCCGGTTTCAGCCCGCCCATAAATTCAGGAGCCAGTTCATATCCTTCGGGATGAGTAACAACCAATTCGTAGTCAGTCGCACGCATCCATTCGACAAACGAGTTAGGCACAGCCTGCGGTAATGGCCGCGGATGCGGAGCCCATGTTAATACAACTTTGGGCCTTTTTACTTTTTTATATTCTTCAATGGTCATAAGATCGGCAAACGACTGAAGCGGATGGCGTGTAGCTGCTTCCATGCTTACTACCGGAACACCTGCATAATCGACGAATTGCTGCAATATTCTTTCTTCGTAATCTTCTGTCCTGTCCTTGTACCGGGCAAACGAACGTACCCCGATAATGTCGCAATACCGTCCGATTACCGGAACTGCTTCACGAATATGTTCGGGTTTATCGCCATCCATAATCACTCCCAGTTCTGTTTCCAGTTTCCAGCCACCTTCGTTAATATCAAAAACAATTACGTTCATACCCAGGTTTAAACCGGCCTTTTGCGTGCTCAGACGGGTACGCAGGCTCGAATTGAAAAACACCAGCAGCAGGGTTTTGTTTTTCCCCAGTGACTGGAATTTGTACGGATCTTTTTTTATTTCGAAAGCCAGCTTTAAAGCTTCATCCAGGTTTTCAATATCTTTAACAGAAGTGAAATGTCTCATTTTTATAGTATTTGCTGATTTTTTGTTCCTTATTTTTCTCTGATCAGTCCGTTCCCGTCGATCAGCCATTTATAGCTTGTAATTTCTTCGAGTCCCATCGGACCGCGGGCATGAAGTTTCTGGGTCGAAATGCCGATTTCAGCTCCCAGACCGAACTGTGCTCCGTCGGTAAAGGCCGTCGACACATTGCAGTAAACTGCGGCAGCATCGACCATTAAACGGAAGAGTTCCTTGTTCTTTTCATTTTCTGTAATAATTGCCTCGCTGTGTTTTGAACTGAATTTTGCAATGTGTTCAAGCGCTTCGTCGAACGAGGCAACCGTTTTTACGGCCATTTTATAGTCGAGAAATTCTGTGCCGAACGAGTCTTCGGTAGCCTGCTTCAGCAAATTTTCAGGATATCTGTTTTTTAATGCTGAAAAAGCTTTTTCGTCGGCATAAATAATTACATTTTTTTCCTGAAGTTTTTCGCAGACAGCAGGCAGGTCGGTTAAACGGCTTTCGTGAATAATCAGGCAGTCGAGTGCATTGCAAACGCTTACGCGGCGGGTTTTTGCATTGAAAACGATTGCTTTCCCCTTTTCCAAATCGCCGGACTCATCGAAATAAGTATGGCATATTCCTGCACCTGTTTCAATTACAGGTATAGTCGCATTTTCGCGTACGAAATTAATCAGGTTTTGCGAGCCACGGGGAATGATCAGGTCGATATACCCGCGTGCGTTCAGTATCTGCGCCGTTGCTTCACGGTCGGCAGGCAAAAGTGTAATCACATTTTTATCGAACCCGTTTTTGCCGAGTACCGAATGGATAACGGAAACGATAGCTGTGTTTGAATCAATTGCATCGCTGCCGCCTTTTAGCACGCAGGCATTTCCGGCTTTCAGACATAATGAAAATACATCAAAAGTTACATTCGGACGCGCTTCGTAGATAATGCCGATCACCCCAAACGGAACCGATACTTTTTTTATTTTCAGCCCGTTGGGACGTTCGGTCTCTTTTAAAATCCGTCCGACCGGAGATGGAAGACCGGCAACATTCCGGATGTCGGCAGCAATTCCTTCAATTCGTTCCGGGGTGAGTTTCAGCCGGTCATACTTCGGATCTTTCGGGTCCATACGGGCCAGATCCTTCCGGTTTGCCTCAAGAATCGAATCTGTGTTCGCGACTGCAGCCTCTGCAAGGTCTGTCAATACCTGGTTGATTTGTTCAACCGTTACCATGTTTAACTTTCGGCTGGCTTTTAATGCCAGTTCCAGTTGCTGTTTTACTTCCATCTCTTTTTTCAAATAATTCCCCCTCCCAAGGGGGTTGGGAGAGGGAAATAACTCAGCATCCTATGCCAGAAAAGGCTCAAAAGGGTCTTCGTAAAGGGTTTGTTTGAAGAAATACTGAGCTTATTGTTAATCAATTAAATACAAATAATCGTAATGAACGAGTGCCTGCTGGTTCTTATTGCCAAGATGGCTTGTTGCTTTTTCGGAGCTGTACTGCGATTTACCGATCCCGATCAGTTGATTGTCTTCATTTTTAATCCGGATGATATCGCCTTTTTCAAAACTGCCCCGTATCCCGGTTACCCCGATCAGTAAAAGACTGGTTGCCCGGTCCGATAATAAAGCAGCCTCAGCGCCTTTATTGATTGTTACTTCGCCTTTGGCAAAACTTTCGGAATAAGCAATCCATTTTTTTATATCCGAAGCTTTTTTCTCAGTAGCGACAAACCGGGTATTAATTGTCTTTTTCGAAGGGTTCATCAGGTCGATCAGTATATTTTTCGTGGTACCGTTCGCAATATGAACTGTAATTCCTTCTTTGGCAACTTTCGCGGCAATGTTGTACTTGGTAATCATCCCGCCGCGGCCAAAATTCGATTTTTTCGCCGAAATGATGTTTGCCTCCAGTTTCGTGTCTACTGAAATTTCCTCAATTACTTTTGAACCGGGAAGATCTGGTGAACCATTGAAAATGCCGTCGATATTACTCAGGATGATCAATGCTTCGGAATTGACCAGCGAAGCAATTAACCCGGAAAGTTCATCGTTGTCGGTAAACATTAATTCGGTTACAGATATGGTGTCATTTTCGTTTACAATCGGAATCACGCCGTTTTCGATGAGAGTCGAAAAACAATTTTTCATGTTCAGGTAGTGCGACCGGCTACTGAAATTTTCTTTTGTCGTAAGAACCTGTGCACAGGAGATGTTGTATTTCTGAAAATAACCGGCATAACGGTTAATCAGTTTTACCTGGCCCACTGCCGACCACAATTGCCTTGCCGAAACAGTATCGAGTTTTTTCAGCGGTTCCACCGAGCTCCGGCCTGCCGCTACGGCACCGGATGAAACCAGGACAACTTCGATACCGGCCTGATGCAATGTAGCAATCTGATCAACCAGATGCTCCATGTTTTCATCGTTCAGTGTTCCGTCAGACTTGGTTAGAACGTTACTACCGACTTTAACGGTAATTTTTTTATATCTGTAATTATCCACAGAAAATACTTGTTATTACTTTTTCATTTTATTGAACGCCAGCATCAATCCCTGGATAATGGAAGAGCTAAAGCCTTTATGTTCCATCTCGTTCAGACCGGTGATGGTAATTCCTCCGGGTGTACTTACTTTATCAACTTCTATTTCAGGATGATTGCCTGTATTGATAATCATCTGAACCGCTCCTTTTACTGTTTGGGCCGTAATAAATTGTGCCATATCTGCCCTGAAACCCATTTCGATACCGCTTTCCATGGCAGCCCGAACGTAACGCAAAGCATAAGCCGTACCACACGATGCCAGAACTGTTGCAGCCGGCATCAGGTCTTCGTTAATAATTACCGACTGGCCCAGATGGTCGAACATATCCTTTACTACCGGGGCAATGTCTTCGTCCTCTTCTCTTACCGATATGCAGGTCATTGATTCCTGTACTGAAATGGCGGTATTCGGGATAACCCGTACTATTTTCCGTTCGAACCCCAGCCATGTTTTCAGCTGAATAAGTTCTACACCGGCTGCAATGGAAACAATGATTTCGTTGCCAGTCAATACCGGTTTTATTTTTTCTGCTACATTTTTTACAAGATATGGTTTTACAGCAAACAGAACCAGATCGGCTCCTTTTACTGCTTCGCTGTTGTTCTGCGAAGTTTTTGCACCTTGTTCAGCAAAACCTTGTAATATTTCTTTTCTCGGGTCAGCAACTGAAAGAGATGCGGCATCGATATAACCTGATTTCAATAAGCCATTGACAATGGAGCCGCCCATGTTTCCTGCCCCGATAATGGCAATTTTCTGAATTTTCATAGCAATCTGTTTAATTTGACTGGACAACACTGGTCGCCAGTACCTGTTCAAATTTTTCAATAAAAGATTCGGCCTGTTCCATCGACAAAGTTAACGATGGCAACAAACGGATGATATTTGCGCCGGAAACACCGGTAAAGATTTTTTGTTCGAAGAGCAACCGCTGTCTGATCTCTTTGATCGGTTGTTCAAACTCAATGCCGATCATCAGACCTTGGCCCCGCACTTCTTTTATCTGCTCTATATTACTTAATTCTGAAAGAAGAAAATGTCCGACTTTTTCGGCATTTTCAATCAGATTCTCTTTTTCTATGACTTCCAGTACTGCAATTCCGGCGGCACAGGCAAGATAATTGCCTCCGAACGTGGTACCAAGCATTCCCGGCCAGGCCTCTAGTTCGGGAGAGATCATTACCCCGCCCATGGGAAACCCGTTGCCCATTCCTTTTGCAGTAGTAATAATATCGGGTTTTACACTGGTATACTGGTGTGCAAAGAATTTTCCGCTTCGTCCGTAGCCCGACTGTACCTCGTCCAGGATGAGCAGTGTTCCGTTGGTCTTGCATAAAGCTGCTACCTGGTTCAGAAATATATGTGAAGGAATGTTGATTCCCCCGATTCCCTGAATGCCTTCAATAATAACGGCTGCAACTTCTTTGGTCGACAACGTATGTTGTACTTCAGTAATATTTTCAAAAGGCAGGATTACTGCATTGTCAGTTTTATTTACAGGTGCAACAATTTTAGGGTTGTCGGTTACAGATACAGCTGCCGAAGTACGTCCATGAAAACAACCTGAAAAACTTACTATTTTTTTCCGTCCGGTAGCAAATGAAGCCAGCTTTATTGCATTTTCATTTGCTTCGGCCCCCGAATTGCACAGGAATAACTGGTAATCGTCATAGCCCGACATTTTTCCGAGTTTATCGGCCAGCTCTTTCTGTTGCGGAATAATCACCGAATTCGAGTAAAAACCGATTGTTTCGAGCTGTTTTTTAATTTTTGAAATATAATACGGATGTGAATGTCCTATTGAAATTACAGCGTGACCTCCGTACAGGTCAAGATATTTATTGCCCTGATCGTCCCAGACATAACAGCCTTCTCCTTTAACCGGGGTTATATTAAAACGCTGATATACATTAAATAAATTCATTTGTTAATGGTTGTTTTTTTCTGTTAAAATGAAACCGGTTTTATTTTTAATCCTTCTGTTTCATTAAGGCCGAACATCAGGTTCATATTCTGAACAGCCTGTCCTGAAGCACCTTTCAGCAAATTGTCGGTAACACTCAGAATCATTAGTTTGTTACCGTGTTTTTCCAGATACAGAAAAACTTTATTCGTATTTACAACCTGCTTTACATCCGGGTTTTCACCGGTAATAAAAACGAACGGATGTGTTTCATAGTATTTCTTATACAAATTGTTTGCTTCTGTAATTGTGCCTTCGTATTCGGTATAAGCCGAAACAAAAATTCCCCGGGTATGATTGCCTCGGACCGGGATAAAGTTCACGTCGTATGTAAAATCCGGCTGCAATTGTTTCAGACTCTGGCATATTTCAGGCAGATGCTGGTGCTCGAACGCCTTGTACACCGAAATATTGCCGCTTCTCCAGCTGAAATGCGATGTTGATGAAGGTGCTTGTCCTGCACCTGTTGACCCGGTGATTGCATGTACATGAATTTCATTTTTCAGCAAACCTGCGGCTGCGAGCGGCAGGATTGCCAGCTGAATACCGGTTGCAAAACATCCCGGGTTTGCAATCCGGCCGGCCTTGCGTATCGCTTCCCTGTTTAATTCGGGCAGGCCGTAAACAAAAGTGTTCCCTTCTGCTTTTAACCTGAAATCCTGGCTCAGGTCGATTATTTTTACCCTTGCCGGAATATCGTTTACCGTAACAAAATCCTTCGATCTTCCATGTCCCATGCAAAGGAATAACACATCAACCGCATCAAAATCGGCATCTTCACTAAAAACCAGATCCGTTTCGCCCAGCAAATCCTTGTGCACGGCGTAAACCGGGTTTCCCTTGTTGCTGCTGCTTTGCACAAAAACAATCTCAGCTTTCGGATGATTCAGCAAAATCCGGATCAGTTCGCCGGCAGTGTAACCGGCTCCTCCTATTATCCCAACTTTTATCATAACCCGGATCAGAATTTATTATTTACTGAATTATAAATTTTTAAAGAGTTCCCCAGAATTTTTGTAAAGCCTTTTACGTCGTCGGCAGTCCATGCGTTGTTTTCTTCTCCGTAACGGCCGAACTCAGCTTTCATCAGGTCGTAATCCGATACAATTCCGACCAGCGTATATCGGTAAGGATTAAGTCTTACAATTACTTTACCGGTAACTGTTTCCTGCGAACTTTCCAGAAATTTTTCGATATCGCGCAGAACCGGTTCAAAATAGAGAGCCTCGTGGAGAAACATTCCGTACCAGGTACCCAACTGGTCTTTCCAGTACTGTTGCCATTTGGTCAGTGTATGCTTTTCGAGCATTTGGTGTGCCTTGATAATAATGAGCGGTGCGGCAGCTTCGAAGCCTACGCGGCCTTTTATGCCGATAATTGTATCGCCGATGTGCATATCGCGGCCTACTGCATACGGGGCAGCAATTTTTTCCAGTTCCTGGATGGCTTCTACCGTGTTCAGGTATTTTTTCCCGTCAACGCCCTTCAGTTCACCTTTCACAAAATCGAGGGCGATTTCCTTTTCTTCAGTGGCGGTCATTTGCGACGGATAGGCTTCTTCCGGCAGGGTTTTCTCCGAGGTCAGTGTTTCTTTTCCCCCGATGCTCGTTCCCCAAAGACCCTTGTTAATGGAATATTCCATTTTTTTCCAATCGGCAACGATACCGTGTTTCTTCAGATAATCAATTTCTTCCTGACGGCTTAATCCCAGATCGCGGGTAGGAGTCAGAATCCCGATTTCAGGAGCAAGTACGTTAAATGTAAGATCGAAACGTACCTGGTCGTTTCCGGCCCCTGTGCTGCCGTGTGCAACATATTTTGCACCGATTTTTTTTGCATATTCAATGATGGCAATGGCCTGGAAAACACGCTCTGAACTTACAGAAATAGGGTATGTATTGTTACGCAGGACATTCCCGTATACCATGTAGCGGATGCATTTGCTGTAATAATTGTCGGTAACGTCAAGCGCTACATGCTTTACTGCTCCCAGTTTGTATGCTTTTTCTTCAATAACAGCTAATTCTTTTTTGCCGAAACCTCCGGTATTTGCAACAGCAGTGTATACTTCCAGGTTTTTTTCAACCGAAAGATACATTGCACAATAAGAGGTGTCCAAACCTCCGCTAAACGCCAAAACTACCTTTTCTTTCATTTGTCTGTTTTTTCAAATTTTTTTAAAAGCGATGACACCGAACCAGACTTTTTGAAAACTTACAACTTTACTAACCTTATAAAATTTATTCTATCATAATCCGAACTCAACTGTTCGTCAGTCAATTAAGCCAGATTTTATTTCCGGAGAGATCCACCGCACAAATTGTGCAGCCTCGGATTCAATCCTGAAATGATGCTGACCGGTGCCATCACTTTATTTTTTACTGAATATTGTCATTAAAATATTGAATTTTGATTCCTTTATTTCACTGTTCCCGTTTTTGGGTTTCAGTTTCTGAATTACATCCAGAAGACTTGCCCGTTTGTGCTTTGTGCCTTGATTCTCAGAAGACATACCTGCATCGGTTCCTGCGTTTTTATTTTCCCATTTCGGGTCGAACAGCATACCGGTACACAAACATTTTGAACGTCCGGTACGTTGCAGAATATCGTAATTCACGCAACTCTGGCAACCTTTCCAGAATTCGTCGTCATCGGTCAGTTCCGAAAACGTAACAGGCCGGTAGCCCAGCATGTGATTGATTTTCATTACTGCCAGGCCGGTTGTCAGACCAAATATTTTTGCATCCGGAAATTTTGTCCGGGAAAGGCTGAAAATTTTCTTTTTTATTTCGGTTGCGAGTCCTATTCCGCGATATGCCTTGGCGACAATTAATCCGGAATTGGCAACAAAACGGTTGTGCCCCCAGCTTTCGAGGTAACAAAATCCTGCGAACTTATCTCCGTCAAGTGCAATAACTGCTTTACCTTCCAGCATCTTATTGGCTATATAATCATAAGTACGACGTGCAATTCCGGTTCCTCTTTCCTTCGATGCAATGTCAATTTCATCATTCACCTGATCAACATATTTCAGGTGCATGACGGTAGCTGTAACTACTTCGATATCTTTCAAATTTTTTTCTGTCATACAATTTTTACTTATATCCTTATTTATTAATCCTACCTGCTAATTTTGGCATAATTAAAATCAGGCTGTGTACCAAATCAGCCTTTTTTATTCCTTCCCTCATCACCAGCAAAACCGTATCGTCACCTGCAATGGTGCCGATTATTTCATAGGGCGCTGCTGTATCGATAAGGGCGGCAATACTGCTGGCATACCCCGGCCGCGTGGTAACAACTGCCAGGTTTCCTGAAAACTGAATATTCCGGAACCCTTCGGCCAGGTAATTTATCCCCGATTCAGACTCTGTCTGTTCAGTTTTGCCAGCTTCAGAAATTACATATATGTACCCCGCTGCGGGGTCATACGACTTCGCTACCTTCAGCGTTTTTAAATCTCTTGATAATGTTGCTTGTGTTACTTCTATACCTTTATTTTTTAATATGCGTATCAATTCATCCTGGCTACTCACCTTCTCAGTTTGAATTGCCTTTTTGATTGCCATTTGACGTTCGATACGACTTTTCATTATCTGTTGAATATTTATTCATTTCCGATGCAAAAATATTCATTATTTATTTATATCAAAGTTTTTTTTCAGGAATAATTATTACTTTTGCCACCGGATTTAACAATCAGAAGTTGTTTCATTATTGAAAAGATTTAGAATTGAGATTATTTAGTCCGACACAGAAGAATTTTAGTTTACGAATAAACAACCTTGCGTTTGCTCTACAACCGTAGCCAAACGCATTTTTTTTAAAAATTCGATCATAAAATGGCACAGGAGAAAAAAGTCAGATTGGTTCTGGAAGACGGGACAGTTTTTGAAGGAAAATCGTTCGGATATGATAAGTCCGTGGCTGGTGAGGTGGTCTTTTACACCGCAATGACCGGCTATCCCGAAAGTTTAACAGATCCTTCATATACGGGACAGATATTGGTACCAACTTATCCGTTGATAGGAAATTACGGCGTTCCGTCCGATGCAGAAAAAGATGGAATTAACGCGTATTACGAATCAGATAAAATTCATGCATCCGGGCTGGTTGTTTCTGATTATTCATTTGAATACAGTCACTGGAATGCAGTGAAAAGTCTTTCCGACTGGTTGAAAGAATACAAGGTCCCGGGAATTTACGATGTGGATACACGATCCCTGACAAAGATTTTACGGGAGAAAGGTTCGATGCTCGGGAAAATTGAGATGGAAGACCAGCCCATTGATTTTTATGATCCGAACAAGGAAAACCTGGTTGCCATTGCCAGTACACAGGAACGATCGGTTTACGGGAACGGCGAGCACAAAGTTGTACTGGTCGACTGTGGGGTAAAAAACAACATTATCCGTTGCCTGCTAAAACGTAACGCAACCGTGATCAGGGTTCCCTGGAACTATGATTACAGCAATGAGGAGTTCGATGGCGTATTTATTTCGAATGGCCCGGGCGATCCGGCCCTTTGCGATGCAACTGTTGAGCAGATAAAGAAAACCATCAGTAAAAATATTCCTATTATGGGAATCTGTCTGGGAAACCAATTGCTGGCGCGTGCTGCCGGAGGTGAAACCTATAAACTGAAATACGGTCACCGCAGTCACAATCAGCCGGTGCTTTTAACCGGGACAAACCGCTGTTTCATTACTGCGCAGAATCACGGTTATGCAGTAGCTCCCGAAACTCTGCCCGACGAATGGGAAGCCTTGTTCGTGAATGTAAACGACAACACCAACGAGGGAATACGTCATAAAACAAAACCGTTTTTTTCAACCCAGTTTCATCCCGAAGCTTCAAGCGGACCGGTAGATACTGAATTTTTGTTCGACGACTTTATCCAGAATATTATTGACAGTAAGAAATAAAAACAGATCATGGCAATTAATAAAGAAATAAAAAAAGCGATTGTACTCGGATCGGGTGCATTGAAAATCGGAGAGGCCGGCGAGTTCGACTATTCCGGTTCCCAGGCGCTGAAAGCATTAAAAGAAGAAGGTGTTTACACAATTCTGATTAATCCGAATATTGCTACTATTCAAACATCAGATAATATTGCCGACAAAATTTATTTTCTTCCGGTTACCGCTTATTTTGTGGAAGAGGTAATTAAAAAAGAAAAACCCGATGGTATTTTGCTGGCTTTTGGCGGCCAGACAGCTTTGAACTGCGGGGTTGAACTTTATAGAAAAGGAGTACTCGAAAAATATAATGTAAAAGTTGTCGGTACTCCGGTACATGCGATTATTGATACTGAAGACCGCGATATTTTTGCAAAGAGGCTGGGTGAAATTAATGTAAAAACTCCGAAGAGTATTGCCTGTGAGAATATGGCTGAAGCAAAAGTCGCTGTTGCAAAAATCGGTTATCCGATTATTGTACGTGCAGCTTACACGCTTGGCGGGCTTGGAAGCGGTTTCTGCAATAACGATGAAGAGCTGAAATCCCTTGCCTCGAAAGCTTTCTCATATTCGCCGCAGATTCTGGTTGAGGAATCAATAAAAGGATGGAAAGAGGTTGAATATGAGGTTGTCCGCGATCAGTACGATAACTGTATTACCGTATGTAATATGGAAAATTTCGATCCGCTGGGCATTCATACCGGTGAAAGTATTGTGGTGGCGCCTTCTCAAACGCTGAGTAATTCCGAATATCATAAATTACGCGAAATATCGATCCGTATTATCCGGCATGTCGGGGTGGTCGGTGAATGCAATGTGCAGTTTGCCCTTGATCCGAATTCAGAAGATTACCGTGTTATTGAGGTTAACGCCCGTTTGTCGCGTTCTTCTGCACTTGCTTCGAAAGCAACCGGGTATCCGCTGGCTTTTGTGGCTGCCAAACTGGGTCTGGGCTACGGGTTACACGAGCTGAAAAATTCGGTGACCAAGGTAACAACTGCAGCTTTTGAACCTGCCCTCGATTATATCGTTTGTAAAATTCCGCGCTGGGATCTCAATAAATTTACAGGTGTTTCAAAAAACCTGGGAAGCTCAATGAAAAGTGTGGGCGAGATCATGTCGATCGGGCGAAATTTCGAAGAGGCAATTCAGAAAGGCATCCGGATGGTAGGACTTGGTATGCACGGTTTCGTAGGCAACAAAGGCGAAATTACTATCGAGCAGATTGATGAGGAACTGGTAAACCCCACCGACCGCCGTATTTTTGCTATTGCCGAAGCATTCAACAAAGGTTATTCGGTAGACCAGATTCATGACAAAACGAAAATTGACAAGTGGTTTTTACAGAAACTAAAAAACATATATAATATAAAACTTGAACTGCTGAAAGTTTCAGGCCTCGACAAATTGAGTGATGAGCTGTTACTGAAGGCAAAAAAAGCAGGGTTCTCCGACTTTCAGCTTGCCCGTTTGATAATGGGTTCGAGTAACAAAAAGATAAATGGCGATTTACTGAAAGTCCGTGAGCACCGCAAGGCTCATAATATAAAACCGTCAGTAAAACAAATTGATACACTGGCCGGAGAGTATCCGGCACAGACCAATTATCTTTATCTGACTTACGGCGGTACGGAACACGATATTGATTTTTATCACGATAAAAAGTCGGTGATTGTACTCGGTTCGGGTGCTTACCGTATCGGCAGTTCGGTCGAATTCGACTGGTGTAGCGTAAATGCCATCAACACCATTCAGAAAGAGGGCTACCGTTCGGTAATGATCAACTATAACCCGGAAACAGTAAGTACCGACTACGACAGCTGCGATCGTCTGTATTTCGATGAGTTATCGTTCGAACGGGTGATGGACATTATCGACCTGGAAAATCCGAAAGGTATTGTGCTTGCAATGGGCGGACAAATTCCGAACAACCTGGCTATGAAGTTATACGAACAGAATGTGCCGATCCTTGGAACTTCTGCCATAAAAATTGATAATGCCGAAGACCGCAAGAAATTCAGTTCCCTGCTTGACGAACTTCATGTTGACCAGCCGCGCTGGTCTGAACTTACAAGCATTGACGACATCTATCATTTTGTCGATGAAGTGGGTTTCCCGGTACTGATCCGTCCGTCGTATGTACTTTCCGGCGCAGCAATGAATGTGGTTTCGAATAAGGATCAGCTGAAACATTTTCTGGAGCTGGCAGCTAACGTTTCGAAGGAACACCCGGTTGTGGTTTCCGAATTTATTGAACAGGCAAAAGAGATTGAAATGGATGCCGTGGCCGATAAAGGGGAAATGGTCGCTTATGCTATTTCAGAGCACGTTGAGTTTGCGGGCGTTCATTCGGGCGATGCAACAATTGTATTTCCTCCGCAAAAGCTATATGTGGAAACTATCCGCAGAATTAAAAAAATATCACATGAAATTGCCCGTTCGCTCGATATTTCAGGGCCTTTCAATATTCAGTATCTGGCTAAAGACAATGGAATAAAGGTGATTGAATGCAACCTGAGGGCATCGCGGAGTTTCCCGTTTGTGTCGAAGGTGATGAAAATAAACCTGATTGAAATTGCGACGAAGATTATGCTTGGTGCCCCGTATACAAAGCCCGACAAATCGTTGTTCGAGCTTGACTACGTGGGTGTAAAAGCGCCCCAGTTTTCGTTTGCACGTTTGCTGAATGCTGATCCGGTACTGGGCGTCGACATGTCGTCGACAGGGGAGGTCGGTTGTATCGGCGAAAATTACTACGAAGCTATTCTGAAGTCGATGATGTCTGTCGGGTATAAGATCCCGAAGAAAAATATACTGATTTCGTCAGGTCCGGCACGCTCGAAACTCGAATTGCTGCAAAGCGCCAAACTTTTGTCCGAACGCGGATACAATTTATTTGCGACCGAAGGGACACGCCGGTTTTTCCTCGAAAATGGCGTGAACTCGACCTTGCTGCACTGGCCCGACGAAGAAGACCGTCAGCCCAATACGATTGATTTTCTGAGGGAAAAGAAAATTGACCTGGTAATAAATATTCCCAAAGACCACACGAAACGCGAGTTGAGTAACGGGTATAAAATCCGCCGTAATTCAATCGATTATAACATTCCGCTGATTACCAACGCCCGTGTAGCCAGTGCCTTTATTTATGCAATATGCAAATATAGAGTGGAAGATATTTCCATAAAAAGCTGGGACGAATATAAATAACCGGAATAAACGAATTGCTTTTAAAATAAAAATGTCATCCTGTACGGCAATGCAGATAAGGATGACATTTTTTTTTAGAACTATTATTGAAAGTAATTCACTGATTTTCAGAAACTCTTTGAGGCCTGGTTCAGCAAGAGACGTCAGTTTTTTTGATTATACTCCTGCACTGCCTCAAAGAAGGCTTCGATATTTTGATGGGGAACAGCCGGCGGAATGTCACATCCTGATGAAATTATAAAGTTCGGATAACTTTTTGCCATCTCAAGCAGTTTTTTTGTTTCTTGCTTTACATAGTCGGGCGTTCCCGTTTTTATCACATTTACGGGGTCGAGGTTCCCCATTACCAGAATATTTCCCGGCGTATTCTCCAGTACAAATTTCATGTCGGCTGCATTCCCGAAATGAAGTGCTTTTGCCCCGGTTGATAACATAGACCGGGTTAAGTTACCTTTATGTCCGCAGTTATGAAGAATAATCATGAAATGATCATCCTGCAGTTCGTCAACTATTTTTTTTATATAGGCAGATGAAAACTGGTTGCATTCATCTTCTCCAAGCAAACCTGCTGCCGGTTCTGCCATAACAATTCCGTCGGCTCCCAGCTGTTTGTATGCTTTGATATAATCAGTTATGAAAGCGGTACATTTTTCGAGCAACTGATGAATATTGTCAGGATAGAGGTATATATCAACCATTATTTCCGACATATCAATTAACCTTCCGGCCAGTGAGAACGGTCCGATACATCCCGGAAAGACGGGAATATCGGTGATATTTTTAACAGCAAGGGTTGCGGCTTCCAGATATTCGTTAAGCCTTTTGCTGTCGGTCAGGCGTGGAATAGTTAATTTTTCTGTTTCTTCAACCGACCGGATTAACCGTTCTTTTACAGTCGGAATTTCATTCTTTTCGAAATTTATTTTACAACCGAAAGCTTCGGCTTCCACAGTCAAATCCATAATCATTGTTACTGCAGCAGAAGGGTATTTCTTATGAAGGGCATTTATTGCCCTGAAATGGACTTCTCCGTTGGTGACTGCATCAAAAACTGATGCATTTATCAGTTCAATTCCCGGGTGCGTCATGATTGGCATGGCCACCCTCTGTCTCTCCGTTAATATGTTATTACACCACTCGGTTATTGTTTTTTTCATCCGTCGTATTTTATTAGTTATGCTTGTGTATATAACAGATTATCAATACTATGATCTATTCTTTTCCCCTTGTTTAAAAACAACAAAATTTTATGGCCGATTGAATTTTTAAAAGGCCCTGAACATAAAAACCGAAATTTTTACTGAATAATTTTTAAAGCTTTTACTGAAAGCTTTAAAAGCTTAAAAAATTGTATTATGCAATTTTCGAATTTAAGAATTCAACTATACCCTGTGGATCAGGAGAATAATGGTCAGCCCCGATTTTTATACAAAAATCGTTGTTTACCGGAGCTCCTCCGATTGTAACCAGGGTCTTCGGTGCCGCTTCTTTTATATCTTTCGTTATTTTTTCCATATTGACCATAGTCGTTGTCAGCAGGGCAGAGAGTCCGACCGCTGCTCCCGGGTTCTCTTTAATCGCTGTGATAAATTTTTCTGAATTCACATCGGTTCCCAGGTCAATCACTTTGTAACCATTTCCTTCAACCATCATACCGACCAGGTTTTTGCCAATATCGTGCAGATCGCCAAGTACGGTGCCGATAATAAATGTACCCTTTTGTTTGGCTGCCCCTGAAAGGAAATATGGTTTGAGATGTAACATGGCAGTGCTCATTGCTTTTGCCGACATTAATACCTGTGGAACAAAGACCTTGTTCTCGCGGAATTTTACGCCAATCCGTTCCATCCCGGGCATGAGTCCTTCCGACAGGATTTTCTGAGGGTCGATACCTGCATCCAGTGCTTTGCGTGTAATTTCGTCCGCTCCTTCCTGTCCTTTCATCTGAGGCGGATAAGGCGATGCCATATTAATCTTTCCAAATTCAATACATTCAGCAAGTTTAGTCAACAGTTCATCCATGGTTCAAAAAGTTTTATGAAAATTAATAATCCAAAAGTATGCACCTGTGTAAGCCTAAAAAATAGTATTTTCTTTGATAAAGATGGAAAATATTACTTTTTTTGAATACCGAATTTGAGTGTTATGATTTTAGAGAAACGTTATTTTAAGATTCCTTCGGCAATTATTGAGGAACAGAAGCAGGATCCGATAACAAAGGATTTGTATTTGTGTGAACTGGCAGAGTTTCAGATTGAGAAGAATACACTTTGGTCAGAAGACTTAAAACTTGATAACCATGTGCTGATTTTTTGTACAAAAGGGGAATGTATTTTGCAGATTGACAGGGATATGATCCCTTTTCATCAGAATCAGTACTGCATCATACCTGAAGGGTTTAACTTTAAAATTCAGACAGGGGAAAATGATATTTCAATTTTTTATACATGCAGGTTCAATGGAGGGAAAAGTAAAATTATGGAAGAAGATTTTACGGTGGTACGCGATTTAATTCCATCGGTAAATAATATGGTAGCAAACCGGGTAATGCTTTTCGACGAACTGTTTAATAACCTGACCAGGGGATTTTACAATACGAATTATAAATACATAAACCTGACATTCGGCCATTTGCTTGCTACTTTTATCTATGCAAGCAAAACCAGCGATGATTTCATGGAAGAGCAAAATCCGGGAATTACCTATGCCATACAGTTTATGAAACAAAGCCTTAATAAAAAGCTTAGCCTGAAGGAAATAGCAGATGAGGCCGGCTATTCCCCTTCGTACCTGATAACCATTTTCCAAAAAACGACAGGCTACAGTCCGTTGAGCTATTTTTCGCACCTGAAAATCACGCAGGCATGTGAGTATCTCGATTACAGTAAGCTGAAAATAAAAGAAATAGGATTCAAACTGGGGTATTCCGATCCGTATTACTTTTCAAAAGATTTTATTAAAAAGATGGGAATGTCTCCGAAAGGATACCGTAATCGCATTCATCTGACTTCAGGAGTAAACTGAGAGTCTCCAAAACAATTTTTAACAATGACGGCAACTTCCTGTTCTTTTCTTAACAAATCTTATGCTTTTATAATGTTTGTTTGATAGCCATTATAAAAGAAGCTGTTACCTTGCGCTCCGTATTTTTTGAAAGTTAAAAATTATCGTTTTGAAAAAAAATGGGTTACTTTGTGCTGCTGAAAGATTTTCTGGTTACCGGGATTCCGGATATCCGGGTTTTTCATCCGGAGAAACACTGACAGGGGAAAAACGTTATTCGGGTTCATTTATTTCTCCCCGGAAACGTCAGATGTTAAACATGAAAGCAGCAAAATTAAAAAGAAATTCAGGTTTGACTATGAATTGTATTATACTTGACGATGACCCTACGGCTCAGAATTTACTTGCTGATTATATTGAGCATGTACCCTATTTGACGCTGATTGAAAAGTGTTCGACAGCATTTGATGCGTATGATATTCTTCATAATCATAAGATAGATGTAGTTTTTTTGGATACACAATTACCCGGTATTTCGGGTATCGACTTCATCAAAAGTCTTGACGACCGGCCGATGACCATTTTCACTACGGTCTTTAAAGAATACGCGCTTGAAGCTTTTAACCTGAGTGCCATTGATTATCTTTTAAAACCAATTTCATTCGACCGCTTTTTGAGGGCGACAAACAAAGCGTATGAATACTATTCGCTGAAAAGCCTGAAGTATAAAGCAGCAAACAAAGTAAAGGAAGTGAATTCTTCTTCTGAATTTATTTTGGTGAAAGCTGATTATAAGACAATTAAGATAAATCTGAGTGATATTCTGTATGTCGAAGGGTTGAAAGATTATGTGAAAATATTTACTGTCGGTTCCGAAAAACCTATTATTACCCTGAACTCCTTGAAAAGGATGCAGGAAAATTTGCCTGCAGACAGGTTTGTGCGGGTACATAAATCATTCATAATTTCCCTGAATCATATTAAGGTGATCAATAAAACACAGGTAGTTATCGGTAAAAATTACATCCCGATCGGTGAAAGTTATAAGGATATTTTTATCAATGAAATGGAAAATAAGCGGTTGTTGCTTTAAAGACCGGAGGCCGTTTTCCCGACAATTATTGTTTTTGTATCAGATGAATAAGCCGAAAAATATCCCAGCGCATTATTCGAAAAATTACTGTTCGGATTTGCCGGGGCTGATGATTCCAGAGCGTTTTCCCCCATTATCGGGATCAATGTGTTAAAGTAGTCGTAGGTGCTTTTATCAATCGACATTAACTCCACAGAAACAGTGTCACCTACTTCAAACCGGTTGGCTGCATTTAGTTCCATTATGATAGAGTTTCCGTTAAAAAGTTCGTCGGAAAGTAATGTGTAATCGTCATCATCGTTTTGTATTTCTCCGTTCAGGCTGTATCGTATGCGGTAATAGTTTGCTTCATCTTCAGGATCTGCAAAACCGATGTTGACCACATATCCGGCATCGTCGAATAAACTGTTCCCTTCGTATTCCGAAATTAAATAGTTAATTAATACAGGTGCCGGCATTGTTGAACTTGCCGTATATGTAGTGGTGTCAATCGTTACTGTTAACGTATAGGTGGTGGGGATAAGCCTGTCTGTTTTGTTGAGGTAATATGTTCCCTCTTTTTTTTCTGAAAATGAATATTCGCTGATTCGGTCAGAAAGAAAAATGGTAGCACCACTTACTTTTTCTGAATTTTCTGAAGAAAAGTAATCAGAGGTACGTGTTATTTTTACCAGACAATCGTCCGTATTATTATGAATATTAGCCTCTATTACAATATTCGGATCAGAACTGTTCAGGTTTACGTCAATCACTCTTTCACACGAACAGGTCGATAAGAGGATAATTAATAATATGCCGACAGGTTTTAGTTTCATCCTTTTAAAATTTGAATTTGTAACTGACCGACGGGACTATTTTAAACAGCGAAACCTGTACTGCTTCCCGTGTTCCCGGATTCTCTTCCGATTCGCGGAAATATATGTAATACGGGTTTTCCCGGGCATAGGCGTTATAGACCGAAAAGTTCCAGCTTGACTCAAATTTGCGTGTTTTTTTGCGTATCCATGTTACTCCGATATCGAGCCGGTGGGTGTTTGGCATACGGTATCCGTTCCGTTCGGTATAATAACTGACCGTTTTCCCGTCGATTTCATATTTCCCGCTTGGAAAAGTAACGGCATCTCCGGTGCTGAAAACCCAGTTCGCCGAAACTGTGAGTTTATCAGACAATTCGTACATTCCGACTATTGACAGGTCATGTGTCCGGTCGTGCCGGTCGGGGAACGGATCGCCGTTGTTTATATCATCGAACTGGCGCATGGTTTTCGACCATGTGTAAGCCAGCCAGCCATTTAGCCTGCCGTAATTTTTTTTCAGAAGAAATTCAATCCCGTATGACCAGCCTTTCCCGAAAACCAGTTCCGATTCAACGGTTGAGTTAAAAACCAGGTCAGCCCCGTTTTTATAGTCAATCTGGTTATGAAGTCGTTTGTAATATCCTTCCACTGAACTTTCGAAACGGTTTTTGTTGAAGTTTTTAAACAGTCCGATTGACACCTGATCGGCAATTTGCGGTTTTACGTTGTCGGAGCTCGGTATCCACACATCTGTAGGTTCAGAGGTTGTTGAGTTCGACAGCAAATGGACGAACTGGTAGATCCGGGTAGCTGATCCCTTCACCGATGTCGACCGGTTAACCCTGTAGTTGAATCCCAATCTTGGTTCCAGTCCTCCCTGTGTTTTTACGAGTTTGAATTTATTATATGTTACCGTATCGCGTACTTCACCGTTTTCGTTAAGAACATAAAAATTTCCAGGGCCAATATTTGTGAATAAGGCAAGCCTGAATCCATAATACAGCTTTAAACGTGGGGTGGAAACCCGGTTGCCCGAGAAATAAAAAGCAGATTCAATGGCCTTCCGGTCGTCTATTGTTAAGGCATTATATGCACTGTTCTCTCCCGGAATTATTTTTCCCGGTGCAAAGTCGTGATATATCAGGTTTGTTCCGAATTTCAGCGTATTTCTTGAGTTTTTATAAAAAGTAAAGTCTTCTTTCCAGTTCAGGTCTGTTATTCCGGACCGCATGCTTACATCCGACGATTCCTTCAGGTTTATGTTGTATGAATAATCGCTGTATGTGAATGTTGAGTTGGAGAATAACCGTTCACTGAAAATGTGGTTCCAGCGGATAGTTCCCGTTTTGCATCCCCAGTCGAACCCGAAGTGGTTACTGAATCCGAAGTTATCACGGCCAAAATATCCGGAAAGATATAACCGGTTCCGTTCATTAATTTTGAAGTTGGTTTTCATATTCAGATCGTAGAAATAGAGACTTGTATTTTTCAAATCTTCATCTGACGAAAGTTTGAGAAACATATCGGCATATGTACGTCTTCCACTGATGATGAATGAACTTTTTTCGTTTTTTACAGGGCCTTCAACGGTCAGATTCGACGAAATGACTCCAATACTTCCGGTTACACAGTAATCTTTCAGGTTCCCCTCCTTCATCTTTATATCGAGAACCGACGATGCCCGTCCGCCATATTCAGCCGGGATTAATCCTTTTAACAGGGTGGCATCCCATACAGCTTCAGAATTAAAAACCGAAAAAAAGCCAAGTACATGGAAAGGGTTATAAACAGGGGCTTCATCAAGCAGAATCAGGTTCTGATCGGCTCCTCCTCCCCGAACATAGAAACCTGAATTCCCGTCTCCTGCTGATTTTACACCTAGCATTAAACGGATTGTTTTTAAAATATCATGTTCGCCGAACAAAACAGGAACCTGTTCCGTCTGTCTGGGGTTTATTTTATTATTCCCCATTTCCAGGGCCGACAGGTTGCGGTCTGGTTTTTCGCTTCTGACTGTAATATTATCAAGTTGTACGGGCTTTTCGGCAAGGTCGATGTTTACCAGTTTGTTTTCGCGGACAGTGACGTAAAATTCCTTACTGTCGTATCCCATATACTGGATGTGTAACTTGTACTGTCCCTGCGGAACCAGGACTGAATAATAGCCGTAAGCATTTGTGATGGTGCCTGTATTTTTCAGTTCTTCAATCGTAATTGTTGCCCCCGCAAGATTTTCCCCTGTTTTTTGGTCTGTTACAGTGCCGTAGATCGAAAACCATAAACTCTGGGCATTCAATATTGGCGCAAGAAGTAATAATATAATGGTGCTCCGTATTTTCAATCAGGCATGTTTTAGAAAGGTAACGACTTCCCGCGGGAAATATTGTTTTGTCCGGGGTTCCCGGGTAATCGTACAGAAAAAATAAATCAGGACAAAAAGGTTTCTGCCCTGATTTATTTTTCCGGTTGAATGTTCTATTAATGGAACCGGAATTCCAGACCAACGTTAAAGCTAAGCCGTTGATATGCTCCGGAGTTAACTCTTTGGTATTTGCGGAAAAAGTAAGTGTAGTCCGGTGTAAAAGTCAGCCCTACTTTTTTGTTTATATCATACTTAAATATGGCAGACAAGGCCCCACCTGCAATACTTTTTGGATAGCGTTCTTCAAGCGTTTTAAATTTATCGTTACTATCATCGTCTCCATTGCTTTTTGTTGTATTATAGTCTTCTCCGCTCATAAATTCGCACTTTAAGGCAGGAGAAATAAATACGTGCCATTTTTCTGTATTATATACCAAATAGTCAAAGTGGAGATTCAGATCCAGATTTCCCAGCTTTACCGTTGTTTTTATAAAATCAGGGTATTGGCTTTGATCCCAGTTCTGTTCGTAGCTTGTTCTTACATATTTCATTTCAAGCCGTGGCCTGAATTTTGGAGTTACCATTACACCCAGATATCCACCTATATTAAAGTGTGGATTTCTTTTATCGAATGTAAAACCATTTTCATCCGTTGATGTGCGATAAGCATTTATATCATAATCAATTCCTGAGCTTATACCCAGAAATATATCGCCTGCATCATATTTTACCCCTTCTTTTTGTTGTTGTGGCGTTGTTTCCGTTTCCTGGGCATGAATAACTGACGTGGAAACTAAAGTAAGCAAAATCAAATAGAGTATTTTTCGCATAATCTGTATGTTTTTATTAGATAATTTTTTATCAAACGTATAAATTTATTGGTAATAATTAATAGTTATTCATTATAATATTCTCTGAAATTTGTTAAATAATTAATTGTAACCCTTTCTTTATAATTAAATTAGAAGAAAATCTTTTTCTTAAACCATGCTTCATTAATAGAAAAGTTGAGGTGGAAGAGAAGATAATTCTCACGGATTAGCCCCTCTGCTCCCGTACCCTCTGTAGCGGCCTCACAGGAAAAGTTTATTAATGTTCCCAGATTTTTAACCGGAATACCCAATCCTGCAGTTACTCCGAACTTCTGAATTTGTTTGCCTTGTATATTCAGAAAAGAAGACCTGTAATTTGCACCAATCCTGTATATTATTTTTTTATACCAATCGCGGGTGATGATGTTGTCTCCCCATGGTCTCAGTTCAGCACCAATCGCAATGCGATGGCTGTTTTTAAAATTTCCTTTCCGCATAAGATAACGGATTCCATCCCATTTCTGGAACTCGTAATCCGTTGTAAGTTGAACAAAAGGACCTTTTTTTGCACTAAGCCCGATGCCGTACTTCGCAGGAACAATTAAATCATCAGCCTTTTCACTGTAACTTGATACAGTTGTATATGAAGTGGTTTCGACATTCACCTTATAGGTTGATCTCAGGTGCTGTTCCGGATTATATATTGCACCCAAAGTATAATTCCATTTCTTCCTTTTAAAGGAATATTGTGCCCCGAAATCGCAGAAAAAACTGTTTAAGTAGTGAGTCCTGTCCATTACAAACGAAGAAAATATGTCGTCAGGTTGTATTACTGTTTCATCCTGAATGATAGACCCGAAGAGATAAGCGACGTGAACTCCAATTGAAAGGTTATCTATTTTTATCGCATTTCCTGAATATACCTGGTTAATTCCCCCGCTTCCTTCGTAATATGAATAAAATTTACTGCTTGTCCCTTCAGCATAAGAGGATGTTACAATTGAGTAACCTACATTACTGAAAGGAGTAACTCCCCAGGATGTGGCTAACCAGTCGCATACACGGAAACCTACAGTTACATATTTAAAATTGAATGTTTTATCTATTCGTTTGTTCCCCTGTGATTCCAATTGGGAGTATTTGTATTCACCTCCCAGTTCATAAATGAAACGCAGGCTGTCAAACCCCGAATAAGAGGCCGGATTTATGTTGTTGATAAAATTGGTGGATGGCATACCAATTCCCGTTCCGCCCATCGCTATGTTTTTCCCGAATCCTTTTTGTTGTAATTCACCGGGGCCAAACATCGAATAAGGAGAATTAGTGTTCTGTCCGTACCCGTAAATAAAAATAAAAAGTGAGGCTATAATTATGAGCGGTATACTTTTCCGTATTTGACTGTTATTCATAGAAAACATAATAAAGTTTTAAAATTGGCCTGTATGCTTTTTCCGAATCATCAGAAAAAACGACCCGGTTCAGGGTTTTCCCCATCTCATTATTCGCTACATTGACCAGTATTCCATGTTTTACATCAAAATACCCGTCTGATAATTCATCTGAAATGAAATTAGTAATATCGAAAGTATAATAGGTGTCTCTGTAATATGTATCATCGATTACGGCAGATGCCGTTACATTATCTCCATCGGAATTAGTTATTGTCCCTTCATTTGCATTTACACGGTTTGATTCGTATAAATACAGCGTTTTCGGGAGCGAAATGTCAACATAACTGCGGTATGCCGGATGCAATATAAGTTTTGCGTTTAGCAGTATTCGCTTTTCACTCATGGTAAGTACATCTCCGAGTCCCGGGAATTCGATGCGGGTATATATTCCTGTCCCTGCTTGTGTAAAACTATGATTCCCTGTAAGAATTGATGAAATATCATTACGAACATCCACATCGTCAATAAGCTCTGAATTTGTTCCTGACCTCTCACTTTCTATATGATTAAACTGAATATCCGAATTAGTCAAAGGAAAGGTATATTCAACATCTTCCACTTCAGCCATCACCCGGTGGGCATAAATAGTCATATAAACAGATGTATCAGCGACAGCTACCGATAATACTGCTCCGTCATCTGTTTCTGAGGAAAGAACAAGCCCCGGGAGATAGTCTGTAAAATCATCTGCCGTTTTTAAATAATCAGATTTATTTCTTATCATTTTCAACAATTCATTTCCCCAGTCATCACTAAGACGGATTTCAAGTTTTTTATCTTTTAGTGGCTTGGGCGTGAATGTTTTTGAACCAATCGGTTGTGATTCATGTTCCAGAAAATTTAGATTATAAAAATAGCCATTGTCCGGCTTCTCAAATTTCTGAGTGATTCGGTAAACATTTATAGTTTGCCTTTTTGTTGTGTCTCCATACACAGTCCCGGAATATTTCATATTGAGAGTGAGCGAATCCAATATATCTTCCTTCTTTTGTTCAAAAGAATATCCTTCATCGCTAATACCTAACTGATAATAACTTTCAGCTTTTACTATTCCCAGTTCATCATCCTTGTATTTACCTATCAATCCGACAGAAGTATTTGAAGTAATCACGGAATCGACTTTAAATGAAGACAATGAAACTTTAAACGTATCGACAATTGCGACCGTTGTCTGCGATTGTAAAAAATCGTCTCCAATAGTATATGAACCGTAATCGCTGTCGCCGCATGAAGAGTAAATTATCAACGAAAGCAAGGCTATAAAATATATTTTATGCATTATAAAAACAACTTTTAATCATTTCATTCCACACCAAAAGAATACAAGAAAAAGATGAGTAAAAAGAAATATATACTAAAACTTCAATAGTATAGATGTAAAGTGTGAATCTTTAGTTTTTAAAACTTTTTAACGAAAAAAAACCATGTTTTGTCTATGCCTTTTGAGTCATGTCTATAAATATGCGCTTTTTGTATGTAAATATTGTCACTTTGTCTAAATTCCTTTTTTTCTACCTTTCTGTCTGATAGGTTTGTAAAATAAAGAATGCGAAAAATACAAATAATCATTAAAAATACATTACTCTATGAGTCTGAAAAATTTTTATCATTTAATTATGTCCTTAATAGGAACGTCATTGTTCTTGGTATCGTGTACGGAAAGTGAAGTACCGCTGGGAGATTGGCAGAAGGCTTCCGATTTTGAAGGAAAAACACGATCAGAAGCAGTCGGATTTTTAATTGGGGATAAAGAATATATTGCTACAGGTATAGATGAAGACAAAGACAAGTTAAAAGATATTTGGGCTTATGATGCTTCAGATGAAACCTGGGATCAAAAAGCAGATATGCCGGACGAAGCTCTTGCCCGTAGTGCTGCAGTTGCATTTAGTGCAGGGGGTAAAGGTTATGTGGGTACCGGTTTGGATGATGACGGAAATGAACTGAAGGATTTTTGGTGTTATGACCCGGATGCAAATACATGGTCTGCCGTGGCAGCAGAATTTCCGGGTAATGCCAGGTTTAGTGCTGTTGCTTTTTCAATTAACGATCATGGTTATGTTGGTACAGGTCATAATGATGACGATGGAGATTATAAAGATTTTTACAGATATACTCCGGAGGATGGTTCCTGGACAAAAGTTCCGTATCCTGGTTCCAAACGCAGGGATGCATGTACCTTTGTAATTAACAATACGGCCTACTTCCTTACGGGAACAAATAGTTCACAAACAGATGATACCTTTTATTCATATAATGAAACAAATGATGGAACAACGGGTTGGACAGAATTGAGACATATCTCAGATTATGAAGACGATGAAGATTTTGATGATGATTATACAACCATTGAAAGGGCATCAGCCGTTGCTTTTACGATTAACGGAAAAGGATATCTTGCGACAGGAAGTAGTACTTCTTCGTTGAGCAATGTATGGGAATATGATCCTAAAACCGATTTGTGGGAAGAGAAAACAAAGTTTGAAGGATCGTCCCGATCGCAGGCTGTGGGGTTCGCCTATGGAAATTACGGGTACATACTGACAGGAGCACAGTCATCAAGTTCCTATTTATATGATATGGCAAGATTTGACCCGAATGCCGAATATGATGACAAATACGAATAATTTTTGGGACGGGATTATTCTCTTAACTGTATTTATTTGTATGTTATCTTGTCATGTGAAGAGAGAGAAAACTATCCAAGAGACGGATTTAAAAACCGATCCTCTTTATTCTGTGGAAACTTTTGAAAATGACGGGGGATGGGGATATAAAATAGAAGTGGCAGGGAAAGCGAAAATAAAACAGTCGTACATTCCCGGAATTTCAGGAAATACGCCATTCGATTCAGAAACTGATGCAAGAAGAGTAGGGGAATTTGTGGTAGAGAAAATGAAAAAGGGAAAGTACCTTCCTCCTGTGACAAAACATGATTTGGATAGTCTGATGATAGTATACTAAAAAAAAGCCGTCTGAATTTATTTTCAGACGGCTTTTTAGGCAATACATTTTCATTTTGGGATAAATCAAAGCTTGTTCAGAGTATTTTGTATGACAGATTAATCCTCGTAAGGATTATCTGCAGAGTTAAAATCCAGGTCATCAAAATTTTGCGTCTCATCGTCAAAATCGTCATAAATTGATAACCGTCTTTTGTCACTTTTGTCTTTTTTAATACCTTTCCCTGCCGGGAAGTCATCATCAAACCGTTGACCTTTGGAGCCTTTCGAATACTTGCCTGAATTCTTGTTGGTTTTCATTTTACAAAGCTATTTGTTTGAAAAATAACAATTTAACTGTGATTTAATAATTAACTTATTGATTCAGTAATAATAGAAAAAAAAATGTATAAATTCCAATAGCAGGGAAGCACTTTTTTTATCCGTTTTTACTTTATTTTTTGCAATGCAATGTGGATATGTACTTAATTACCAAACGTTGTACAGTGTAACGAATATTTTATTATCATGGTTATAAAAGTTTCTTGAAAAATGATGAAACTAAGTCAGTTTTCCGGAATATTTATTTTTTTATGTCTTACTTTATCTGGTATGACACAGGATTTGTCGGGATACCATCAAAAGTCGGTAAAGCGCTTCGAATCTGCGCGGAAAATGTATATCAACAAAAATTATCGGCTGGCGTTGGATATTGTAAACGGCTTAATTGAAAAAGATGCCCGTTTTGTCGAAGCCTGGTTATTAAAATCCGACATACTGCATGAAATGGACAGTCTGGATCAGGAAGAGTCATGTCTTTCCGGTGTTTTGAAGATTGACTCGGTAAGTTACCCAAAAGTATATTTTACTTTGGGAAATATACAAAAGCAGCGCGGAAGGTACGGGGAGGCAAAGCAGTCGTATTTGCATTTTATTGACCATGCAGGCAATATACCTTCGATGAATGAACGTGCGCGAAAAAATATTGTTGCCTGTGATTTTGCACTTCATCAAATCGAAAATCCTGTTCCTTTTCATCCGGTTAATCTGGGCGACTCGGTAAATACAAAATATGATGAATACTGGCCAAGCATTTCACTCGATGGGAAAACGCTTATTTTTACCCGTTTGGCTCCTTTTGCCGATAGCCTTTCCAGTCGCGGGTTTCTCCAGGAAGATTTTTTTATGTCGGAACTGAAAGATGGCAAATGGACAAAAGCCAGAGCCATTCAATCGATAAATACATTCAATAACGAAGGAGCACAGGCTCTTTCACCTGACGGGAACCTGTTGTTTTTTACTGCCTGTTCCCGCCGTGATTCATGGGGAGGCTGTGATATATACTTCTCAAAAAAATCAGGAACAGGATGGACAGTCCCCCGGAATGCGGGTCCGCCGGTAAATTCATCCGGATGGGAATCGCAGCCATCGGTTTCCGCCAACAATGAGTTTCTTTATTTTGTAAGTAACCGGAAAGGAGGCAAAGGTGGTATGGATATTTGGAGATGCCGGTTAGTAGGTACGGAAGGTGGAATCTTAAAATGGGGAAAAGCTGAAAATCTGGGAGATTCAATTAATACACCGGGGAACGAGATGTCTCCGTTTATTCATCCCGACGGACAGACACTGTTTTTTTCGAGCGACTACTGGCCGGGTATGGGAGGGAATGACATTTTTTATGCAAAAATGAAGACTGATTCATCCTGGTCGAGACCTGTAAATATGGGATACCCGATTAATACTTGTCACGACGAACGGGGTCTGGTGGTTGACGCCACCGGAAAAACAGCATACTACTCAACGGATAAAGCAGGTAGCGGAATGGATATTTTTTCATTCGAAATGCCTGAAAATATCCGGCCATTGCCGGTAACGTATGTTCAGGGGCAGGTGGTTGACGCAAAAAACGGCAACCCTTTACTTGCGGATATTGAAATGGCAGATCCGGAAAAACCTGAAAAGGTAATACGGATGAAAACGGATGAAAACGGCAATTTTTTAGTTGGCCTGCCTTTGGGGCAAAATTATTTGATGAATGCTTCAGCACCGGGTTATCTTTTTTATTCTGAACATTTTGTTCTCGATAATGTGAAAGCTGTATACGATCCGTTTTTGATGGAAATACGTTTAAATCCGGTTGAACCTGGTTCCGTAGCTGTGTTGCGGAATATTTTTTTCGATACAGGGGCGTATCAGTTATTGCCTGAATCGATTACCGAACTAAATAAGCTACTCGCTTTTCTGAAAATGAATCCTTCTCTGAAAATTGAAATCGGAGGACATACCGACAACATCGGTGGTGTGCAATATAATCTTGATTTATCTACCAAACGGGCAGAATCGGTATATTTGTTCCTGCTGCAAAACGGGGTTGATAAAAACCGGCTTTCATACAGGGGATATGGTTTTTCGGATCCGGTACAAACCAATGAAACGGAAGAGGGCAGGGCAGCCAACCGCAGAACTGAATTTAAAATTGTAGAGTAACTTATAAATCAAAATAAGATGAAACGAATTATCAAAACAGAGAATGCACCCGCTGCAATCGGTCCATACAGTCAGGCCGTGGAAATAAATGGCACTTTGTATATTTCGGGACAGGTTCCGATTGACCCTAAAACCGGGAAATTGGCTGGCGACGGGATAAGCGGGCAAACTACGCAGGTGATGAAGAATATCGGGGCTATTCTTGAAGCTGCCGGTTATACTTTTCACGATGTGGTAAAGTCAACCTGCCTGTTAAGCAATATGGCTGACTTTAAGGCAATGAATGAAATATACGGAAAGTATTATCCATCCGGTTCTCCGGCGCGGGCTGCTTTTTCTGTAAAAGATTTACCTATGGGGGCTCTTGTCGAAATTGAGACAATAGCTGTGAAATAAGGGTAACAATGAAGAAAACTGGTCTTTGTTCCCGGGAATCGGTTATCCGGCCCTTTTTATCCTGCGCGGACGCCGTGGTTGGTTGGTATAGTAATAGGCAACTTTTGAGATTGCTTTTTCAATACTGATATTGATGAAGTTTACATCGTTTGCCATAATAGGGTCAATCTCGTCCATGCGGATTTGGAAATCGGAGGCCAGTGGTATTTTTAACTTTTGATTAATCCGGCTCATTGCCGATTCGTATTGTACCGGCAGTGTGGTTTTTATCGTTTTGCAGGTATAAATTTTTTTATCGCCATTTTTGCCGATAAGTCCCGAAAAACCGAATTGCCGGCATATAAGGCCTCTGTATTTGTATTGGGAACAACCGGTAAGTTGTCCTTCTACCTTTAAATTTGAGAGACAGATACAGTAATCCTGACCTTTTGCCAGTTCGTCGAAAAATTGTTCGTACAAGTTGTTTTCAAACAGATGAATTGCCAGTGGCAGGAATTCGAGGACCGATGTCTCAAGATTTTTTTTCATGCAACACATGTTACACCGGGCTGTGCAATGTAATCCTGTATGTTCCTGAAAGATTTCGATTTCCTTATCCAGTTCGGCAAAAACCTTTTCAACTTTTTGTGCTGTTTTATACAGATAATCCATATCTCAATAATTAAAAATAAATTCTTCTCCCATGTTCGATTTTTTCCTGCTTCCAGATTGTGAAAAAATCAGTTTCTTCGGGTATCGTTTTCCCGTCAGTTTTCAGTAATGCAATTAGCTCAGGAAACTGATTTTTCCTTACAAAAACCGGATCACACGGTTTTCCTCTTTCAAAAGGATATTGCTCACCGTTTATGAAAAGCAATTCGAACATGGGCTGAATATCCCGCTGATTATGAAGAATTATTCCTGAATATTCGATAATTGCAAATTCAAAAATCCGGTAATTATTCAAAAAATCGTCCGTAGTAATGGTTCTGTATAAATCAGGTTTGGAAAAATAGCCGGTTACGTCCGGAGTAACATCGGAACGGACTGGTACATATATCTTTCTTATAAATCCGTTTTCAGTAACCGTTTCGTCGGGATCAACAAATTTTGATGCAACTTTGGTGCGGTAGCCTGCCTTCTGAAACCTGTTTTTATATTGAAAATTGCAGTAATTTACCCCTATATCCAACTTGTTTTCATCAACGTAGCGGATTACTTCGAGCGCAGCCAGTTCCGATTCCAGTACTGCCGGTTGTTCGCCGTGCAGATAAGTATATCCGTGTTCCGAAAGTTTTTTTACATTATATTCGGTCAGCCGCAACTGGTGAAGGTTGAGGTTTGTAACACCGGCCTCCTGCAGATCGGGAAGCAGGTGTTTTAGCTGTTCAAGATTTTCAGGTACAGCCGGTATTTCCACCGTAATATTCGGGATAATGTTTTTTGCCTTTTTCAACCCGTTCAATATGTAGTTCGTGGCTCCAATATCAAAACGAACCTCGTTCATTCCGGCGTCGGCAAGAGCCCTGAATTTTTTTTCATCAGCAAGTATTCCGTTGGTATACATCCATATATACAGTTCCGGAGAACATTTTGCCCGGATTGTTTTCAGGAAACGGAGAACCCGGTCGAAAGCCAGCAGTGGTTCGCCACCACTAAAACTGCAGCCTTTAAATCCGAAGTAGTTGATAAAATCGGCATACATAGCCGGATTTTCAAACTCCATCTGCTGAGAGGTCGGAAGATCGTCGCTGTCCTGCGGGGCCGGGCAGTAAAAACAATGACCATTACAGCGACCCGTAATAAAGAGGCATGACCATTCGCCCTGTCCACATAACTGACATCCTTTCGAGAGCCGGTTAATCCAGGGCTTTGTATCTTTAAAGCCGTACTTTATTTTATCTGAAAAGGACATAATCATATCTTTCCGTTTCGATTCTGAATCAACAGCCTGGTACGGATTCATCCATTTCAGTTCTTCATATCTTCTGAAAGTTTCGTGATTTTCGTTAATCAGTTCATTTAAATATGAATGATAAGTATTCATTTTATTATAAATAGATGATTGTTCGGGCAGATAGGTGTCTCTATAATTCAGAGAAAAAGATCAGGCAAATCAAAAAATTCCATGCAGAAATGGTTCCGTGGAAAAACCGTATTTTGTTTTTGTACGCAAGCATTGTTTATTACCTGAATAATTGTGCAATGATAATACAAAACAAGATACGATTTTTATTTCCCGAATTTTTATATTGTTTTTGTTGCTGCCTGTTAAAGAAAGTATTTGCTGGTTCCAGACGCCGGGAAATGCCTGTAAAAAAAGGGTGTCTGAGAACCAAACACCCTTTGACCGATAAAAACCAGCTAAACTAAATCTGTATGAATTTATAAATCTTTTTTTGCAAGATAGAAGTCCATCATCTCGTAATTACTTTTTTCCCGTTCTTCCATTTCTTCAACGGTTTTAGGCGGGGGAACAATTACTTTTTCACCCGGTTTCCAGTTAAGCGGAAGTGCAACTTTGTACTTGTCGGAAGTTTGCAGCGCTTTCAGGGCACGGATAATTTCGTCCATGTTACGGCCCACATTCAGCGGATAATACATAATCAACCGGATTTTGCCTGCCGGGTCAATGAAGAAGACTGCACGAACAGCTGAAGTCTCACTTTCATTCGGTTGCAGCATTCCATAAAGTTTTGCTACTTTCATGTCAATGTCGGCAATAATCGGAAAATCGAAAAGTACGCCTGAGTGCTTTTTTACATTGTTTACCCACGCAACATGTGAGTGGATACTGTCGATGCTTAAACCAAGCAATTTGGCATTCAGTGCTTTAAACTCGTCGTGGCGGAGTGCAAAACCACTCATTTCAGTCGTGCAGACCGGCGTGAAATCGGCAGGATGAGAGAATAAAATCACCCAGCTTCCTTTATTATATTCTGAGAACTTCAGCGGACCGTAGGTCGTGTTTGCCGAAAAGTCAGGTGCGGAATCCCCGATGCGGGGCATTTGATAAATCTGTTCTTCCATAACTTTATTTTTTAATTTTTACTTTATTTTCTTGATATCAAAGATATGGCTTAAAGTGATGTATGTCAAATCGATAATCTCAATATGGAATAAGTAAACTCTATGATTAAATATTTGTGCAGGATGACTCGATTTATTTATGCTAAAGAAAGCTCTTTGCACAATTTTTGTATTTTTAATGCCGGATTCAACTTGTGTGTTTATGTCTCGGATCGTGAAAAAATTCATATTATTCCTTTTGGTAGTTCAGCTTTTTTCTCCGCTGAAAAATTATGCAGAGACGACTTTTTCTTCTGATAGTCCGGAACAGAAGGCAATTGCGTTATTTGAGGAGGGAAAGTTTGATGAGGCTCTACCTGTTTTTGAGGATTTGATTCGTCTGTATCCGGATGACAAGAAACTTAATTATTACCTGGGAGCAAGTCTTCTTGAAACAAAAAATTACGGAGCCCGTGCCCGGCAGGCATTACTGGCTTCAGTAAGTAAAAAAGATAATCCTGAAAAAATTGACTGGTACCTGGGTGTTGCATATCATTCAGAAAATGAATATCTGACAGCACTCGATCATTACAAAAGGTTTGAAAAAGAAGCCAGAGGCAAGCTGAAAAAGGAACTCGGTCTTGAAGAAACCATCAGTTTGTGCGAGCAGGGAATTAATCCATTTATAGTAGAGGAAACAGCAGACAACACGGAACCATTGGCAGCAGATACAATTAGCAGAACTGCAGACACCGGAGAAAATCAGGAAGATAAACCGGTATCTGTGCCTGAAAATATTCCGGTAATTCCAAATGCTTTATACGATTCGGTTATTGCCTTTCAGGTTAATCCTGAAATAGTGTATATGAAGTTGTCTCAGTTCAAAAATGCAGAGGGAAAAATGAATTTTGTGAAAGCATGGCTGAAAAAGACGGAACTGGACTCCGTAACTATATATACAGACAGTTTGAGAAAAAAATATGCCACTCTGGCAGAAGATCAGCGACAATCCCTGGCTGAACAAATTATCGGTAATGAAAAACGGATAATTAATCTGACAAGAGAAATACCAGACCTGAATTTAGTAGCGCACCAGTTAGAATCCGGATACTGGGAAAAGGCATCGGCGGACGAGATGCGGGAGATACTTGCGCAGAACCAGGCTTTAACCGATAGCTTGAAGCAATCGGCAGAAGAGAAACAAAAAGAAATTAATTCGGCACCTCCTGATGAAGTGACTGTGCCGGCTCTTGAAAAACCGGAACCGGTAAAAGAGGATACATCGAACAAAGGAATTGTGTATAAAGTCCAGATCGGAGCTTTTCGGAAGGAACCGCCCGACTGGACGAATCGTTTATTCAAAAAATTATCATTAATCAGAAAAATAGATAATTACAAAGACGGGAGTGGCGTTACGGTATATACGACAGGCGAATTACGTTCGTATGCCGATGCTGTTGAAATGCAAAAACAGGTAAAAGTTGAAGGAGTAAGAGATGCAATTATTGCCGCCTATAAAGACGGAGTACGGATAAAAGTTAGCGAAGCGCGAAAACTTAACGGAGAGTAATTATGGCAGCGAAGGAAAAAACAATTGGCAAAACCAATAAAAAACAGGAAACAGAACAGGACCGCTTACTTATTCTGCACAACGATGACTATCATACGTTTGATTATGTAATTGATGCCCTTATCAAAATATGCGGACACGAAATGGAACAGGCAGTTCAGTGCACTATGCTTGTACACTACAAAGGAGAATGTGACGTAAAAAAAGGAAGTCTTACCTTTCTTCGGCCGATGAGAAAAGCACTGGTCGACTGTGGATTAAAAGCCACTATCGACTGACAAACAGGAACTCTGTCTTTCAGTGGATGAGACATGTTGATTGTTAAAGACGTACATGACACGAAGCGGATATCCTGAAATATTCGTTTCGATAGTTTACCGGGTTTTTCATTTTTTTTTTACAGTTTTTTTACTTTCGATTCTGCTCAAAAACCTGTGAGTAATGACTGACTAAAAACAACTCAGCCTGTTTTTTTGCAGAAATTCATTTCTGCTTTTGTTATATTTGTTCTGTTTGGAAACCAAAAATTAAAACTATTATGGAATCGATAAAAGGAACAAAAACAGAACAAAATCTGTTGAAGGCTTTTGCCGGAGAATCGCAGGCGCGTAACCGTTATGAATTTTTTGCAAAGCAGGCCCGTAGTGAAGGACTGGAACAGATTGCCGCTCTTTTTGAAGAAACAGCGCTGAACGAACGCTCCCATGCCAAACAGTTTTTCAGGCAACTGGAAGGAGGAGCAGTCGAAATTACGGCGTCGTATCCTGCCGGAGTTATCGGAACAACTCTGGGGAACCTGCAGGCTGCAGCCGATGGTGAAAACGAAGAATGGTCTGATTTGTATCCGGAATTTGCACGGATTGCAGAAGAGGAAGGATTCAAAAAAATTGCCGTACTTTTTAACTCGATAGCAAAGATCGAGAAACATCATGAAGAGAGATACCGGAAGCTTTATAAAAACCTGCAAGAAGGAAAAGTTTTTGAACGTGAAGGAAAAGTAGTGTGGAAATGCCGGGTATGCGGGTTCCTGCACGAATCAACAAAACCACCGTTGAAATGCCCGGTTTGCGGACATCCGCAGGCTTATTTCGAAATAAATTGCGAAAATTATTAATGTGTTCAGAGGCGTGTTCAGAAAGCCGGAAAATTGTTATTCTGATCCGGTTTTGAATGCGCCTTTGTATTAAGATTTTAATCTGTTTCCAGATGCATTTGGGGATTATGACTAATTGACCGAAGGATGAAGCTTCATCAGGAATTAGATATCAGATATTCTGAACCTTCGAAAAAGTTCGGAAAGTTTATACGTCAGTTTATATTTATGAAACAAACTGATACGGAAAAAACTTTTGCGGACAAATACATCCCGGATGGATATACATCTTTTGTGATTCATTTCGGGGCGAAGGTATACTACTTCTCTAACGGAGAAGTGCTCCCTTTACCCCGTTTTTTTCTGGTCGTTCCTCTTCATCAGTCACTGCACATCCTCGTTCCCTGTTTCTGTGACACATTGATTGTAACGTTCCATACAACCATGTTTACCAGATTGTTCAATATTGACCTGAACCGGAAACGGAACACTCCGTTTGTTTCTGCTGAAAATATATTTTCAGAACCGGAGTTACAAAAGATTTCTTCTTTTGATTCCGATAACCAGCGAATGAAATTCATTGAAGAATGGCTTTCCCGAAAAGTCAGTATCGAAAATTATGAGGCAGACGAAATTGACCAGATTTTTGATGAGCTTATGAACCAGCACGGCTCCTGTCCCATTCATTCAATTCTTCAACATAAAAAAATTGATCCGCGTACCTTCCGGCGGAAGTTTTTGCAACGAACCGGAATGAATGCCAAAAGCCTTTGCCGCATCGCCCGGTTTCATTATTTATGGTCCGGTTTCCGGACTCTTGGCGTTAACGATATACAAACAATGATATACGAAGGCGGATTTTACGATCAGTCGCACATGATCAACGATTTCAAAAATTTTATTGGCGAATCGCCCAAAACATTTTTTACCCGCGATCAGGAACCTGTTTGCTTTATGTCAGGAAAAAGTATCTAATGTATTGAGAATCTGTATTTCCACTCGTGTGTCCGTTTTTTCCAATTTTATATTTTTTGTACGTCCTATTTTCGTAAAAAAAAGCGACTATGAGAAGAATTGTTTTACCCATTTATTTTCTGGGTGTTGCCATGATTTTTTCAGAAGGAAGTTATGCCCAGTTTAACATTAAGAGTAAGGTGAAGGAAAAGTCCGTAAACCGGGCAGAAGAACGTGTTGATGAAGGGATTGACAAAGGAATCGATGAAATCGAGGATGGTGTGGGTAAGCTTTTTAAGAAAAAGGCAAAAACAAATGAGGAACAAAACACATCTGAAAACGACGTCGGAAAAAGCGGGGAAACTGCCGATCAGAAAATGGATAGTCCACAGGACGTTAATCCTTCGCTTCAAAGCTATTCAAAGTACGATTTTGTCCCCGGCGACCAGGTGCTTTATTTCGAAGACTTCTCTCAGGATGCAATCGGCGATTTTCCTGCGTTGTGGGCCACTGACGGAGGAGGCGAAGTAAAGACTTTAAACATTGCTCCCGGCCATTGGTTTCACATGAATAAGGAAGGCAGTTTTTACTGCTATTCCAAAACAATTGCTTTCCCGCAGAATTTCATAATGGAATTTGATTTCATTCCCGATGAAAATTTTCAGGGTGAAATCGGGCTCTGTATGTATGAAGAAAAAGAGAGCCAGGAAATGAATAACGAACTCTATCCGGGAGTAAAAGGTTTGCAGATCTTTATGAATGAGGGAAGTTGGAACACAAAAGGATATTACAACACTGAAGGAACCGATTCGCCCTGGCTCGAAGCACATTCGACAGCCAATCCTCCTGAAATCAATAAAGTGAACCATGTAATAATATGGGTTCAAAACCGAAGACTGAGAATCTATCATAAAGGAGCAAAAGTGCTGGATTCTCCAACAAATATTTATTCAGGAGCAAAATTCAGCAGAATCCGTTTTGACAGTTATAACTCTCAATGCAACCCATACATATCGAACCTGAAAATTACCACTGCAGCTCCCGATACACGGAGCAAACTTATTACCGAAGGGAAACTGGTCAGCTACGGCATTTATTTCGATGTAAACAAAGATGTTGTCAAGCCTGAATCGTACGGCACTATCAGCGATATTGCCATAGTGCTGAAAGAAAACCCGACCGTGAACATTAAAATCATCGGTCATACCGACAGCGATGGCAATGACGCTGCAAACCTCGATTTGTCGAAACGCCGTGCAGCTTCTGTAAAGAATGTACTTTGTTTGGAATTCGGTATCGAAAACGGCCGTATTCAAACCGATGGAAAAGGTGAAACCGAACCTGTTGCACCGAATAACACAGGAGAAGGTAAAGCTAAAAACCGCAGAGTGGAATTTATAAAACTATAAAAACAACAGAAAATGAGGAGATTAAAAAATTACCTTGTTTTTGGTACTGTTTTCTTACTATCGGTAACCATACAAGCGCAAACCACTGCCAAAGCTTTTTTGTCGCAATTGCCTGCTGTGCCCAACAGTGTTTGCAATGCCGATACATCAACGATTAGTCATTTTATAGCAAAAATAGATAAAGTTAGAAGCGGTATAGAGGCAGAAAGGGACAAGTTAGGTGTTCGGGTAAATGCCAACTGGGAGAAAAACAAACATAAAATGCTATCGGTCAATGCTGCCAATTTAGGCTTGAGTACATCCGATATGAAAAGACTCATGAATGAAAATATTTCGGAAGAAGAAGGAATGGCAATCGCAAATAAATCGGTGGAAAACCGGTACGGCACATCAATGGAAGAATTCCGGAAAGTGGCCAATATGAGCGAAGCCGAGCAGGAACAATGGGCGAAGGATTTTGCCAACAAACAGATGCAACAAGCACAGCAAAACCCGGAAACAACTGCTAAAAAAACAGAAAAAAACAAACGCTTATACGACCTTGGAGTGGAACAAAAAGCCATTATCAAACGGCTTTCTGCAATATGGGAAAAAGTCAATAATGCAGGGAATAATTACATGTATCAGGATTCCGTGCAAGGTGAGGAATTGGAGAAGAAACTTAAACCGCTTGAAAGCGATCCTGTTATGGCTGGCGGATGTGCTACTGCGGCGGAATGGCAACGAGCACGGGCGCTTGAAAAACAAATTTACAACCTAAAAAAGCAACATTGCGAAAAGATGTCGCCCATTTTGCTGGATTATATCCTGCAATGCCAATCGGCATTAAAAATGTCTTTTCCCGATTATGTCAGGCAGATCGAAATTGCAAATGAGTTGTCGAAAATTCAAAACGGAGTGGAAGCCATTCCTGTCGAGTCTGCCGGATTGGATGCTGTGGATGGTTATGCCCACTTGCTGTTGGATGCGTACAAATATTGGGTTCAAAAGGATGCTAATTAATGAAAAAGCTTATTCTATCAGCCTTTTTGTTCCTTAGTGCTTTGTGTTATTTGAAAGCCCAAAGTAGTTATGAACCCATTCATAGCCCGTCCGACTATATTTACATCATCAAAGGAGAGCTTGAACTGAAGATTACAAATGCTATCGATTTCAAAAATGGCACCAGGGAGGAAGGTGTATATACCATAAAATCGCCTGTATTTTTAGCATTCAACCTGAACGACCTGAAATTTTTCAAAGCACAGCCCAAAGAGTTTGTTGGCTATGTCGAAGACCAATATATTCCGTCGGTAGGATGGTTTGCCACAGGAAGTTTGATGGATATAGGCAAAGAATACTGGGAAGCCGGAAACCGGATGTGGGTTGACGAACACGTGAAATGGTGGGAGGATGGAAAACTAACGGAAATAAAAGCTCACGGAGAAATGAATTCTGAAACTAAAGTGGTTTTCTCTATTCCCGGTTATACCGAAAAATACAAGGCAGGACTTGGCAACCTTCAATTTAGAATTGCGATGAAAATATCCGGCAGTGCCGATACACAGCGAAATGTTACGGTGGAATACGACAGCAGGAAACAGCAGGAAAGCGGTACGGCATTGATGGACGAAGCATCCCTGAAGGAATTGGAAAAGGCTGATCCATCCTCAGTAGAAGAACTCAAAGAAGGGCTCAGACTAATGCAGGAAGGTTCCGGTTCGCATCTATCCGATCTCTTTGTGAATGTCGGTTGCGGGCTGTTTTACGGGCTGGATTTGGTAAATGCCGAAATGTCTGCCGGTTTAATTGGCGTTGAAAAATCAAAAAAAGAAGCGTTTGAAGCTCAATTCGAGCAAAAGTATTTCAAAGATTTACCCAGTATTAATGTAATGCAATTAGTCAATTTTCTGCTGAAACCCGCAGGCAATTATGAGACCCCGATTATAGGTTCGTTTTCTTCCGATTCGGAAAACGGTTCTGAAAATGTGACTTACAATGGCACTTTAAAGCTTTTTGGTAACCAAACGAAGAAATATGAGTGATAAATCTTATGCAAAAGATCTTTTATAAATTATCTTTCATCTTTATCCTTTTTCCGATGTCGGTTTTTGCTCAGCAACGCCTTCCTTTTTCGGACAAAACCGTTGAACTCGAAGGTGGTTCCTTACTCATGCCTTACACCAAGGGAGAAGTAAAGAAAAACATACGCGGGGATTACAAACCGATATTTGACAAAATCTGTTCAATTATTACCGCTTGGGATTCGATTAATCCGCCTCAGGGAATGGAAATTGATTGTTTCGGTTATGAAAAAAGACTTGAAATTTATTTTAGAAACTACATGTATGCCGGCGGACAACGGTTTCCCGAAGAAGGTGGCCCTCATCTGGACATATATGTAAATGATCCGCTAAAAACAGTCGGTTTTTCGGTGGCACCCGGAATCTATCTTTGCCCGCAAAAAACGGCTGATTTTTATGGTTTTCCTGTTTACGACATAGGTAAGGGGGGTGAAGTAACAATTGTGACTAAAACGAAAATTCCGCTTTATATTCCTGTTTCTCAGGAAGAATATCTGAAAACACTTATCGCCGAAGAAGAAAAGAAAGCTTCGAAATATTCACCTCCTAAATCTCAAGATTATCAGGCAACGCTTCAGGAAATGGAAAAAACATATCAGGCATTGCTTAAAACCGATAAAGAAACCGCCAAAGAATTTAAGCAACAGATGGATGAATTCAAGGAAGAAATAAATCAAAAGAAAGATGAAAATCAATCATTTATTGACCCGGTATTCGTGCTGAAAAATAAACTTTCCGCTATGACCGAAGAAGAAAAAGAAAGGAATGCTTATTATGGTGGTGATGATATTTCGGGTTTAATACCTTATGAACAAAAGGAGTACGGAGACGCATTGATCAGAATAAATCCTGCATTGATGCAGGAAACTTCAAAAAACGGGGTGCATCTTTTTGTGATATCATGGACAATTTCATCAGATAATATGAATAAAGACAAACCACGGTTTTATGACAAAGGAAGCAAAGGCGTTTATCATGTAGATTATTTAATGAGCAAACTTTATGAAAACCGGGAGATCTGGAATGAAATATTCAGTATGTTGTAAATGAGAAAAACACATTTCACACCGGTTGCCGGGGTGAAGTGAATTGACGTTTATAATTTTGATTATTGAAGAGCCTTTCCCCGAAAATGTCAGGTTAGGCTAAAACAAACTGATTATTTTTTCCAGTGCCTTTATGAAAGCATCAATTTCGTTGCGGGTATTGTAAATCCCGAACGACATACGCACGGTACCCGGAACATCGAAATGTTGCATCACCGGGTCGGCACAATGGTGGCCGGTACGTACGGCAACGCCTGCTTTGTCGAGCATTGTTCCCAGGTCGAACGGATGAATGCCAGCGACATTAAAGGAAATAACTCCCGACTTGTTTTCGCTCTCCCCGTAAATTTTCATTCCCGGAATTGCGAGCAGTTTTCGGGTTGCATATTTCAGCAAATCCTGTTCATGTGTCCGGATGTTTTCCATTCCGGCCGTCTGCAAATAATTAATGGCGGCAATAAATCCGATTACCCCGGTAATATGGGGAGTTCCGGCTTCAAATTTATAGGGCAGTTCATTAAATGTCGTTCCGCTGAAACGTACTTCCGAAATCATCTCACCGCCGCTTTGGTAGGGCGGCATTTGTTCGAGCAGTTCCTTTTTCCCGTAAAGTACGCCTACGCCGTTCGGACCATACATTTTGTGGGCGGAAAAAGCATAAAAATCAGCGTCCATTGCCTGTACATCGACCTGTATATGCGGAATGGCCTGTGCTCCGTCGACAAACAGTTTTATTCCCCGGGCATGGGCAATAGCTGCAATTTCAGGAACCGGGTTTATAGTCCCCAGCACGTTTGAGACATGTGCTACCGCAATCAGTTTTGTTTTTTCTGAAATCAGTCCGGGAAGCTTTTCAAGTTCCAGTTCTCCTTTGTCGTTAAACGGAAACATTACGATTTTAGCTCTTTTTCGTGCAGCCATCAGTTGCCAGGGAACCAGGTTCGAATGGTGTTCCATCTCTGTAACAATAATTTCGTCACCGGCAGAAACGAATGCCTCACCAAACGAAAAAGCAGTAAGGTTTACACTTTCGGTTGTCCCTTTCGTGAAAATAATTTCGCTGGCAGAGCCGGCATTGATAAAAGCCCGTACTGCCTCGCGGGTAGCTTCATAGTCGGCAGTCGCTTTATCGGCCATATAGTGCGAAGCCCGGTGAATGTTTCCGTAATATTCCTGATCAATCTGCCTGATTTTTTCCTGCACCTGTAAAGGTCTTTGTGTCGAGGCGGCATTGTCGAAATAAATCAGTGGTCTGTTGTAAATTTTTTGCTGAAGGATCGGAAAATCCTGACGTATTTTATTCGGGTCAAAAGTCATAATTATAATCTGATTCTGAAGTTCCAAAGTTAATACAATAATTGAAGATCGGATATGAGATCGGAACTGTTCGATTTTACAAAAAAGTACCGGAATACCTTCTTTCTGAAAAAATGATATTCCGGTACTTCGGGTTATTTTTGATTTTTCTACATTCCTTTAAAACAGAGGCCAAGATGTTCTGCAGAAAGTTTGTTCTTCGAGGCCAGCGCGCCGACTACAGTACTTATTACGGATGCAGGTAATGCGATAATGATCGGATCAATCATTGCCAGTCCGGAAAGAGCAGTCCCCTTCACCACCGATGTTTTCCCGAATATCAGCTGGCAAAGCTGGAGGCTTGAAGCTTCTTTTTCGTGAACAAAAAAGATACAGATAACGCCCACTGTAAAGCCGGTTATAATCCCGGCAATAACGGCCTTTGCAGAAATATTGCGGATGTAAAGGGCTGCAATATATGCCGGCAGGAATGCTGCAGCACACAGGCCGAAAAACATAGCCGTTCCGGTAGCGATAATGTGCATACTGGTGTCAAGTTTGTTAGCCATAAAGGCCAGTAATACGCTGATCATGATGGCAATCAGAATGCCGGTTTTAGTAATCAGGATGGTGTTTCCTTTCCGGTTAAACGATTTTTCGTAAACATCGCGCCCGATAGCCGTTCCCATGGCATGGAACTGGGAGCTTAACGTGCTCATGGCTGCTGCGATAAGAGACAGAAAGAAAATGATACTGTACCAGTCGGGCATGAATTGTTTGATGAAAACCGGGATGATTTTATCGTTTCCTCCGGCCGCTTCAATGGCAATTTTTCCTGAGTCATTAAAAAACAATACGTTCGAGAGGGAACCTACCACGTAAGTAACGCCGGCCATTGTCAGAATAAAAATTCCTCCGGAAAGTACGGCACGGTTCAGTTCCCGGTTGCTTTTCACGGTCATAAACCTGACAACCAGCTGCGGTTGGGCCAGTACGCCGATTCCTACGCCCATGATGATAGTAGTAACCAGCGACCACCAGATCGGCGAACCCGTTTCCGGCATTGCTGTCCAGCCCCGGAACCCTCCTTTGATCATATTTCCCAGTTGCTGCTGAACGTCGGGATTCTCATACAGGTTCGTTAACTGAGAATGAGCTTCGGTTACCCCGCCAAGTTTTGAATAGGTGTAAATAATCAGAAAAATCATACCGAGGAACATGATAATTCCCTGGAAGGCATCGGTGTACATTACACCTTTTAATCCACCCATCCATACATAAATTGCCACTACTGCAGCAAAAAACAAAAGTGAAACCTCGTACGAAATGCCGAAATGGGACTGGATAAAGTCGGTCCCGCCTTTTAATACAGCGGCAGCGTAGACAGGCATGAACAGGAAAATAATCATTCCTCCGAACCCCTGGATAAACCGTGAATTGAACCGGGCCCCCAGCAATTCGGGGAAGGTATGTGCATCGAGGTTATGTCCCATTCGCCGGGTACGTTTTCCGAAGACAATAAAGGCGATAAAAACGCCCACTAAAATGTTGAGAAAGGTAAGCCACAACAATCCCATTCCGAGCTTTCCTGCCACACCGCCAAAACCTACAATAGCAGAAGAACTGATAAACGTTGAACCATAGGAAAGGGCCATTATCAGCGGGTGTATCTGACGCCCGCCGACCAGGTAATCTTCCGATGTCCGGGTATGTTTATATCCTAAATAACCTAAAAAGGTAATAATAAAAAGATAGGCCAAAAGTGCGAGTGTATTTCCAAGCATAAGTAAGTCCTCCTATAATAATTCGTCAATTTTCGATTCGTTACTCTTCCAATTGGCTTCTTTTCCCATCTCTTCGGGATCATTATCCGCCCCTTTATTCCAGTTATAAAGGCCATAAACTACACAGGCCAGGGCGCTGAAGATACATAGCAGGTAAGCCAGCAGTATCCATGGGTCGTTTATTCCAATCATATACGGTCGTTTTATCTTTTAATTAGTTTTGTGTCAGTGTCAATGCTCAAAGAAATGAAGTATCTTCTGATTAAATGAAAATTGTCTGTTCCCTGTCGCCGTTAATTGTCACCATATACATTACAGTCCGGCACTAATTTTAAACCTGCGGCAGTTAACTTTTCAATGCTGTTGTCAATATCTTCCACATCGATGGCCAGGTAAGCCGATTCGTCAGGAAGAACAATTCTTCCGTAGGCATTGGTGAAATTAACCCCTGCTGAAGCAATTTTTCTGAGCAGGTCATCAAGTCCTCCGGGCGAATCCGGCATTTCGATAACTGCAATTTGCCGCAATGTAACTGTAAAGTTATTGTCGGATAATGCCCGGTAAGCCTGTTCCGGATTATTTACAATCAGGTTTAAAATTCCCCATCCCTGTGTGGAATGAGAAAGGGTTATGGATCGGATATTAATCCCGGTAGCTTTCAGAACACCGGTAATACGCTGTAAGTGTCCTATTTTATTTTCAAGAAATACTGATACCTGTGATGCCATAATTTTATTGTTTTTTACGTTTATCAATCACCCGAACTGCTTTTCCTTCCTGTTTGGGTAACGAACCTGGTTCAACCAGTTTTACAATCGGTTTTACAAGAACTTCATCCCTTATCTGGTTGGTTATCGTGCGTGTGAGGTTGTCGAGTTTCGACAAGTCGCCTGAGAATCCTTCGCGTTTCACTTCCACTTCGATAAACAGTTCGTCGTTGTCGTTTACATGATCAATTGTGATCAGGTAATCGGAACCTACCTCCGGAATTCTCATCAGGATGCCTTCAATCTGCATCGGGAAAATGTTGCAGCCTTTTACGATAAACATATCATCGCTGCGCCCTGCGATACGATCAAGCCTTCTGTGCGTTCTTCCGCAGGGACAATCGCCGGGTAAGAAGCGGGTCAGATCGCGGGTACGGTAACGAATCAGCGGCATTGCCGTACGGTCGAGTGTTGTCATTACCAGTTCGCCCTGTTCTCCTTCTGGAACCGGTTCCAGAGTTTCCGGATCAACAATTTCAACGAGGTATGCATCTTCCCAGATATGCAAACCATTCTGGTATTCGCATTCAAAAGCAACACCCGGGCCGTTCATTTCCGACAACCCGAATGAGTTGTATGCTCTTACCCCGAACATTTCTTCAATACGTTTGCGCTGTCCGTCGGTATGCGGTTCTGCCCCAATCACAAAGGTTCGCAGTTGCGTATCCCGTTTCGGATCGAGGTTCAGTTCCTTAAATACGTCGTACAGACGGGTCAGGTAACTGGGAATTGCGTGTGCCGCTGTGGTCCCGTAATCCTGCATCAGTTTTATCTGGCGGAGGCTGTTTCCGGCTCCTGCCGGTATGCTGAGGCATCCCAGCCGCTCGATACCATACTGGAAACCAAGTCCGCCGGTAAAAAGGCCATATCCGCAGATATTCTGAAAAACATCGGTATCGCGGATGCCGGCTGTGAAAAGAGACCTTGCTACCAGGTTCGCCCAGTGTTTCAGGTCATCTGCCGTATGAAAAATGACGGTCGGGTTACCGGTTGTTCCCGACGAACTATGCAAACGAACTACTTCCTTGCGGTCTACCGTCAGAAAGCCATAAGGGAAATTATCTCTGAGGTCTTGTTTGGTAGTAAAAGGTAGTTTCGTGATCTCTTCGACATTTTTTATCGAACCCGGTTTTATTCCTTTTTGCCTGAACAGTTTACCGTAATATGGCGATTGCTGTGCAATGGCAAGTGTTTGGTTAAGTTTTTTAACCTGTAATTCGTGAATCTTTGAACGATCAAGGGTTTCTATTTCTTTTTCCCAGAAAATCATGATTTATATATTATTAAAAATATTGACTCATTACCAGAATGAAGCGATTGTTGGTCGCCTTGTGTGTGGTGTCGAACAGCCCGTCGGACAGGTCGACGTTTCCGATACCGTAGTTCGCGGTTGTTCTTTCATATTCTGCAACCAGCCGGAAACGGTTCAGGTTTAGTGAAATATGAGGAGCAACGCGGTACATGGTTTGCATATTAAGGAACGATCCGTAGGTTTTGGCTTTGCCTGTACCCGGATCCCAAAGAGCATCATTTGTTCCGAGGTTGAAACCGTATCCGGCAAACAGTCCCACCTGCCATTTTTGCCCGTAAACCATGTTGAACGAGTTGGCGCAGATTCTGTAACTGGTATATGTTTCTTTCCCTGTAGTTTCGTCGTAGGTTGCAACCCCGTAACCGCCGGGCATTACCAGATGCGACATGTTTCCGCCTAAATAACTTTTGGCAAGAAGGGTGAGTTTTTCGGTTTTATAGCGTGCATAAGCCATGTAAACCATACTGGTCAGATACTCGGTTGCTTTTGATTTTCCTTCTGTTCCGGTGATCATCATCCGGGGTTTAATGCGTTTAAGTCCGGCTCCTGTTCCTAATGTAATGGCGTTTTTTGTCCATTCGCCACTCAGAACCATTTCGGGTAATACCCCGTTTCGTTTTGCATGGTTTGTGGTTAGCAAGTACGAAAAGTCCGACTGGTCGACCATCGGTGAAGTATATTGCATTTCTGAAACGGCTGAGGCAGAAATTGTTATTCCTCCGAATTTCATATTATACCGGATCATTGGCGAACGATTAAAGCAGCTGAACGGCGCCCCTGTGTTTAATCCGGCCACTACCGGGACATTCGAGTTGCCGAAAAGCGGGTGCCACGTCTGCCCCATAAGTAACGACGACCGTTCCCATGTTAACAGTGAATAAGCCTGCCGGATACGGAAAAGTGTCGGATCGGATTTCAGGTTCCCTGCAAAATCGAATTCCAGCAAACCGGTAGCTTTTGCCCCCAATACATCAGGAAATGTGATTTTTGTTCCCAGCCGGGAAGCTATTGCCGTAATGTTTGAACTGAGTTGTTTGTTTAAATTCTCAATGCCATCGGTTTCCACGTACAGCGGAAGCAGATAAAATACATCATATCCGGCATCAACTCCTTTATATGTATCCATGTAGGCGTCAATGCGGACAAAACCGTAAAAATCCAATGTTGGCTTATCCTTCTGTTGGGCATGAACAGATACTGCTGCCAGAAAGGCAAACAATACGAGAAAGAAATTCTTCATAATTGTTGATCTTTGGTCTAATTTAGTTTTGTAGGGCTGGTATCTTCAGTCAGTACCAACAATATTCTTCAAAATAAAAAAGGTAAAAATAGTATTAATTTGGTGCTTATTGCTTTGTTTTTCTTTTAAAATATAAATAAAAATGAACTTTTATGGAATGTACTGAAAAATAGTTGGTGATTTTCGGAAAAATTATTTGTAAACCCCTTGCAGTTAATCAGAAAAAAATCGGGTACAGGCCTTGTGGAAACGACCTGTGAACAATAAGAATGTGTAAACAGTAACAGAAGGGGGTGTCCTTTGGGGACCCCCCTCTTCTGTAATATCAATGGTTACCGGCGTTGCCGAGCTTTTTACAAATCAATTTTGAGTATGATGCCAACAAGTACAAAAACACATACCCGGTTTTACAGGGTGCACGACAAATTTCCTATATCTTCGGAATAAGACATTAAGCTAAACTTTGTGAATCCTTCGTGCCTTAGAGACTTCGTGACATAAAAAATTAGCCACAAAGACTCCAGGACTCCAGGAAAATCACTAAGAAAGGAAATTTGTCGTGCACCTGTTTTACATGACAATCACTTCCTCTGTATATTTGTTTTTATCTTCAGTATAAATAACAACAAAATAAACGCCTTTTGTAAAGCCTGAAATATCGAACCTAATAATATCCGAAGCACTCTTCGATGTTTTAAGTACCTGCCCTGCTGCGTTGATTATATCAACCCGTGAAACAGGCAGGTTTTTCAGCTGCACGAACAACTCATTTTTAGCAGGGTTCGGATAAACCGTATAGCTTCCCGGCCCATCCAGATCCTCTTCTTTGAAGGTTTCTTTTTCTTCGCTATCTGCTGTACCGGGGATTTGGAGTGACTTGGTACTAATCTTGGTCACCCGGACTTTATAGTCAGACTGGGATACTGAATAATAATTATCGACAATCAAATACACCGTTTTCCAGGATTCAAGATGAAAATCCATAGTCCCGGAATTCCAGTATGTGAAATTGGTACTAGTGTTACTGGCACCGTCCATCAGGAAAAAGTCAGGGTCGCCATTTTCACTTATTCCTGTAAAATGATAAGTGCCTGCACTTGGGGCAGTAAATAAATAGTAGTGTTCACCTCCAGTTTCAGTCCAACCACAAGAACCATATTTTTTGGGGTTATTTTTGTTTCTTACAGTATTGGAATACCATGTATCCAGGAACATTTCCATTAAATTATCAATCGCTTGAATCACCGAAACAAAGTATTCAGCATCTTTATCCGAATAATAATTGTCTACAATCAGGTAAACGGTTTGTCCGGCAGTCATCCGGATATCTACCGACCCATGATCCATGTACCGGCTTGAAATAGTTGTAATCAGGTTTTGTCCGGTATTGTCGGGGGTAGTCATGATAAAGAAATCGGGGCAATTACGTATGTCTTTACCGGTAAAACGGTAATAGCCTGAATGCCCGGCTGTGAACGAATACACGACTTCTCTTCCGCTGAAGTTTTTATAGGTACCCGTTACAGATGGATAGTTCAGCCACAGGCCAGTACCTGCAGGTATGGTATTGGTATAGTTGGTTCCTAAAGACATAGAGATTGGGGCAACCTGGGCAACCTGACTCACCGAAACAGAGTAAGCAGCATCATTGTTCGAATAATAATTGTCCACAATCAGGTAAACGGTTTGTCCGGCAGTCATCGGGATATCTACCGACCCATGATCCATATACCGGCTTGAAGTATTTGTAATCAGGTTTTGTCCGGTATTGCCGGGGGTAGTCATGATAAAGAAGTCGGGGCAATTACGTATGTCTTTACCGGTAAAACGGTAATAGCCTGAATGCCCGGCTGTGAACGAATACACGACTTCTCTTCCGCTGAAGTTTTTATAGGTACCCGTTACCGATGGATAGTTCAGCCATACGCCTGTACCTGCAGGTATGGTATTGGTATAGTTGGTTCCTAAAGACATAGAGACCGGGGCAACCTGACTCACCGAAACAGAGTAAACAGCATCATTGTTCGAATAATGATTGTCCACAATCAGGTAAACGGTTTGTCCGGCAGTCATCGGGATATCTACCGACCCATGATCCATATACCGGTATGAAGTATTTGTAATCAGGTTTTGTCCGGTATTGCCGGGGGTCGTCATGATAAAGAATTCGGGGTAATTACGGATGTCATTACCGGTAAAACGGTAATAGCCTGAATGCCCGGCGGTGAACGAATATACCATTTCCCTACCCTGGAAAGAACCACTTGCGGACGGATAGCTCGACCATATACCGCTGCCGGTACTCAATGTTTCAGAGTAGTTAGTGTTCAGTACCATGGGGATTGGAGTGAGTTTTTTTAGTTTTACCGAAACGCGATAGGCGGCATCTTCCGAAGAACTGCAGTTATCTATCATTAAAAAATAAGTTCGTCCTTTTGTTAAACTAAATTCTTTACTGCCACTATACCAAAACCCCAGCAGCCCGCTGGTATTGCTCTGTTCACTTGCCAGAAAGAAATCAGGGTTACCACTAAGTTCTGAGCCGGTGAATTCAAATGTTCCCGAGCAAGAGGGGGTAAAGGTATAGAATGCTTCCTGTCCGGGTACGGCGTTCCCGGAGGTATATTTATCCCACATGCCAACAGTCCCTATTGTTCCATCATAGTTTCTGTCCAGTTCCATTGCACCCCCAAGGATTTGTTTTTTTACCGAAACAGTAAACGAGGCTTCTTTTGTTGAATAATTATTGTCCACGATCAGGTAAACGGTTTGTCCGGCAGACATAGGAATGTCTGCTATCCCTTCACCCCAGAGATGGCCCAGCAGGTTTTTGCTGGTGTTGCCCGGCCCGTTCATTAAAAAGAAATCAGGGTCGCCACTGGTCTCGGTGCCCTTAAAGCGATAACCTCCCGTTTCTGTGGCTGTGAACGAATAAAAGGCTTCTTTCCCCGGGTATGTGGAGGCAACGCTTGTATAACCAGTCCATATACCGCTGCCGGTACTCAATGTTTCAGAGTAGTCAGTGTTCAGTACCATGGGGGTTGGAGTGAGTTTTACCGAAACGGTAAACCCAGCCTCCTGGTTTATACTACTATTATCAGCAATCAGGTAAACGGTTTGCCCCCCGACGAGAAATATGTCTGTGGAACCAAAACAAGGCCCGTCAAGTAGGTTGTCGCTGGTGTTTCTAAGTTCTTTCATTAAAAAAAAACCAGGGCTGCCTTTTGTTACTGTCGTTTTAAAACTATAAATGTCTGTTTCGGGTGGGGTGAACGAATAAAGGGCTTCTTTTCCCGGGTATGTGGAGGTAACGCTTGTATAACCAGTCCATATACCGCTGCCGGTACTCAATGTTTCAGAGTAGTTAGTGTTCAGTACCATGGGGGTTAAGCAACTACTGTCTAGTTTCTTAATTTTTACCGAAACGGTATACCCGGCATCGGTTTCATCGTTGTTATCAACGGTTACATAAACGGTTTGGCCGGATTCCAAATCAAGTTCTTTATCACCGCTGTCCCAGCAGCCACCGGCCAGGTTCGTGCCTGTATTGCGCCAGTCGTCCATTAAAAAGAAACCGGGGTCTCCCCAAACGGCAGATGCACTAAACTGATAATTGCCGGGATAAGATGCGGTAAACGAATAGAAATTTTCCTGTCCATATAATGCCCCACAGCGATAATCCGTATAAGTATTCCAAATACCGCGGGTCCCTAATGTGCCGCTGTAGGTTTCGCCTAAAGCCATCGGCATTACATCGAGCGTTCCAATGTTAACGGAAACGCTGTACTTTGCTTCGGCGGATGAACTACTGTTGTCAACGATTAAATAAACCGTTTCACCTTCGTTTAAATGGAGGGGTTGTTCCCCGCTATCCCAGCACCCGCCGCTTATTAAATTCACGCCGGTATTGTCGGCGTCATCCATCAGGAAAAAATCGGGGTTGCCCGAAACAGTTTCCCCTGTAAAGTTGTATTGGCCGGATGAAGGGGCCGTGAAATGATAAATATATTCTTTGCCCGGTTCGGCCGCGCTACAACCGGGATAGCTGCCCCAATTGCCGGCGCCGGATGCCAATATGTCGTTGTAGATGGTCTTTAAACTCATTTTTTTCCCGCATCTCACCACGAAACTATACCTTGCACTATCGGTTGATGATGGGTTGTCTGCAATTAAATAAACCTTTTCCCCGGCTGATAATTTTATGTAAGAATCATATATAATATTCCCTGATAAAAGATTTGTACCTGTATTACTGGGTTTATCCATCAAAAAGATCGGTGTTAAGGATAAGGAGGAAAATGTATAAATGCCATCATCCGGGGCTGTAAAAGAATAAACCGCTTCCTGGCCTGGAAGATGTTTATATACACAACCTCTATAGTCCTCCCATATACCGCTTGTTCCCAAAACACCGGAGTAGGTTCTTCCTAATTCGATGGAGTCACCAACAATTTTTTCGGGATCGAAACTAACCGAAATCTCATAAGAAGCGATGCCCTCGGTCGATTGCTTGTCGGCCACCAGGTAACAGGTTTCGCCGGCGTACAGAAGAACATCTTTTTTGCCGGATGCAAAATACCCGCCCCCGTCGCTTATTAAGTTTTCGCCGGTGTTGTCCAACTCCCTCATTACAAAGAAATCGGGCGTACCGCTAGTCCGGGTGGCCGAAAATGTATAATATGCCGAATAACCGGCGGTAAAGGAATAAAAATTTTCAGTCCCCTGCTCGTTAATGCTGCAGGCGGTATATCTGTCCCACAGGCCTCTTACCCCGTCGGTAAGCGAGCCACTGTAGGTGGTTCCGGTTTCCATTGCCGTTACCTGTCTGTTCTTTAGATTTACAGAAACTTTATAACCGGCCATGTCTGTGCCCGGGTTGTCAACAAGCAGGTAAACAGTATGGCCGCCATCCAGCTTTACCTCAAGGTTACCGTTATCCCAGCAGCCACCCGACAGATTGACGCTGGTGTTTTCTATCCCGCTCATTACAAAGAAATCGGGGTCGCCACTGGTTTCTGTTGCTGAAAATGTATACACGCCGGGGCAGGGTGGGGTAAACGAGTAAAATGCCTCGTTGCCCGGCTGTTCTTTCGTACAACCCGTGTAACGGTCGAAAATACCGCCGGCGCCCGACACATCCCCAGTGTAATAATACGGGTACAGGTTCATTTCCGTTATCACAATATCGGAGCTTTCTAATTGCACATGAACACTGTATTGGGCATGTTCTTCTATACGGGAATTATCAACAATCAGGTAAACGGTTTGACCGGCATCCAAATGCACTTCATTAACCTCATTGTTCCAGCATCCGCCGGTCAGGTTGGTGCTGGCGTTATTTAAATCACTCATTAGGAAAAAGTCGGGCTGGCCACTTAGGGCAGAGCCTGTGAAACTATATTTACCTGGCATCATCCTGGCCGTGAATGAATAGAAGGCTTCCCCTCCCGGCTCATTCTTTTCACAATCGGTATATTTATCCCAAACGCCGTTGTCACAAAATACAGTACCTGAATATGGTTCATCCAAGGCCATTGGCGTTGAATCCGGAGTTTTAATGTTTACCGAAACTGAATATTCATTTGAACTCCCGGATGAATTAGTATCAACAATCAGGTAAACGGTTTTCCCGGCATCTAAATACACTTGTTTTGTACAACTGTCATACCAACAGCCACCTACTAAATTTGTGCTTGTATTATCCAGTTTGCTCATTAAAAAGAAATCGGGGTTACCTTGCTTCTCTATTGAAGAAAACTCGTACACGCCCGAACATGGAGGGGTAAATGAATAATATTTTTCTATCCCGGAATACGATTCTCCTGTACAACCACTGTATCTAGTAAACACGCCTCCCCCAAACAGGGTAGGTATGTATACATTGCCGGTATATGTTTTCCCGAGCTCCATCGGGCTTGCCATTTCGTCTGCAAGCCCAGGTGTGTTTTGAGTCATTATTCTTGCTGCGCAGGACGAAGATTGCCATGTAGAGAGATCCGTATATGTATGATTATCAGAGGTAACCTTAACGTAAAAATTGTTACCTTTTTTTACACTAATATTAACGTCGCTTACATCGAAGGTATAATACCCCTTCCATTCGCAGGTTTTAAAACCGGTGCTGCCCAGCCAGCCAGACAGGTCGGTACCGTCAAAATCAGAATAGAAAGAGATGTTTATTTTGTTGTTATTCCACTCTGAAAAAACGTTTACTTTTTCTATCGTCTCGTTGTTTTTTGCAGTATATCTGACAAAAAATTCTCCTAACTTTTGTAAAGAAGAAGTACATTCTTCCGGGCCATACATAATTAAATTGGGGTCATATTTCTCTGCCGAGGGAAAATACCAGAAGTCGTCAGATAGTGACGTGTCATCATACGACATGTAAAAAAAACCATCTTCACCAAAATCAGTCCCCCAATTGTTCCGTACAATCCATGCACCTTTATTCTTGGGTTTTACCCTGCCCCCGGTAACCTCCTTATTGTCGTCCCAGCCAACTATAATTACTGCATGGCCACTGGCACTTTTGTTTTCATGTACCCCCTCGTCATTTACTGGCCAATACTGTCTTATGGAATCACAAAAATAATAGGTGTAGTCACTACTATTGTAAGCATAAATATTATCTTCCATATAGCTGGCAGTAATTGCTCCATTATCAATAATCGTACGTTTGATAACATCAGAACTAGCACCACTTATACATCTTGACTGGTCGATTCTGGCTATCGGTGTCAGTCCTTCTTTGTAGGTAAACCACCTGCTTTCTTCGTTAAATTCAGCCGTAACGTGGCTGGGGTAGTACAGGGGGTCGTCGCTTTCGCTCACAGGCCCCAGCCAGTTAAGGAAATAAAGCATACATTTATCTTTTGCTATTCCTATACCTTTTTCCTCACTGTCTTTAAGAACCCAGTTATACATATTTCGTTCTGAGAAATCGGGTTCGCCCATCCCGTTTTTACGCCAGTACGATTCAATGGCCCCCATAACAGCAAATGCAACGCATGGGCCACCGGCTATCTGGTCTCTGGCTGGTCCAACCCAGGCCACCCCGTCGAGTCCTTTGTAATCTCTTAAATCGAAACTTGCAGGTAACGTAGTAGCCGACTTCTGTGTCTTAACCATATCAGCGACTGCTGTTGTTGTTTGTGTCTTCTCCTGCCCGCAAAGATGGTTGTACGACAAGAATAAAAAAATAACCAGTAAGTAAAGTTGTTTCATAAATTTAATTTTTAACCGGCTTTAGCCGGGGTTGTTATAATTAATCTTTGTATTTACATGGTGCCGTTCTTTCTTTTCAATAATTAGCTTTTAAGAACGTCATGGTTCAATGCAGGCAGGCATATTACTACCGCCGAAATACCGTTACGTTAAAAAGATTTTTAGGCTTTTTTATTGCCCTTAAGGTCAGGAGTACCTGCTTGTAAATGTGTTTGTTCACCCTTTCTTTTTTCACGAAATACACGCTAATTTACGAGATGTTTTTTTTGGCCTTAAAAGAATGTTGAGAACAGGGTATTTCCTGTTGTGAATTGGATAATTCCTGTTGTAAATTGGATAATTCCTGTTGTAAAATAAGCAGCAGGATACGAATATCAAGTTCTGTGTGATCTTTCACAATAAGCCTTGTTTTTCCCGGTTTTGCCACGAAAACAACTAAAAATTCGTAAAAACCAGTTACAGTTGGCACAGTGTCCAGAGAACAGCCGGACTGGTGTGGTGATGGAATGTATGCCTGAAGTTTCTCTGTGTCTTTTGCTGTTTGTTATTTTAATTTCTGCTACTGCACGATTGCCCCGCTTGGTTTTCAATCTAAGCGCAGAATAGCCGTATTTATTTAGTAATGAATATATTAATAATCTGCGACCTGCCTTCAACAATCAGTTCGTGTTGCATATCTTCGGAGTACAGGATTGGACAATGATTGTCGGGTACGGTAGCCACCATCATGCTGTACCGGAAAGTATCTTTCAAAAACTTTTTTAACCTAGAATTGAGTTTTATGATTTTTTCAAATAATTAAATAGGTAAGCATCATTCAAACATTCGGATTTTTTGAAGAAGAGAAAGGAGCATCAGCAGATAAATACAAGAATGTGGTAATAATAATCAATGTGATTTTTTTTATGATAGATGTTGATTAGCAATTACACTGATAGTTGCACGAGTGGCATTTGGCCAAATCGCCACGCAAACGTTTATCGACCAGTTCGTTGAGCCTGTCGCGTAAAGGTTCAACCTTTACATTCTGAATCACTTCATACGCAAAGGCATTCATCAGCATCAGGCGGGCTTCGTCTTCGCCGATACCCCGTGCGCGGAGGAAGAATAATGCTTCCCTGTCGATCTGTCCGACCGTTGCCCCGTGACTGCATTTTACATCATCGGCATCGATAATCAGTTGCGGCTTGGTGTGCATACGGGCCGAATCGCTTAGCAAGACATTGTTATTCCGCTGAAAGGCATTTGTTTTTTGTGCATCGCGCGCTACATGGATACGTCCGGCAAAAGCACCGGTCGAATTTCCATCCAGCACATTTTTATACAGTTGATTACTCTGGCAATTGGGTTTGCTGTGTTCGATAACCGTAAAATTATCGACATGCTGGTTCTTGTCGGTAAACGACATGCCCAGGACATTTGCTTCGGAATATTCGCCGTTGAATGTTACTTTCAGATTATTTCGTACCAATCCTCCATGCAATGTTGCCGTGTGGGTCAGCAGGTTTGAATTTGCTTCCTGTTTAAAGAAAATTGAATTAATCGTTTTTGTGTTGTTGTGCTGATTTTGCACGATATAGTAGTCGAGATTTACATTTTCACCGAGAAAAACTTCGGAAACCGTGTTGCACAGAAACTCGCTTCCGCTTAGAGTATGATCGCACTGTACCAGTTTAACCTGCGAATTTTTTTCAGCAATAATTAAGTTACGTTGAGTAACAAACAGGTTCTCGTCGCCCCGCATCAGGTTCACAATCTGTATCGGCTTTTCAACTACTGCATTTTCAGGAATATATATGAATAAGCCATCTTTTGCAAAAGCTGTGTTCAGGGCAACGGTTGCATCATCCGAAAGTGCAGCCTGGCGATTCAGATAGTTCTGCACCAGTTCCGGTTTTTCGTTTGCAATCTGCTGAAAACTGCCTATTACTACCCCGGCGGGCAATTCCCCGATTTTTTGGTTGCGTGCATAGTACCACCCGTTTACCAGCAACACAAGATGCGTTTTAAGGTCGGGTACATCGCATTCGAAGATGTCGTGTAAATCAACTTCCTGTTTCTGATAGGTGAAATATTGTTTGTACGGTCGCGAAAAAGCCGGCTTCAGACTGGTATATTTATAATCTTCGTTTTTATAATCAGGCACGCCGTTTTTCATGAACCGGCTGATTGCCATGTCACGCATCCGGTTCAGTAGAATAGGGGAGCCTTCATCCAGCAACCTTCTGTTTTCGTCAAACAGAGATTTATAGTTTTCGCTGATCGTTGTTTTATCCTGAATAACGCTCATAATCAGATGTCTCCGTTTTTAATCCAGTCGTAGCCTCTTGCTTCCAGTTCAAGAGCCAGTTCCTTACCTGCTGTTTTTACAATCCGGCCTTTGTACAGTACATGTACAAAATCGGGCACAATGTAATCGAGCAGACGTTGATAGTGGGTTACAACAATTGTTGCATTTTCTTTCGACTTCAGGGCATTGACACCGTTGGCCACTACCCGCAGAGCATCGATATCCAGGCCGGAGTCGGTTTCATCGAGGATCGCCAGTTTCGGTTCGAGCATGGCCATCTGGAATATTTCATTTTTCTTTTTTTCTCCTCCTGAAAAACCTTCGTTCACGGAACGGCTGGTCAGTTGCGTATCGATCTGAATCAGCTCTTTTTTCTCGCGCATCAGTTTCAGAAATTCGCCTGCTGTCAGAGGCGGCAGTCCTTTGTATTTGCGGTGTTCGTTTACTGCTGTTTTCAGAAAGTTGACCATTGGTACGCCGGGTATTTCCACCGGATACTGGAAACTGAGAAACAGTCCGGCACGCGAACGGTCTTCCGGCGCCATGTCCAGTAAGTTCCGGCCCTGGTACGTTACTTCTCCTTCAGTGACTTCATAATCTTCTTTTCCGGCCAGAACATTGGCCAGTGTACTTTTTCCGGACCCGTTCGGCCCCATAATCGCATGAACTTCTCCCGGTTTCACTACCAGGTCGATTCCCTTCAGTATTTCATTGCCTTCAACCGAGGCATGTAGGTTTTTTATTGTAAGCATTCTTCTGTATGTGTTTTTATCCAAGCAATTCTGATACTTCTTTTTTTAATAATGGCAAATGCCTGACAATGATTCCCCAGATAATCATATCATCAGTTTTATCGTATCCATGAATGACCCTGTTTCGCATACTGATTATCTGTTTTTTATTTGTTATTTGTATGTTCGGATCAATTTTATCAATCCGGTTTATCGCCTCTCCAATTATTTCAAACTCCCTTTCAACAGATCGTCGAAGCATTTTGTTTGATATATAAACATTAAAATCTCTTTTTTCTCCGAGATAATTTTCAATCGATTCGATTGATTCCTGTATATCATAAAGAAATTTTTTAATTCTAATATCCATACAGTTGGGTCTTTGTTTGGTCTACTGAACTTTTGAAATAAGGGTTTTTAAGCGAATTCTCAGTAACTAAATCCACCGGCCTTTTGAACAGGCTTTCAAATTGATCGGCCAATTCAAAATAGTTGTCAGCATATTCGCCATAATCCATTTTATTGAAAGAAATTAATAAATCAATATCGCTTTGTTCGTTGAACTGGTCTGTGCATACCGATCCAAATGCATATAATGTTTTAACGTTGTATGCTGTACAAAGAGCCTTGATTCTATCGATATTTTCATTTAATAATTTTTGCATTTTTTCTTTTTTTCAAAATTAGTAATTCTGACTAAAGAAAGCCAACTATCTGTTTTTCAGTATTACCGCAAAGAGTTGGACGCAATCTTTTTATCCGATACTTCCTTCCAGACTGATCTGAAGCAGTTTTTGCGCTTCCACTGCAAATTCCATCGGAAGTTTGTTCAGCACTTCCTTTGCGTAACCGTTTACAATCATGCCAATAGCATCTTCGGTAGAAATGCCGCGCTGGTTGCAGTAAAAAAGCTGGTCTTCCCCTATTTTCGACGTGGTTGCCTCGTGTTCGACTACCGAACTTTTGTTACCCACTTCAATATAAGGGAAAGTATGCGCCCCACAAGTGGAACTCAGTAACAGTGAGTCGCACTGTGAAAAGTTTCGCGAGTTAACAGCGTTTGGCAGCACTTTTACCAGGCCCCGGTACGAATTATCACTGCGTCCGGCCGAGATGCCTTTCGACACGATGGTACTTTTTGTGTTTTTCCCGATATGGATCATTTTTGTACCGGTGTCGGCCTGCTGAAAATTGTTGGTTACGGCAACCGAATTAAATTCGCCTATCGAGTTATCGCCGATCAAAATACAACTGGGATATTTCCAGGTGATTGCCGAACCGGTTTCAACCTGTGTCCAGCTGATTTTCGACGATTCGCCACGGCAGACGCCGCGCTTGGTCACGAAGTTGTAAATGCCGCCTTTGCCTTGTTTATCGCCCGGATACCAGTTCTGTACCGTCGAATATTTTACTTCGGCACGGTCCATGACAATGATTTCAACCACTGCGGCATGTAACTGGTTCTCGTCACGCATCGGGGCCGTACAGCCTTCGAGGTAACTCACATAACTGTCGTCGTCGGCAACAATCAGCGTACGTTCGAACTGTCCGGTGCCGGCTGCATTAATCCTGAAATAGGTCGATAATTCCATCGGACATTTAACTCCTTTCGGAATGTAGCAGAACGATCCGTCGGAAAAAACAGCCGCATTCAAAGCTGCAAAAAAATTGTCGGTAGACGGAACAGCCATTCCCAGGTATTTTTTTACCAAATCGGGATGTTGCTTCAATGCTTCGTTGAACGAACAAAAAATAATTCCTTTTTCAGCAAGTGTTTCCTTAAAGGTGGTTTTTACCGAAACGCTGTCGATAACCGCGTCAACCGCAACTCCTGCCAGCACTTTTTGCTCTTCGAGCGGAATTCCCAGTTTATTGAAAGTATCGAGCAGTTCCGGGTCAACCTCGTTGATGCTTGCATAATTCGACGATTTTTTCGGTGCGGCATAATAGATAATATCCTGAAAATCGATAGGCGGTATTTTCAGGTAAGCCCAGTGCGGCATCGTCATTTTTTCCCATTCGCGGAATGCCTTTAAACGGAATTCGAGCATAAATTCCGGTTCCTCTTTTTTTGCCGAGATAGCCCGTATGGTTTCTTCGTTAAGGCCTTTTGCAATAACATCGGTTTCGATGTCGGTCACGAAGCCGTATTTATAATCCTGAGATGTAACCTCTTGTAATATTTTGTCCTTCTCTTCCATTCGCTTTCTCTTTTCCGGTCTTCTGAAATTGTAAGTAATAACAATTGCAGATGCAGACTGTTTAAAAATAATTGCAAAGATAAGCAAGTAAAGCTATTTTTGCCCCGGATTTACCTTGCAATACAAGACAAAATAATCTTTAGTTTACTATGGACGAAAAGACAAAACAAACCCCGCTTTCGGTACTGGGAGAATTCGGACTGATACGTCACCTGACCGAAAAGATAAAACTTCAGAATGAAAGTACATTGAAGGGTGTCGGCGACGATGCCGCTGTGCTTAGCTTTCCGGATAAAAAAATTGTGGTTACTACCGACCTGCTGACCGAAGGCGTTCATTTTAACCTGATGTATGTTCCGCTGAAACACCTGGGATACAAATCGGTGATAGTCAATCTTTCGGATGTGTGCGCCATGAATGCACAACCCCGGCAGATTACTGTTTCGATCGCTGTTTCAAGTAAATTCTCGGTGGAAGCGCTCGAAGAATTGTATTCGGGAATTCATCTGGCCTGCGAAAAATACGGGGTTGATCTGGTAGGTGGCGATACCACCAGTTCGATGACCGGTCTGGTGATCAGCATCACGGCAATCGGCGAGGCTGATGCTGATGCAATTGCTTACCGTTCGGGCGCGCAGGTGAACGATCTGGTTTGTGTGTCGGGCGATCTGGGCGGCGCGTACATGGGCCTTCAGCTTTTGGAACGCGAAAACGAAGTATTCAAGGTAAACCCGAAGGAACAACCCCGGCTGGAAGGTTACGATTATATTCTCGGACGACAGTTAAAGCCCGAAGCGCGGAAAGATGTGGTGGAGTTGCTGAAAACGCTGGGGGTAAAACCTACTTCGATGATCGATATTTCGGACGGACTTTCGTCGGAAGTGTTGCATCTGTGCGAACAGTCGCAGGTAGGTTGCAATATTTACGAAGATAAAATTCCGATGGATTTTCAGACCAAACAGTTTGCTCAGGAACTTAATATCAATCCGATTGTTGCGGCACTGAACGGCGGTGAAGACTATGAATTGCTTTTCACGGTTCCGTTAGCCGATTATGATAAAATAAAGAAAGAACCCGATTTTACAATCATCGGGCATATTACTGAAAAGGGTAGTGATGCAAACCTGATTACTACCGGCGGTTCGGCTATCCCGTTACAGGCCCAGGGCTGGAACCCGTTACTGAAACAAAATACTGTAAACTGAGCACTGCGACTGAACACTGAACACTGTGACTGAACACTGAACACTAAAAAAATGCGGAAACTACGGAGTAACGAACTTGGCCGGTTAAGTGCAGAACAATACAAACTGGTAAAAAAGATGCCGGTTGTAGTGGTGCTCGACAATATCCGGAGCTGCAACAACATCGGATCGGTTTTTCGTACTTCGGATGCGTTGCTGATTGAAAAGATTTACCTCTGTGGCATTACTGCTGCTCCGCCGAATACCGACATACATAAAACTGCGTTGGATGCCGAGAAAACAGTGGCATGGAAACATTTTGCTGATGCAGTTGCTGCGGTTGAAAATCTGAAAGCGGAAGGCTATACTGTTTTTGCCATTGAACAGGTTGAAAACAGCATAATGCTTCCTGATTTCGATCCGAACCGGTTTGAAAAGATTGCTGTTATTTTTGGGAATGAAGTAAAAGGCGTTCAGCAAAAAGTAGTAAATATTTGCGACGGAAGTATTGAAATTCCCCAGTTCGGGATCAAGCATTCCTTCAATATTTCGGTAAGCGCCGGAATCGTTCTCTGGGATATTATCAGTAAAATGAAATACGGAAACCCGGATTTCGTTGCAAATCAGGGCGCGTAAGTCATAAATTGATTATAGCAAACAGTGTCATCCTCTAATCTGAAAATGAATGTATGCTTTATTGAAAAGATAATCTCCGTTTGTTATATCCCTGTTTGAGCTTCCATTCCTCCACTGTTCCCCATATTCCTGTCGGATGTTATTAATATTCTGCTCAATTTGGTTCGGAATATACACACAACGTGAAATTAAACGTGCTATCAGCATTTATAACAACGTCAGGCCTCACCTGTCATGTCACATGAAAACACCACGAATTGTAAATCAACATTTATTACTGAATTATTTATGTTAATTTCAAAACTCAAATTTTAAACCAAAATAGGTCAACCTATTTCAGATAAGGCAGGTACCGTAAAACCGAATTTTACGAAGAATTCACCAATCTGTAATACGAATTTACAAAACAAGGGATTGACAATTGAACCCAAAGTCAGATTAAAATCATGTTGATAATTTTCAAAAAATAGCCATTGATTTTCATTTTTCCTATGTTGCTATATGACAATTATTTTAAATCAAAAACAGGTAACATGGGTGAAAAAACAGCACCTTTATTTTTTAACGTTTTAACTCTTCATTTTTCCCCTTACGGTGCGACCAGTATCTTGCCCGTGCATCTTCGGGAGACCTATCAAGAGGAACATAAATAATTGTCTTTTCATCTATTCTTACTGGTTTTAGTTTTGTCATATCAAGCTTAGGCATCTCTTCTATTGTTCTTTTATACATAATGTTATTTTTGGATTCAAAAAAAAATAAAAACAGCCATAATACATTATCTATCAAATCTGTATTTATTAAGTAATTTGATGATAGTTAATATTATGCAGTAATAAAATACGAATAAGCTTTATGCAACAAGTTTTTTTAAAAATTGTTTGCTAAGCTTTAAACAGACCTCTTCATACGAACGCGCATTTTGAATTACCGAATCAAAAATTTGCCATTGTAACCCTGAAAGCAACGAATCTTCAACCCAATACAGGAATTTTGTAGCAGGACTGAGCTGTTCCAAATTCTTCATCCTAAGGTAAAGTTCCAATCCATCCGAAACATCGTGCCACAAATCGACAAAAGCATAGTCAAAAGCCCTAGCCTCTATCTCTTTTTCAACATATTTAAAGGCATCGGCGCAAATAATCTCAACTTTTTTTGCCTGCTCAAATTGAGGTAGGATGATTTGTTTAAAAAGCCGGATAACTTCCGGGTCTTTTTCAATAACCGTAATGGTATTAACTTCTTTTTTGCATGAAACCATATAGACATAATATCCAAGCCCTAGTCCAAAAGTAACCACATTCCCGCATACAGCATCAATTGCAAATTGAGTTGTTTCTATTTCGCTGGGTTTAATCGACATCCATTCATGGTTATTTTCCATAACGGTTGGAAAACTAAAATTTTTATCAAAAAAACCAATTCCCGGGAATTTTCTAAAATCAGGTTTTTCAATCAAATCGTTGTAAATAAAGGCTTCGTAAGGTTGATACTTCTGGTACGCCAGTTTCCAGTGCCCAAATTCTGTCTCAGGAATTTGAATACATTGATAATAAGAATTGTGAGTATATGTTTCGATATTTAATTTTTTTACTGCGGGAAGAAAATAATCCATTTCCAATTGCCGGTCGTGTTTATTAGTTTCAGTATCCAGTCCGCAAAATATCGAAAGTAAAGCACTATAAACCATTTCTTCAGAAAGAATACCATTGCTGTTTGCTCCTTCCATCAGTTCTTTTGTTATGAGGCAGGGAGTATTGTTGAGGTAATCACATAATTTCCAGGCAACATCATTATTTTGCTGTCGGATTTTAATGAGGTGCTTTATTTTTTCTGTGTCGGCCGGACTGAATTTATGCTTCATAAATTTGATTCCTTTTTGTAAAAGAAATCCTGCCGATTTGGCAAGATTTCTACACTTAAACACTTTGAATTTATCGCTTATCCTTTATTCCAAATTCTAACCAGCTATTTGAATTGAAGTTTTGTTTAATTATTTCCTTAGCGTTTTTTACCCGAGTTTTGACTTCTAATAATTTACGAATTGCTTCACTTGATTTTTCTTTGGTAGTAACTTTCAATTGATCAATTTCTTCGTTGTAGTTTGCTAATAATTTATTGTCCGCTTCTAAACGGGCAATAAATTCTTCATCAACTCCTTTATTTTTAACTAAACTGAATTTTTTTCTTAAACCAGCAATTAATTCATTTGTTTTGTTGATTTGTTCTAAGTAAACTTTCATAATTTAATAACTTTATTGTAAAGAGGGAAATAATATCAAACAGCTCCCCTCCATAAGCTGTCTTATTAGCAGAAACTTTTATTAGGGCTCTTCCGTTTGTAAATACCTGTAATAATAGTTGAACTACTATCACTTTCAAGTTTAAAAAATTTGAAACCCAACAAAGTCAAACTTTGTTTCATATCACGTCTTTTTGAGCTGATACTCCTAAATTCAAAAGCAGTATCAATTATTTTCATATACTGCGAACGATTTTCTTTTGGCAGGTTTTCCTGCATATATTGCAGCATATTAAAAACCTCCTCTTCCGAGAGTTTCCAAACATTTTCCAAAGTCAAATTTTTAATATTTATTTCCAACTGTTTCATATATATTGTTTATTTGATTAGCAAATTTAATTTGAAAAAATGTTCTAAACAATTGATACAACATACAATAATGCCTCATTAAAGCGCATTAAATACCTGATTTACAACACGTAAAAATTTATCAACAAAATATTAACATATAGAAATGTTTCTACTAAGACATTTGGAATAAATCAAATTAGAAATACTAAAATGAATATTGATAATATAAAAAGGTGTGTTGTTTAAAATTTTTGGCAGAAAAGAAAAAGTTATAGTTTTGTATCGGATTTGTAAGCAACCGAAGATTTTATAAAAAATTGTAAGTGTCTGAAATTTCCAAAGGTTAAATCAGGTAAAACATTTTTTTATGAAATCAAACAAAATCAAAACAACAATTTTAACAATTTCGCTCCTCACCGTTATGGCAGGTGCTGCTGTTGCTCCGGCTTTAGGAGTTATTAAAGAACACTTTTCCACGACTCCCGACATTTTTGTCAAACTTATTATCAGCATTCCGGCATTATTTATCATTATTACCAATCTCGTATTTAAGTTTATATGCCGGTTTTTAAGGACTAAAACCATTGCTGTCATTGGATTAGTTATGTATATCGTTGCCGGAACCTGTGCTCTTTTTGCTAACGATATTTGGGTATTACTTGTGTTTCGTGCGGTATTAGGTGTCAGCGTTGGTTTATTAATGCCGCTTTCAACAGGATTGCTGGCTTTTTATTATCCTCCTGAACGACAATCGGAACTAATGGGAGAAGCAGCAGCAATGAACCAGTTGGGCGGTGTAGTGGCAACATTGATTGCAGGGCTTCTTGCTGCTGTATCGTGGCGTTTGAGTTTTTTGGTGTACCTCTTTGGCCTAATTTCTATTGTATTGGTACTGTTACATTTGCCAAATGACAAACTTTTATCGAAAAATGAACGTATGCCGATAAAAGAACTCTTTAAATTTCATCCATCGGTTATTGGAATGCTTTTGATTATGATGATATTTTTTGTGTTCCCTTCAAATTATGCTATCATTGCAACCAAACAAGGCATATTTTCAGCCAAGACAATTACCATTATTATGGTTGCCTATGATGTTGTTGCTTTTTTCGTAGGTCTTATATTCGGCACAATTATGAAAATCTGCAAACGAAGTATGAAATATTTTGCTCCGGTTTTGTTTTTCTTTTCGTATTTTGTCTTTACTTTATTTCCTTCGGTATCTGCAACTATTATAGCATTAATGTTCGGAGGTATTGCTAATGGTGTCGGTGTACCTTACATTAACACCATAGCATCAATAAAAGGAGGAAAGTATGCGGTTACATCTGTAATGCCTCTGGTTTCCGCCAGTTTGTATTTGGGGCAATTTGTATCTCCATTTGTTGTAAAAATATTTTCCAAATGGTTCTTCCCAAACTGTTTGGTTTCTCCATATAAAACAGGAATGATTTTATGTGTTATCCTGCTTATTCAGGTCTTTATAACAAGAAAGCACCAGAGTTTACCGCCCAAAATTGAAAGATAAAACATTTGAATCAAAGCAGTTAGTTCTTATTTTTGATAACTTGTGTGTCGAAAGCAAAAAACATCAGCAGCTTATGCCGATTTTCAAATAAAAAATAGAATTAGAGCGTTGCAGAAAGTCCGGTGCAATTAAAGATTAAAATTGAGTAAGTTTAACGATGAATTAAAAACCCAGTTGCTAATAAATAGGCGTTCCTGCTTGGCACTGCGTGCCGCTAGAACGCCTATTTATTGTCGGTAAAAGATAATTACCGGTAAGCTGGTGGTAGAATAAATACCTGAACATTTTTAGATATAATACCATAAGCAATATTGATTGTTATTGCGAATTTTTTTAACAGAATTCGAATTTGGGGAGAGATGTTCGGCCTAAACCTTTGTAAATATACGCTCTTTGCCGGTAAAAGCCAATGGGACTGTAACCAACAAAAGCCCTCCTGTACCGGAAGGCTTTTGCGTATAGTGCTTGCCGAAGCAATAAGTTCGTTTTATGGGGAATATCTCATTTGGATTGCAAAACCGTATTAGCAGGGTAGGTAAAATTTTGACACTTTGTGATATAGTGTCAAAATATGTGTTGTTAAATATGTTTTTCTGAATTTGAATTTACCATTCCACCCTGCTTCTGCAGAAGGGCATTGTCATACACCGTGCGCCGCCGCCGCCACGGGCGAGTTCCGAACCGGCAATGGTAACGGCACATTTTCCCTGGGGCAGAGAGGCTGTTCCTTTCAGCAGATCGTCGGCCCTGATAATTTCGAAACCTTTTTTGTTCATTTCCTCGATGGTATGTACATTACGCTCGTATCCAATTACTTTGCCGGGTGCGAAAGCAAAAAAGTTGGCCCCGCTGTGCCACTGTTCACGTTCCTGTATCCAGGCATCTTTACTTCCGCCGCAGGTTACCGGTTTTAAACCGATGCCCAGCTTTTTCAGTGCCGACAACAGATTTTTTACTTCCTGAATAGACGTTACCTTCCCGTTTTCAATTTTGATATGAATGGTATGAAGGCGGCTTGTTCCCATGATCAGCGGCTCGTAAATCATGCACGCGTCCCGGTCGAGAAACGTGAAAACCATGTCGAGATGGATAAACGATTCCGGCGTATCAGGCAACTCCTGAACCAGCAAATGGTACGGTTTGCGTTTTAGTTTCAGCTCTTCAATAATGAAATCGATACCCTGCGTCGAAGTACGCATTCCGGTTCCGATGACCAGCACATCTTCGCGGGCAACCTGGAAGTCGCCTCCTTCGATCGTAATATTTTCACACGAACGGACACGTTCCGGTTTCAGCGGGTTGATTGTTTGTGCCTGCAACATGGGATGGTGAGTGAAAATGGCGTCCATGATGCTGGTTTCGCGGTCGCGTACACGACTGGCCATTTTCCCGATTAAGACATGGTCGTAAAAACCCATCGAGGCGTCGCGGGTAAACAGGAAATTGTGCAAGGGCCGCAAACTGAACCGGTCGTTGCTGAGGTAACTGGTGAGGTTGTCCCTTTTTAGCGGCACTCCCTGGATTAGTTGCCGGGCAGCTTCACCTGCATTTAAGCCGAGCAGGTAAGGAAGAATTTTGGTCGCATTTTCGTTTTTGCAGATTTCGCGGAGCAACTCGTCTTTCACCTGTTCATCTTTCAAAATGTCAGTCAGCAGATCGTTTACTTCGAAAGGCCGGCTAACCAGACTCAAAACTCCTTTTAGCTGGGCGTATTCCTTACCTGCCACCGACAGGTTGAGAATATCACTGTACAGAGCCCGTTCGGCATTTTTCGGAGTCATTTCTTCAACTTCCTGTCCGGGAGTGTGAACAATAACACCTTCGAGTTTGCCGATTTCCGAGCAAACATCGATTTTCATTTTTTCTGACATAACAAACCTCTTTTCGATGGGTAAAGATACAAACATTGGTTTGCAGCAAAATGAAACCCGGACGTTATTCGTTTTTGTTTCATAACATATTTATCTTCGTGCAAACAATTCAGAAAAGTGAAAACCATTGTTTTTATATTCGCTTTTATTGTTGCTGGTTCTGTCGGTTTTGCCCAGGAACAGAAGGGGATGAAACTGCCTGGAACAAAGATCAATGGTGACACGATTCTTTACCGCGAAATACCTCCTGTGTTCGTGTATCCGAGAACCGGTCATAAATCGAAACGTTTCGAACGACGCTACTGGCGGTTGGTGCAGAAGGTTAAAAAAGTATATCCGTATGCAAAAAAAGCAAATGAACTGTTACATGAATATTCGGCAAAATACGAAGCCACTCAGGATAAAAAGCTTCGCCGCCAGTATGTGCGGGAGGCCGAAAAAAGATTGTTTCAGCAATATGGTCCGCAGTTAAAAAAACTGTCGGTTTCGGAAGGCCGGATTCTGATTAAGCTGATTGACCGCGAAACAGGAACAACATCGTACCAGTTGATCCAGGATTTAAAGGGGAATTTGTCGGCCTTTTTCTGGCAGGGAGTTGCCCGTGTTTTTGGCAATAATCTGAAGGCGGAATACGATCCGGTAACGGAAGACCGGCTGATCGAAGAAATTATTTTTTACATTGATGCAGGTATTATAAAATGATGAAGCGAATATTTCTGGCTGTAAAAACAGAACCGGAGCCCGAATTGCTCGATTTGTTTGATTTGCTTCGGGATGAACTTGCCGGAGAACAGATAAAATGGGTTACTGATGAGCAGTTCCATATTACCCTGAAATTTTTCGGTGATAAAACAGAGGAACAAATTAACGACATTTCAGCTGTGGTGAGAAGCTGTTGCGCGCGGATGAGCCGTTTCTCGTTTCAGCTTGTCAATCCGTGGTATTTCCGCGACCGCGACCGGTTACGGGTAGTTTTGCTTCAAACGGCTAAAACAGACCAATTGACCGCACTTCAGAAAGAACTGGAAAATGGATTGGCAGAAACAGGCATTCCGAAAGAAGACCGGGCATTCAGGGCACACCTTACCCTCGGACGGATAAAATCGGTACGCGATCCGCAACATTTTTATGAACTGATGAAGCAGTTTCCGCAAAAACCGGTTCAAACCGTAAATGTAAACGAAGTAATACTGTTTGAGAGTATCCTGAAACCGGCAGGCCCGGAATATCTGGCTTTGGAAAAATTCAGACTGGCAGGCAAAGTTTGAGTAGTTCTTTAAATCAATTGTTTCCGGTTGAAGAACCTTCCAGCTGTGCATTTCCTTTTCCTCTGAAACAATTCATCAGTGTGTAAATCAGTATTTTAAAATCGATATAAAGGGAAATGTTTTTCAGGTAAACAAGATCGTAAGGCATGCGTTCGAGCATTTGGTCTATCGTTGACGCATATCCGTATTTTACCTGTCCCCACGAGGTAATGCCCGGCCGTATCTTGAGCAACTGCGTGTAATGGGGAGCGCGTTCAATAATTTTGTCAATAAAGTACTGGCGTTCGGGACGCGGTCCTACCAGCGACATATCGCCTTTCAGTACATTGTAGAATTGAGGAATTTCATCCAGATGAGTACGGCGCATGAAATTGCCTATCGGTGTAATGCGCGGATCATCGCTCCCCGATAATTCCGGTCCGTTTGTTTCGGCATTGTTTACCATACTGCGGAATTTGTAGATGGTAAATGGTTCCCCGAAACGGCCGATGCGCTCCTGTTTGTATATTACCGGGCCTTTTGAACCTTTTCTGATCAAAACCGATAAAAGGACAAATACCGGCGAAAAAAGGATGAGCGAGAAGAGTGAGACAGAAACATCCAGGATACGTTTTACTTTTTCCTGCCAGGCAGGCATAAGTCCGTTCGATATTTTTATAAGCGGACTGCTGTAAATGGTGTTTGTTTTGGCATAACCTGAAAGCAGGTCGAAGAGATCGGGGATACCCCATACTGTAATTGTCCGGTTTTGGAGTAACGTCAGTATCTCGCTTAACATCTTGTGTTCCGAGGTTTCTATGGCAATAATTATTTCTTCCACATCCTTTTCGGCAATAATGCGTGGCAGTTCTTTGTAGCTTCCCATGTTTTCCAGTTGTCCGTTCAGCAACTGATCTTCATCTTTCTTTACACTCAGAAAACCGATAATTTTGTTACCGGCAGGCCTTATCTGCGTGCTCAGATCTTTGTATATTTTTAAAGCTTTTTCGTTACCGCCGATCAGAACCGTATTGAACCCGATTTTTCGTTTGTGAATTTTGTGGATAGTCCGGGTTGTCAGTATTAATCTGAAAAAATAAGTAATTCCGAAATGCAGGATCAGCAGGGTAAAATACAGACTGTAATAGTTTTTGTATGATCCGATTGTATCATCAAGAATCAGTAAAAAGAAAATGATAGTGACTCCGGCAACAGAAGTCATAATGGTTTTTCCCAGTTCTATCAGACGTGATTTCCGGTAGATATTTGAATATTGCCCGCTGATATAATAAAATATAATCCAGAAAAGCGGAATAAATACGAGTCCCAGAAAAAAACGGTTTGTAAATTCAATGGGAATATCGATCCCGAATTTTTGGGGTTCGATGAACATTTTCCGGTAAATAAAGAATAATGTCCATGCAGCTGCTGCTGAAAAAATATCAAAGAAAAGATATTTGGTTACCTGTATTTTCCTGTTCATCGGAAGTACCTCGAAGTTTAAGTTTGGTTTGCCTGATAATTACTTTTGAAACGGAAGCGGTATTAAAAATATTGCGGCAAAAGTAAAATTTTTAAAATTAAATATTGATCCCGCTGTAATTCAGTTTTTCGCGAATATCGAGGTAACTTTTCTGACTGTTGTAAAAATTTTCCAGTGAGATACTTTCTCCTTCTTTCCCGTTAATTGTGTCGATAAAAATCCGGAACGAGATGTCACCGGGCAATTGTTCAGGGGGCGTTGTGTCCTGAAGGGAAGAAAAATCGAAGCAGGTAAAATTATCCTTCTGGAAAATTTGTATGTCAGAATGAATGGCTTTGTCTGATAGTAGTATATGATGAACCGATCCGTTGGAACAAAGCGAATGGATATTTACGGTAACTTGCCCTTCTTTATTTTTAAATGCCAGTACATCGGAATGTTTTACTCCTGAATTTTCAATTTTACAAAGGTAGGCCAGTACTCCCATAATTTCGGACGAAAGGTTTTTTTCAACGGATTTTAAAGCGAACTCCATGTTGACGATTTTAACGCCCGGCCTGATCAATGTCCTGATTTCCGGTTTTGCTGACAGGAGCGGATTATACAGGTGAATTACACTTCCTGCTTCTTTCTGAAGTTTGAGCAGATCCGATAGCTCAGAAAGCGGCAGTACCGGTAATGTTTTAAAATAAATATGTTTCGATTTCCGGATCATCTGCTGGATAAAATCGGCAGAAATCCGTTCTGCATTATAAATCAGAATTGCATCCGATGATTCCAGCAGTTCAATCGGATTATGGTAAATTTTAAATTTTTCAGACCTGAAATCCCTTTCCGGATTGTATAACCCGGAAACTTCAATTTCCTTACATCCACGGAGGGTTCGGTATATTTCTCCCTCTTCCTGCGAATTTCCTGTTATTCCTATTTTAATCATACATGCAAAATAGAAATATTTAAGGATTCGTTGTATTCCCGAACCGGTTTACTTTTCAACCGCGATTGTTAATAATGTAGCCCGGACCCGGCATCCTTAAAACGATTTTTTAGGTTAAATTTGAGCGAAAATAAAACATACATGGATTTTCAGGATACTTTACGACATCAGGGTTTACGGAAACGATTGGTCGATGCCCTTCGCATTAAGGGTATTCACGACCATAAAGTTCTGGAAGCCATTAGTAAAGTTCCCCGTCATTTGTTTATGGACAGTGGTTTTATCCAGTTTGCATACCGTGATCAGGCTTTCCCGATCGGTTCCGGACAAACGATCAGTCAGCCCTATACGGTTGCATTCCAGAGCGAATTACTGCAGGTAAAGGAACATGATAAAATTCTGGAAATAGGTACCGGATCCGGTTACCAGGCAGCTGTTTTAATTGAAATGGGCGCATCGGTTTATACCATTGAGAGGCAAAAGGAATTGTATATGAAAGTCCGGACGCTGCTTCCACAGATCGGCTATAATCCCAGGTTTTTTTTGGGAGATGGATACAAAGGCCTTCCGACCTATGGCCCTTTCGATCAGATTCTTGTTACGGCAGGTGCACCATTTGTTCCTGAAGATTTGTTGAAACAGCTGAAAATCGGCGGGCGTATGGTTATCCCGGTTGGCAACCCGGATAAACAGGAAATGGAGGTAATTATCAGGGCAGCTGAAGATGAGTTTGAAAAGGAAAAACACGGAACATTTGTGTTCGTTCCAATGTTAAAGGGGGTGGTGAGCTAAAGTCATTTCAGGTTTTATTTCCGGGGATACTAAAACGAGAAAATATATGATAGAGATAAAGAAATTTACCTTTAATCCCATTCAGGAAAATACATTCGTACTGTATGATGAAACGCATGAGTGTATCATTGTGGATGCGGGGTGCTATTTCGATGACGAGAAAGAAGAACTTGACCGTTTTATTGCTGAAAACAAACTTAAACCTGTTCTCCTGGCGAATACCCATTGTCATTTCGATCATATTTTGGGAGTAAATTATTGCAGGTATAAATATAAAATTGATTTTTATATTCCTGAAGGAGAACAAATTATGGTGCAGCACGCCGTGGATCAGGGGGACGCTTTCGGCGTTCCGGCAGAACCGGTGGAGCCGGCTGACGGAGAACTGAAGGAAGGTGATAAAATTAAATTCGGACATTCTGCACTCGAAATAATAAAAGCCGACGGGCATTCACCGGGCGGATTGGTCTTTCATCACCCCAACCAAAAATTCTTGCTGGCAGGCGATGTTCTTTTCCATGGAAGTATCGGCCGGACCGATCTTCCGGGTGGTTCGTATGAAAATCTTGTGAATAATATCCGGGGAAAACTGTTGAAACTGCCTCCGGAAACAACTGTTTACTGTGGTCACGGACCTGAAACAACAATCGGTTTCGAAAAAGAGAATAACCCGTTTTTGACGGAATGAATATTCAGCCCTCAAAAATCATTTTTTCAGAAAAATTAAGCGAATAATATTGTGAAAAATTAAGCATAAAATATTGGAATAATGGCTAGTGATAAATTTGTTGCCCGTCATATCGGGCCAAGAGAGCAGGACATAAAATTAATGCTCGAAAAAATAGGTGTTTCTTCACTTGATCAGTTAATAGACGAAACCGTACCTCAGAATATTCGTTTGGAGCAGCCTTTAAAGCTTGCTGACGGTCTTACCGAACGTCAGTATTACCGCAAGATTCTTGCACTGGCCTCGAAAAACAAGGTGTTCAACACGTACATCGGAATGGGATATTACGATACGATTACTCCGGCGGTAATTCTTCGGAATATACTCGAAAACCCGGTTTGGTACACTTCTTATACTCCTTATCAGGCTGAAATTTCGCAGGGAAGACTCGAAGCCTTGCTGAATTTCCAGACAATGATTTGCGAACTTACGGCAATGGAACTGGCCAATGCCTCGTTGCTTGACGAGGCAACCGCTGCTGCTGAAGCCATGCTGATGATGTACCATTCGCGTACACGCGAAAAAGAAAAAGCCGGCGCCAATGTAATTCTGGTCGACGAAAAAATATGGCCGCAAACACTCGATGTGCTGAATACACGGGCCAATCCGTGGGGAATTACGATAAAAACAGGGCCTGCCGCTTCGTTCGAATATAGCGATGAGGTTTTTGGACTGATTGTTCAGTATCCGAATTCCGACGGTGAAATTGTTGATTACTCGAAGCTGGTAAAAGCCGCTCACGAAAAAGACATAATGGTTGCCGTGGCTGCCGATTTGCTGAGCCTGGCCATATTGACTCCTCCCGGAGAATGGGATGCCGACATTGTGTTTGGCAACTCGCAGCGTTTTGGCGTCCCGATGGGATACGGCGGCCCTCATGCAGCTTTCTTTGCAACAAAAGACAAGTTTAAACGGACAATGCCCGGACGTATTATCGGCGTAACAATTGACTCACACGGGAAACGTGCCTTACGGCTGGCCCTGCAAACCCGCGAGCAGCACATCAAACGCGAGCGGGCAACTTCCAATATATGTACAGCCCAGGCCCTGCTGGCAACAATGGCCGGTTTCTACGGCGTATACCACGGCCCGCGGGGAATACGGCAGATTGCCGAACGAATTCATTCAATTGCATCGCTGCTCGGCAAAGAAATTTCGGCATTGGGATATAAACAGCTGAATGAAAATTATTTTGATACCATTCGTTTTCAACTTCCCAAATATGTAAAACGCGAAGATATTGAATGGTTGTCGCTCGAACTGGAAATGAATTTCCGCTATTTCGAAAACGGGGATGTCGGTCTTAGTATTGACGAAACCACCAATCTGGACGATATAAACTGGATTATCGAAGTTTTTGCCAAGGCGGCCAACAAACCGAATAAGCGGATTACCCAATATCCGGATGAAATAACGGTTGATCCGTCATTCCTGAGGCAAACGCATTTTATGAACCAGGAAGTGTTTAACCTGTACCGTTCCGAAACGGAAATGCTTCGTTACATCAAACGGCTGGAGCACAAAGACATTTCGCTGGCCCATTCGATGATTCCGCTCGGATCGTGTACCATGAAACTGAATGCAGCTACGGAAATGCTTCCGCTGAGCTGGATCGAATTCGGTGGCATTCATCCTTTTGTTCCGAAAAACCAGGCACGTGGTTACCACGAAATGATGGAGGAATTGCGCCGCGACCTGGCCGAAATTACCGGTTTTGCCGACGTCAGCCTGATGCCGAATTCAGGTGCAGCCGGCGAATATACCGGTCTGATGGTCATTCGCCAGTATCATTTAAGCCGGGGCGACAGCAAGCGTAATGTGGTGTTGATCCCTGCGTCGGCACATGGTACAAACCCGGCAAGTGCAGTGGCAGCCGGAATGAAGGTGGTGGTTATTCCCTGCGACGAAAACGGAAATATCGATGTAGCGGCTTTACGGGCCAAAGCTGAAGAATATAAGGATACGCTTGCCGCATTCATGGTAACTTATCCTTCCACTCACGGCGTGTTCGAATCGTCGATTGTTGAAATGTGCAAAATCATTCATCAGTATGGCGGACAGGTATATATGGATGGTGCCAACATGAACGCCCAGGTCGGATTGACAAACCCCAGCCGGATCGGCGCCGATATTTGTCATCTGAACCTTCATAAAACATTTGCCATTCCTCACGGAGGTGGCGGTCCGGGTGTCGGCCCGATTGCTGCATCCAAACACCTGGTCGAATTTCTGCCTTCCCATTCAGTAATGAATAACGGACATGTGGGAATTACCGCTGTCTCGGCAGCTCCCTGGGGTAGTGCTTCTGTTTTGCCGATTACCTACGGGTACATTAAAATGCTCGGGGCCGACGGGTTGAAACGTGCCTCCGAAGTTGCGATACTGAATGCCAATTACATCGCCCATGCGCTGAAAGATAATTACGGCATTTTGTATACCGGTGAAAAGGGACGTGTAGCCCACGAAATGATACTCGATTGCAGACATCTGAAGGCTGATTCCGACATTAGTGAAGCCGATATTGCCAAACGGCTGATGGATTACGGTTTTCATGCACCGACACTGTCGTTTCCTGTACATGGAACATTGATGGTTGAACCGACCGAAAGTGAATCGATGCAGGAACTCGACCGTTTTATTGAAGCATTGAATTCTATTTATAAGGAAATTACAGACATTATTCATGGTAAGCTGGACAAAAAAGATAATCCTCTGAAAAATGCACCGCATACAGCCGAGGATGTTACTTCCGACGAGTGGAAACATGCATATACCCGGCAGCAGGCAGCTTTTCCGCTGGAATGGCTTAAGGAAAATAAATACTGGCCGCCGGTAGGTCGTGTCGACGATGCGTACGGCGACCGTCATCTGGTTTGTACCTGCGATCCGATTAAGACATACTGAAAATATTTATCCTGACGCCCGGTCATAATACAGCGACCGGGAAATGAAGCGGATGTTTTCCTGAAAGGGGACATCCGCTTTTATAATTATTGTCTGAAAACAAAAAATTACGACATTTGCATCTTTTAAAGAATTATAAGAATGGATATTGAAAGCGTTCAGCAGGAAATTATAGAAGAATTTTCAGTATATGAAGACTGGATGGACAAATACAGCTATCTGATCGAGTTGGGAAACAGTCTGGAAAACCTTGATCCGAAAGATAAAAATGATCAGCACCTGATAAAAGGCTGCCAGTCGAGAGTCTGGCTTGTTCCTGAATTTAAGGACGGGAAAATTTATTTCCGCGGGGAAAGCGATGCTGTAATTGTGAAAGGACTGGTTGTATTGCTTTTACGTGTTTTTTCAGGAAGAACTCCAAAGGAAATCATGGAGAATGAGCTTCATTTTATCGATGTTATTGGTCTGAATCAGCATCTTTCGCCAACCCGGTCGAACGGATTACTGGCCATGATTAAACAAATTAAGTTGTATGCTGTTGCTTATAACAGAATTTCAGAAATGGAGGGGAAAGATGGACGCACGAATTGATCAGATCATTGAAAAGCTGAAAGAAATTTACGATCCGGAAATTCCGGTTAATATATATGATTTGGGGTTGGTTTACAATGTGGATATTGATGAAAATGACCAGGCAAATATTATTATGACCCTTACAGCTCCGGGCTGTCCTGTGGCCGACATGCTGGTCGACAATATCCGTGAGGCAGTACTTTCGGTTGACGGAGTTGAGGATGCGCAGGTGGAACTTACTTTCGAACCACCGTGGGACAAGTCGATGATGAGCGAAGAAGCCCGTCTGGAACTGGGTTTCTTTTAAACAGAAAGATCACTTTTTGAAAGTTTTGAAACTTTTGTTGTCTGTTCCGTTTGTATAAGGCAGTCTGGTAAAACAAACCAAAATTCAGCTCCTTGTCCTTCCGAAATAACGCCGATTTTTCCCTGATGGGCACTAACTGCCATTTTGCAGAAAGAAAGTCCCAGTCCTGAGGATGAAGACTTTCCCATTGATCGTGGCTCGTATTGCCCGAAATTCTCAAAAATGTAATCCTGTTTGTCTTTTGGAATAGCCGGTCCCTGGTTTTGAATACTTATCCGGACGTCTTTCCCGTTTATTTCGAATCCTATGAAAATAATTCCGTGTTCCGGCGAATATTTTACGGCATTACTCAACAAATTGGAAAAGATGCGTTTTAGTAATTTTTTGTCGGCCATAATTTCATGCATATCATCGGGCGGAAGTTTCATTGTAAGTTTCTTTTCTGTAATGTATAGCGCGACTTCAACAAGGTCTGACTGTAATATCTCATAAATGTTTACCGGTTCTTTCCTGATTTTCATTTCTGTTCCCTGCAGTTTGTAAATATCCAGAATATTTTCAACCAGGTTAAGCATATCGTACCCCGATTGCATGATTAACTGCTCACGTATTTCGTTGTCGGGTATGACATGGCTGTTCAGAATGTTGTTCAACGGATTTTTCAGATCATGTACAATCATTCCGGTCATCCTTTCTTTAAATTCCAAAAGGTTGGTTAGTTTTTTGTTTGCGGACTGCAGCCCGTCACTTTGCAGGCGTATTTCTTCGTTTTGTTTTTCAATTACTTTGTTTTTTTCGTCAAGTACGCGGTTTGCCTTGTTTTTCTCTCTGTAGTTGCGGTATATAAGCAGAATAACGATTACCATCAGAACAGATGCGGCAGCCAGTGAATTCCGGAACAACCGGGCATTGCTTAGTTTTAGTTGCTGTTCATGTATTTCCAGTTTCTGACGTTGAATTTCATGTTCTTTTTTATCTGTTTCGTATTTTGCTTCCGTATCGGCAACAATTTGTGCTTTTGCCTTACTATATAATGTATCATTAAGCGTGAGCAGGTCATCAGCTATGCTATATGCATTTTTATAATCTTTTTTCAGAAAGTAAGCATCTTTCAAAACTTTTAGCGTACTTGCCTTTTCCATAGAGAGTTGTAATGTATCCGTCAGAACAAGCCCTTTTTTTGCATATCTGATTGCATTATCGATATATTCTTTTTGCCGGGAAACAGAAAAAGTACTGTCTTTCGCCCTTTCAATATATATTGAAGCAAGGTTTACATACGCAGCCATCTGGTTTCGCGAGTTCCGGTTCTTCTCATTTATTTTTAATGATTTCAAAACATATTCGGTGGCTTTGTCATAGTCGCCCCACTCTTGATATATAGTGGAGATATTGGAAAGCATTCTTGCTATTCCATTCTCATTCCCATCCTTTTCGTAAATAGCAAGTGCCTTGTTCCAGAACTCAAGATTTTTTTTATGATCGCCTAAGTTCCCGTAACAAATTCCGATGTTATTGTAGCAGAAAGATTCGCCCTGCTTGTCATTCATATCCATGAATATTTTGAGAGCATTATTGTAACTGGCAATTGCCTTCTTCAGTGTGTTTTGTTTTCGCAGAATATTTCCGATACTTAAGTAACTTATGGCGATCCCTTTTTTATCGTGAAACTGTTCGAAAATTTTAATGGATGTAAAATAATTTTTAATGGCTTCATCATATTTTCCCTGGTTTTCCAGAACCATTCCCATGTTTACTATTCCCTTTGATAAAGCCAGACTGTCGTTAACTTGTTTACTTATTTCTATTGCCTGCCTGTAATACTCGGCAGACTGGGCAAATTCATCTTTTTCAAAACAAATAGCTCCGGTTGTGAGCATCAGGTTGGCTACCGCATCCAGAAATTGTTCTTTCTTCTTTTTATTTTTCTCCGTGTCAGCAAGGTATTGCATCGTTTTTATCGCTTCGGTATAATATACCGATGAGCTGTCTTCGTCATGTTTTATGTAATAATATAATGCAATTTTGTGTAGCGCTTTTCCCTTTGCTTGTAGTATGTCTCTGTATTCGTTGTCCGGCAGTCTCTCCTCTTTTTGAGTAAGATCACCGGCCAGCGACAATGCCTTGTGAAAATAGAATAAAGCAGAATCGGACTTGTTATTCTGAAACCCGTCACCAATTGAAAAGTACAGATTCAGTCGCGTTGTGTCATTTTTTGCGGAAAAGACCTCTTTTTTCAACCTGTCAATATTTTTCTGGGCTGAAGAATTGAATACTATTAATAATAGGAGTAAAGTCGCACTGGTTTTGTACATAATCGTATATCTATTAAATGTTACTAAAATATCTAAATAATATAAAAGTTCGCATTTTATTGTTCATTTGAATTATAAATGACCAGATAATTGCATTGAAAAAATATGGAGTGGTTATATAAATGCAATATTATTATCCCCGATTTTGAGACAATAGCAAGGCCCAATGATGCATTTTTTACAAAACATTGAAAAAAAAATATAAAAATTCTTGCAGATATTTGGAAATTAGTACTTTTGCACTCCGTTTCAGGAGAAACGGGCAAAAAATGCTTTGAGAGAGGTTGTTTATTTTGAAAATAAAAATACCTTTGCAAGCCGATTTTAAATAACATTATAAATTAAAAATAGCTATATGCCAACAATTCAGCAGCTAGTTAGAAAAGGTAGACAAAGTAAGGTAGACAAAAGCAAGTCGCCTGCATTGGATTCCTGCCCGCAGCGCAGGGGCGTGTGTGTACGTGTGTACACAACTACCCCGAAGAAACCGAATTCTGCAATGCGTAAAGTTGCGAGGGTTAGGTTAACTAACGGCAAGGAAGTAAACGCTTACATTCCGGGAGAAGGACATAATCTTCAGGAACACTCTATTGTACTGGTACGTGGAGGCAGGGTGAAAGACCTGCCAGGTGTACGTTACCACTTGATTCGCGGTGCATTGGATACCGCCGGTGTGGAAGGCCGCACACAACGCCGTTCGAAATACGGTGCAAAAAGGCCTAAGAAAAAATAAATAACGTTCAGGCTTAGTGGTTTGGTTGAGTAAATGGATGAAAGAAAAGTTCATTGAAGCCATCAGATCGACAGCTAATTTAAAGAACACTAAAGCATTTCATAATGAGAAAATCGAAGCCAAAAAAAAGGATCATTTTGCCTGATCCGAAGTATAATGACGTTCTTGTAACAAGATTTGTTAACGATTTAATGAAAGACGGTAAAAAATCCGTCGCTTATGGTATCTTCTACGATGCGCTGAATATCGTTGAAAAAAAGATGAAAGATACAGAAACCGCCCCTCTCGATGTCTGGAAAAAAGCGCTTGAAAACATTACTCCTAATGTAGAAGTAAAAAGCCGCCGTGTAGGTGGTGCAACTTTCCAGGTTCCTATGGAAATTCGTCCCGACAGAAAAATTTCAATTTCAATTAAAAACCTTATTCTTTTTGCCCGAAAACGTTCGGGAAAATCAATGGCCGAAAAACTTGCCGGTGAAATACAATCTGCTTTTAACGAAGAAGGTGGCGCTTTCAAGAAGAAAGAAGATACTCACCGTATGGCCGAAGCGAACAGGGCTTTTGCACACTTCAGATTTTAATATTCAGATTATTGGTAATTGTTAGTTTAGGTATTGGTTTAAAATGGTAAAAGATTTAAAATATACGAGAAATATCGGCATCATGGCACATATCGATGCCGGTAAAACGACGACTACTGAACGTATCCTGTTTTATACGGGTATTACACACCGTATCGGAGAGGTTCACGATGGCGCTGCAACTATGGACTGGATGGAGCAGGAACAGGAACGGGGTATTACAATCACTTCCGCTGCTACAACCGCTTACTGGAAATATAAAAACGAATTGCACAAAATCAACATTATAGATACCCCCGGACACGTTGATTTTACTGTAGAAGTAGAACGTTCATTGCGTGTTCTGGATGGAGCTGTTGCTCTATTCTGTGCTGTGGGAGGTGTTGAAGCCCAGTCAGAAACAGTCTGGCGTCAGGCCGAAAAATACGGTGTACCACGTATTGGTTTCGTTAATAAGATGGACCGTCAGGGAGCCGATTTTTTCAATGTTGTTAATGAGGTTCGTGAAAAATTAGGAGCAAACCCAATTCCTATTACTATACCGATTGGTGTTGAAGATAAATTCGAAGGAGTGGTCGATCTTATTGAAATGAAGGCCATTCGCTGGCACGATGATGCTACACTGGGAACGAATTATTCAAAGGAAGAAATTCCGGCAGACATGATTGACCAGGCGAACGAGTATCGTGCAAAATTAATTGAAGAAGTTGCGGAACTGGATGACACATTACTGGAACGTTTCTTTGAAGATCCGAATTCGATTACTGCTGAAGATATGTTACCGGTGATCCGCCATGCCACGATCAAAGGGATTATTGTCCCGATGATGTGCGGTTCTGCTTTTAAAAATAAAGGAGTACAACGTTTGCTGGATGCTATTTGTGCCTTTTTGCCCAGTCCTCTTGACAAAGATGACGTTGAAGGTACTGAACCGGGCGACCCGGACACTGTTTTGGTAAGAAAACCGAGTGCTTCAGAACCTGTGGCTGCACTGGCATTTAAAATTGCAACCGATCCGTATGTCGGGCGTTTGTGTTTCATTCGGGTTTATTCCGGAAGAATTAATGCCGGTGATTCATTATATAATTCACGTACAAGTAAAAAAGAACGAATTTCGCGTTTGTACCAGATGCATTCAAATAAACAAAACCCGATCGATTTTGTGGAAGCGGGTGATATTTGTGCAGCAGTAGGATTTAAAGATATCAGGACAGGTGACACATTAAGTGATATTGATAAACCGATTGTCCTGGAAAGCATTGATTTCCCGGAACCGGTAATTGGTATCGCAGTTGAACCTAAAACCCAGAAAGACTTGGACAAATTAAGCAACGGTTTGGCCAAACTTGCAGAAGAAGACCCGACTTTCAGAGTAAATACAGATCCGGATTCAGGTCAGACTGTGATTCGGGGGATGGGTGAACTTCACCTGGAAATTATTATCGACCGGTTGAAACGCGAGTTTAAGGTGGAATGTAATCAGGGACGGCCTCAGGTTGCATACAAAGAAGCCATCAGTAAACCGGTTGAATTACGTGAAGTATTCAAAAAACAAACCGGAGGTCGTGGTAAATTCGCCGATATTATTGTTCGCGTTGAACCTCGGGATGACGGCAAAGAAGGACTTGAATTCATCGATGCTGTAAAAGGAGGTAACGTACCGCGTGAATATATTCCGTCTGTACAGAAAGGATTTGAATCGGCTATGCAGAACGGTCCGTTAGCCGGTTTTGCTGTCGATAGCCTGAAAGTTACCTTGAAAGATGGTTCTTTCCATCCGGTCGACTCCGATCAGCTTTCATTCGAAATTTGTGCCCGTCAGGCATTTAGAAGAGCAGCAGGTCAGGCAAAACCGAAATTACTTGAACCTGTAATGAAAGTTGAAATTGTCACCCCCGAAGAATATATGGGTGATATTATCGGAGATCTGAACCGCCGCCGCGGACAGGTTGAAGGAATGGAAGAAAAATCAGGTGCCCGTGTAATTAAGGCGCTGGTTCCGCTTTCCGAACTGTTCGGATATGTAACTGTACTTCGTACATTATCGTCAGGCCGGGCTACTTCATCCATGGAATTTGAAAAATATGTCGAAGTTCCAAATTCGTTGGCAATAGAAGTTATCGAAAATTTGAAAGGAAATGTAAGTTTATTATAAGCTTTAACGTATAATTATCTCATTATGAGTCAAAAGATCAGAATTAAGCTGAAATCGTACGATCACAACCTGGTTGACAAGTCGGCTGAAAAGATCGTAAAAACGGTAAAAACAACCGGCGCAGTAGTAAGTGGCCCGATACCACTTCCTACACACAAACGGGTTTTCACTGTTTTGCGTTCAACTTTCGTGAATAAAAAATCACGTGAGCAATTTCAGTTATCGTCATACAAACGTCTGATCGACATTTACAGCTCAACAGCTAAAACAATCGACGCCTTAATGAAGCTTGAATTACCAAGTGGCGTTGAAGTAGAAATTAAAGTTTGATAACCTGTAAAGAAAAACAAAAATGGCAGGATTAATCGGTAAAAAAATCGGAATGACATCCGTATTCAGTGTTGAAGGGAAAAATATTCCATGCACTGTGATAGAGGCCGGACCATGCGTGGTTACGCAGGTTAAGACGGTCGAAACCGACGGTTACGAAGCTATTCAGTTGGGATTCGGTGACAAAAAGATCAAGCACGCAGTAAAAGCAGAAATTGGTCATTTTCAGAAAGCCGGAACTGAACCGAAACGTAAAGTTGTCGAGTTTAAGGAAATTGAAGGAGAGTATAAATTAGGAGATACTCTTACCGTAGAAACAATTGATCCCGAAGGATGGGTAGACATTACCGGCATCAGCAAGGGAAAAGGTTTCCAGGGAGTTGTAAAACGCCATAGTTTTAATGGTGTAAACGATGCTACACATGGTCAGCATAACCGTATGCGAGCTCCCGGTTCGGTGGGTGCTTCTTCATGGCCTTCACGTGTTTTCAAAGGTTCGCGTATGGCCGGTCGTGATGGTGGTGATAAAATTACTGTTCAGAACCTGAAAATTCTGAAAGTAATTCCTGAGTCAAATTTAATTGTAGTTAAAGGATCAGTTCCTGGCGCTAAAGGTTCTTATGTAATTATTTATCAGTAATGGAAGTAAAAGTATTAAATACAGCAGGACAAGAAACCGGAAGAACTGTTACTTTAAATGAACAGATTTTCGGTGTTGAGCCCAGCGATCATGCAATTTATTTGGATGTAAAACAATACATGGCAAATAAACGTCAGGGCACACATAAGGCAAAAGAAAGAGGAGAAGTTGCATACAGTACCCGTAAGATCAAACGACAGAAAGGTACAGGAGGTGCACGTGCAGGTAGTATTAAATCACCTGTATTCCGCGGTGGAGGCCGTGTTTTCGGTCCACGTCCCAGAAATTACAGTTTTAAACTGAATAAAAAAGTAAAAACTTTGGCTCGCGTTTCTGCCTTAAGTTACAAAGCAAAAGAAGATGCAATTCTGGTATTGGAAGATTTTACTTTTGAAAGACCAAAAACACGCGAAATGACTGCTATCACGAATAATCTGAAAATCGCTGATAAAAAGTCACTTTTCGTTTTACCGGAAGAAAATAAAAATATATATTTGTCCTCCAGAAATTTACAGGGGGTATCTATTGTAACCGCCTCTGATATAAATACTTATCAGATACTAAATGCGAAAAAACTTATTGTTTTGGAGAGCTCGGTAAGTAAATTGGAAGAATTGTTAACGATTTAAAGGGCTAATAACATGGAAGTTTTAATAAAACCGTTAGTGACTGAAAAAATGACAGGCCAGGGCGAAAAGCTCAACAGGTTTGGTTTTGTCGTTAACAAGGACGCTACTAAACTGGAAATAAAAAATGCAGTTGAAAGCATGTACAATGTTAAAGTTGCAGCTGTGAATACAATGTCTTATTCAGGAAAACGCAAATCGCGTTATACGAAAGCCGGTCTTATTCAGGGCTCAACAAACGCTTATAAAAAGGCGCTTATTACATTGGTAGAAGGAGATACTATTGATTTTTACAGTAATATTTAATAAATAAAAATGGCAGTAAGAAAGTTAAAACCAGTTACTCCGGGTCAAAGGCACAAAATTATTGGTGCTTTTGATACCATTACTGCATCAACGCCTGAAAAATCATTGTTGAAGCCAGTGCGTAAAACCGGTGGTCGTAACCACGTCGGTCGCATGACAATGAGGTATATAGGTGGTGGCCATAAACAGAGATACCGTGTAATCGATTTCGTACGCGAAAAAGACGGTATTCCTGCCAGAGTTGAATCCATTCAGTACGACCCGAATCGCACTGCCCGTATTGCACTGCTGGTTTATGCCGATGGTGAAAAACGGTACATTGTTGCCCCCAACGGTTTACATGTGGGGCAAACAGTGTTGAGCGGTTCCGGGATTGCACCTGAAATCGGAAATACTCTGCCACTTGCCGAAATACCTCTTGGAACTGTTATTCATAACATAGAGCTTCAGCCACTTCAGGGTGGTGTAATGGCACGTAGTGCAGGTACATCTGCACAACTGACCTCACGCGAAGGCAAATATGCAATTATAAAATTGCCTTCAGGAGAATCTCGTATGGTACTCGTCGCTTGCAGAGCTACAATTGGTACTGTTGGAAACACAGAACATAACCTTGAACGTTCGGGAAAAGCCGGTCGTTCCCGTTGGTTGGGAAGACGTCCGCGTACTCGTGGTGTTGTAATGAACCCGGTTGATCACCCAATGGGTGGTGGAGAAGGCCGTGCATCAGGAGGACATCCAAGATCGCGTAAGGGATTGTTGGCTAAAGGTTACAAAACCCGTGCTCCCAAAAAGGTCTCCAGCAAATATATTGTAGAAAGAAGGAAGAAATAATTAAACTGAGAAAAGTATGAGTCGTTCATTAAAGAAAGGGCCTTTCATCGATTTTAAACTCGAACGTAAAGTTTTGGTCATGAATGATACCAATAAAAAGTCAGTAGTTAAGACTTGGGCCCGGGCATCAGTAATTTCTCCTGACTTTGTAGGTCACACCATTGCAGTACATAACGGAAATAAATTTATTCCCGTGTATATTACTGAAAATATGGTAGGACATAAGCTCGGTGAATTTGCACCTACAAGAACATTCAGGGGACATGCCGGAAACAAAAAGGCATGAGATTCTCATTAACATTAAAATGAATTAGAAATGGGTGCAAGAAAAAGAAAAAAAGCAAGCGAAGCTAAAGAAGCAAAAAAAACACAATATTTTGCTGTTTTAAAAGATAACCCCACATCACCGCAAAAAATGAGGCTAGTCGCCGACATGGTTCGCGGAATGGAGGTTAACAGGGCGCTTGATGTTTTGAAGTTCTCTTCAAAAGAAGCTTCCCGTAAGGTTGAAAAACTTTTGATGTCGGCCATCGCAAACTGGCAGGCAAAAAACGAAGGAGTTCGCCTGGAAGAAAGCAATTTATATGTAAAAACCATTGCCGTTGATTCAGCCCGTATCCTGAAAAGGTTACGTCCGGCCCCGCAAGGCCGAGCACACCGTATCCGGAAAAGATCGAATCATGTAATGCTTTACATTGATAGTAAAACTATTGCAAACGAAACTGATAAATAATAATACATGGGACAAAAAGTTAATCCAATCTCCAATCGTTTAGGAATCATCAATGGATGGGATTCCAATTGGTTTGGCGGAAACGATTATGGTGATAAGCTCGTGGAGGATACAAAAATCAGGGAATACCTGAATGCCCGTTTGGCAAAAGCCAGTGTTTCCAAGATTATCATTGAACGTACCCTGAAGCTTATTACGATTACCGTTCACACCTCACGACCAGGTATTATTATAGGCAAAGGTGGCCAGGAAGTTGATAAGCTGAAAGAAGAGCTGAAAAAAGTCACCAATAAGGAAGTTCAGATCAACATTTTCGAAATTAAACGTCCGGAGCTCGATGCCCGTATCGTGGCAAGTAATGTTGCCCGTCAGATCGAAGGGAAAGTAGCATACCGCCGTGCTGTAAAAATGGCCATTGCATCAACCATGAGAATGGGTGCGCAAGGGATCAAAATTATGGTTTCAGGCCGTTTAAACGGTGCCGAAATGGCTCGTTCGGAAATGTATAAAGATGGCCGTACTCCTTTACACACACTGAGAGCAGACATTGACTATGCACTTGCAGAAGCATTGACAAAAACCGGTTTGCTTGGTGTAAAAGTGTGGATCTGTAAAGGTGAAATATACGGTAAACGAGACCTTTCTCCGAACATCGGTCAAAAGCAGCAGTCTGTAAACAGTCCTGTAAACGAGCGCCGTGGCGGATCTAAAGGTGGATTTAAGAAAAGAAGAAAATAATTTGTAAACCTTTCAATTAAAGAAGGATGTTACAACCGAAAAAAACAAAATTCAGAAGAGTACAAAAAGGCCGGATGAAAGGCAATGCCCAGAGGGGCAATCAAATTGCATTCGGTTCTTTCGGTATAAAAGCGTTGGAAGAGGCATGGATTACCGGTCGCCAGATTGAAGCGGCGAGGGTTGCAGTAACCCGTCACATGCAACGTCAGGGGCAAATTTGGATACGAATTTTCCCAGATAAACCAATTACAAAGAAACCTGCAGAGGTTCGTATGGGTAAAGGTAAGGGGAACCCGGAGGCTTTTGTGGCGCCGGTGACTCCAGGTAGAATTCTTATTGAAGCAGATGGTGTTCCTTTTGAATTGGCAAAAGAAGCATTGCGTCTGGCTGCGCAGAAATTACCGATAACTACAAAATTTGTAGTTCGGCGTGATTATGTTGAATCTTCAAGTGATGAGTAATGAAAACATCAGAAATTAAAGAACTGACAAGCAAAGAAATCCTCGAAAGATTACAAACAGAAAAGGATACCTTACTTCGCATGAAGATGAATCATGCTATTTCTCCACTTGATAATCCACAACAGGTTAAGACTATACGGAGAAATATTGCCCGCATGAAAACCATACTGCGTCAAAGGGAAATTAACGAAAAACAGAGTTAGTGTGATGGAACCAAGAAATCTGAGAAAAGAGCGTATCGGGGTCGTTGTCAGTAACAAAATGCAGAATACCATTGTTGTTGCAGAAAAACGGAAAGAAAAACATCCGATTTACGGAAAATTCGTGAACAAAACGACCAAGTTTTACGCACAAGATGAAAATAATACCTGCAATATCGGCGATACCGTGCGGATTATGGAAACACGTCCGCTCAGTAAGCAAAAACGTTGGAGGTTAGTTGAAATCATTGAAAGAGCTAAGTAGTCATGATACAACAGGAATCAAGATGTACAGTAGCCGATAACAGTGGAGCAAAAGAAGTGCTTTGTATCCGTGTATTGGGCGGGACACGCAAACGCTATGCAACACTGGGCGATACCATCGTGGTAGCCGTGAAAAGTGCTATCGCGGGTAGTGATATGAAAAAAGGAGCAGTGTCGAAAGCAATCGTTGTTCGTACTTCGAAAGAAGTCCGGCGTGCTGACGGGTCGTATATTCGTTTCGACGACAATGCCGTTGTATTGCTCAACAATACAGGCGAAATGAGGGGAACACGTATTTTTGGCCCTGTAGCAAGAGAATTGCGCGACAAAAACATGAAGATTATTTCACTTGCACCTGAGGTACTTTAATTTGTAAGATTAAAAAAATGCAAAAGAAATTACATATCAAAAAGGGTGACACCGTAATCGTAAATGCAGGCAACTACAAAGGCCAGCAGGGTAAGGTGCTCAGTGTGATACGGAAAACCGACCGGGCAATAGTGGAAGGTGTTAATATGATGAAAAAACATACCAAACCCAATGCGGCTAATCCGCAGGGAGGAATTGTTGAAAAGGAAGCACCTATCCATATTTCGAACCTGATGCTGAAAGATCCGAAAACAGGAAAGGCAACACGCATTGGGCGCAGGCTCGACGAGGAAGGTAATTTAGTTCGTTATTCAAAAAAATCAGGAGAGGAGATTAAGTAATGGCATACGTACCAACACTTAAGAAGAAATATATGGACGAAATAGTCCCCGCATTACTAAAAGAATTCAGTTATGGTTCTGTAATGCAGGCTCCGAAGTTAGAAAAAATTGTGCTTAACCAGGGAGTTGGAGCTGCTATTGCCGATAAGAAAATTATTGAAGTGGCAACCGAAGAAATGACAATGATTGCCGGACAGAAAGCAGTCCAAACCAAGTCGAAAAAAGACATTTCTAACTTCAAGTTAAGGAGAAAAATGCCAATTGGAGTACGTGTTACACTGCGCCGTGAGAGAATGTATGAATTCCTTGAAAGGTTGATTTGTGTAGCACTTCCACGTATCCGCGATTTCCGCGGTATTGAAGGTAAAATGGACGGAAGGGGCAATTACACTTTAGGTATCCCTGAACAGATCATTTTCCCGGAGATTGTGCTTGATAAGGTAAGCCGTATTAACGGAATGAATATTACATTCGTAACTACAGCCAAAACCGATGAGGAAGGATACGCATTGCTGAAAGAGTTAGGATTACCTTTTAAAAACGTCAAAAAGAATTAAGAGATGGCTAAAGAATCAATGAAAGCCCGTGAAGTAAAAAGGGCAAAGCTGGTTGAAAAATATGCCGAAAAGAGAGCCATGCTTAAGGCGAAAGGTGATTATATCGGCTTACAACAACTACCGAGAAACTCTTCACGGATCAGATTACACAACAGGTGTAAATTAACCGGACGCTCGAAAGGATATATGCGTCAGTTCGGAATAAGCAGGATTAATTTCCGTGAAATGGCATCAACCGGATTGATCCCGGGGGTAAAAAAAGCAAGTTGGTAATTTTTAATTTATAAAGTAATGAGTAAAATTACAGATCCAATAGCAGATTATCTGACGCAAATCAGAAATGCCCAGAAAGCAAAGCACCGCGTAGTGGATATTCCTGCATCAAATATCAAAAAAGAGATTACCAAAATTCTTAAGGATAAAGGTTATATTTTGAATTATAAGTTCGAAGACGATGTGAATTATCAGGGCAATATTAAAATTGCATTGAAATATCATCCCGAGTCAGCTATTCCTGCAATTAAGATAATTAAAAGAATTAGCAAACCGGGTTTGAGAACTTATTGTCATAGTGGAAATATTCCACGTGTCCTTAATGGTTTGGGAATTGCAATCATATCTACTTCAAAAGGCGTGATGACAGATAAGGAAGCACGTGAACTCGGAGTAGGTGGCGAAGTATTGTGTTACGTTTATTAATCGAAGGAGGAAAAGTAATGTCAAGGATAGGTAAATTGCCGATAAAAATACCAGCAGGTGTTACCGTAACTATTAGCGACAGCAACTTAGTAACAGTAAAAGGCCCCAAAGGTGAGCTGAAACAGCAGGTTGACCCGGAAATGGGTGTGGCCGTTGAAAACGGGGTTGTAACTGTAAGCCGTCCTACCGACGATAAAGAACACCGTGCAAGACATGGACTGTACCGTGCTTTACTGCATAATATGGTCGTTGGCGTTTCCCAGGGGTTTGAAATTAAACTCGAACTGGTAGGCGTCGGTTACCGTGCAGAAGTGCAGGGACAGGTACTCGATCTCGTTTTGGGTTATTCTCACCATACATACCTCGGGTTCCCTCCTGAAGTAAAAGTAGAAGCAGTGAGTGATAAACGTGCTAACCCGATTGTAACCCTCAAAAGTTGCGACAAGCAATTATTAGGGCAGGTGGCTGCAAAAATACGTTCACTCCGGAAACCTGAACCTTACAAAGGTAAAGGTGTGAAATTCCAGAATGAAGTATTAAGGCGTAAGGCCGGTAAATCAGCTGGTGTCAAATAATAAAATTAAGAAATCATGGCTTTAACAAAGCAAGAAAGAAGATATAGAATAAAATTGAGAATCCGGAAAATTGTATCCGGAACTGCAGAAAAACCCCGCTTGAGTGTGTTCAGAAGCAACAAGCAGATTTATGCCCAGTTGGTTGACGATGTAAGCGGAAAAACTTTAGCTGCAGTTTCTTCTCTTTCGAAAGATATTGAAGCAAAAGGCAATAAAACTGAAGTTGCCGCTATTGTAGGTAAAACAATTGCCGAAAAAGCAATTGCTGCCGGTATTTCAAATGTGGTTTTCGACCGTAATGGCTATTTATACCACGGTCGGGTTAAACAATTAGCTGATGCTGCCCGTAAAGGTGGCCTTAAATTTTAATAATTATGGTAGCAAATATTAAAAAAGTCAGGACCAGCGATATCGAACTGAAAGACCGGTTAGTTGCTATTAACCGTGTTACCAAAGTCACCAAAGGTGGACGTACCTTCAGCTTTTCTGCTATTGTTGTGGTTGGAAATGAAGATGGGATTGTCGGCTGGGGCCTTGGTAAAGCAAGTGAAGTAGCAGCTGCTATTGCAAAAGGTGTTGATGCTGCTAAGAAAAATCTTGTGAAAGTACCGGTTATCAATGGTACTATTCCTCATGAGCAGGAAGCTAAATTTGGTGGGGCCCGTGTATTGCTGCAACCTGCCTCTTCGGGTACCGGAGTAAAAGCAGGAGGTGCAATGCGTGCTGTTTTGGAAAGTGTTGGAATTCACAACATCCTTGCAAAATCAAAAGGCTCATCAAACCCTCATAATCTGGTTAAGGCAACAATGAGTGCTTTATTGGAATTAAGAGATCCTTATACCGTGGCAGATCACCGTGGTACTACATTAGATAAAGTATTTAATGGATAACGATTATGGCGAAGATTAGAATTACACAAGTAAAAAGCAAGATTGATTGCGCAAAGAGACAAAGAGCTACTCTCGTAGCATTGGGCATCAAGAAAGTAAACCATAGCGTGGAGAAGGAAACTACTCCCGAGATTATGGGTATGGTAAGAACGGTAAGCCATTTGGTGAAAGTTGAAGAAATTTAAAATAGTTAAGATCATTCATTATGAATTTAAGTAATCTTAAACCTGCAACAGGTTCCACACATCACGGAAAACGTATTGGACGTGGTCAGGGATCAGGACATGGCGGTACCTCAACAAAAGGTCATAAAGGAGCCAAATCAAGATCCGGATATTCGCGGAAGATCGGTTTTGAAGGTGGTCAGATGCCTTTGCAGCGCGTAGTGCCAAAATTTGGTTTTAAAAATATTAACAGAGTTGAATACAAGGCAATTAACCTTTCTGCTATACAGGCTGTTGCTGAAAGTAAAAATATTACTTCTGTTGATGTTCAGATTTTGGTTGATGCAGGCTTTGCGTCAAAAGGGGATCGTATTAAAATTTTGGGTAATGGCGAGCTCAAATTAAAATTGAATGTAAAAGCCCATGCATTTTCAAAAAGTGCTAAAGAAGCGATAGAAAAATTAGAAGGAACCACTGAAATATTGTAAGCCTGATGAAAAAATTTATCGAAACCCTAAAAAATATTTATAAGATTGAAGATCTTCGGGTACGGTTAGGGATAACACTATTTTTATTGTTGATCTACCGTCTTGGATCATATGTATCACTACCAGGAATTGATCCGGCTCAGCTGGGGGTTCTTAAACAGCAGACATCAGAGGGGTTGCTGGGACTGCTTAATATGTTTTCGGGAGGTGCATTTGCAAATGCTTCAGTTTTTGCTTTAGGGATCATGCCTTACATTTCAGCTTCAATTGTAATACAGCTGTTGGGAATAGCCGTCCCATACTTCCAGCGCTTACAAAAAGAAGGTGAGTCAGGAAGAAGAAAAATAAACCAGATAACACGTTGGTTGACTGTTCTTATCTTGTTCTTACAGGCTCCTGCTTTCCTTACCAATATCAAAATAAACATGCCTAATGCTATTGTAATGGATCCGACTATGTTCACCATTTCGTCGACCATTATTATGGCTGCAGGTTCCATGTTCATTATGTGGTTGGGAGAGCGTATCACTGATAAAGGTATCGGAAACGGCATCTCTCTGATCATCATGATTGGAATTATTGCCCGTTTGCCTCAGGCCCTCGCACAGGAATTTGTTTCACGTCTTGAACAACAGGGCGGTGGAATGGTTCTGTTCCTTGTTGAGTTCCTGATATTGTTTGTTGTTTTTATGGGAACAATTATGCTGGTTCAGGGAACCCGCCGTATTCCCGTACAATATGCAAAACGTATTGTTGGAAACAAACAGTATGGAGGTGTTCGCCAGTATATACCTTTAAAAGTAAATGCAGCCGGGGTAATGCCGATTATTTTTGCCCAGGCCATTATGTTTGTACCTATGACAATTGCCGGGTTTACCAAAACTGAGAACATGAGTGGATTCGCGGCTGCTTTTATGAATTACACCGGGTTCTGGTACAATTTTACGCAATTTATTCTGGTAATTTTGTTTACGTATTTTTACACAGCGATTACTGTAAATCCAATGCAAATGGCTGAGGACATGAAGAAAAACGGAGGATTTATTCCGGGAGTAAAACCAGGAAAGAAAACCGTTGAATTTTTGGATACAGTTATGTCGAGAATTACCCTTCCGGGGTCAATATTCCTTGGCATTGTAACTATTCTTCCTGCTTTTGCCATGATGACAGGTATAAACAGTGGTTTTGCCCATTTCTTCGGAGGGACTTCCCTGCTGATTCTGGTGGGCGTTGTGTTGGATACTTTGCAGCAGATTGAAAGCCACCTGTTGATGCGTCATTACGATGGGTTGATGAAATCAGGCCGTATTAAGGGGCGTACAGGAGGTGGTAGTGCAATGATGTAAGCAAGTCATTGTTCTATCTAGTGAATTCAGAAGATTATTATAATATATGTCAAAACAGGCATCCATAGAACAAGACGGAACAATCATCGAAGCATTGTCAAATGCTATGTTTCGGGTCGAACTGGAAAACGGACACGTGCTAACTGCCCATATATCGGGTAAAATGCGCATGCACTATATTAAGATTCTTCCCGGAGACAAAGTAAAAGTTGAAATGTCGCCTTATGATTTAACCAAGGGGCGAATTACTTTTAGGTATAAAAACTAAAGAAAATAACAATGAAAGTAAAAACATCCATAAAAAAACGTAGCGATGACTGTAAGATTGTACGGAGGAAAGGACGTTTATACGTTATTAACAAGAAGAACCCTAAGTACAAACAGCGTCAGGGATAATTAATTAACTTTGTAAAAAATTTATGTATGGCTCGTATAGTTGGTGTTGACATCCCTAATAACAAAAGAGGAGAAATTGCATTAACCTACATCTACGGAATTGGACGGAGGTTGTCGCAAAGTATCCTGGCTAAGGCAGGCGTTGACAAAAATATAAAAGTACAGGACTGGAACGATGATCAGTTTGCGGCTATCCGTACTGTGATCAGTGAGAACTATAAAGTTGAGGGAGAACTTCGTTCTGAAACTCAAATGAATATTAAAAGGTTGATGGATATCGGCTGCTACCGGGGAATCCGTCATCGTATTGGTTTGCCGGTACGTGGGCAGAGCACTAAAAATAATGCCCGTACGCGTAAAGGTAAAAGAAAAACTGTTGCTAATAAGAAAAAAGCCACTAAATAAGCGAATTGAATTATGGCAAAAAAAACTGGAACAACAAGGAAAAGAGTTGTTAATGTTGAAGCGACTGGTCAGGCTCATATCCATTCTTCGTTCAATAACATTATCGTTTCGTTGACGAATGACAATGGCGAAATTATTTCATGGTCGTCTGCCGGGAAAAAAGGATTCCGCGGATCGAAGAAAAATACGCCATATGCAGCGCAGGTAGCGTCGGAAGAATGTGCCAAGACCGCTTATGATCTCGGATTAAGAAAAGTAAAAGTATACGTGAAAGGACCGGGTAACGGACGTGAATCTGCTATCAGGGCATTAAGCACAGTAGGTATTCAGGTGACAGAGATTGTTGATGTAACTCCGCTGCCACATAATGGTTGTCGTCCGGCAAAAAGAAGACGTGTATAATTTTTTACTAAAAAGAAGAAGTAATGGCAAGATATAGAGGACCAAAATCAAAAATTGCCCGTAAATTTGGTGAACCAATCTTCGGGCCGGATAAAGTACTTGAAAAGAAAAATTATCCTCCTGGTTTCCATGGATTGGCTGCTCGCCGTCGTAAAAAATCAGAATACGGTATCCAGTTAAAGGAAAAGCAGAAAGCGAAGTATACCTATGGAATTTTGGAAAGACAATTTTCGAACATTTTTAAGAAAGCAAATGCAGCAAAGGGAATTACAGGTGTATTATTGCTTCAGATGCTCGAATCCCGTCTTGACAATGTCGTTTTCCGTTTAGGTTTGGCTGCTTCACGTCCTGCTGCCCGTCAACTAGTGTCGCATAAGCATATTACTGTTAACGGAGATGTTGTGAACATACCATCGTACCAGCTACGTCCTGGTGATATTGTTGGCGTTCGTGAAAAATCGAAGTCGTTGGAAGTAATTACCAATGCATTGACTTCGCACAGGTACAACAAATATGCATGGCTTGAATGGGATAACAACGCAATGGCCGGTAAGTTTCTTGCCCGTCCTGAACGTGAAGAAATTCCTGAAAATATCAAAGAACAACTGATCGTAGAGTTGTATTCTAAATAATAAAATACTCAGTATTATTATGGCAATATTAGCGTTTCAAAAGCCCGACAAAGTTATAATGGTCGAATCGGATGATAAATTCGGGAAATTCGAATTTCGCCCATTGGAACCAGGATACGGAATTACCATCGGTAATGCCTTACGCAGAATCCTATTATCCTCTTTGGAAGGTTATGCAATAACCACTGTCAAAATTGAAGGTGTTGACCATGAGTTTGCTACTATTAAAGGGGTAATGGAAGATGTTACAGAAATCATCCTTAATCTCAAGCAAATCCGGTTAAAACGCGAGGTCGAAGATTTTGACAGTGAAAAAGTGTCAATTTCTGTCTCCGGGCAGGAAGAATTTACTGCCGGTGATATTAATAAGTTTATGACCGGGTTCCGTGTGTTAAACCCGGAATTAATAATTTGCCGCATGGAACCTGACGTAAAATTTCAGATGGAAATTACCATCAGTAAGGGTCGTGGTTATGTGCCCAGCGCTGAAAATAAGCCGGTAGATGCTGAGTTCGGTGTCATTCCAATTGACTCGATTTATACACCAATCAAAAACGTTAAATACACGGTTGAAAACTATCGTGTGGAGCAGAAAACTGACTACGAAAAATTGGTTTTCGAAATTAAAACCGATGGTTCAATTCATCCGAAAGATGCACTGAAGGAAGCTGCCAAAATTCTGATTTATCACTTTATGCTTTTCTCTGATGAAAAAATCACATTGGATTCGGATGAGAAATTTGCAAATGAAGAGTTTGATGAAGAGGTATTGCACATGCGTCAACTTCTGAAAACAAAACTGGTTGATATGGATCTCTCGGTACGTGCACTTAACTGCTTGAAAGCTGCTGATGTGGAGACTTTAGGAGATCTTGTTACCTACAATCGTAACGACCTTCTTAAATTCAGAAACTTCGGGAAAAAATCGCTTACCGAGCTTGACGATTTGTTGGGAAGTATGAACCTGACTTTTGGAATGGATATAAGTAAGTATAAACTTGACAAGGAATAAGGACAAATGAGACATAATAAAAAAATCAACCATTTGGGAAGAACAAGTGCTCACAGAAAGGCGTTGTTGTCAAATATGGCAAATTCTTTGATTTTCCATAAACGGATTGAAACAACGCTGGCTAAGGCAAAAGCACTTAAATTATATGTTGAGCCACTTATCACAAAGGCAAAGAGTGATTCTACACATTCACGCAGGGTCGTTTTCAGTTACCTGAAAAGTAAAACAGCTGTTGCTATGTTGTTTCGTGATGTTATTGAAAAAGTAGGCGATAGGCCGGGTGGCTATACACGTATTCTGAAAACCGGTAATCGTTTGGGTGACAACGCAGAAATGTGCATTATCGAATTTGTTGACTTCAACGAAAGTATGAAGGCTGCAGCAAAAGGAGGAGATAAAGCAAAAACAGCAAGACGTTCACGTCGTGGCAGCAAGAAAAAAGAAGAGGCTCCGCTCGCAACGCCTAAACCGGAGAAAAAAGAAGCGCCGGTAGTTGAGGATGTTGCTGAAGAAAAAACAGAAACTGCAACAGAAAATTCGGCAGAAGGTGAGGCACCTAAAACTGAAGAAAAAAAGGCAGAAGACAAAAAAGAAGAATAAACTTTTTAAGTTAAGAAAATAAGAAGAGGCTGTCTCAAAAGTGAGGCAGCTTTTTTTTGTATAAATGGCAGGGGTTAAAAGTTGTCAGAATGCCGGATTTTTTGCATCTTTAATACAGACAATCAGCAAGATAATCTATGTCTAAAAAAGTTTTCAAGTCTTATGATCAGAGCCAAATAATCCTGTTCCCATCCAGTCTGGATGAGAAAATACCGGAGGGTTCGCCCGTTCGCCTCATTAATCAAATAGTTGATAATTTGGATATTACAGAAGTAATTGACACTTATAAAGGAGGCGGCACAAGTGCATACTATCCGAGAATGATGCTTAAAGTGGTGCTGTTCGGTTATTTGAACAATATTTATTCGTGCCGGAAAATAGAACAGGCCCTGCTGGACAGGGTGAGTTTCATGTGGCTGTCAGGTAACCAAACGCCCGACCACAATACGATCAACCGTTTTCCGTTCCTCACATTTAAAAAATACGATCCACGGGATATTTACCCAGGTTGTTGAAATGCTGGTGGATATGGGATACTTGAGTCTGGAGGTGGTTTATGTTGACGGGACCAAGCTGGAATCACGAGCCAACCGTTATACCTTTGTGTGGCGAAAAACAGTAGAAAAAAACAAGGCAAACCTGGAAGCTAAAATCCGTAATATATTGGAACAGGTCGAAGAAGGCATTGCTCAGGACAACCAACCGGACGACGATCCGCCACCCCCCATAGACAGCGAAGAATTGAAACGCCGCATAGCACAGATTAACAGGGAGAACCGTTCAAAAGAAGAACAGAAGGCGATAAAAACATTGGAAAACAAACATTTGCCAAAACTCAGGGAATACGAAAAGCACCTTGGAACCCTGGGCAAAAGGAACAGTTATTCCAAAACGGACCCCGGTGCCACATTCATGCGCATGAAAGAAGACCACATGATGAACGGGCAACTTAAACCGGCCTATAATGTCCAGGTAAGTACCGAAAATCAATTCTTTACGCATTACGATTTTTTCTCCAATCCAACGGATACTCTAACCTATATTCCCTTTATGAATGGGTTTCACGAACGTTACGGTAAGCACCCGGGAAAGGCGGTAGCCGATTCGGGCTACGGCAGCGAGGAAAACTACGGGTTCATGGAAGAAAATGATATTGAGCCGTTTGTGAAGTTCAACTATTTTCATAAAGAACAAAAAAAGCCGTTCAAAAACAATGGGTTCCTTGTGCAAAACCTTTATTATAATGCCCAAGAAGATTATTACGTATGCCCAATGGGGCAGCATATGGAAAAGACGGGGAACACAACAAGGACATCCGAAAGCGGATATATCTCACAGATAAGCATCTATGAAGCAAAGAACTGTAACGGCTGTCCACTGGGATGTTTGTGCCACAATGCAAAAACAAACCGAAGGATAGAAGTGAACCACAACCTGAACCGGCACAAACAACGGGCAAGGGAACTCTCACTTCACACGAAGGCCTGCTGCACCGAAGACGACGGCCCATAGAACCCGAAGCGGTATTCGGACAGACAAAATCCAATAAACAATACAAACGGTTCAGACATTTTTATAAAGACAAGGTTATGATGGATTTTGCCATCTTCGCCATTGCCTTCAACATAGGAAAAATGCACCAAAAAGAGAAAAATACGTCCCAAAACACGAAAAAATCATCAATACAAATCCAATTTTGTGTTTCTGCCTTTTTTGTTGCTCGTTATAATCCCAATGTGGATAACCTTAGAAGATTTATCAACCCAATCCCAAAAATTGCTGCCTGATAAAATAAAAAAAAGCTGCCCTTTTGAGACAGCCTCTTTTTTATGATGTATAATACTGATTTATATTGCTTTCTCTTCGAGATATGACCGCACTTTAGAAATCAGAATATTAGTGTTCACTGGTTTTATCAGGTAATCGTCAGCTCCAAGTGACAGACAATTAATCCGGTCTTTTTCAATATCTGAAGTGGTGATAAAAATAATAGGAATCCGGGTGTTTTTGTCTTTTTCCATTTGACGGATTTCTTCGGTAGCCTGTGCTCCATCCATAACAGGCATAGCCAGATCCATTAATATGAGGTCGATGGATTTACTTTTTACCAACGAGATTACTTCTTCGCCGTTACTGGCTAATTCAATATCATAAAATCGTTTTAATGTATAGTAAACCAACTTTTGATTAACCGGATTGTCATCTGCCACTAATATCCTCATGAAAATATCTGATTTATCGATATAAAAGTACTCAAATGGATTATTAAAAAGTATTAATTTTGCTCACCGGAAAGCAAGGTTTGCTAGATGAATCATTGAATTTGATATTGATTAATAAAAACAGGGAAAATGAGCGACGATAAAAAGATAATTTTTTCGATGTATAAGGTAAGTAAAACTTATCCGCCACAGAAGCAAGTGATTAAAGATATCTCACTTTCATTTTTTCTCGGGGCAAAAATTGGAATTATCGGATTGAATGGTTCCGGCAAATCAACTTTAATGAAAATAATTGCAGGTCTTGATCAATCATATCAGGGTGAAGTGGTATTCTCTCCTGGTTATACAGTCGGATACCTTGAACAGGAACCAATATTCAATGAAAATAAGACTGTTAAGGAAATTGTAGAAGAAGGGGTACAGGAAGTCGCTGATATTTTGAAAGCTTATGAAACAATAAATATGAAATTTGGGGACCCTGACGTTTTGGAAAATCCGGATATGATGGACAAACTTATCAATGAACAGTCTAAACTTCAGGAAAAAATTGATCAGTTCGATGCATGGAACCTGGATACCAGACTGGAAATCGCGATGGATGCTTTGCGATGCCCTCCCGGTGAACAAAAGGTAATAGAATTGTCGGGGGGTGAAAAACGGCGTGTTGCATTATGCCGTTTATTGTTAAAAGAACCTGATGTACTTTTGCTTGATGAGCCTACAAATCACCTTGATGCCGAGTCGGTGCAATGGCTCGAAATGCACTTGCAGCAATACAAAGGAACTGTTATCTGTATTACTCACGACCGGTATTTTCTGGATAATGTGGCAGGCTGGATTCTGGAGCTCGATCGGGGGGAAGGCATTCCTTGGAAAGGAAATTATTCCTCATGGCTCGACCAAAAATCGAAACGTTTGTCACAAGAGCAAAAGCAGGGATCGAAACGCCAGAAAACTCTTGAACGTGAATTAGAGTGGATACGGATGTCACCAAAAGCACGGCAGGCAAAATCGAAAGCCCGCTTAAGTGCATACGATAAACTGCTAAATGAAGATGTAAAACAAAAAGAAGAAAAACTGGAATTATATATTCCGAACGGGCCTCGTCTGGGCGATAAGGTGATAATAGCCAGCGATGTTGTAAAAGGCTATGGCGATCGCTTATTGTTTGACGGACTGAGTTTTGTTCTGCCTCCGAATGGGATTGTTGGCGTAATTGGCCCGAATGGGGCAGGTAAAACAACTTTGTTTCGTTTGATTATGCAGATGGAACAGCCGGATAAAGGATCTTTTGAAATAGGAGAGACAGTGAAATTTGCCTATGTCGATCAAAATCATAAAAATATTGTTCCTGAAAAATCGGTGTATGATGTTATTTCCGGAGGAAACGAACTAATCTGTCTGGGGGGTAAGCAAATAAATGCCCGGGCTTATCTTTCACGTTTCAATTTTTCAGGCTCTGATCAGGGAAAGAAGTGCGGAATACTATCTGGTGGTGAGCGGAATCGGCTCCATCTGGCAATGGCTTTAAAGGAAGAGGGAAACGTACTGCTTCTTGACGAACCGACCAATGATATCGATGTAAATACTTTGCGTGCACTGGAGGAAGGTCTTGAAAATTTTGCAGGTTGTGCCGTGGTTATTTCGCACGATCGTTGGTTTCTTGACCGTATCGCAACCCATATTCTGGCTTTCGAAGGCGATTCTCAGGTGTATTTTTTCGAAGGTACCTACTCTGAGTATGAGGAAAATAAGAAAAAACGGATGGGCGATACCGGTCCACATCGTATCAAATACCGTAAGCTGATAAAAAAATAGTTACACAGGGAATTCTTCTGATTAAAGGAAAGTAAGACCTTTGCGAAAGTTTGTCCCCCGGAGAGGGATTCGTTTGTTCTATTCAATAACTATAAGATTGCTGCTATTTGATATAGTTGGTGCCTGCCTTCTTTTTGAAAATGCTCAGGTACAAGACAAAAAAAGAGGCCTGTCCTCCGACAGGCCCCATGAGAAAGCTACAGACTTAAAGGCTGAAGAAATTAATTGTAGGCACTTTCTCCATGTTCATAGACATCTAGCCCTTCTTCTTCAATACGTTTTGGTACGCGTAAACCAACGGTAGACTTTAATATTTTGAATAAGATAAATCCTGTGGCAAAAGCCCAGGCACCAACGGTTAATACACCAATTAGCTGGGAAACAAACTGACTTGCACCCCCGCCATATAATAATCCGCCATTCTGTGCAAAAACTCCAACCAAAAGCGTTCCCAAGGCTCCGCAGACTCCGTGTACGGAAACTGCACCAACAGGATCGTCAATATGCAGAACGTTATCAATAAATGTTACTGAATAAACCAGAACTACACCAGCAATAGTACCAATAGCAACTGCCCCCAGATCTGAAACTGCATCGCAACCTGCAGTAATTGCAACCAGTCCGGCAAGTGCACCGTTCAGAGCGAAACTTAGACTTGGTTTTCCAAAACGGAGCCAGCTGATTAATAATGCGGCAATAGTGCCGGCAGCACCTGCAAGGTTCGTTGTTACAAAAATATGAGAGATTGCAGTTGCATTTTCTGTACCGGATGCAGCCAACTGAGACCCGGGGTTAAACCCGAACCAGCCTATCCACAGGATAAATACACCTAATACCCCGAACGGAATGTTATGTCCAAGAATGGCATTTACTTTTTTTCCGTTATATTTTCCAATACGTGGGCCTAATGCCAAAGCACCGGTTAAGGCAATTACACCACCAACCATGTGAACAACGGTTGAACCTGCAAAATCGTGAAAAGGAGTTGCCATTTGTGACAACCAACCTCCACCCCATGCCCAGTGACCTGAAACAGGATAGATAAATAATGAAATGAACAATGAATAAATGAGGTAGGATCTAAATTCGGTACGTTCTGCCATTGCCCCTGATACGATTGTTGCAGCAGTTGCAGCGAAAACAGTCTGGAAAATCAAAAATGCTTCTTCAGGTATACCTCCTTCCCAGATTCCGGATTTAAAGAAAGCAGGACTTCCAATAAAACCGCCAAGAGAATCTGTCCCGAACATCAGGCTAAAACCTAAAGCCCAGAAAACAATAGAACCAATGGCAAAATCCATTAAGTTTTTGTATAAAATATTTACTGTATTCTTCGAACGTGTAAATCCGGCTTCTACAAAAGCAAATCCAGCTTGCATAAAAAATACCAGGGCTGCCGTAACGAGTACCCAAATAGTATCAATTGACATTGCCATACCCGCTGCGGTTTTGGCTACACTATCTAATGTTAAAGCTTCTTCCATGATTGAAAATTTTTCAGGTTATTTATTCTTCTTTGCCTTTGATGAAAAGGGATTCGTCTCCAAATTCTCCGGTACGTATCCTGTAAGATTCATCGATTGATGAAACAAATATTTTCCCATCGCCGATTTCTCCGGTCCGTGCGGCTTTCATAATCGCCAATACTGTTTTTTCAACGTTTTTGTCGCGGACAATAATTGATAAAAGAGTACGTTCAATGATACTTGTGTCGTAAACAACACCACGGTACATGCGTCCTTCACGTGTCTGTCCTGTGCCTCGTGCATCCCAGAATGAGAAGAATTCGATTCCTACTTCGTTGAGGGCCTCTTTCACCTCTTCGAATTTGGTTTTTCTTATTACAGCTTCAATCTTTTTCATATTCTGTGCTTTTTATATGATTTATAAAGAAATTCCGACAACAACATAGAATTGCTCTGTCGATGGGTTCAGAACAAGAGAGCCCGAGACAGGGATTGAAAACGAATCGGTTATTTTAATTTCTTTGGAAGTCCCTATTCCTAAATTGCAAAGTGCAAAATCTTCATCGTCGGTATATTGTCCGTTCCCGGCACCGGCAAATAAATTTACCGGACCCAGATCCAGCCCTGCTTCAAAATAAACATCGTCAGCATTTGTCATGTATGCTCCCGATAACGAGACTTTACCTAAACCTAAACTAGCCATAGGTTCAAAGAAATGAGAGTCTCCATCGAACCATTTCGAACCATCTCCAGGAAAATAGTAGTCGGTTAAAGTAAACGTTAAGGAAGATTTTTCCCCCAGACTAAATTCATAACTGGTATAAAGGTCGGACTCCATTGCCTGGTCTTCAGAAAAACAGTACGATCCCCATGCACCAATTGCAAAACTACCTGCGCTGAATTCAACAGATGGCTGCATAGCAGGCCCTGATCCGAATTTAGAACCTCTCCATACATAGCTGCTGTACAAATCAACTCCTGTACTCCATTCCTGTGCTTTTGTACCCAGTGATGAAATGACAAGAATTCCCATAATTAATAGTGTAAATGTTCTTTTCATGATTCCAATTTTTAGGGTTTAACATTTATTGCTCTTCTTATTTATACTAGCCTTAAAATGAGAGGTCCTCCAGAAAAAATATTTCTTCGTGTCTGATAGCCCTCTCTTTTATCATGATTGATGGTTCAAAATTAGATAAAATATCGGATGCTTTCTTGTTTTATGCGTGCTTGTTGCTGAAATTGTATAAAAATTAACAAATAGGGTATTTATAAGTGGGGGTGTGTGGGATAAAGTATGCTTTAAATTATTTTGTATCCCTTATTAATCAGTTGTTTTGTGTATTTTTATTTGTTTGTTGTTTGTGTGTTAAATAATTGTAAATAAAAATGTCAGTATGATATTTAAATACTTTATAAAGTAGAAAAATGATAATATGTGTGCTATTAGAAGGAAAAAAGGCTAAAAATAGATTATGGTTCTATCTATTTGTGTTTAGATGTAATGATTTTGATTTTTTTCTGAAGGTAAAATAAATCCATTTTTCTATAAATATAAGGTATGACCGAAAGGTATAGTATGACGATGCTGAAAAACCGAATATTAATGGAGACTTATGTAGATATGGTTCACCGGGCGCAGTGAGTTTGTGCCAATTCCCGTTTAAAACATTTTTTTGCAATAGCGGCATTCCCCAGAATCGCGTGTTACATTAATAAAAGAGTTCTGGATAATTGTTGCTGGCAGGAATAATGATAGAATTGTTAAAATAATTTTGTCTTTTTTTGCTGAATATAGTTGATTATAAGGTGGTTTCGTCTTTGAAAATTTTGTGCTTTTGCAAAATTTAAAACAAGGGAAAGTATATGCCGTATTTTTGAATTAATTCACTATTCTTATATTGAAAGGGGCATTTTGGTTTATATTTGTCAATAAAATTGGAAATAATGAAACTTTGGGATAAAGGATTTTCTGTAAATAAACTGATTGAAAATTTTACGGTTGGAAAAGACCGGGAGATGGACCTGTATCTTGCAGGTTTTGATGTGATTGGGTCGATGGCTCATGCAATTATGCTGGAATCTATCGGTTTGCTTACCAGAAGTGAACTTGATGCGTTGCTCTGCGAGCTAAAAAAAATATATTCAGAAGTTAAAAACGGACACTTTGTAATTGAAGATGATGTTGAAGATATTCATTCACAGGTTGAATTAATGCTGACCCGGGAATTGGGTGATATCGGCAAGAAAATACACAGCGGAAGGTCGCGCAATGATCAGGTCTTGCTTGATCTGAAGTTATTCACCCGTTCTGAAATTCAAAAAATAACAGCGTCTGTAAACGATCTTTTTGAATTATTGATCAATCAGGCAGATAAATATAAAGAGGTACTGATGCCGGGCTATACTCATTTGCAGGTTGCCATGCCCTCCTCGTTTGGCTTGTGGTTTAGTGCCTATGCCGAAAGCCTGGCCGACGATCTTGAGATTTTGCTGGCTGCTTATCGTATTACCAATCAGAACCCGCTGGGCTCGGCTGCAGGATACGGATCGTCATTTCCGTTAAACCGGACGATGACGACTCAACTGCTTGGCTTTGAAACTATGAATTATAATGTGGTTTATGCCCAGATGGGCCGTGGAAAAATGGAAAAGACAGTTTCAATGGCATTGGCTTCAATTGCTGCTACAATTTCAAAGCTGGCCTTTGATGTGTGTCTGTTTATGAGCCAGAATTTTGGTTTTATTTCTTTGCCTAATGAGCTCACCACGGGGTCGAGTATTATGCCTCACAAAAAAAATCCCGATGTTTTTGAATTGGTGCGCTCTCATTGTAATAAAATTCAGGCTGTTCCGAATCAGATAACAATGATGATTAATAACCTGCCGAGCGGTTATTTCCGCGATCTTCAGATTATTAAAGAGGTCTTTATTCCTCTTTTTGGTGAAATAAATGACTGCTTGAAAATTACGGCATTTGCTATTTCAAATATGAAACTGAAAGAAGGAATACTGGACGACGAGCGGTATAAATATATTTTCAGTGTTGAGGATGTAAACCGGCTTGTATCGGATGGTGTACCTTTCCGCGATGCTTACAAACAAGTCGGATTACAGATTGAAGCCGGGAAATATTCACCTGTTAAAGAATTGCACCATACACACGAAGGAAGCATCGGAAATTTGTGTTTGCCCGAAATAAAGGCAAAAATGGAAGCCGTACTTAAACGCTTTCAGTTTTCAAAAGTAAATGAGGCCATAGAACGGCTTGTAAAATAGGAGCTTGCCTGTGTTAATTAAACGTTATTAATTTTTTTACGGAGAACATGGAAGATGCAGAAGGGGTATTCTTAACTGCTTTTATTTCAGATCGTTTTTGTCGCAGAATGAGTTTGCCTGTATAATGTTTGTTTGTCGCAGGTTTTTAATGAATAATTGGTTATCGTAAGAATATTAGTTATTTTTGCTTTCACTTTGTAAAAAATTCGTATGTTTTACTTACAATCTTTTACTTATAAGAAAGAAAAGGGAGACAAAAGGTGAAAGAATGAAGTACAATGCGCTGATATTTAGAGAAATAATAATATAAAAGTTGAGAAGATGCAGATTAGAATTCCAAAGGCTCAAGGATTGTATGATCCCGCAAATGAACATGATAATTGTGGAATTGGTTTTGTTGCACATATTAAGGGACAAAAGTCACACAATATCATTGAGCGTGGCTTAGAAGTTTTGAGAAACATGGATCACCGTGGTGCAACCAGCGCTGATAACAAGACTGGTGATGGTGCAGGTATCCTCGTTCAGATTCCTGATGAATACATCAGGGAGGTGATGAAAGTGAAGGTTCCGCAGGAAGGTAGTTATGGAACTGGTTTGATTTTTCTTCCAAAACAGGCGAAAGATGCTGAAAAATGTATCGAAATCCTGACAAAATATATTAAGCAGGAAGGATTGACCCTGATTGAGTACAGGGATGTAGCAGTTGACAGTTCTGCTCCGGGCGATATTGCAAAAACAACAGAACCGGCTATTAAGCAGGTCTTTATAAAAGGCAATCTCGAACAGGAAAAAATGGAGCAAACATTGTATCTGGTACGTAAACAGGCCGAAAACGAAATCAGACAGTCTAATATAAAGACAAAGGATGCTTTTTATGTCCCGAGTTTATCTTCCAAAATAATAGTATACAAGGGAATGTTGACTCCCGATCAGATACGTGAGTATTACAAGGATCTTCAGCATCCGAAATTTAAGAGTGCAATTGCATTGGTACACTCACGTTTCAGTACCAATACTTTTCCGACCTGGGATCTGGCTCACCCCTTCCGTATGATTGCCCACAATGGTGAAATTAATACAGTGAAAGGGAACCGTCTGTGGATGCAGGCCCGCGAAGCTCTTTTGAAATCGGAAGTGTATGGCGATGATCTCAAAAAAATATTTCCGGTTATTGAACCGAACAAGTCAGACTCGGCTTCATTCGACAATGTACTCGAATTTTTGCACATGACAGGCCGTACTTTGCCTCATGCGTTGTGTATGATGATTCCCGAATCGTTTAACTCGAAAAACCCGATTCCGCAGAGTCTGAAAGATTTTTATGAATACCATTCAACCATTATGGAGCCATGGGATGGTCCTGCTTCAATGGTTTTCTCCGATGGCCGTTATATCGGTGGCACACTCGACCGGAATGGATTACGTCCTTCCCGCTATGTGATTACTAAAAACGATATGATCGTGATGGCGTCGGAAGTAGGCGTTCAGACATTCGCTCCTGAAGAAGTGAAGGAAAAAGGCCGTTTGCGTCCGGGGAAAATTCTTCTGGTTGATACAAAATTGGGAATTATTATTCCTGACTACGAAGTAAAAGCACAATTGAGCCAACGGAATCCATACGGAAACTGGTTAAAAGAGAACCGTTTGATGATGGATGACATTGAGGTAAAACAATCTGTGCCTTCTTCGATGGGAGAGGCTTTTAAACCATATGCCGATATTTTCGGATATTCAAAAGAAGACATGGAGGTACTTATGAAACCCATGTGTGAGACTGGCGCTGAACCAACCAGCTCAATGGGCAACGATATTCCTCTGGCTGTTTTCTCAGAAAAGCCACAACGTTTCTTTACCTATTTCCGGCAGGTATTTGCACAGGTAACCAATCCGGCCATCGATCCGATCCGTGAAGGACTGGTCATGTCGCTGACCAATTACATTGGCTCCCTGCATTCGAATATTCTGGAAGAAACCCCGGAACATTGCAAACTGATAAAATTCGACAGCCCGATAATTACCAATACCGATCTCGGAAAAATAAAAGATTTGAAACACGAGCAGTTCTCGCATAAAACAATTCCGATTCTTTTCCCGGTAAAAAAAGGTGTTGCAGGTTTTAAAGCTGCTTTCGACGGAATGCTGGAAGCTGCAGAAAAAGCTGTTGACGACCGGATGAATTTTATTATTCTTTCAGACCGGAACGTGTCTGAAGAGATGGCACCTATACCATCGTTACTTGCTGTGTCCGCTGTTCACCATCACCTTATTCAGGCGAAAAAGAGGATGCAGATCGGCATTATTGTCGAAACGGCTGAAGCCCGTGAAATTACTCATTTTGCCTTGTTGCTGGGGTACGGTGCAAGTGCAGTGAACCCATACCTTGCATTTGCTGCTATCGACTATATGGTAGACTCGGGACAGATAACTCTGGACGACGATGAAGCCCAGCATAACTATATCAAGGCAATTGATAAAGGGTTGCTGAAAATTTTCTCGAAAATGGGTATTTCAACCCTGAGGAGTTACCAGGGAGCCCAGATATTTGAGGCAATTGGATTGAGTGAAGAACTTACCCAAAAATATTTTACAGGAACAGCCTCTAAATTCGGAGGAATCGGGTTCGAAGAAATTTGTAAAGAGGCGACCATGTTCCACGAAAGAGTATACGGAAGGAAAAACCACATGAATGGCGGTTATAATGGTTTCGAGAGCTTTGGAAATTATTATTACCGGAAATACGGTGAACACCACGCATGGAACCCCGAAACAATCGGACTGCTGCAATGGGCAACCCGTACCAATGACTATTCAAAATACAAGGAATACAGCAAGCTGGTTGACGAAGAGAATGCCCAGCCTTTATTTATCCGTGGTTGTCTGAAATACAAGAAAAACCCGATTGACATTTCACTGGTTGAACCGGTCGAAGAAATTATGAAACGTTTTGTTACCGGTGCTATGTCGTATGGTTCAATCAGCAAGGAGGCTCACGAAGCTCTTGCTGTTGCGATGAATACTATTTGTGGCCGGAGTAACACGGGAGAAGGGGGAGAAGATCCTGCCCGTTTCGGAACAAATAAAAGAAGTGCAATTAAACAGGTGGCTTCGGGACGTTTCGGCGTTACCAATAACTACCTGACCAATGCCGATGAACTTCAGATTAAAATAGCACAGGGGGCAAAACCTGGTGAAGGAGGACAATTACCCGGTTTCAAGGTAAATAAAATTATTGCAAAGACCAGAAATTCGACACCGGGGATCACGCTTATCTCGCCGCCACCTCACCACGATATTTATTCAATTGAGGATCTGGCACAATTGATTTATGACCTGAAAGTGACTAATCCGTATGCTAAAGTCTCGGTAAAACTGGTCTCTGAGAATGGTGTCGGAACAGTTGCTGCCGGTGTTGCCAAAGCATTTTCCGATGTAATAACCATTTCCGGAGGAGAAGGAGGAACCGGTGCATCGCCTGCCAGTTCGATTAAATATGCAGGTTTACCTGTTGAACTGGGTATTGCCGAAACACAGCAGACATTGGTTATGAACAATCTCCGGGGGCGTGTAAAATTGCAGGTCGACGGACAGTTGAAAAACGGTACTGACGTAATAAAAATGGGATTGCTGGGTGGTGAGGAATTCGGTTTTGCAACGGCTGCTCTTATCACACTGGGTTGTATCATGATGCGTAAATGCCACATGAATACTTGTCCGGCCGGTATTGCCACACAGGATGAAACTCTCCGTAAACGCTTTATCGGACGTTCGGAATACGTGATTAACTTTTTCCATTTTGTTGCGCAGGAAGTTCGTGAAAACCTGGCCCAACTTGGTTTTACAAAGTTTGAAGACATTGTCGGACGTATGGATTTACTGGAAACCGACACTTCAGTCAGAAACTGGAAGATGAAAAACGTTGACTTCTCGAAACTGTTGTATATGCCGAAAGAAGCCCGGATGCACGATATTCACAATACTTATCCGAATGTGAAATATATAGACGACCACATGGACCACGATTTAATTCGTGAAGCCAATAAAGCAATCAAATCGAAGGAAAAAGTATGGTTGTCACATACAATTAACAATACTGACCGTGCAGTAGGTGCGATGTTGTCAGGCGAAATTTCCAGACGTTACGGAGAAGAAGCTTTGCCCGAAGATACCGTTAATGCAACTTTCTACGGAACTGCCGGACAGAGTTTCGGCGCATTCCTGGTGAAAGGAGTAACCTTCCGTTTGGAAGGAGACAGTAACGACTACATCGGGAAGGGGCTTTCCGGTGGTAAAATTATCGTTGTACCGCCACTTGGTTCTACGTTCAGGCCCGAAGAAAATATCATTATCGGAAATACTTCATTTTATGGAGCAACCGGTGGTGAAGCTTATATCCGGGGTGTTGCAGGCGAACGTTTCTGCGTGCGTAACTCGGGGGCAAAAGCTGTTGTTGAAGGAACCGGCGACCACTGCTGCGAATACATGACCGGCGGGTGTGCTGTTATCCTTGGAAAAACCGGACGTAATTTTGCTGCCGGTATGAGCGGTGGTACCGCTTATGTGCTCGACGAAGACGGAAATTTCGACTACTTCTGCAACAAAGGCCTTGTTGAACTGGAACCGGTTGAGGACAAAACCGACATTGTGGAATTACAGGGAATGATCAATAAACATTTGCTACATACACAAAGTACCCTGGCAGCAAAAATCCTGACAAACTGGGATGAATACCTGCCGAAATTTATAAAGGTTATCCCGATGGAGTACAAAAAAGTACTGGAAGAAATGAAACTGCAGGAATTGCAGCGTAAACTCGAACAAACAGAGGACACACCAAGTCATCAGTATTAACAGAATTTGTAGCACATTAAAAAGAGAATTATCATGGGAAATCCAAAAGCTTTTATGACGATAGGCCGTAAGAATGCCGGCTACCGTCCTGTAAAGGAAAGAATATATGACTATGGGGAAGTAGAACAGACACTTGATGATAAAGACCGCATTGAACAGGCTTCCCGTTGTATGAATTGCGGTGTGCCATTCTGCCACTGGGCATGTCCGGTGGGTAGCAAAATGCCTGAATGGCAGCACCTGGTTTACCTGGGACGCTGGAAAGAAGCGTACGAAGTTCTTCATTCCACGAATAGTTTTCCTGAAATTACCGGGCGTATTTGTCCTGCCCCGTGTGAAAAATCATGCGTGCTTGAAATTCACAAAGAAGGCGTAACTATCCGTGAGAATGAATGTTCGACGGTTGAACATGCTTTCGATCTGGGATATGTTCTTCCCCGGATACCAGAGGAACGCACAGGTAAGAAAGTCGCTGTAATCGGCTCAGGTCCTGCCGGATTGTCGGCTGCCGACCTGCTGAATCAGGCTGGTCACAGTGTGACTGTTTTTGAGAAGAACAGTGCAGTGGGTGGCTTACTCCGTTTCGGCATACCTGATTTCAAATTGTCGAAAACGGTAATTGACCGGCGTATTGCAATTTTTGAAGCCGAAGGAATTACCTTTAAAACCAATGTTCTTGTTGGTATTGATATTACCAAAGAAGAACTTCTGAAAGAATTCGATGCCATTGTTCTGGCAAACGGATCGGAACAACCCCGTGACTTGCCGGTTGAAGGCCGGAATCTGAAAGGGGTACATTTTGCAATTGAATTCCTGTCGCAGCAGAACAAGGTAAATGCCGGGGTTCAGATACCGGATGAGAAACGCATTTCTGCTGAAGGAAAACCTGTGCTTGTGATTGGTGGTGGAGATACCGGTTCCGACTGTGTGGGAACATCCACCCGTCAGAAGGCAAAAAGTGTGCTTCAGATTGAAATCATGCCAAAACCTCCGGTCGAACGTCAGGGGAATAACCCATGGCCTTACTGGCCCAATGTTCTGCGTACTTCCAGTTCTCACCTCGAAGGCTGTGAACGTCGCTGGAGTCTTTCGACCAAAAGAATAATCGGTGATAAAAACGGCGCTGTGAAACAAGCCGAGCTTGTTGCAGTTGAGTGGAGTAAAGATGCTAATGGCCGCTGGGTAATGAACGAAGTGCCCGGTTCAAATGAAATTGTTGAGGTTGGATTGGTACTGTTGGCGATGGGGTTTGTTCACCCTGAACACAATGGCCTACTCGACGCTCTTGGCGTGGAATACAACGCCCGCGGAAACGTCAATGTAAATGCCCAAAAGCAGACTTCGGTTGAGAAAATTTTTGCAGCCGGAGATGTTGAAAGCGGGGCAAGCCTCGTAGTCCGTGCTATTCAGGCAGGAAAGCTTGCAGCCATGAATGTTGATGAATATTTGTTCGCGAAAAAGGAAAAATAAATTATAGCATAATTCCAATTCGTTAGAAAAGGCTCATCCGAAAAGGATGGGCTTTTTTGTGTGTGCCCTGTCCGCGTTTTCAAATTCCTCAGTAGGCCCGAAACAGATATTTCCGGAAGCAGGGAGACCATCTGTTTAGTAGTTCCGGATTTTATACACTGGGAACAGAAATATTCCGGGCAAAATCTCAAATAGCTGAATAATCCGGGTAAACAATCCTATATCCATTTTATTTTTATTCTATTAGTCCTATTTTTGATTTTTCAAAAATGAGTTAGTTACATGCAGGAAAAGATTAATGAAATAGATGAAGATTTTTTGTGGGAAAAAATGAAATCAGGAGACCAGAGTTCTTTCTCACAAATCTTTAAATTTTATTATCCCAAATTGTATGCTTACGGCATCAGGTTGGTTCCATTTCCTGATTTTGTGAGAGATCAGATACAAGATCTTTTTATAAATATCTGGCAAACCAGGGAGGGACTTGGTGAGGTTTTCAATCTGAAAGCATATTTGTTTACTTCTTTACGCAGAAGACTTTTTCTTTCGAAAAAAAAGAAGCTTGATACAAATTCTCTGGAGAGTATTTCTGAAGAAGATAATCAGATTTTAATTTTTGAACCCGATGAATTTATAGATAAGGAATTTATATCAGCCAGCGTGAAAGAACAACTTATCAGGAACCTGAATGCCTTGCCTGTCAATCAACGCGAAATCATATTCCTTCGTTTTTATCATCAGTTAACATACAGGGAAATAGCCGGTATTATCAATATCAAAGAACAATCGGTAAAAAATAATATGCCTAAAATACTTCAAAAGCTGGCAGCAGGCATAACCGGTATTTCGAAAGAGGACATTAAAGATATTGATATCATGCTGTTTAATCTTTTTTTGCTGTTTCATAAAAATAAATCAGATTTTTGAAGTACTGTTTTTCTGTTCTATGCTCTTAATAAATAGATGAGGAATTTTTATTTATCGGGTATGCCATACAGAAACGACTTTTATAAACTTATTGCTGATGAAAATTTTCAGAATGGAATAATCCATTTTGACTCATTCGACAAGGGGAAGAAGCAACTGTTTATCAGACTATATTCTCTTAATAAAGAGGAATTCAGTAAGGCAAAGGCAATAATAAACGGGTTGAGTTTTAAAGAAACTGAATTCAGCGAAGCGGAATTAAACTATTTGTGGAAAAAGTTGGGGATAGAAGATTCGGAAAAAAATTTCAACCCCAGACAGCAGACGAAAAAAATTATAACATGGTTCAGCAGGGTAGCTGCCATCCTGTTTATTCCACTGTTAATTACATCACTGTGGTTTTTTGACAAAACGCAGGAACTTCAGTCTTTTAAGCACAGAAAGATTGATCAGTTGACCGGAATGTATAACACTGTTTCTGCTCCGGTTGGAGGAAAAACAAAAGCAGTATTACCCGATGGTTCCGAAGTCTGGCTGAATTCCGGTAGTTCCATCCGCTATCCGATTTTAAGCAAAGAAACATACAGAGAGGTGAAATTAACGGGAGAAGGATTTTTTAAAGTTGTAAAAAATCCGGAAAAACCGATGTTTGTGACTACTTCGGGGATGCAGGTAAAAGTTTATGGTACCACTTTTAATATCAATGCTTATGACGATAACCCGGATGTGGAAACAGTGCTTGTGGAAGGTAAAATATCAATAGAGAAAATAGACTCCACGGGTAATCCTGTCGGCACTGAATATAAAATGAAGTCGGGAGAGGTAGGAAGGTTTAGCAGACAACAAAACACAATTGCCATAACAAAGACAAACAATACAGACGTCTTTACAGAATGGGTAAACGGGAAGTATGTATTCAAAAACACTCCGTTTAAAGAGATATTAAGACGGCTTGAAAGAGTGCATAATGTAGAATTTGTTCTGGAAGATAAAACATTGGGAGATTACAACTTCGATGCAACTTTTGAAGACCAGAATATCGACCGGATTATGGAAATATTTGCAGTTTCGTTGCCCATAAAATGGGAATCAGTTAAGTCTGAGCAAAATAACGACAAAACATTTTCAGCAAGAAGAATAATTATAACAAGAGATAAATCGAGAAAATTGCAATGATGACATGAAAATCAAAAAAATGCAGGAAAGATTGCCCTCTTCCCTGCATCAGTTTAAAAAGGTATAAAAGCCTTAATATTAATTAAACGCTTAAAATTATGAAAAAAAAACGAATGAGTTATGCCCGTGGCAGAATTACAGGCTTCGGGCAAAAAATTGGATTAAAAATGAAACTAACGTTATTGCTTTTACTGGTAGGATTTCTGAACCTGATGGCATCGGAAAGTTATTCGCAAATGGCAAAACTAACTATCACACTGAAGGATGCAACTGTTGAACAAGTTCTTTCTGATATTGAAGACAAGAGTGATTTTAATTTTGTTTACAACCGTGATGCCATTGACCTGAAACGGAAAGTAGATGTAAATTACACAGACACAAAGATAGATGCCATTCTGGATGATTTGTTCAAACACACAAATGTTACGTATCGCTTTATAGACCGGACAGTCGTGTTGTCAACTGTGTTAGAACCAGAATTTATGTTACAATCAAAAACAGTTTCCGGTAAAGTGACAGACTCTTCAGGTACCCCGTTGCCCGGCGTTTCGGTAGTAGTGAAAGGCACTACAAACGGGATTATTACCGATGCCGATGGAAACTATACCCTTACCAAAGTTCCTTTAGATGCCACATTGGTGTTCTCATTTGTAGGGATGAAAAGTCAGGAGATACTTGTTGAAAATCAAACAAGTATTAACATTATAATGAAGGAAGACACACAAGCAGTGGACGAAATAATTGTCATCGGGTACGGGACAACCAAAAGGAAAGACTTCACCGGTTCTGCATCATCGGTCAAACTGGAAAATTCGCCGGTTGCATTAGCTACAAATATGAATGCATTGGAAACATTAAAAGGCAATGTTTCCGGTCTGGATATTGGCTATACAAATACGGCCGGAGGAACTCCTTCAATGCAGATTCGTGGTCAAAATTCCATCTCCGGTTCAAATGATCCCCTGGTGGTTGTAGATGGTACCATTTTTTTAGGAGATATAAATGATATTAATCCGAACGACATTGCCTCTGTGGATGTTTTAAAAGATGCTACATCTGCAGCAGCTTACGGATCCCGTTCTGCCAATGGCGTTATTATGATTACGACGAAGAAAGGGAAAAAAGGCAAACCTGTGATCCATTTCAATATAACCGGGAGCGGACAAACATGGCATCTCAAACCGAAGTTAATGAACGGGGAACAGTGGCTTGATGCAGTTGCTACTGCAAACGGATATCCGGATTATAGTTTCCTTACTTCCCAGGAAGAGTTGAATCACCAAGCCGGAAAAGAAGTTCACTGGCTGGATGAAATTTCACGTATCGGATTGATACAAGACTATCAGGCAGCTATATCTGGTGCAGGAGAAAAGATGAATTATTATCTGTCGACTGCTTATACCGACAATCAGGGTGTTATAAAAGGAGATGATTTTGACCGTATTTCTGTATTAGGGAAAATAAGCACGGATATTACAAGCTGGCTACAGATAGGTCTGGATGCAGCTTATACACGATTGGACTACTCCGGGGTGTCGGCGAATATAATAGCAGCAACAATATTATCTCCTTATGGAATGATGCACAGACCTAACGGTTTACTGGAAGCAACTCCTGACGGTACCCGCGGACATGGTAATCCATTATGGGGAATTGATGATAAATCGAAAAGAGAGAACATCGATTACCAGGATAATCTTCGTGCCAATGCCTATGCATTGGTAAAACTTCCCTGGGTGCCGGGATTAAGCTATCGTTTTAATTATGCAGGAAATCTGAATTACAGAAAAGCAGGGGATTTCACTCATGAGTCAGATTATGTACCAAATGGAGACTATGATGACGATAGTCGCTATTCCGCAGAGACACAAAACAGCTATTTAAGTAGTGCCAACGGCAATATAACAAACGAGAGAACAAAAAGTTATGTGGTCGATAATATTTTGAATTATAACCAAAATTTCGGCAAACATACAATAGACCTAACCGCCGTTGCAACACGAGATTGCAAAAAGTATGAATATCAAAATTTATCAGGTTCCGATTTTGCAGCAAATGGGAATACAACACTCGGACTTAACGGGTTGCATTATGCTTCAACTCAAAAAATATCACTGGATAACTGGAAACTTACAAATGCAGGCTACTTCGGACGTGCATCCTATTCATTTGACAACAAATATTATCTGACTGCATCATACCGGCGTGACGGAGCCTCCGTATTCGGAGCTAATAAGAAATGGGGTAATTTTGGAGCGATTGGAGCTGCGTGGCGTATTACCAACGAATCGTTTATGAAAAAACCGGAATTTCTTAATGATTTAAAACTCAAACTATCATGGGGTAAAAACGGTAATCAGGGATTAAGCCAATATTCAACATTGTCAAAAGTAAGTAACGGGCAATCCGGCGGAATATATTATACATTCGATAATTCAGGTAAACCTTCATACGGAATTGATCAGAGCTCAATCGGAAACTCTGATTTGGGATGGGAAACGACAAGAGCATGGAATACAGGATTTGAGTCTGTATGGCTGAACAATCGCCTTTTTGTTGATGCCGATATTTATTTTTCAAAAACAGACAATCAAATATTTTTACGTACAATTCCTGTGATGATAGGTTTCAGTAGTATGTATTCATCCATGGGAGAAGTAAGGAATAAAGGTTTTGAAGCTACTGTCCGGAATATAAATATTCAGAATAAAGAATGGAAATGGAGCACAGGTTTAACATTCTGGCTCAATCGGAATAAGCTAATTCATCTTTACGGAGAAGATCTTGACGGTGACGGGAAGGAAGATGATGATATAGGAAACGGCTTGTTTATCGGCGAATCAATACATTCTATTTACGGATATAAACAAGATGGTATTGTTCAAACCAGTGATACTAAATATATGGAATCCAACGGAGTATCTGCCGGTACTCCTAAATATGCAGATAAGACAGGAGAAGGAGTTATTGACGCAGACGACCGTTCAATTTTGGGTAGTACTGATCCGAATTTTAAACTGAATCTGAGTAATACTGTGCAATACAGGGACTTTGAGTTATATGTAATGATTGCCGGAGTATTCGGAGGTAACGGGTATTTCCAAAAATCAAATAAAAATGCATATATTACTTGTGGAGACCGGAGCCAGTTTGCATCCAACGGCCTGTATATTCCATACTGGACAGAGTCAAACCCAAGTAATAAATATCCGGCTGCAACTTTTACCGGCGACAGCTACTTCCTCGGGCTACAAAGCCGTGGTTATATGCGGTTACAGGATATAACCCTATCGTACACATTTAATCAGCCATGGGTAAAAAATACTGGAATAAATAAATTCAGACTGTTTATTACAGGTAAAAATCTTGCGACTATAACAAACTGGAAAGGAGGAGATCCGGAATCCGGAAGTACGGCGCTGGACGGGACATATCCGATCATGACCAGTATATCTTTAGGATTAAATATTAGTTTCTAACCTTTTATTATAAGACGATGAAAAAAATATATAGTAAACATATTCTTTCGTGGATGTTGGTAATGCTTTTTTTGGCAGGTTGTGATGATGACGGATTTCTGAAAGAGAACCCGGAAACATTCTACACAATTGATAATGTATTTTCTACCTCCGAACAGGTAGATCAGGTTATAACAACTTGTTACCAAAAAGTTCGTAATATTTTTTGTCCATACGATAACTCCTCCGAATTGAATGTGTGGTCGTACAGTATGGGAAACGGAACTGACATCTTTGATGTTCCGACAATACGCTATAGTTACCGTTTTAACGATTATAGCATTATCAACCCGGAAAATGCTGTTTTTTATGCGACTTATTCCGCTTTTTATTATTTAATCAATTCGGCAAATACTGCACTATATGCAGCAGATAAGGAAAACATCACATGGAATTCAGAGAAAGAAAAAGCCTATATTGTAGCCCAGGCACGTTTCTTCAGGGCTTTCGCATATCGCAACTTAGGCGAATTATTTGGAGGTGTGCCCCTGGTCACAGAAATGACGACGACACCGCGGTATGATTATACACGTTCTACCCGCATGGAAACTTATCAGTTTGCTATTGACGAGATGGAGGCAATTCTGAACGACTTACCTGAAACGACGGCAGAAGCAGGCCGTCTGGTCAGAGCTGTCGCACAACACAATCTTTGTCAGTTGTATATTGATAAAGGTGTATTATTAGAATCGGAAGGTGGCGATGCTGTTTCGGCATATAATAAGGCTGTCTCTTATGCAAATGAAATTGTTGACGGAGGAATATACCGTCTTATGACAGACCGGTTCGGAACACGAAAGGATGAAAACCCTGAATTTTATTACGCATCTACTGTTGCTGAGCAAACAGCAGATCATACCTATTCGTCTGCCGGCTATCCGATTGAGGGGAATGTATACTGGGATCTTTTTCAGGTCGGAAATCAGGATTATCAAAGCGAAAATAATGAGGCAATATGGTGTGCCGAATCCGATTATGAAGTGTATAAATCGGATGGGAAGAAAGTCTGTTTGGATTATCCGGGGATTTATGGACCTGTTTTCAGAGATCAGGGTAGCGCAAACATAACAGGTACAAGAGAAGATGTAGGTGGCTATGGCATGTGCCAGATAACGCCGACAGCTTATACCCGCGATCTGATTTATGAAGATAAATGGGCAGATGATATGCGCAATTCGGAAGCTGTGTTTCACCGTATTTTCCTGGGAAATGTAAAATCGTCGGAATATTATGGAAAACAAATTCCATGGGATGTACTTTACAGAACAAACGGAACAGGCAAGGGAACAGATGCCGCATATACACTGTTATACCCAATGTCCTGCAAAATTGCACCTGACTTTTACAGCCAGGCTGCAGATGGAAAGAATCTTCGTAATATTTTCCGTGATGACTATTTCATTCGTCTGCCGGAAACCATACTCCTGCGAGCAGAGGCAAAAATGCGTTTAGGTGACAACAGTGGCGCTGCATCTGATATAAATATGTTGCGTTCGCGTGCAAAATGTGGTTATTTAGTCACAGCTTCAGACGTAAATGTTGATCTGATTCTGGACGAACGTGCCCGTGAACTGATTTATGAAGAAAGCCGTTGGAATACATTGCTGCGTATGGGAGGAACAGTGGCTGTCGATCGCATCAAAAAGTATTCTTACTGGGATTATCCACGTAATACATTAAATACATCATTTAACCTCTGGCCTATTCCTCAAACGGTTATTGACACTAATAAAGATGTCGATCTGGAACAGAACGAAGGCTGGTAAACTTTATAATTATGAGGGTGTCCTTTTGGGCACCCTCAATTGGTTTATAACGAAACAAATGTGCCCGTCAAAAGAACGGAAAGCGTTTATTATCTGGTTCTCCGGAAAAATTTGCCTCTGCAACCGGCAAGGTTAATTGGCCCCGTGCAGTTTTGAACAAGATCTAAAAATATATAACTAAGGCATCATTGTCCGGCTGGGCGATCTTTGGATCCTTTTGGTTACCTTAGTTCAAATGGGAAGCTACTGCGGGAAAGGTAAGCTCAGCATCCATAAAAAATGCGGGCATTATTTTGACGCAGAACACCCGGATCAAAGAGACACCGGACAACGTAAAATTTCCAAAAGAACAGGTCCCGGTTTTTTCTGTGAAGGGGAAATTTTTTTCTGCGTACCCGTTTCCAATTTCCTAAGCAGAAAAAAAATCGGCACAGCAGGAAATTGAGTATACATAATACTGGATAAATCGTTACCACATTTTTACAAACTGAGAAAGGGCACAAACATGTTTGATTTCCTTCACGAATAGTGCACAAACAGTCGAACCAGTTCTTCATTAACCCGGCTGTTTATTCTTTCGTATTGTTGCATCTTAAAGAGCGACAGTGTGGTAGAACACTCTCCGCAAATATCGATCCCGATTACATGTTCATTTTTTAGTATGATTACCAAAAGTTTTTCCAACTCCGACAGCGACAGTGACCCCTGATCCCAGTTGGTTATTGCCGATTCGCGGTTTAATACATCTTTGTCGACCGATATATAAACCGGTTCGTTGAGATGAAACGCTGAAAAGTTTTTCCATGCTTCTTCGTGATCGAGAGCTTTCTCGCTGTAAAAAATCAGTCGGTTGCTGTAAACCGGATTCACCTTCCCGATCAGTTCATCCGAAGCACCGACAATACACAGCTTCCGTATATTCGGGTTGGTGTCGAGCACATCTTCCACCCACGAGCCACACGACATCATATCGTCAAACAGCGACGGCTGCATGTCGGGATGATGATCGAACACTACCAGCGAAAAGGGTGATGCGATTTTGTCGGTCCACAGTTTGCTCATGTAATGATGATTTCCCGAGTCGATAAAGTGTATTCCTTCAGGCGGGAAAGCAGCTATTCTCTCTTTCAGTATACGCATGGCATCTTTATCGCAATAGCAATCGGTCCCGGTAATGTCGGTACAGTCGATCCATGCAAACTTTTTGTTTTTAGTAAAACTTTCCTGTTCATACACATGGGTGAAATTCATTAAGATAACCGGAGATTTCATCGTATTATAATTTTTTTACAGAACATCGCAGCAAATGAAAATTACATATTCTGCAGGAAATACCGACTCTTTTGGCGGAATAATTTTTGCGGATCCGATAATTGGGAATGTGTCGGTTTATAAAATCATAGATCAAAAATTTATAATTTTGTGATGCCATAACAAAAGGGCGAAAGGAAATTCCCTGGTGCGAAAAACAATAGAAAATATAATCAAACAATATAGTAATGAAATACATCATAATCATATTTTTCTGTTTTCTGAGTCTGAATATTGCAGCTCAGAAATCTATTCCTGTTTATCTGGATCAGAATAAACCGTTGGAAGACAGAATAGAAGATGCTTTGTCGAGGATGACTCTGGAAGAAAAAGTCGCTATGTGTCATGCCCAGTCTAAATTTAGTTCGGCAGGAGTGCCCCGGTTGGGAATTCCTGAAAACTGGATGACGGACGGGCCTCATGGAATCCGGCCCGAAGTGCTGTGGGATGAATGGAAACAGGCAGGGTGGACAAACGATTCCTGCATGGCTTTTCCTGCCTTAACCTGTCTCGCTGCAACATGGAACCGTGACATGGCAGCTCTTTACGGAAAGTCGATCGGAGAAGAAGCCCGTTACCGGAAGAAAAATGTTTTATTAGGTCCCGGTGTGAATATTTACCGTACCCCGTTGAATGGTCGTAATTTCGAATACCTGGGAGAAGATCCCTATTTGTCCGGCCAGATGGTTGCTCCTTATGTGAGAGGTGTTCAGTCGAATGGTGTTGCTGCCTGTGTGAAACATTTTGCCCTGAACAATCAGGAAACAGATCGTCATAAGGTGAATGTAAATGTAAGTGACCGTGCGTTGTACGAGATTTATCTTCCGGCTTTCAAAGCAGCTGTTCAGCAAGGCCATGCCTGGGCAATTATGGGATCGTACAACAAATATAAAGACCAGTGGAATTGCCAGAATAAGTATTTACTTGTTGATATTCTCAGAAACGAATGGCATTTTGACGGCGTTGTTATTTCCGACTGGGGAGGCGTGGAAGATACGGAGCAGGCTATTTACAACGGGCTGGATCTTGAGTTCGGCACCGGCACCGACGGTCTGGGTGGTGCAAGTAATGCGTACGACAATTACTATCTAGCAAGGCCATTTCTGAACAAAATAAAGGCCGGCGAGGTTAACGAGGAAGAAGTGAACAAAAAGGTTCGTAATATTCTTCGGCTGATTTTCCGGACCAATATGAACAGTAATCGTCCGTGGGGAAGTTTTGGCTCACCTGAGCATTCGGCAACAGGACTGAAAATTGCAGAAGAAGGCATTGTTCTTCTGAAGAATGAAAAAAATGTGCTTCCGATTGATTTAAACCAGGTGAAAAAGATTTTGGTGGTAGGCGAAAATGCAATCAAAAAGATGTGTGTCGGAGGAGGCAGTTCCTCATTGAAAACAAAATACGAAGTGACTCCGATAGAAGGACTAAGGCACCGGATCGGGGCGCAGGCCGAAGTTTCCTATGCGCGGGGATATGTCGGAGATGCCGGCGGACAATATGATGGCGTAAGTTCGGGGCAAAACCTGGCGGAAAACAGGTCGTCGCAGGAGCTAACCGATGAGGCCTGCAAAATGGCAGCATCAGCTGATGTGGTTATTTTTATCGGTGGCCTGAATAAAAGCGGTGGACAGGATTGTGAAGGCCGTGACCGTACTTCTTACGGATTGCCTTATTCTCAGGATGAATTGATCGGGAAGCTGGCAAAAGTCAATTCGCGCTTAATTGTCGTTAACATTTCAGGAAATGCAGTTGCAATGCCCTGGCTGGATGATGTACCAGCTGTTGTTCAGTCGTGGTACAATGGCAGTGAAGCAGGAAACGCATTAGCTGCCGTATTGGTCGGCGATGTGAATCCTTCGGGAAAACTTCCGTTTACAATTAATGCTTCGCTGGATGATTACGGAGCACATAAATTAAATGCTTACCCGGGTGTAAATGCCCGGGAAGAATACAAGGAAGGAATTTTTGTCGGCTATCGCTGGGATGATAAAGAGAAAATAAAACCTCTTTTTGCTTTCGGTCACGGATTAAGCTACACTACTTTTAAATACGGAAAAGCCGGAATTGATAAGCCTGTCATTGATAAGGGCGACTCGCTGACAATCAGGCTAAATGTGACAAATACCGGGAAACGGGATGGTGCTGAAACCGTTCAGCTTTACATCCGGGATGAGAAACCGGTGTTGCCAAGGCCGCTGAAAGAATTAAAAGGCTTTCAGAAAGTCTTTTTAAAAGCCGGTGAAACAAAGGAAGTTCGCTTTACGGTTAATCAATCGGCATTGAGCTATTTTAATCCGGATCAACATAAATGGGTGGCTGACCCCGGAATGTTTGAAGCATGGATCGGTGCATCTTCCGATGATATCAGAACGAAAATAAAGTTTGAATTGAAGTAAGGATATTAAAACAACTTCTGTGACATAAACTGTTGATTCTATTTTTGTTCGCTTTCTTGTTCTTCCATTTTTCGATTAAAAAGCGGATCGTTTATGTCTAATAATTAAATTTGAACAAATCTTTAATCAATTTTTGTCTTGACAAAGTTAAAATCAAATCAGGAGCTGGAACTGGTTCGTAATTTAAGGAATGGCGATTCCTCTGCTTTTGATTTATTATTCGGACAATACAGCAGCAAACTCTTTTACTTTGTCAACAAATACCTGAATAGCAGGGAAGAGTCGGAAGAAATTGTTCAGGATGTGTTTCTGAACCTTTGGAAAAACAAAAAAGAGATACGATCGGAGGAGGCCTTTAAATCGTATCTCTATAAAATTGCATTGAACAATATCCGAAACTATTTCATTAAGAAGCAAGTCAGGGAGAAACACAAACAACTTATAGCTCAGGAATATTTAATCGAAAGTGATGCGAATACTGATGAACCGGATTATGAGTCCGTTATAAAACAAGTAGATCAATTGATCGGACAGTTGCCGGAAAAACGCAGAGAGATATTTTTGCTAAGCCGTAAAGAAGGACTTGATATATCTGAAATTGCGCAATATCTGGGAATATCTGAATCCACCGTAAAAAATCAAATTTCTTCGGCTATTGCTTTTCTGAAAGGAGAGGTAAAGAAAGGTGGGCTTTCCGGATTATTGTATTTCGCTCTTTTTTATCGGTAGAATAATTTTTCAATTTTTTTTATTCAAACGTAGTACCTTTTTGTTTGAGCCTGTCTTATGATGTGGAATTCGAAAGAAAAGACTAATGGTACGTAATAATAAAGAGGCATTTGAAAAATTATACAAAGGGAACAGGTCGTTTTCGGTTATACGTTCTGTTCTTGCCTATTTCAGCCGGGAAAAAACGGAACCGGATATAGAAAATATTCAAAAGGCGGAATGGAACTCCGTTGTTGAGGATGATCATATACCGGAAACAGATCTGGAACATGTTTTATATAAGTTGAAGTACCGGATTCTGTTTGAAAAAACACAGCGGCAAAAGCATCTGATAATCCGGATGTCACAAATCGCCGCGGTACTTATTCTGCCTTTGGTGCTTTTTTTCTTGTTTCATTACAAAGTGTTTGATGCTGACAAAAAACTTAGTTTAATTGAAATGCATTGTCCGGATGGAATCCGTGCAAAATTTACTTTGCCGGATGGGTCAAGTGGCTGGCTGGCGGGAGGCTCGGTAATGACTTATGCTGCAAATTTTGAAAAAAAACGGAATGTTTCGGTTGAAGGAGAAGCCTTTTTTAGTGTAAAACATGATGAGAAGCGCCCCTTTGTAGTTAGACTTAATGACTTTAATGTAAGAGTTTTAGGTACAAAATTCAATGTGCTTAACTATGCTGATGAGCCAGTGTCAGAGGTTGTTGTTTTATCCGGGCTGGTAGAGGTTACCGGAAATACAAAAAAGTTTACGGAACAGTTAAGCGCAAATAAGGAACTACAGATTCAAAAAGAAAAGAATGAGATCAATTTGTCGGATGTTGACGCTGGAAGTTATACCGCATGGATTGACGGACGGTTGGAATTTGACAGCGAACATCTTGAATCTGTATGCAGAAAGATTGAGCGCTTTTATGATGTAGATGTTGAATTGAATGCTGAGGGACTGGAGAATAATCTGTTCAGGGCAAATGTGAAAATTGGCAGTTTGGAAGAGCTGTTGAAATATATGTCGTTGGCACTACCGGTAAAATACGAATTGACAGATGCTAAAAGATTGAGTGATGGAAAAATTATACGACGTAAATTAATAATATCGAAAAGATAATTAAAAAATAGAAGAGGAAGTGCTGGAGACACTCCCTCAGACATTTAGCTATAGACAAGTTTTTAACTATTACTAAACATTTCAAATTTATGAAAAAAAAACATGGTAGTGGGGTATTGATGTATTATGCCCTGAAAAAAACAGTAAGAATTATGCGTTTAGTCTTATTTATTTTGCTGATAAGTGTCTTTCAGACAATTGCTTCTGCAGGATATTCGCAGAATGCAAAAATTACTTTAAAAAGTAATGCCTTAAGTCTTGTTGATGTACTGCGTGGAATTGAGGATCAATCAGAGTACCGGTTTATCTACGACAAAAGTGTGATTGATCTTGACAAAAAAGTGAAGGTTGATTTTGACGAGGTTCCTGTAAAAAGTGTACTGGAAGAGTTATTTGTAAGTAACGGGATCAATTATCAGATGATCGATAAACAGATCATTCTTACAAATTCGGATTCTAAGGCTTTGCAGCAATCAAAAACAGTTTCCGGTAAAGTGACCGATTCTTCAGGAACACCGTTACCCGGCGTAACCGTGGTTGTCAAAGGAACGACCACGGGGATTATTACCGATGCCAACGGAAATTACACACTCGCCAAAGTTCCAGGCGATGCCACGCTGGTGTTTTCGTTTGTGGGAATGAAATCACAGGAAGTTTCGGTTGCAGGAAAAGCAACTGTGAATGTCGTATTAGTAGAAGATGCAATAGGTATTGAAGAAGTTGTTGCTGTAGGATATGGTACTGCAAAACGTCGTGAAACAATTGGTGCGATATCTAAAATTGGCGGTGATGAGGTGACAAAGCTTCCTTCCGCATCAATTACACAATCGTTGCAGGGATTAGCTGCTGGTTTAAATATTACGAATACAAGCGGAGGAACCCCAGGTGCTGAGAATAAGGTGAGTATTCGTGGTTTGAAATCTATTAGTTTAAGTTCCGATCCACTTTGGATTATAGATGGCGTTCCTATTATTACAGCAAATGATGCATTAGCGGTGAATGGTGTCAGGCCGGCATCTCCTCTTTCAATGATTAACCCGAACGATATTGCTTCGATTGCAGTTTTAAAAGATGCTGCTGCCACTGCCATTTATGGGAACAGGGCTTCCGGTGGGGTAATCATTATTACAACTAAATCAAGTAAAAGTAATGAGACTGACCTTTTTGTTAATTATGATGGTGGAGTTTCTGAACTTCCTTTTACTCAAAGTTCCGTTTTTACAAATAATATTGAGTATATGGCCATCAGGGACGAAGCCATGAAAAATACCGGAGGTACTGAGTTTCAACCGTCATTTCTTGGACAGCAATTTCCCAATGATCCGGGTTTTACACGTGAGATGGCTCTAAATACAAACACAGACCACCTTTCAGCTATGGCGCAAACAGCATATTTTCATCAGTTTGGACTGTCAGCCAATAAAGGTTTTGAAACTGGCGGTATGTTATTTTCATTGAGTTACAGAGATGAAGAAGGGGTTTTGAGACATAACGATTTACAACGTCTGACCGCTCGTTTTAGTACAAATTTTAGATTGGTTGACTTCATTGAATACGGCGCAAATATCAATTTGATGTACATGAATTCAAATGGAGTTCGTACTGGTGCCGGTAAATTGGCAGGTGGTTGGGACCAATGGTTTGCCATGCCTCCATTTTTCAAACTTTACGATGAAAATAGTGCCTCCGGATATTGGTACCCGGAAAGCGGATACAATGCTGCGGCCTATCATGATCCAAAACTTATTCGCAACAATACAGGTGATTTCCGTACACTGGCCAATACATACATTCAGGTTGATCTACCGGTGAAAGGGTTAACCGTTAGAGGAGAAGCCGGCACTGATGTAACATATACAAACAGTTCCTATTGGAGATCTGGACTGATGTCACCCAACAATCTTAGCGAGGCTCAGGAAAAATCGGTAAACCGTGCTGTTTTTACATGGAACGGAACAATGAATTACACCCGTACATTCAATGATGTACACAGCATTAATGCCACTGCCGGAGGTGAAGCAACAAAAAATTACAGTTACTTCCGTTCGGCAAGTGGTCAGAATGTGGCTACTTCGTACCCGGAATTGATAAACCCTGATAAATCGTTGGCTATGACTGCTGACGGGCATCGTGGTAATGATATGTCAATGGCCGGATTTTTCTTCAGGGGAAATTATGCCTATAAAGGAAAATACATTTTTAATGGTAGTGTTCGTTATGACGGGCATTCTGCTCTGAGTAAGGATAATCGCTGGGCGCCTTTTGCTGCTGCAGGGTTAGGTTGGACGATAAGCGAAGAACGGTTCATGAAAAATATTAAGTGGCTGAGCACGTTGAAAATCAGAGGAAGTTACGGAACAACCGGAAATACCAACATGACTTCAGATATGTTAATCATGTCGTGGAGTATCTTAGATGCCAGACATTGGGCTGGTTCGAATATTACCTCAAGTCAAAACTGGGGGCCATCCGGTAGCTCTGACTTAAAGTGGGAAACTACTTCTACGTTTGATCTGGGATTTGATTTCGGTATACTGAAAGACCGGATCAATGGTTCATTTGCTGTGTATTCTCAGGACATCAAAGATTTGATTATGATGTGCCAGGTTCCTCCTTCAATGGGATATCATTACGCTTATAACTGGAAAAACGTAGGAGACCTTCGTAATAAAGGGATCGAATTCAATGTTTCATCAGTAAATGTCAGTACAAAAAGCGGGTTCAAGTGGACTTCCGATTTTAATATCAGCACAAACAAGAACGAGATCATCCGGTTAAACGATCAGGAAAAGGGTAAAGGCGCTGTTCAAGATAATGTGTATATCCGGAAAGAAGGAGAAGCTTTGAATACCTACTATTTACCAAAATACTCACATCTTGATACAGAGAAAGGAATCTATATGCAGGAGGAGTTGGATAAAGAAAAATGGAATAATGAATATGTGACTGTAGCAACGGGGAAACAAATTCCAATGATCGGTACCAATCCCGGAAATAACAAATTTGTCCTTTCAGGCAAAACCCCTCAGGCAAGATGGTATGGCGGTTTTACCAATAATTTCTTTTTTAAAGGGTTTGATGTGAATATTCAGTTCAATTTCGCAGGGGGAAACTGGATACTTGATGATAAGCTGGCTGGAAAAGTTTCAATGGACGTTGAAAATATCGGACGTGAGCTGATTGGGAACTACTGGCAGAAACCTGGAGATAACAAGCGCTTTGGACGGATTGCCCAAAATGATAAAGTCCAGTTCGACCTCGAAGGAAATCCATCCACAGGAGGTAATACGATGACAATTGAAAATACCAGCTTTATATTACAACGTGGTGATTTCCTTCGGTTACGAAATCTTCAGTTTGGATACACCTTACCTAATAAGATTACTTCAAAAGCAAAAATAAATAACCTTCGTGTTTATGTGGGAGGTAGTAATCTTTTCATATTAACTGAATATACCGGCTTCGATCCTGAATCTTTAAATGCAGTTCCGGTTCCACGTACTGTAAATTTTGGTGTATCATTTAAACTATAAAATTATCAATCATGAAGATATATAAATTCGCAACAGCACTAATCGTTATCTCAAGCATGGGATTATTCTCCTGCAACGATGATTTTTTTGAAAATCCAAGGCCTCAGGAAAAGCCATGGACATCAACACTTACATTGGACCAGTTGGTTTCGGAGTGTTATCGCTCAGTGTTATGGGAAGGCCGTACACGGGGAAATTTTGCTTCATTTGATTATATGATGTCAGGATGTAGTCAAACGGCAGCTGTTTCAAACGATTTGTTTGATGATTGCAATACAATCTGGTATGAGCGTAGGTTTGATGATAATACCACCAGTCAGATGGCAGACTTATGGTCAACTCTTTACATTGCAATTTATGGCGCCAATGCAGGAATTGCATTTGATAAAGAGAACGACGGCAATCCATTTAACCTTAGTTTGACAAGTCCGGATTACATACAAAACTATAAACGACAAATAGGAGAGTTGTACTTTATTCGTGCTTATGCTTACTATTTTCTGGCACGTATATGGTGTCACCCTTATAATGAAACGAACAAAAACAAACCATCTATTGCTTACACGACCGAACCCAATTCTGCTGTAAGTGAATTAAAGCGCGGAACGGTTGAGGAAATTTACCAGCAAATTGTTCAGGACCTGAAGACTGCGGCCGAATATCTTCCTGAAGATATTACCGGATCAGGTTGGAGTGCAACATCCATATATAAATGCGGTCGAGCCAATAAATATGTGGCTAAATCGTTACTTGCCAAGATCTATTTTGTTATGGGTGAGTATGCTGAGTCCGAAAAGCTGCTGGATGAAGTGATTGGTTCCGGTGTATATACTCTTGAAGAAATATATAAACCATTTATAAGTAATGACAGAAGTGAAAAGCCGGCAGAAAGTATATGGGAATTTAATACAGGTGACCCTTCCGGCAGAAGAGACTGGGGGCGACAGCTTAACTATCATGGCGTGGGATTTAATTATCGCCATTTCAATGGCGCTGATCATTTTGGAAACTTCCTGTATGATCCTCAAACAGGTCTTCCTTTAACTACAATGACTGCACTGGACTGGAACTCTTGTTCTCTTTCTTATTTTATTCTACGTGAAGCAGGATGGATGGAACCGGATAAAGGGAATACGTATCCAAGACCTTTCAACAACGATCCTATTAGTAAGGATACCGCTTTTACTGCTGATGCAAAAGCAGACCTGCGTTTTAACCAATTATTTCACGTTACAAAAGGCGCTGGTTATGGCTTCCCTGAAGGAGACCCACGAGCCAAAAGTATTGTTAAACCTAAGATTCTTTCAGGAGGGGCTCCTGATTTATCGGGCGGTAAAACTTTGGACCAATTCTATAAAGAGATGAGAGAGTATCTGGAATATGAACCGGATGCTGCTGAACCAAGAAAAACCGCCGGAACCCGCCAAATATATGTGGATAAATTCTTCCGTGGGCCTGATAATGGGTTAACCACCGGTGCTGCTATGACCAAATGGCCATTGATTCGTTTAGGTGAACTGATCCTGATTAAAGCGTGGATTTTACAAAACGATGGTAGGGCCGGGCTGGCAGCTATTGAGTTGAATAAACTTTGGGACAGGGCAAATCCATCAAACCCGGGTAGGTATAACGCTTCAAACACGAACCATAAAGCAGTGTACCAGGAGTTTATTAAAGAAATGTTGGGCGAAGGTGCAATTTATGAATTCCAGCTTGCTACTAAAATGACGATTCCTAAAGGCGATAATCCGTTTAATACAGTTCAGGATATTGCTTATCCATACGAGAATCTTGTTTTTGCAATTCCGGAAAGAGAGACTTCTTTGAATCCAAATTTTTAGAGTCAAGTCAACCTTAATTTGTCATTCTGAACGCTGTGAAGAATCTGTTGAGAGCTGTTTTGAACATGAGATTCTTCGCTTGCTCAGAATGACAATACCCGAAAGTTGAGCCTTGATTTGACACTAGCCATTTGTAAGGGTTTAAAGTAATAATAAATTTTTATTCAAAATGGGGGAGGGGTAAATACTCTTCCCCATTTACTTTTTAATGACAAAAAAGATTCTCAATTATTCATCTTGAGGATAGTAGCATTTGTTTGGAATCCGAACAGGAAATAAGAAACTATCTTTTCATTCTGATTCGCAATAGTAGCCTTAATTTACTTCGCAACAGGCGAAAATTTTTCAATGAGAGTAACAGACATGAAGCCTTGCTGGCATCTATCAATTATAAATTATTGAACGAAACAGGCGAAGATATTCTTCTTTATCAGGAATTATTTGAGAAAATACAGACTGCAATTTCCAATTTGACTCCCCAATATTATTAAATTAAAGCCTTAATTCTGCAAGTCATCGGATTGCTTATAAAAAAGATACCCCAAAAAGATACCCCGAAATATAAGAAAGGCTTGGCTAAATGTCAGGAATTAAAAAAAGAAGGATTTAATAATGCATTTACCTTTAACGGAGGAATAGGGGAAAAACAACGAAAATGGTTAGAGAAACAACTTCTAATAGCTGACAAAAAGAATAAAACAGTAATTATTTTCTGCCATTGGCCTTTACTCCCCGAAGATCACCTTCAATTATGGGATAACCGGAAAGTTCTGGGATTGCTAAGCAAACATAAATGTGTAACTGCATGGATCGCAGGGCACCGGCATGAAGGTAGTTACGAAAGGAAAGAAGGCATCCATCATTTAACTTTAAAAAGTATTGTTGAAGCCAAATCTGAAACCTCATTTGGAATAATTGAAGTATATCGTGACAAATTATTGCTGAAAGGATACGGAGATCAGGAGAATCGAATTTTAATTGATCGAAATAGCAGTCAGTTCCGGTAACGCCGGTACCGTCAATCCATACAAAGATTCATTATAATCAATCCTTTTGATTTGTTCCCTCGATTTTTCGTATTTTCACCCACCTTACAAAAGCGTTAACTAAAATAAGAACTTATGACTAAAATGAGAATAACAATATTGCTCGTACTTTTTTCTATCGTTTGTAATGCTCAGGATCAGTTAACAGATCAAAGCTATCTGTTTGGGAGAGAGTATTATGTATTACGCAGCGGAAGGGCAAAAATGATCATTCAGGCAGATAAAGTCAGTCTGGGCCCGGCTTTTTCGTATATGCTTTTTGATGCACAAAACACAAGTCAGACCAGCCGGAAAAAGAAAGCTTTCAATTACAACGAGGATAAAGGTTTTTATTCTTCGGCTCTTGAGGTGAAAATGAAAGACTTCAGTTTTACGGCATTAGGACAAAATACAACTACCCGTTGGATAACTGAAGAAGGAATTCCTTGTGTTGAGGCAACCTGGTGGGCCAGTGGCATAAAAGTACGGGAAGTGATAATGCCTGTATCCGATGGAATTTTTAAGCGGACGATCACTCTCGAATCGGCCGATCTGGTTGCCGCAGATACGGTGGATGTAAAGGCCTCTGTCAGCGAGCCGGCAACAATTGCAAAAAACAATGTGCTTGTCGTGGAGAAAAAAGAGGCTTCGGTCTCATTAACTGTAAAAGGAGAATATCCTGTCCATGTTTCGCCTTCAAAAGAAAACCTCGACATCGGTCCGCTGGTGTTTATGCCAGGCGGGAAAAAAGTAATTGAAACATATTTAATCGTCGATATACCTGGTGCCTCCGGAAAAATACAGGTAGAAAAAGCCTCATCAATTGAAAATATAATTCCGGATGAGAAGAAGAGAGCCTCTGTCAAATGGGAAAACTCAAATACAATAGCAACCGGCGACAGTATTGTTGATCACATGTATGATGCCTGTCGGTTTATATTGCCGGGGTATATTTCGGATGAAGGGAAAATGGACGCAGGTATTTTTGAATATGGGAACCAATGGGTACGCGATGCTTCGAATACTGCCCTTGGCGTAATTCATGCCGGGGAATTTGAGCTTGCCCGGGATGTGCTTAATCACATCCTGGAGACGATGATTACGGATAATGGAACCACCATGATTGCTGATGAATTTGCCAATCCCGACAGGGAACAGTTCGATCAGATGGGAGAACTTGTCCATGCGCTGAAATGCTATGTGGACTGGACCGGGGATGCATCCCTGGTTTCTGAATACAAGGAAAAAATTGTGGCAATGATCGAGCGGCCGTTATCCCCGGTTTTCCGTGATTCGACAGGAATGGTACATAACCGGCGCGAATTTTGGGAACGTACCTTTGACGATGGTTATGAACTGGCTTATCAAACCTGGATGATACAAGGCCTTCGTGATGCTGCTGACTTATCGGAATACCTGGGAACAGAACAAAAATCGGCATACTGGAGAAAAGAAGCCGACCGTATTCAAAAGTCGATGTTGACGGATCCTGAATTTGCATTAGTTGATAACGGGCATTTAATAAAAAGGCGTAATGTAACCGGGTTCATAGCCGATACTATTCATTTTAAGGGTTGGGTAAAAGGAGCCCCTGCTTCGGTAGAAAGTTGCAGCCGGCTGATGCCTGATGCAACAATGGCGCTTCCGATAGCAATGGACCTTGTTGATCCGAAATCCGATCTGTCTGAAAATACGCTCAGTGAACTTGAAAAACTCTGGAACCGGAGGTGGTCAATGGGCGGATATGACCGGTACAACACCAGTTCGCAGGGAGATCAACCCGGTCCCTGGACTTTTGCCACTGCATTTATTATGAGGGCACAACACGAAGCAGGTCAACTCGATAAAAGCCGCCGTTCGCTTGAATGGCTTTTTAATAATGCCGGAGGACAGACAGGAGCCTGGCTCGAAGAAATACCTGTTATAAAAAACTGGGAATGCTGCAGCGGCTTAATCCCCTGGACAACAGCCGAAGTATCTTATTTTGTAATCCACCATTTATTCGGGATAAAGTTTACCGGCACACAGATGGTCATAAAGCCGGCACTTTATAAAACCAATTCTTCAGTTAAAGCAAATATCCGTTATCGTAAAGGACGTATCGATCTGGAAATTAACAGAGTCCATGGGAAATCGTATGCACTTGTTAATGGAACTAAAATTAAACCGGATAGTAACGGCAATTTTTGGGTGCCGAAGAACTTTAATTCCGGCACTATTCAGATCGTAATAAATCAGGATAATTAATCACATTTACGAACAGGTCTTATACAACGAAAATTGCGATTGCAAATCGCAATACCCAAGAGAGGTAGATTTGCAATCGTAATCTTTCGTCTGCGACAGACTTGCCGAAAGTTCTGAACCTCCTCCTTTTCACACATTCAATTCAACCCGTTGAATGATATGATCCCGGTAAACTTTGTCGGGTTCAGTAATTTTCTAAGTCTGTATCGTTTTGTAAGGCGCTGATAGCTAATGTTATAATTAGCAATGATTTAAATTCTGGTAGAGCTGCTGAAATCTTCTGTATACGGAAACAATCACATTGGTGGTTTTTGTTATGGCAAACGAAACCTTCGGGCCGAACTCATACTTTTTGTGCTCCTTCCCTTTGGCTATGCACCTTACCTGTGGCTCGTGCAAACTGTATATCTTGTTCTTACTTTGCCTGGTCTGAGACAAAACTCTTTTGAATAATTTGCTTATAATAAGTGTATTACATGCTTTTTAAAGGATGACTACATAACTGCTGTTTATCCCCGTTTTGACCTTAAATATTCGCCAGGAGTAACGCCATAAGCTTCCTTAAACGAACGGTAGAAATAAGTGCGGTTATTAAATCCAGTTTCATAAAAAACTTCCGATACGGTTTTTTCGTCTTCCTGAAGTAAAGCCGCGGCTTTTTTTAAACGGATATGTTTTATCAACCCGTGAGGGGTAAAATCAGTGAGAGCTTTGATTTTCCTGTAAAGTTGGGTTTTGCTCATTGCAAGATGGCTGGCTAAATGGTCGGCATTCAACGAACTGTCTTCTATGTTTTCTTCGATAAAACAAGACAAGCCGGATAATAGCTGTTTGTCTTTTGGCGATAATCCTTTAAGAAGTTCATCCTGTGATGTTTCGTTGTATTCTTTATAGGCCATACGGAACCGTTCCCGTGTTTCCAGTAATTTTTTAATTCGCACCAAAAGATGGTCGGGATGAAATGGTTTTGGAATGTAGGAATCGGCTCCGGCTTCGATGCCTTCGATTCTTTGTTCCAGTTCCCCTTTTGCGGTTAACAGAATGACCGGAATATGGCATGTGTTAATGTCGGATTTTACTTTGAAACAAAGTTCCAAGCCGTCCATTCCGGGCATTATCACATCGCTGATCATAAGGTCGATATGTTCGGTATCTATAATTTCCAATGCCTCATAACTGTTGTGTGCCTTAAAGATATTGTATTCGTTTACCAATAAACTGCCAATTAAATTACATACCTGTTGGTTATCATCAACAATTAATATGGTATATTTTCTTTTCATATTATTTGCAGCGCTGTCCTGATTTTCAAACTGATAATCATGGGAAGCCTGGATTTCATTCAAAACATTTTTTGCAATCCTGTCGGTTTGTACCACAAACTCATCTTCAATAATATCATTTTCATATACCGTTTTCTCTGCTGACAACAGAACTTTAAAAATGCTGCCACCTTCCGGGGAGTTTTCAACCGTAATGGTTCCTTTGTGCAATTCAACTAAACTTTTTGTAAGAGAAAGGCCTACGCCTGTTCCTTCCTGTGCGATATTGCTCCGGGGCAATGTTCCGGAATCGTGAAAGAAGCGGTCAAACACTTTCTCGCGCATATCCTCCGGAATTCCAATCCCGGTATCTTTTACAGTGAAAAGCAATTCTTTTTTCTGTAACTCCAGTTTTACCTCAACAGATCCGCCTTTGGGCGTATATTTTATGGCATTACTGATTAGGTTCAGTAATATTTTTTCGAGTTTTTTAATGTCTACCCAGGCCTCTATGGTGGTTTCCGAATGAAAAAACCTTAGTGCTATGTCGTTTTGTCTGGCAAATTGTTCAAAAGCCCGGACTAATTCGCCAACATATTCCACCAGTTCGTGTTTGCGGATTTCGAGTTTTGTGTTACCGGTTTCAACTTTCCTGAATTCAATAAGTTCCTGTATCAATCGTTGTAACCGATTGGCATTTTGATAGATTGTGCGGGCATAAACTTCAAGATGTTTTTCTTCTTTTATATAATTCATTAACGTGGCGGCAGGGGCAAGGATCAGTGTCAGGGGCGTCCTGAACTCATGGGCTATATTGGTGAAAAACTGAAGTTTATACCGGTTTATTTCATCCTTTTTTTGTTGGTGGATTTTTTCAATTTCGCGTTCCCTTTTTTCCCTGATCCTCTTTCTTGAATAAGCAATAACTGAATATGTTGTCAGTGAAGATAGCAGAAAATAAAGAACATACGCATAGCCAGTATTCCAAACCGACGGGTTTATGATAATTTTTACTTCCCTTACTTCTTTTCCGAAAATACCGTCTTCATTCGTTGCTTTTAGTTTAAACGTGTAGGTTCCCGGAGGAACATTTGTGAAATTTGCCGTTCTTTTGGTCTGAATATAATTCCAGTCGTAGTCGAACCCTTCGAGGCAATATGCAAATTCACATTTACTTGCATTGTAGTAGTTCAAAGTTGAAAAAGAAAAGCTGAAAAAGTTTTGGTTGTGTTTCAGTTTTATCATTGTGGTTTCATTCAGGCTCTTGGACAATATCAGGGAAGAGTCGCCGGGAAGGACTGGATTGTTATAAAGGCGGAATTCATTCAGGACAATTGGGGGGAAATGTCCGGCCTGCTTTATTTGCTGTGGGTTAAACCAGTCAATTCCTTCCACACCGCCAAAATACAGCAATTTATTCGGGGTATCATTGTAAACAGCCCCGTCAGTATATTCGTTATTTTGCAGCCCGTCAGCTTTATTGAAATTAATAAAACTATTTTCGGAAACGTTTAGCTTCGACAGTCCCCTGTTCGTACTTAGCCAGATATTGCCGTTGCTGTCTTCCAAAATACCGTGCACGGTATTGTTGGGTAGTCCGTCGTATTCCGTAAAATGTTTAAACTGATAGGGTTTGTGTGAAAAATCGAGCATGTTCAGGCCTCCGCTGGTGCCTATCCACAGTTTATCGTTTTTCCCGATACACAGGCTCAGAATGTCGTCATTGCTCAAACTGTTTATACCGTCATCCGTTTTTCCATATACTTCGAATGAATTGTTTAGTGTGTTTAACCTGTGAAGTCCTCCTCCCCGGGTACCGATCCAAAGCACATTGGGTTGTTCTTCCACTATTGAGTAGATAATGTCACTTTTCAGGCCTTTTATATCTCTCGAATATCTAATTTGTTTATATTTAGTTAAGTAGTAGCTTCCGTCGGCTTTTTTCTCAACATCGAGGCAGACTATTCCATATCCGCTGGTTCCAAGCCATACAGAGCCGTAAACATCAACACAAATAGAATATACCGAACCAAATTCAAGTTTACTTGTATTTGCGAAATCACGGGGAAAGTGGAGGATTTTCCCCGTGTTTTTTTCCATCATATCAATTCCTTCCCCGTCCACACCGATCCATAGGTTTTTGCGGTTATCAAAACCCAGGGAGATTACAGCATTATTTGAAAGGCCGTTCGATACATTATAGTACTTCGTATTTTTGCTGTTGCCGGGAATCATGTTAAACCCGCCGCCCCGTGTGCCAATCCAGAGATTGCCTTCCTGGTCTTTAATTATCGCCCTCACGATGTTGTGGCTGATTGAACCTGGTTGCTTGTCGTCTTTCTTTATATTATAAAATGGTTTACCCTTTGTGATGTACCGGTAAACGCCCTTCCCGTCTGTTCCAACCCACAATAAATCTTCGGAAGTCTGTTTTATTGTCCATATTTTAACATGGTTTGATAACAAATCGGTAACCCAGGAATCCATGTTTTCTGCTGCAGGTGCATTATTGTTGAAATTAATTTTGAAAATAGAACCTCCATCTGTCCCGGCCCAAAGCATATCTTTTCTGAAAGTTTCATTCATTGTTGTTATCAAATGATCTTTCAACAGGACAGTATGCCCGTAAGTACTCAGGTTGTACAATAAAACGCCTCCTTTTTTCAGGGCTATCGCTAAATAGAAAGTGCTATTAATTTTTACAAACCAATGCTTTTCGAAAAGCAGTTCGTGATACCGGGTTAAATCGGTTTCATAAGTTTTTTTATTCTGATTGTAAGTGTACAGGACACCATGCTCTGTCAGTAAAAACAAAATACCTTCAGGTTGACCGTAAAGGCCGATAATTTCTTTTTGAGCCTGAACAGAAAGTCCCGGTAAATCAAGTTTTATAAAACTGTCAACTTTAGCATTGTAATATGCAAGTCCATACCCGTAAAGCGAGACATAAACCAATGAGTCAGTACCAAGACATGCTTTCAGGTTATATTCTTTTTTAGGAAGTTTTTTGTTATTGGAAAGATAAGATGTGAACTGCATATTATTGCTGTCCAGTCTGTTAATTCCGTCGTCGGTAATGATCCAAAAGTTATTTGATTTATCTTCCAAAAAATCACGGATAATATTATTGCTAATTTGACCTGCTCTGAAAGCATCAGGTTTGAATACATTAATTTCGCTGCCGTCGTACCGGTTCAGCCCGTCCCATGTACCAAACCACATGATTCCTTTAGCATCCATGTAAATATTGGTAACCGCGCTATTCGACAGCCCGCTTTCGTTGTTGATATTCATTGGCAACCATGTACTTCTCGGTTGCCCTTTTAGAACGAAAATGCAGGCAAACAGTAAAATAGCTATAGTCAGGAAACGTTTAATCATGTTTTCATGCAGTTCTATTGGCACTTAAAGATAATAAAACCATCTTTATAGGAATTATATAATTAAACAACATTTCCTTCTAAATAGATTACACATCATTCCCAATCGGGTACACTATTTTCCCATTTTTAATCCGAGAATATTGTATACAAAACTGGTATCCTGGTGGAATTCTCTTTTTTTTATTTATCCGAATTTTACACTGACGAACCGATAAAACTATCATTTTCATGGATATTGCAATTCGTAATATAAATAATCCAATATTAAAACCACAGGATATCAGCCCCAGTGTTGAAGGCATGAAAACGGAGTGTCTGTTAAATCCCGGGGTGTTTAAATTTGATGGCAGGATATGGATGTTGTTGAGAGTCGCTGAACGTCCGGTACAGGAAGAAGGAGGGATCAGCTTTCCTGTCATAGAGAACGGGAATATTAAAATCTTATATTTTGATGCAGACGATCCACTCCTGGATGCGTCCGATGCACGTGTGATTAAATACGATGGCGTTAATTACCTTACCACTCTTTCACATTTACGCCTGGTTTGCAGCGATGATGGCATTCGTTTTTACGAACCCGAAGGATACAAACCTATTTTCGGCGAAGGGGAACAGGAAACGTTTGGCATTGAAGATTGCAGGGTTGCCACTATGGAAGACGGGTTTCACCTTACCTATACAAAAGTTTCGGCTTACGCTGTCGGTGTAGGTTACATGTTTACCAAAGACTGGAAAACGTTTGAAAGAAGGGGCATGATTTTTCCTGCGCACAATAAGGATTGTGCACTATTTGAGGAAAAGATTAACGGGAAGTATTATGCACTGCACCGTCCCAGCAGCCCTGAACTTGGAGGTAATTATATATGGATAGCCGAATCGCCGGACCTGAAACACTGGGGAAATCACAAATACATTGCATTAACACGCGAAGCTTCATGGGACAGCGGGAGAATCGGGGCCGGGGCATCGCCAATTAAAACAGATAAAGGCTGGCTGGAAATATATCACGGCGCTACCCCCGAAAACCGTTATTGTCTGGGAGCGTTGCTGCTGGATTTAAACGACCCCTCGAAAGTGATTGCACGAAGCCGGGAACCAATAATGGAGCCTGTGGCCGGTTACGAGAAAAAAGGCTTTTTCGGGAACGTCGTTTTTACAAACGGACATTTGGTCAATGGAGACACTGTTACCATATATTATGGTGCAAGTGACGAAGTTATTTGTATGGCCGACTTTTCAATTAATAAAATTCTAAACATCCTTAAAGCATAAATTATGAGTTTTGTAAAATCAATCTTCGAGAAACCGGTTAACGAATACAAATTCTTCTTAACCATGCCTCGCCCGATGCGGGTTTTGTTGGTAACAAACATGATTTATGCTTTTGTACTTCCGGTTATCGACTTGTTTGTAGCGGCTTACATTATGCGTAACTCCAATAATCCAACATTGGTAGTGATTTATCAGCTAACCTTATATACCGGAATCCCGTTTACATTTTTAGTCAACGGGTTCCTTTTGAAAAAAATAAAAATTGCCAATCTGTACAGTTTCGGAATGCTGTTAAGTGGCGCTTCAATGGTTTTTATGATGTCGTTGGGCGAATTAAAGGCTGCCGGGGTTGGAATAGCCGGATTAATAATGGGGGGCTCGTTCGGATTCTTTTGGGCCAACCGCGATTTTCTGGCATTGAATACCACGAGCGATTCAAACCGCAACTATTATTACGGCCTCGAAACCTTTTTTTATACCCTCACAGCCATACTCGTTCCGTTCGTAATAGGCTGGTTTCTTACCCACTCGAAAAGCATTGAATGGGTAGGGGATAATATAAACCATGCTTACCAGGTTGTAACCGGCGTTGTGTTTATCCTTACTATTTTTTCAAGCTGGGTGATCCATCAGGAAGAATTTACGAACCCGGCACAAAAAGAGTTTGTTTTTTTTAGGTTCGACAAACTTTGGTATAAAATGCTTTCTCTTGCATCTTTGAAGGGGATAGCGCAAGGCTATATTGTTACAGCTCCTGCTATACTTATCATGACATTGGTGGGAGATGAAAATTCGTTAGGCATCATTCAAAGCGTTAGTGGGATCATAACGGCGGTGGTACTATACTTTTTGGGAAGATTAACAAAACCACGTCACCGCATATATATATTCTCGGTAGGTATATCAATTTTCTTTATAGGGACACTTGCAAACGGGATACTTTTTTCAGCAAGTGGTGTCATTGTTTTTATGATATGTAAAGTCCTGTTCCAACCTTTGCACGACATTGCCTATTTCCCGATTCAGATGAAGGTAATTGATGTAGTCTCAAAAAAAGAGAACAGAAGTGAATATGCTTACATTTTCAACCATGAATTTGGCTTATACATCGGACGGTTTATCGGATTGGGAGTATTCATCTTATTGGCCTATTATGTTTCAGAAACTTTTGCACTTAAATATGCGCTTATTATTATTGCATCCCTGCAATTGATAGCGATACCGGTTGCAAGACATATTATTAAACAAGCAAACAGTTATGAAAGCTAATTTTATAAAAATGATACCTCGCCTGTGTTTTTCAGTTTTAATATTACTATTATTGCTAAGCTCGTGCAGTTATAACAGTGTAGATGAAGTAAAAGAAACGTCGCTGGTCTGCGTCGATTTCATGCCCAATCATCCAAGGCCTTATAAAATGTTGGATTGGCACGATAAAGCGGTAAATTTCGATAATGTTGTTTTTAACCACTCTGCTACCGGGAAATATCAACCTTTTATATGGCTGGACCCGGCACAAAGAAATATTTCCCAAACCACTTTTGGCCTGTATACGGTTATCGGAGATGTACGCCAGGGGACTGATGTCAATAACGGAGAGTTTCATGAGGCTATAAATTCCATGGGAGCATTGCTGGGTGCAGGGCTTGTTGGCATTGATAAAACCAATCAGAACGGGTTCAACTATGTTGAGATGGTGCAAAACTATTTTAATTCCGATACCGGCTGGAACATCATGATGAACAACACTTGTCCCGAAGTAGCACAGTTAGGTGGCGGTTATGGCCGCGACTGGTGGTACGATGTTTTCCCCAATGTGCTATACTACGCCATTTGTGATGTTTTTCCGGGTGTAAACAGGGCAGACAGCCTTCAATACATTATTGCAGAACAGTTTTGCAAGGCCGATTCGGTATTAAACGGTAATTACAACTATTCCTTTTTTGATTATCATCGAATGAAGGGAATGAGGAACCATATTCCTTATCAGCAGGATGCAGCAGCCGGCCATGCTTATGTGTTACTTTCTGCTTATCAGAAATATGGTGACGAACGATATTACAAGGGGGCAGTTTCAGCAACAAATGCCTTGTTTAGCCAGAAAGAAAGCCGGTTCTACGAAGTTTTAATGCCGTTTGGCGCTTACACGGCTGCCCGGTTAAATGCAGAGCATGGCGCTAACTACGATGTAAACCAAATTCTCAAATGGACATTCGAAGGCTGCAAAGCCAAAGACGGCAGGTACGGCTGGGGCGTGATAAACGATACCTGGGGCGATTTTGATGTAAGCGGGATCGTGGGAAGTTCTACAGATGGCGGCGGTTATGGCTTTTTAATGAATACTTTCGATATGGCCTGGCCCCTGGTCCCAATGGTACGCTACGAACCTCAATATGCCTGCGCTATCGGGAAATGGATGCTAAATGCCGCAAACGCTGCACGCTTATTCTATCCTTATGAAATACCGGATAAAAACCAATGGTTACCAAACGAAAAAGCCATTACAAAAAATGTAATTGCTTACGAAGGCCTAAAGAAAACAGACGTTTATGATAAGGAAGAACTAAAAGGAGTATCGCCTGTTGCATTGGGCGACGGGCCTCACTGGGTAACCGGGCAGCCAAACATTTCGATGTTCAGCATTTACGGGTCGGCACACAGTGGCATATTTGGCGCCATTATTAAAAAAACCAATGTGGAACAAATTTTACAACTCGACTGTCTCGCTACCGATTTTTATAAAAACAAGGCTTATCCTACATATCTGTATTATAACCCATATCAGGAAGACAAAACCATAGAATTTTTTAGTGCTAAAGGCAAAGTTGACCTGTACGATGCCTTGTCGCACAAAATAGTAGCGAAAAATGTAGATCAAAAAAGCAAATTTATAATCCATGGAAACAGCGCAAGTTTAATTGTTGCCATCCCTTCCGGGAGTAAAATTGAGAAACTCGGGACAAAGCATTTTGTAAACGACATTGTAATTGCATATCAGTAACAGAGAGCTATCAGACGAACAATAACTAACGATTTAAAACTATACATATGAACAAAATCAACCTACTCTTTCCCATAATCGGACTTTTTCTTACCATACAATTATATGCGCAGGAAAATATCATTACAGGGAAAGTGACAGACGCATCAAACGGGGACCCTTTAATAGGAGCAACTGTTGTTATTACAGGAACTACAAATGGAACTATAACTGATATTGACGGGAATTTTTCTTTAAAAAACGACGGAGGGATTTCACTGACGTTTTCATACATCGGTTATGTATCTAAAAAAATTACAATCGGCGCCGGGACTTATTTCGACGTTCAGCTTTCACCCGACTCAGAAGAGTTGGATGAAGTGGTAGTGGTAGGCTACACCGTGAAGAAAAAACGCGATGTGCTGGGTGCAATAGGAAAAGTAGATAACGAAGAAATCAATAAAATACCGGTTGCCAACGCCCAACAAGCTCTGCAAGGACGTGTTGCCGGGGTAAATGTAACAACACAAACAGGTGCGCCCGGTTCGTCAGTTGCAATTCGTATTCGCGGTGCAGGAACAGGAAGTAATGACCCTCTGTTTATTGTTGACGGAATACCTGTAGAAAACGGGATGGATAACATTTCACCTAATGATATTGAAAACATATCGGTATTGAAAGATGCCTCTGCTTCTGCGGTATATGGTTCCCGCGCAACAAACGGAGTTATTCTTATCACCACTAAGAGCGGTAAAGAAGGCGAATCAAAAATCAGCTACAACGGACAAATCGGTTTACAAATGCATGGTCATTTAACCGAAATGTGTAACACCGGTCAATATATTCAAATGTATAACGAAGCAGCAACTAATGATAATGCCAATTCAAAAATACAGAGAGAACTAATTCAAGGTGACTGGATTAAGGATTTTGCGGATGTTAACCATTTGGAAGAAATTTTTAGCGCTGCAACATTACAAATTCACGAATTATCATTCAGCGGTGGTGACGAAAAAACACATTACTTATTATCCGGAACAATTTACGATCAGGAAGGTATCATTAACAATACCGATTTTAAACGTTTCAGTTTAAGAGCAAACATCGATACAGAAGTGAAAAAATGGCTTAAAGTCGGGTTAAATGCCAACGGAGGATATTCAGATTGCCGTATGGTTTCCGATTCAGGAGATGGTTATGGAAATGACCAGGGCGGAAGTGTTATTCGATATGCTCTTTTCAGAAATCCTGCCATTCCAATATTTAACCAGAATGACGAATATATTGATAAGCCTTCTGAATATTTTGGAGACTCGAGATATGACTCATTCTTTGGCGATGGTTATAGCCCGGAAGGTTTGTGTGAAAACACTGATCGAACTAAAAATGTTAAGTCGTTAATGCTGTCGGGTAATATGATGATTAAACTTCCCCAAAATTTCTTTATTAAAACAACTGCAGGTACCGATTACAACAGTTCATTACAACGGGTATATAACAAAACCTGGGGAACAGCAAACCGCATTAACAGTACCAACAGTTTAAATTTAACCCATGTTGAAACAAACACCTGGACTGTAAACGGCACCTTAAATCATAGCATTACCATAAATGATGTTCATAATATCACGTCAATGATTGGTGCTGAAGCCATCAAAAATAGCACATCGGTGCTATATGCCACGGAAAGTGAATTTTCGAACACCGAATCTGATTTGCTTTATCTTGGACTGGGAAATAGCTTAACGGACAATTCTCAAAACGAAACATCATACAGTTTACTTTCCTTTTTTGGAAATGTTAACTATAACTACAAACAAAAATATTATCTGTCGGGAATTATTCGCCAGGATGGTTCTTCCCGGTTTGCCGATGGCAACCGGTGGGGAACTTTCTACTCTGTTTCGGGGGGATGGAACATGGAAGGTGAAGAATTCATGAAAAACATAAAAGGAATTAATAAATTAAAATTACGCGTAGGTTACGGTGCTATCGGCAACCAGAATATCTCTTTATCTGCTTACTCTGACAGAATGGGTTATGGTGCTTATTATCCTTTTGGTGGAACTTCTTATAACGGTTTTAGATTAACCAAACTTGGAAACGCTGATTTGAAATGGGAGACCAGTCAACAATTTAACGCCGGTGTGGATGTTGAATTTTTTGAACAAACTTTTGGCGTAACAATAGATTATTTCTATAAAACGATTAAAAATATGTTAGTTCCGGCCTCCATACCTTTATCGGTTGGAAATGCAGAGGCTCCTTATATTAATTGTGATGGTACCGTATTAAACACAGGTGTTGATTTGGAATTATTCTACCGGAAAAAATATAAAGACGGAGGTTTTGAAATTAGCCTGAATGGTGGGTATTTACATAATGAAGTGTTCGATTTGGATGAACCTCTGTGGGCAGGACGTGTTGATACCGGTGTTAATGCAACAAAAACAGAATCAGGATATCCTATCGGTTCATTCTTCTTATACGAAATGGACGGTATATTCCAAAACGAAACAGATATTATTACATCGGCATATCAGGGAGATGATATAGAACCCGGAGATGTTAAATATGTGGATCAGGATAAGAGCGGAACGATTGACACGAAAGACCGTAAACACTGCGGAAGTGCCATTCCTAAAGTAACGGCAGGTCTTAATTTAAATGCCAACTACAAAGGATTCGATTTCTCGGCATTCTTTCAGGGAGCTTTTGGTCAAAAGATATTCTCTCAGGTTAATTACGATATCGAAGGTTTTTACCGCGGTTTTAACGTAACCAAAAGATATTATGACGAACACTGGACCGGCGAAGGAACATCAAACACTCAACCACGCGCGTCCTGGTCGGCAAAATCGAATAATGTGAAAGCATCAACACGTTTTCTTGAAGACGGTTCTTATGTCCGGTTGAAAAATATTCAGTTAGGATATACATTCCCAAACACGGACAAATGGCATTTCGATAAAATCAGAGTATATGTATCTGCTACTAACCTTTTCACAATTACAAAATATAACGGGTTGGACCCGGAGATGACTGTAAGTGCGAACTCGACATCCGAAGGCGACCTTGCAAATGGGATTGACTGGGGAACATACCCGGTAGCTAAGAATTTCACTTTCGGTTTAAATGTAACTTTCTAAAAAAACAGTATTATGAAAAAAATTAAATATAGCTTAATACTTATTACTGTTGTAATCTTATCTTTTTCCTGTAACGATTTCCTTGATACAGAGCTAAAAGGTGAATATACATCAGAAGGTTTTTTCACATCAGAAGCAAACGCAACAGCAGCTGTTACTGGTGTTTACAATAGCTTGTATGATAATAAATTATGGGTTTTTACTGATGTGGCTTCCGATGATGCCGTAAAAGGCGGTAATGCAGGCGACCAAGCCGACATAAATGACATAGACAACTTTTCGGCAACCTCCGACAATGGTATAATTGCCACTTTCTGGCAAGATACTTATGAAACCATATCGCAAGCAAATAATGCTATTACCTACATCCCTGCTATTGATATGGATGAAGAATTAAGAGACCGGTTAGTAGGTGAAACAAAGTTCTTTAGAGCTTATTCCTATTTTAACTTGGTAAACATCTTTGGAAAAGTACCTCTGAAAATTGAACCACAAAACACTGATGCAACCATCAATGTAGGTCTTAGCGAAGTTTCTGCTATTTATGCACAAATAAAGCAAGACCTTACAGATGCTATAGCTGTATTACCTGATTCATACTCCTCCGAAACAGGACGTGCAACGAAAGGCGCAGCATTGGCACTATTGGCGAAAGTAAATCTGTTTCAGAAAAATTATACAGAGTGTTTAAACAATATTCAAACATTAGAGAATTTAAGTATTTATGACCTGGAACCAAATTATGAAGATTTATTTGCCGCAGGAGCCGAAAAAAGCAATGAAATTATCTTTGGCCTCAGATTCCTGGTAGATGACGTTGTTTCTCTCGGCAACTGGCTGAATGTATGGTTTGCACCATCTATCGAAGGAGGTTACTACTTCAACGCCCCTACACAAGAATATGTTGATGCGTTTACTGAACAAACTACAGGCGGAGAAGATGACCCCCGGCTTGACGCATCAATCGGCAGAGACGGGAAACCTTGGTTTAATAATACTACATTTTCAGCTACCTGGTCTGAAGCAACCGAATATCTTGTAAAGAAATACAATGAAGATATGGTAGAAGGAGTAGCAAAAGCTCAATCAACGGTTCCTTATCATATACTTAGATATGCCGATGTATTATTAATGAAAGCTGAAGCTCTTAACGAATCAGGTTCAACGTCAACTGCCATTGCAGAAGTAAATAAAGTAAGAAACAGGGCTAAATTAGCTTCTGTTACTACTGCAACTCAGGCATCATTACGAACCATAATCCGTAACGAACGTCGCAAAGAACTCGGATTTGAATTTAACCGTTTCTTCGACCTTATGCGCTATGGTCAAAGTGCAGCAACAACTGCTTTGCCCGATTTGCCTTGGAATGGAGAACATTTCTATTTCCCTATTCCACAATCGGAAATAGATTCTAACACGGCATTACAATAAACAAAAAATAATTATTCCTAACATTTTAAATTTTACTATCATGAAAAAAAATTTTCTAAAATTATTGGCAATCTTCACTGTAGTCCTTTTCACTGGGGTATTTATATCTTGTGGTGGTGACGACGACCCTGCAGAAACTGTTGACAAAACAGAATTGAACGCATTAGTTAGCACATGCCAGGCTCTTGTCGATGCTGCAAGTACTGACGATTACACACAGGAATCTATTAATGCTTTTCAAACTACTATTACGACAGTATCAATAGCTGCCGATGCTGCTACTACTCAAATAACTATTACCAACTTAATAACACAGTTGACAAATGCCCAGGAAACATTCTTAGCTTCAGAATTAGATGTTATTCCGGAAGAAGCATTGCTCCTGGGAATGACTTTCGATGAAACAATCGCAAGCAATAAATTTACTACTGAAGGTTTAGGTTGGACTGCCGAATTAAAAGAAGGCGAGTCTGCAATATTCGGAACTGCTACTAACTATCCAAGTGTAACAAGCGGAAAAGTTGGTAATGCTATGTATTTCAGCAATGGTTCTCACTTAGAAATAAGCGACTATGCAAAAACATCGTTACAAGGGAAATATATTTCTATTGCTGTATGGGTAAAACCTGATTCTACAAGAGCAGGAAACTACATTATTTCTTATAACTACTGGAACTCCTGGAAATTTCAGTTGCAAGAACAAAACAAGCCATTCTTCACTGTTCATACCAATGCTGAAGGCTGGGTTGATGCTGACAACGAATCAGATTTCTCTGCACCGAATAAAGAATGGACCCATTTGGCTGTTACTATGGATCTTAGTAATTATTTATTAAATTTCTATATAAACGGAGAATTAACTAAAACATGGGATGCAACAGGAAAACCAGGATTAACAGGATCTGGTGCTTATGATTATGCAAGCACTTTACCATTAATCGTAGGTGCCTGCACTACTTATGCGGAAGCTAGTTCGGCCTGGACCTGGACCTGGAACCAAACGCCTGGTGGATGGGACAGTTTTATTGGTTATATGGACGAGCTAAAAGTTTATAACATTGCATTGACTGCTGGCCAGGTTACAAAATTATATAACAGTGAAAAAGGTGAATAATATTAAATTCAAGGTAGATAATTAATTCGAGAGGGGCTTGTTTTATTATAATTCAAGCTCCTTTTTTCCTTTATAAAAACGAAGTTCCGTTAAGCGACACCATTATTATTCAAAGTACACATCCTGCAAAAGCATTATGAAAAGAGTATTCCTTATAACAATATTAGCAGGCATCTTAACATCCGGCTTTGCTCAGCAAATTTCAATTTCAAGAATTGAATCTATGCCCAATAAGCCAACCCCATACCTTATGCGTAATTGGAAACAGGTGGCTTTGGATTACGATAATTTTATATTCGATCCTGCAAAAACCGGAACCCATTTGCCTTTGGTTTCGTTTCGTACATCAGGTGTGAATTATTCGGATATTCAATCCATAGAATTAGACACGTATGTCGGGCAGGACAATCATGGCGATATAGCAGAAGCCATAAATATTCTTCCTGCTATTATTGGCGCATCATTAGTCGGTGTCGATAAAACAACGCATCTGAATATTAATTGGGTGGCGAAAATTAAAGACTTTTTTAACTCGGCCAACGGGCAAAATGTTTATCTCAATAATTATTCAGCCTCGACGGGAGATGACTGGTGGTATGAACTGATGCCGAGTGTCTTTTTTTATCAACTTTACAGCTTGTATCCGGATGCCGATGCCGATTTTGCAAAGCAATATACAATGATTGCAGACAGGGAATTGGAGATGGTGGAAAAATTGGGGGGAAATACATATAATTGGTCAGTACCATCGATGAATTACCGTGCGTTCAATTTGCTTACAGGCGAGCCGGAAACATCCGGAGTCGCAGAACCTGAGGCTGCCGGGGCCGTGGCGTGGCTTTTATACCAGGCCTATCGCCGGACAGGTGAATTAAAGTATCGCTATGGAGCTGAATTATCGCTGGGTTTCCTGCAGGATTGGGAATCAAATCCGTCGTATGAAATTCAATTGCCATACGGAATTCATACAGCAGCCCGGATGAACGCAATTGAGGGTACGGATTATGATATCGAAAAATTTTTGAACTGGACATTTTCTTTCGGGGCAAATACACTGCGTGGCTGGGGAACGATTGCCGGCAGATGGGGCGGCTATGATGTTTCGGGCCTAATCGGAGAGGCAAATGATGACGGCAATGATTACGCTTTTGTAATGAACGGGTTCCAACATGCGGCAGCATTGGCGCCTGTGGCAAAATACGATAAGCGTTTTGCCCGGCTTATTGCCAAATGGATGTTGAACATAGCCAATGCAAGCCGGTTATTCTATCGTCCTTATCTTTCTGAAAGTAATCAGGAAAATGCAAGTTATGCCTGGAGTTCACAATATGACCCGGACGCTTGTATTCCTTACGAGTCGATGAGAGAATCGTATAACAGCGCTTCTCCATTTGCGATGGGTGATGCAGTGACCAAAGGTTGGGCTTCCACAAATTTGTCGCTTTACAGCGGTTCGGGCGTGGGTTATTTGGCTGCCGTTACCGACACTACCAATGTTAGCGGCATCTTGCAAATAGATGTCAACAAAACCGATTTCGATGCCGAGAATACGTATCCAACTTATTTGTATTACAATCCTAATCCGGTTTCAGAAACTGTTTCCTTGAATTTGCCGACAGGAAATTTCGATATTTATGATATGATTTCAGATGATCTTTTAGCTTCGAATGCCCGGGAAAATATGTCTTTGGTTATTCCTCCTGACTCTGTTGTGATGCCTGTTTTAGTGCCTGCCGGAAGCCCTGTTGACATTGACGGGCGAATTTTTAAAGTGTTGAATGGCGGGGTAATTGATTATCATTACCACTACAATTACACCAACGAATTGCGAATCAAAGCATTTGTTGCGGATACAAACCTGGTAACTTCTTCCGGTAATGTGCATTTTAAGTGTTACACCGGTAATTCAACCGGAACGGTCAATTATAATTTTTTCGTTAATGGTTCATCGTATGCATCCGGCATGGTTGATACATTTACATGGACGGCCCCGGATTCGACAGGAATATATCAAATGTTTTGTAAAGTTTCTGATTCGAACGATACACTGGTGAGCGACACCTTGAATATTCGTGTTGTAAGCAGTTCCGCGATTGCTCCTGTCATTGATTCTTTGGTCATAAGCGGAAGTGATCCTTACGATATTTCATCGCAATTATCGATCGCAGCCTACACCAATAATGCCCCGGCTGCAATTTTGTGGGAATATAGTGGCGGAACGCTTGAAAATGCTTCGTCATTGTCGCCGGTCTGGAACATCCCCGCTTCGGAAGGTATTTATAGTCTGACGCTTACTTTGACAAATGATTTAGGGACAACAACAAAGACAAAGCAAATTTTAGTTAAAAACCTGTCCGCGGAAACTACAGCAACGCCTCTAATTTATTATCCTTTCAGCGGAAACACCGAAAATGCCGTTCAGGACAAATATGATGCAGTATCCGTAAATGCAGAACTTACAGAAGATGCTTTGGGGAATGCAGGTAGTGCCTATCAATTTACATCAGGCAGTCAATATATTTATACCGCGAATGATAATGCCCTGAATTTTACCGATAAAGTTGCGGTCTCGTTATGGGTGAAGCCAAAATATCTGACCTCGGGTGAACAATTTATCATTTCTCATGGAAGCTGGGAGGAGCGCTACAAACTTTCGGTTACCAGCGAGGGGAAAGCCCGTTGGACCGTAAAAACCAATGAATCTACGGTTGATGTCGATGATCCGGAAATATTGTCTGCAAATACATTTGTGCATTATACAGTACAATATACGGGTTACTCTCTTGAAATGTACCGCAACGGAAGTTTGGCTGCTTATGCGAAATTATCCGGAAAGATAGGAACGACGGACAACGCAATTACTATGGCAAGAAAAGATAAATCCACTGCCGATTATAATTTTCGCGGTACGATTGATGAAGTGTATATTTTTGATACAGATTTAAGTGTTTCGCAAATTAAAGATTTACCCTATTCAAATCTAACATCTGTGCCGATAATTAACATGCAGGATTTTGATATTTATCCTAATCCCTTTAATCAAAGATTTTATATTGAATTGCCCGATAACGAAAGTATAGACCGGATTTGGATGCTCAATTTGCAGGGACGGGTTGTTTGGTCGGCACAAGAGATTGAGACTGATGTCCCGATTTATCCAAAGATTTATACGCATGGATTGTATTTTGTGAAAATCAGGGGCAAATCTGGTAATTTGTATTTTGCTGAAATATTGAAAATATGAAGAATATTCCTGCCATTCGGAAGTCTGATTTGGTATACCCGATAATTGGCTCGCCGCCATTCGTCTGAACCGCATTCGGGCCTGTTGTTCCGGTAAGCTGAGTCTTTCTTATCATTCCTGTCAACTACGAAATCAACAACTATTTGCTAATAATCAACACATTAGCTATTTTTTAAGGGATGACTACATAACTGTTACCAACGAAAGCGACACCGACCTCGATTGGTTTTTCTATCAAATAGATTTTACTCTGGGCGATAAAAATTCAGATAAAAACGGTCGATTCCATGCAGCATTTCGACGGGAAAACCCTACCGAACCTGGGAAAGATTTTGTAATTCTCGAAACAAAAAATGCAAAAGGAGTTTATTTAGAAGAGATATTATCTCCTTTTCACACATTCAATTCAACCCGTTGAATGATATGATCCCGGTAAACCTCGCCGGGTTCAGTATTTTCCTGAGTCCGTAATGTTTTGAAAAATACTAACAGCCAGTCTGATAGTTGGTAATGATCCAAATTCAGGCAGAACTACTGAAATCTTCTGTATATTTGCAGCGGATTTTTATTTCTACATTCTTATTTTTTCAAAAATAACTTTGCTGAAAAATAAACCGGATGGTAAAACAAATCAATATATCGGATCAAAATAACAAAGCAGAATTGCTCTCGTTCGAAGATTTGTTTCACCGTTATTATCCCCGGCTGAAAAATTATGCTTCCTGGTTTTTAAAAGATGAAAATGAAGCGGAAGATTTGGTTCAGGACGTATTTTACCAGCTTTGGAAGGACCGGGAAAAATTAAATCAGGAAAAAAATACAGCCTCATTTATTTTTGTTCAGACACGAAACCGTTGTTTAAATAATTTAAAACGGAAAATTGTTGAAGACCGCTTTGTTCATCAGGCCTCACTTGAATCAGAAGAACTTTATTACATCAGTTTTAACGATTCGGGAGAATTTATTTCCATGCGCGAACGATTGAATTATGAATTGACAAAACTGATTGCTGAAATGCCTGAAAAATGCGGACAGGCATTTTCTCTGAAATGGATAGAAGGCAAAAAGATCAGGGAAATTGCCGGGATTATGAAAATATCAACCACCATGGTTGACAAGCATCTTGCCCGCGGTCTCGAAATTGCACGAAAAAAACTGACTCCCGACTTACTGCTCCTTTTGATTTTGACCCGCGAATAAACTGAACGGCAAATGCCGTTTAAAGCGAAAGTGTAGAAGCCCCAATCATAAATATTTTAAAATGATTCTTTCAATTTGAGGTAGTTGACGGGTATTTCAAATTATTTTTCATGAGGAGGGTTGGTAAAATCGATTTTCATATTGTACTACTAATAAACGCGATTTAACGATCACAATGGAAACGAATGAAACCGACAAGTTAATCACAGGCTTTCTCAGAGGAAAATTAAATTCTGAAGAGGAAATAAAACTGTTAACATGGGTGAAACAAAGCCGGAAAAACAAGGATTTGTTTTTGAAAAGACAAGCTTTGTCCGAAGAAGAACTCATCAGGAAAAAAGACCCGGCAAGTAATGAAAGCTGGAAGCGGTTAAAGGTGAAAATTGCTTCCCTGTCGATACAAAAGTCGGAAATTCGTTTGCAGGACAGACAATTCAGAAAGATACTGGCAATAGCAGCTGCATTTGTTATGGGCGTTATTATCAGTTCCGTCGTCATTACTTTCCTGCCTGGCGGTAAAAATATGCAGGCCTTACAATATGTTACCACTCCCTATGGGGCACGTACTCAGTTTCAGTTACCTGATGGTTCGACGGTATGGTTGAATTCAGGATCAAAACTTTCGTATCCTTCTCATTTTGCAAAAAACAGAAAGGTCTCCCTCGAAGGCGAAGCGTTTTTCAAGGTACAAAAAGGACGGCCTTTCATCGTTTCAACCAAATATGCCAACGTCCGGGTAAAAGGGACTTCGTTCAATGTAAAAGCTTTTCAGAATGAAGACTTTGAAACCACGCTGGTAAGCGGATCGGTGCAGGTTAAGCGCAATGAAACCGGGGAAGAGATAACACTTCAGCCGGGGTTCCAGGTCAAACAGGGGAAGGGCAAATGGGCATCAGCCAAAGTTGAAACGGAACTTTTCACTTCATGGAAGGAAGGCAAATTAATCTTCAGAAATGAATATCTCCCGGAAGTAGCTAAAAGCCTTGAACGCTGGTATAATGTAACTATTGAGTTGGACAACGATCCGCGTTTAGCTAAAATATATTTTTCAGGGATTATTGAAATGGAATCGTTCCCTGAAGTGCTTGAACTCCTAAAAACAACTTCCCCCATCGATTATACTTTCGATAAGAAAAGCCGGACACTTCATATTATCCGAAAATAAAGAACATTAAAAAACCATTTTGTATATGAGAAAATAAATTGAACCTACACAAAAAAGAGGTAGAAACTGACACTTTCTACCTCCTGTAAAATTGATTTAACCATAGTTATTAAACCAAAAAAACAAAATTATGAAAAAAATGTGGTTATACCACGACAACAGGTCATTGGTGTATAAAATTTTTAGAAAGATGAAACTAACGGTACTGCTTTTATGTGTTTCAGTTTTAGGGAGTTTAGCCATAGAATCCTATTCCCAGACAACCCGGCTGACAGTGAATTGTGAAAATACTTCGATCAAGCAGATTCTGTTCCAGATTGAGGAGCAAAGTGAATATCGGTTTTTTTACAGCGGCGGCGTTGATGTGGAAAAGAAGACATCGATTTCGCAAAAAGACAAATTAGTCACCGATATTCTGGATGAATTGTTTTCAGGGACTAATGTAAAATACCGGTTTATGGGCAGGCAAATTGCCTTGTTCGTTGATGGGCCCTCCGGTTCAGCCCTGTCTTCTGTTCAGTCCAAAACCATTTCCGGCAAAGTGACCGACTCGTCCGGCGCCCCTTTGCCCGGCGTTTCAGTGGTGGTAAAAGGAACTACTCAGGGAGTTATTACAGACGCGGATGGAAATTACTCTCTTGCCAAAGTTCCCGGCGATGCTACGCTGATATTTTCGTTTGTAGGGATGAAAACCATTGAAGTTCCTATATCCGGTAAGAACATCATTGATGTAAAGTTGGAAGAGGACGAGGTAAAAGTGGAGGAAGTAGTTGTAACAGCACTTGGCATGAAAAAAGCCGAGAAATCTTTAGGATATGCTGTTCAAAAAGTTGATAAGGAAACATTTACCAAAGTTAAAGGCGACAACATTATCACCAGCCTTACCGGTAAGGTCGCCGGCCTGCAGGTCAAGAATACAACTGAGTTTTTTAGATCTTCGAGCATTCAATTAAGAGGTTCAAATGCTCTTATTGTAGTTAATGGAGTTCCAGCCAATAATACTTCTCTTGATGATATTTCAGCCGACGACATCGAAGATATAAGCGTACTGAAAGGAGCTACCGCTTCGGCATTATATGGAAACAGAGGAAGCAACGGCGCTATTATGGTTACGACCAAGAGAAAAGAGAAAAATTCAAATTTCTCTGTTGACATCAACTCTAGTACTATGATGCGGGCTGGATACCTGAGAATTCCGGAAACCCAAAAAAGTTACGGTACAGGCGTTGGTAATCAAGCCATTTACGATGGCGAATTTGTTTGGGGTCCCCACCTTGATATGGGAACAACTGCCAAACAGGTTGATCCTAAAACCGGAACAATGGTTGATATGCCACTGGTATCGAAGGGGAAAAATAATCTGAAAAATTTTCTGCAGGAAAGTTTTGTAACCAATAACAATATCAGTGTTTCTCAATCTTCAACATTTGGTACTATAAGAGGTTCTTTATCACATGTTTACAATAAGGGTGAGGCTCCAAACACCAGATCGAATAAATATATTTTCAACTTAAGTGGAAATATAAATCTTTCGGATAAATTCACGCTTGACGCTTCGTGGAACTACTCAAAACGAGAAACACCCAACCGGCCGGAATACGGGTATGGTCGGAGTGGTTCGTATATTTATCTCCTTACAGTTTGGAATGGACCTGATTTTGACATCAGGGAATGGAAAGACTATTGGTTAGTTAAAGACAAAACACAAAAGTATTATCAAACAGGATGGTATGATAATCCATATTTTCTTTGTTACGAAGTACTTAACCCGCACTCAATCGATGTAAATACCGGACAATTCACAGCAAACTACACCATTCAACCGGGAATGAAACTCTTGTTGCGTAGTGGTATCGACACATATTCCGACAGGTATTCACAGAGTAGAGCCATGAGTTATAACCGAAATGGCAAAGGTTACTTCTTGACCGGAGAATCTTATTCGATGGATTTGAACAACGATGCGATGATAACATACAATAAAAAAATCGGGAAATTTGGCATAGACTTATTGTGCGGAGGTTCAGTAAACTACTACGAATATAGATATGTACAGGCTAATACGAATAATGGATTATCTATTCCTGGTTTTTATTCGTTAAGCGCCTCTGTCGATCCGGTTTCGGCAAGTAGCCAGTTTCAGAAAAAGCAAGTAAACAGTTTATATGGGAAAGCCTCACTGTCGTATAAAAACGCCTGTTACCTGGATATAACCGGACGAAACGACTGGTCGTCAACCTTGCCTTCATCAACACGGTCTTATTTCTATCCTTCGGTTGCATTTAGTTCCATTGTTTCTGAGATTGCCAGTTTACCTAAATTTATTAGTTTCTGGAAACTACGGGCGTCATGGACAGTTTCAAAGAAAGACCTTGGCATTTTCGATTTGAACCAGGCTTATAGTATCAATACCAATGCCTGGAATAGCCTGAATGCAGAATATTACCCGTCAACCATTCGTGACGGAAACGTGAAACCACAAACCAGCCGGGTGTATGAACTTGGTACTAATGTGCGTTTTCTCAATAACCGAATTAACCTCGATTATGCCTATTTCAATCGGTTACAATATAACCTACTGGTTAGTGCTGAATTATCGGGAGCAACAGGTTTTAGCTACAAACAAACCAATACCGACGAGCAATGGGTTCAACGAGGCATGGAAATCTCGCTGAAAGGTACGCCGATAAAACGCGCCAACCTCGAATGGGAAGTGATGCTTAACTGGTCGTATAACCATTGGTATTACGATAAACTGGACCCGGTATATACCGATCAGAAAACCTATATAAAAGAGGGAGCTCGTTATGATGTAGCCAGAACAAGAGACTGGGAACGCGATCCGAATGGGAACATGGTTATTGGTTCAGATGGATATCCTAAGAAAAGCAGTTTCTTTTCCGATAAAATAGGGTATACCGATCCCAATTGGATTTGGGGTTTAACCAACTCAGTAAAATATAAAAACTGGTCGTGCTACGTTACGTTTGACGGAAGGGTTGGTGGTCTTGTCTATTCAAGTACTGAATATGGGTTATGGGCTGCCGGATCGCATCCCGATAGCGACAACCAATGGCGCTATGATGAAGTTGTTAATGGCAAAATCAATTATGTTGGTGAAGGCGTAAAAGTGGTATCGGGAGAATTGGTTCGCGATGGATCGGGTAAAATCGTATCAGATGATCGCGTATTTGCTAAAAACGACATCAAAGTACCTTATACCCATTATATGGAAGCATGGAGTGGATATGGTAGTGATGATGGTGGTAACCCACGAGTTTGTCCGCGGGAACTATATTTTAGTCAAACTTTCCTGAAATTAAGGGAGTTGGCGATTAATTACAATGTTCCTTCCAGATTTTGCAAGAAAGTAGGAATGAAGAATATCAGTCTTGGCTTAATTGGTCAGAACCTGCTTATTTGGACTAAGGATTTCCGCTTCGATGACCCTGATTCCGGTTCCGGCAATTTACCTTCACCATCACAACGATATGTAGGTTTCAATTTCAAACTTGGGTTATAATTTTAAAACAGATAACTATGAAAAACAATATAATCACACTATTAGGTTGTTTACTTCTTATCATTGGAACATCCTGCTCCAATTTCGATGATATAAACACTAATCCTGATGTTTCAACCAGCGGGAATGCCTCGATGTTGCTTACAGGCGTTGAGCTTTCTTTCAGTCCAGGTAACGGGAAAGGTTTTATGTATCCTTTCTTTTTTCAAAAAGAATTTGTTTGGACTGAAGGAGCTATTTCCGACATTCAATACAATAAACTTCCCCGTATTAATTATTCAGTATACTCAACCCTGAAAAATGTCAAAAAAATGGAAGATGCAGCCATTGATACTAAGAATAGCGTAAATGCTTATCGGGCTGCAGGTCAGTTTATCAGGTGTTTTAAACTCTTTAATTTAACAATGCAGGTTGGTGACATTCCTTATGCTGAAGCATTACAGGGCGAATCGGGAGTTTATAAACCCAAATACGACAACCAAAAGGCTATTTTGGGTTCTATTCTCAGCCAGTTGGATACAGCTTCAGTACTATTTACACGTGCAATAAAAAACAATGAGACGCTGTCAGGCGACATCTTTTATTCGGGGAATCCTTCCAAATGGTTGAAAATGGTCAACAGCTTTAAACTGCAAGTGCTTATCAGTCTTTCAGCAAAAGTAAACGATACTGACATGGATGTTATAAATAGATTTAAAAACATCGTTAATAACCCCGGACAGAATCCGATTTTCACCTCTAATTCCGATAATTTTCAGATAACTTACCGGGACAAAGAGGGAGAAAAAAAACCTTTTTATACTTCGGGATTTGAAGTTTACGCTATAACTACCTCTTTTGTAATAGATAAGCTGAAACAACTTCAGGATTATCGATTGTTTTATTATGCCGATCCACTGGCAGGGAAACCAGAAGACGATTTCGCTTCGTATGCCGGGCTGGACCCTTCGGCACCTAATGGGACAAACCTTGAACTCTATGCTTTGGGAAAAGCTTCTGCAATTAATAAATTATATTACAATAAAGAGTATCCACAGGGATTCCCTTATGTTATACTAGGTTATGCCGATATACAGTTTATTTTAGCTGAAGCTGCTGTGCGTGGTTGGATTACAAATGCCGATCAATATTATAAGAATGGAATAACCGCGTCAATGGAATTCAGGATGAATAATATCGATTCGAAATGGGTACATGGAATGCCTATTACAAGCGATTATATTGCTTCGTACTTAACCAAGCCCGAAATTCAGCTCCCCTCAGACATGGACGGTATGATAAAACAAATTATGTGGCAGAAATACCTGGGATCATTCCTTCAGAATGACTGGAATGTTTATTTCGATTACAGGCGCAACGGCTATCCCGAATTTCCAATCAATCCGGCTACCAATAAAAACGAAATTGCAGATAAAATGCCACTTCGGTGGCTATATCCCGATTCCGAATATAATTTCAACCAGGAAAACATACAGCAGGCCTTAACCCGCCAGTTTGGTGGAAAAGACGACGAAAACCAAACAATTTGGATACTTAAAAATTGATTTCTGGTTTAAATCAATTTTTTCACTTCATGAATTTTGATACTACCCACAAAGTTTCCTGTTTCAAGGGGCTTTGTGGGTTAATATAAATGAATATTTCCCCTTTCCAATTTTTTTTATTCATTAATAATGATATAAATTGAACGCGTATTTTTTCTTTAATCACTAAACCATGAGACAACAACTTTTTATCTTTTTCATATTCTTCTTCTTATCTTGTTACTCCTCAGTCGTATTTTCAGAAAACAAGTCCAGTTTGAAGGTACTGCAGCTAAATGTTTGGCTGGCTGGCTCCAAAATCGAAAATGGAACCGATGTTATTGCCGACATAATAATCGAAAGTGATGCCGATTTGGTAACACTCAGCGAAATAAATCCACACTTTATGGAATCGCTAACCTCATCGCTTCAAAGGAAAGGTTCTGCATTTCATTGTATACCAAGCAATGACTGTGGAATAATAACAAAGTACCCAATTCTTGAACAACAGTTTATTTATTCGCCCCAAAAAGGATTTAATGGCGTGCTTAAAACAAGCATAGCCCTTTCAAAAAGGAAAGTATGCCTTTATTCCGCTCATCTGGATTACCAGCATTACGGCGCATTTCTCCCGAGAGGATACGACGGACAAAATTGGGGAAAAATGCCCGCTCCTGTTACGAATGTGGCTGATATATTGTCATTTAACAATGAATCAAAACGCAAAGAACAAATACAAGAACTAATAAAAGATGCAGCAAAGGAATCGGGAAAAGGGAGTATTATCCTTGTTGGGGGTGACTTTAACGAGCCATCGCATCTCGACTGGTGTGAAGCCACAAAAAATTTATTTGATCACAAAGGAACAGTTATACAGTGGCCTTGTACTTTAATGCTTCAAAATGCGGGTTTTGTTGATACATACCGCGAGCTTTATCCAAATCCGGATACTCATCCTGGGTTTACATGGCCTGCCGATAATCCTTTTGTCGATGTGAAATCACTATCGTGGGCTAAAGAAAGCGACGAGAGAGACCGCATCGACTTTATTTTCTACTTGAAAAAGCAAAAGCTTAAACTTGAAAGCGTTAGCATTGTAGGTCCGGCTGGAACTATTCTAAAGGGAGAGCGGAATTCTGATCCAACCAAAGATCCTGTTTTTACTCCTAAAAGTACATGGTCATCAGACCATAAAGGATTATTGGCTATATTTTTGTTGAGAAATTAATTTTTGTAACTAATAATATTTCAATGTTTTATGAAAGTTTGAACCAAGGGGAAGAGCGTACATTATGAATTTAGTTTGTCCATCAGGTCAGCAACATTTTTAGCACGGGTAACCTTCCCGTTTCTCATATCTTCTTGCCTTACGGGTAACAGCATTAGGCACATGGTCGCATTCTATACTAATATCTTCGTTCGTTTGAGCATAGTTCATAAGAAACTTCATGAAAGTTTTTGCATTGCTGCTTTTCTCGTTTACTGTAATTGTATAGGCCGCCAGGCTGAAATGTGCGGGTCAAAAAACAGGTGGTTCGGAGCGCTGCTGGGGCCTTTGGGTTTTTCTGCTCAGGAGAGAATTTTTTCAGCGCATCCGTTTCCAATTTCCTGCCGTGCCGTTTGGATTTTCCTAAGCATCCGATTTCAATTTCCTAAGCAGGAAAAATCGGCACGGCAGGAAATGAAGCAAACATAATGTTAGATTGATTTTTTGTCTTTCAGCTATCTGATAAAACATACACCGATAGAAACAAAAAATCTGTCGCTTCAAAAAAATATAAGGTAACCGCATTATAAGCCGGGTCATTTCTCTTCTGCAGAAAGACCTGACAGCGTTTTCAAAACCTGTCAGGTCTTTTTATACTTTTTCACACATTCAATTCAACCCGCTGGATGATGTGATCCTGGTAAACCTCGTCGAGTTCGGTAAAATAGCCGCTCCAGCCCCAGACGCGAACAATCAGGTTTTTATGCAGTTCGGGGTGTGCCTTGGCTTCGAGCAGACGTTCCCTGTTTACTGCATTGATCTGAAGCTGGTGCCCGCCCATGTCCATGTACGATTTTACCAGGTACGAGACCTTCCGGATGCTTTCCGGGTTGCGGAAAACAGTATCGTGCAGTTCAAGGGTAAGCGGTCCGCCGTTCATGATCTTTTTCATATCGGGTTTCGAAAATGACCGGATAATGGATACAGGCCCGTTCAGTTTCACGTTCATTGCCGGGGAGAAATTTGCAGAAAGAGGTTCGCCTTTTTTCCGTCCGTCAGCCGATGCCCCGATATCTTTCACATGCCACAGGTAATACATGGCCGAGCCGGAACCGGGACGGAAACATCCGCCACGCTCATTCTTTAAATTAGCGGTCGCATCGGAAAAAGTATCCAGTAATTCCACTGCAATCTGGTCGACAAAATCATCGTCATTTCCCATTTTGGGCGAGTCGTATTTTAGCTGGTGCCAGACCGGGTCGTTCCCCTGAAAATCATTTTCAATCTCCCGGATAAGCTGCTGTTTGCTTATTGTCTTTTCTTCAAAGGTATGCTTCTTGATTGCCGCCAGCGAATCGGCAGCCGTTGATATGCCCGTGCCATGAATTCCGTAGTTATTGTATTTCGCGCCCAAAGAAATGTCTCTTGCCTTTTCGATACAACCATTCATCAGCAGCGACTGGAAAGGAGCCGGTTCCATGTAGATATTTTTCAGTACGGAAACGAGTGCATTCACTTCATCGCTGATTTCCTGTTTGATACCCTTCATGAACGAACCAAAATTTTCACTTTTCACGAGATATTTTTTGATGCCTGAATCAACCACTTTGGCAAACGACAGGGCAGTTATATTGGGTATGTCCATTCCGTTTCCGGGGATGATAAATTCCCAGCAGGCGGCAACCACGTAATTACGCGCGTCTTTCAGCTCATATCCCTTTGACAGCAGACCCGGGATGACAACCTCATCGTTGGAATATTGCGGGAAGCCAAGTCCCTGTTTTGTCAGTTCGGTACCCAGGTCATAAATTTCAATGGGCGTGTTTTTGGTCACACGCAGGTTTATTTTCGGGTCGATCAGTTTCAGCTCAAGACTGGCTTTGAGGCACATTTCCGACAGCATATTAAACGCTTCGTTTCCGTCCGCATCAACTCCGCCCAGCACCAGGCTCTGCCCGTTATCTCCCTGCTGCATACCTGGATAAAGGTCGCTGTCTTTATTAAAAGAAATGAAAAACTCCTGCAGCAACTCAAAAGCAGAATCATAATCCAGAACACCCGCATCCAGGTCATTTTTCAGGTATTTGAACATGTACTGGTCGAAGCGCCCGACCGTATTATGGTAATTTCCTGAAGCCCATAAGGTAAAATGAAGTATCCTGAAAAACTGCAGGGCTTCGTGAAACGACCGTGCGCCATACCGGGGAACCTGTTGCAGAATGGCAAAAATATCATCCCTGCCTGTTTCGAGTGCTAAGGCTGCATAGCGGTCGGCCAGCTTCTCAACATCGTCGATCGCCTGAATCACAGAATTCAGAAATTCGACGCCCTGTTCGTCTTCCTGTGAAGCATGAACCTCCATCGACTGCAAAATTTCTTTCCGCCGTTGTTCCAGTCCGACGCCAATGGTATAACCGTAATTGGAACTGATGTTACAAACCTGTCCCGATTCGTGGATATAATGATTTTTCCTGATTCCGGCCCATTCTTCTTTGGTGAAAACAGCCGGTATTTTCGGGACAGTCCGGGTAAAAACGATTTTTTCATTCTGAAGAATAACCGGCTTTTCGTTTTCCATGACCCAGCTTAACCTTTTCCGGGCCCTCTGCATATCGTTCAGCCCCTGTACTTTCATCGACTCTGTAAAATTATTCAGGGTTTCCTCATTGATATTTTGTCTGAACTGATGATGTTTTTTACTGAATACATCCTTCAATATTGTTTTAATTCTCTCATTCATAATACGATTGCATTAATATTATTTTCTTCAAAAATCCTGATCGGGATATTTACCTTTTTTGAAGTATCGAAGCCGGGACTGAAAATTTTATTCACCATCGGGTATTTTGCCCCGGCCGTCTGGTGATAGGGAAGTAGTTCCACCCGCTGAAGATGTTTGGCGACTTTGATGAGCGATGCCGTTTCCCGTATGTTTTCCGGATTGTCGTTCACGCCGGGTATCAGGGGAATACGGATGCGAAAATCGGTTTCCGACCGGCACAGGATTTCCACGTTCCTTAATATGCGCGCATTGCTGACCCCTGTATATTTTTTGTGAATTTCCGGGTCGGTATGTTTTATATCCATCAAAACCAGGTCGACCGATGAAACCATTTCCCTGAAAACAGCTTCGCTTGCATAGCCGGATGTCTCCACGGCAATATTTATCGGCTTCAGTTGACCGATCAGATCAAAAAGAAAAGCAGGTTGTGCAAGAGGCTCCCCGCCGGAAATGGTAATTCCGCCGCCGCTGTTGATTAAAACTTCCTTTCCTTTTAAAAGAATTTTTGCCAGATCGGCTGCTTCTGTTTCCTGTCCCACAATTTTCCGCAGTCCTAACGGACAAACCGGGACACATTTTCCGCATGAAATACACTCTTCATGAGTACAAACGGCCTTGCACCTTCCGCAGTGGATGCAGGATGACCGGCTTACCATCAGTTCTTTTTGAAAAGAAATTCCTTCCGGGTTATGGCACCAGGAACAGTGCAACGGACATCCTTTGAAGAAAACCAGTTTACGGATTCCGGGCCCGTCGTATACGGCAAATTCTTCAATATTAAAAATGGTTCCTTTCACAATATATTTGACAGATATTATTTTGAACAAAGTATAACAACATATCTCTGGTTTCTAAAGTTTCTATAATAATGATTATTCCGGGCAGGGTTGAATAAAATATTCTTCTCACTTCTACAACCTTGCGGGTTGAATACTCATCACCCCCAATGCAATTGGGGGTAACAGGGGCCCCCCGAAAACCTCAACCCCGAAGTGGGTTAAACTTTTTTCCTGTTGACTCTCGTTCTTCCGGTTTCGTATAAAATAAAGTTTTCTGATAAAAAATATATAAAGATATAACCATCCGAAGGTTACATTCAACCCTCTGAAGGGTTGAAAAGGTTCCTTGCTCTCCCTCCGGCGAAACCGGAGGTGATGAGAATTAAACTCCAAGGGAGTTTTTCGGTATACTAAATCTTTCATTAACAAACAGTTTCCTCCTTATTAAACAGACAGCATTCCGAATAAAATATAACATATCTGGTTCCCCGTATTAAAATTTTTAATGTTGGTTAATCTGCATAAAGTTCAATGAGCATCCTACTTTTTGCTTAATACGAGTCGTTCTATTTCTTCCAGCGATTTTCCTTTGGTTTCAACCAGGGCAAACCGGTAAAAAACAAGGCTTAAAACAGTGGCAATGCAGAAAAACAGGAACGCATAACCGGTACCGATGGAAGCCACGACAACCGGGAATATCCATGAGATCAACGAATTGAAGAACCAGTGGGAAAACGAGCCGATTGCCGAACCCCTTGCCCGGATGTTGGTGGGGAACATCTCGGAAAGGATGACCCAGATAACCGTTCCCTGCGATGCTGCAAAAAACGCGATAAAGCCCAGCATGGAGATCAAAAGGATATAGCCGCTTGTATTTCCCGAGAGATATGCCCAACTGAACAAGCCGAGGAATACCGGCATCCCGATACCGCCGGCATACAGCAGGAATTTCCTTCCGAATTTGTCGATCAGCGACATCCCGACAATCGTAAAAACCAGGTTGGTGATGCCGATAAGAACTGTCTGGTAAAACGCAGATTCCCCGCTGAACCCGGCTTCCCGGAATATGTCGGTCGAATAATAATTCACAATGTTTATCCCTGATAACTGGTTGAACATTCCGACCCCGATGCCGATCAATACCAGCTTCAGATACGGTTTATGGAAAAGAACGGAATAATGGGTAAGGACTTCATTATCGAGCGAATCCTGAATTTCCCTGATAAGTTTATCCGTTCCGGACTGGTCTTTATTGACCCTTGAAATCGCTTTTTTCGCTTCTTCCAGCTGCCCGGTTTTGACCAGCCAGCGTGGACTGCGCTGGATAAAAAACAAAAGCACAAAAAAGATGGCAGAAGGGATCACGCCGAACAGGAACATCCATCTCCATTTGTTCTCATTCTCTCCCATGCTGTCGATAATGAAATTGGAAAAGAACGAGACAAGGATGCCGAGAACAATGGCAAGCTGAGCGGTTGCCACCAGTCTGCCGCGCATTTTTGGCGGGGCTACTTCCGAAATATACATGGGAGTAACCACCGAAGCGCCGCCAACGGCAATTCCGCCGATAAAACGCCCGATGATGAAAATCCATAAATGAGTGGCCAGTCCGGTCATCAGCATTGAGACGAGGAAAAACAAGGCCATGTATTTCAGAATGTACCTGCGTCCGTACAGGTCGGCAGGTTTACCGATAAACAGGGCTCCGATAACGCATCCGATCAGGGCGACACTTACGACAAAACCTTTCATTGCCGGAGACAGCCCGAAATATTTGGCCACATAAAAAATAGTCCCGTTGATTACCCCGGTTTCAAAGCCGAACAGCAAACTGCCCAGTGCAGCTACAAATGTGATAAAGTATAAATAGCGTCTCATCCTGTTATTTAATTGATTTCCATCGGAATAATAATCATGGTGTAGGAATGGGCAGGAAAACTGTATGAGAGTTTGTCTCCTTTTACACTTAACTCTTTAGTCGTGGTTTTTACCAATTGTTTTTCAGCAGAATTCTGGTCTTTTATGTCTTTCCCGTTTACCTCGTAAACCGTTGCTTTCCCTGCAAATTGTCCGAACTGACTGATAATATCAGCAGAAACCGGATGGTCTTTATCCCTGTTTACTACGTTAACTATCAGCTCTTTATTGTCTTTGTTATAGGCAGACGATACATCCAGGAACGGAACGGACTGTCCGTCTGAATCATATCCGGGGCTGTCGACAAAAGCCTGCACCGATTCTCCGCTGCAATGAGTGGCAAATGCTTCAAGAGGATAAAAAATTGTTTGGTACCAGCATCCTTTCGTAGACGTAAAAATCGGTGCAATCACATTCACCAGTTGGGCCATGTTGGCCATTTTTACAATTTGAGCATTCCGAACAAAAATGTTGAGATAAGTTGCTACCACAAGGGCGTCTTCCAGGTTGTAGATTTCTTCATTGCCCTCGTTCCCGTGAGCCCTGTACCAAACATTGTATTCATCAAAAGCGATGTAAATGGGATTTTTCCGTTTCGATTTCAGCATTTCTTCCTGAATGAGGCCTTCTGTAATTTTGATTGTTTTTTCGGCGAACTGTGTCGAAGCCAGGTACTTGTAATAATCGTTATTCCTGTTTCCGGTATAATGATGCAAGGAAATGTAATCTACATGGTCTCTGAGATAATCCAGAATTGTGCGATTCCATCCTATCCAGTCAGAACCATAATTGCTTGAACCTGATGCAATTAATTTTATGTCTTTGTCAACCCATTTCATTAATTTTGCTGCTTCGAGGGCATATTTTCCGTAGTCATCGGCATTTTTATGTCCCATCTGCCAGGGACCGTCCATTTCATTACCGAGTCCCCAGTATTTTACTTTATATGGTTCCGGATGACCGTTTTTAATTCTCAAATCCGAATAATAGGTTCCTTTGTCAACATTACAGTATTCGACCCAGTTTCTTGCTTCATCGAGATCTCCGGTTCCCAGGTTCACACAAAAATACGGTTCGGTATTGGCAGCCCTGCACCAGTCCATAAATTCATCTGTTCCGAATTGGTTGCTCTCTTTGGCTCCCCAGGCCAGATCAATCCTGGCAGGCCGTTGCTCCTTCGGTCCGATCCCGTCTTCCCAGTGATAACCGGAAACGAAGTTGCCGCCGGGCCACCTGACAACAGATACATTTAGCCGTTTGGTAGCTGTTATTACATCCTTACGAAAACCTTTTTCGTCGGATAGCGGGGAGCCGGGTTCGTAAAGTCCGCCATAAATACACCGTCCCAGGTGTTCGACAAAATTCCCGTAAATGTTTTTATCGATATCGCCGATTTTCCGCTCAATATCAATTTTGATCCGTGCCTGGCCTGTCGTTCCCTTTTGCTCTGATTTTTGCGCTGAAACATGCAAGGCAAAAAAGATAGCGATTAGTCCTAAAAGCTGTTTTTTCATGATTTTTTGTGTTATTGGTTGATTTTTATTTTAGTCAGGATTGATCGAAGAAACGAATATTTTTTTTATTCTGTTTCTCCCGGTAATATGCAGTTATTCATGAGGTTTTAATACATCGTCCGGAATATTTTTTTGTAAGTATCGAAGCATTCAAAATCTCTCCGGCCTTCGGAAAACGATACCGGCAATGAAAAAACAATAAGATTTCGGAAGAGAACCGGTGCGGGCAAAAATCTGGTAGCCCGCTTCCGGTTTGTAAGTTCGTAGTTTATTTCGGAATAAAGCGGAATACTTTTACCGAATGAGGAGGCAGTTCGATTTCCATCGTATTTCCCTGTAATTTCAGATTTTTATGTTCCCATAAATCGCGAACGGTATAATCGTCCAGTTTGTACGGGTCTAACCTCCAGTAACTGGTATTGGCTTTCAGAAGTACATTGAAATCAACCTGAACCGTTTTTTTCTCATCGCTCCGGTTTAACAGGCAGGCAGCTTTCCCTTTGTTTTCCAGCTCTTTTATCCAGATTTCATAATCGCCGTTATCGCGGTAGCAGAAACCTTGTTTGCCCAGCGGATCCTGATCGAGGGCAATAACCTCGGTGTTCGAAAGAATTTCTTTTGTCTCGTTATCCATCGAGCGAAGGTCATTTCCTGCCATCAACGGGGCAGCCAGCATACACCATAACGAAAAGTGTGTTTTATATTCTTCGGTTGTCATGCCGCCGTTCCCTACTTCCAGCATGTCCGGGTCGTTCCAGTAACCGGGCCCTGCATATTTGGCGAGGTCTCTTTCTTTGTCAACGATTGAGATCATGGCATCCCAGCGGTCAACAATGTCGCCGGTGGTACGCCACAAATTTCCGACTTCCTTTGCCCATTCCCAGGGTTTGGCAGTTCCCCATTCGCACAGGCTGAACACGATCGGACGGCCTGCTGCGTAAAGGGCATCGCGCATGGTTGAATAAGACGCTTTTGCATCCTGGGTCGAGGCATTGCACCAGTCATATTTCAGGTAATCGACGCCCCAGCGCGCATACGTGCGTGCATCCTGGAATTCATGGCCCCGGCCACCCGGACGTTTCTGACAGGTAAGCGTTCCGGCACAGGAGTAAATTCCGAATTTTAAGCCTTTGGAATGAATATAGTCTGCGAGGTATTTTATCCCGTGCGGAAAACGATCCTTATCAGCTATAATTTCACCGTTCTCATCACGGGCCACCTGCCAGCAATCGTCAATCACGATGTATTCATAGCCTGCATCCTGTAATCCGCTGGCTACCATTGCGTCTGCCATTTCCATGATAAGTTTTTCGTTTACATCGCAACCGAATTTATTCCAGCTGTTCCATCCCATTGGAGGTGTTTGCGCTAATCCTTCAAACTTCTGTGCTGAAGCACTCAATGCAAAAAATACAGCAACGACCATCCATAAAATTTGTCTTTTCATTTTGCTTGTAATTTTAAATTATTGGGTTTTATTATTGTCGACCAAAGTTACCAAATATATTGAAGGATCATTCGTTTCATTTGAATTGATAAATACAAACCGAATAATATTCTTCTCCCGGGTTTAAAAGAGTTGACGGGAATTTTTTCTTATTCGGACTGTCCGGAAAATGCTGTGTTTCGAGGCAAAAGGCAGTACGGTGCTGATAGGCAATATTCTTTTTCCCAATGTCCTTTCCGTTTAAGAAGTTTCCACTGTAAAACTGAATGCCGGGCTCATTGGTATAAACTTCCATTACCCTTTCCGATTCCGGTTCAGTTACCCGGGCTGCCAAACGGATGCTTTTGGTTGTCCCTGTCGAATCCGGCACCCAGTTATGGTCGTATCCCCTGCCCAACTTCAATTGTTCGTGGGCTTGTTCTATTCTTTCCCCGATTGCTGTCGGTTTTCTGAAGTCGAACGGGGTTTCATCCACCGGGGCAATTTCCCCGGTCGGGATCAGCCCTTCATCCACAGGCGTGTAAAAGTCGGCAGGTATCTGAAGTATGTGTTTGCTGATTGTTTTTTCCGGATTCCCCGTCAGGTTAAAAAATGAATGGTGGGTGAGGTTTACAATGGTCGTCTGGTCGGTTTCAGCAAAATATTCGATTTTTAATCCGTTGTTTTTGGTCAGACTGTAAACCACTTTTACCTTCAGATTACCGGGAAAACCTTCTTCCATGTCTTTCGACAAATAGCTCAGTTCCAGTGTTTGCTTATCTAACTGTTTAACCTTCCAGGTTACATCGTGAAACCCGCCACTTCCGCCATGAAGGGAATTGTTTCCGTCATTTTTTTCAAGATGATAGGTTTTGCTGCCGATGGAAAAGCAGGCATTGCCAATTCTGTTTCCGTACCGGCCAATCGTGGCGCCGTAATATTTTTCGTTCGATTTGATATAATCAGGAAGATGATCGTAGCCCAACACGATGTCTTCAGAATGCCCTTTCCTGTCAGGGACAAACAGACTGGTAACCCGTCCGCCGTAATCTGTAATACAGGCTTTTATCCCGTTTTTGTTTTCGATAGTGAATAGTTGCATCAGTTCTTCGGTTTTATTCTTCTTAATCGGTTTTGTTTTTTTAGAACTTAATCCTGAAGTTGAAATCGCCGGTATGATCCGGGTTAAAAGTGACTGCCAGAATATTGCCCGTTTCCTCGTTTGCGGTACATTGAGAACCGTCGCATTCGGCACCCGACAGATAAAACCCCTCCGGAACATGGATGCGCATGGTCAACGGGAACGGACTGATCAGACCGATTTTTCCTTCCAGCGTCCGGCTTTCTTTTTCCCACCGGTATTCTTTCAGCTCAAGGGCATTCTGTGTGATGTGGCGGTCGCTGCTGACCCACTGCGGAATATCTTTTAAACGGTGCATCGCAAAAAGTCTTACCGCATGTGCCGGAATTTCCGCTGCAAAACTGTCTGTCATTGTCCCGTAAGCTTTTTGTTCCCAAAACTCATACAGCAGGTATTCTCCTTTATCCTGAAGACCCAGTTCTTTGGTTGAGAAAGAAATGGTTTTTGGTTCGTCGTTCCAGTTGAAAAGGGCAACCACATTGTAATCGTCCGGCAATTTGTTTTGCACTTGCAGGTTCCAGACCGGCAACATGGAAAAATAAGGGTACAGGCTTACCGGGCGAACATCGGCAACAGGCAGGGATTGTTGCAGCATTTTCATCTGACTGGCGGACAAACCGGCCAGTTTATCGCCAAAGAAAGTCAGCTGTCCAGGCAAGGCAACAATCGTGGCTGACACTCTCGCTTCTTCCAAAGGTAAATCGTGAACCAGCAAGGTGTCAGGGTCGGCGATCATTACGATGTTATGGGTAAATATCTGGGTAACCGTGCAGCGACCCTGGTTGAGCACGTTCGGCCATTTTGCAGGCTCGTTAGGGTGAACAATATCTGCGCCAAGCCGGGAAGCGTCGGCATACAATGCCTCGGGGCCGGTTGTATGTCCCTGGCAGGCCAGGAATACGCGGTCTTCACCAATTCCTTCACGGAATGTTTTTACACAACGCCCGAACGGATCGGGACAGGAAGGATCGTGGAAACACTCCCTGATTTCGGGACGTTCGTACAAATGGGCACAATAACTGTGCGACCGGCCCGACATGCCGTCAATTTTGAAAAATTCGTATCCCCAGTCGTGTGAAGCGGTATCGAATATTTTTTTCAGGTGATCGAGCGCCTCCGGAACAGTAGGATCGAGTGTGTAACGTCCGTTCCACGACGAGATGGGTTTTCCTTCGCGGTCATGTAAAAACCAGTTTTTGTGCTCGTTGTAAAATGTTTCGTTTCCGGTGCCGAACGGCGCCATCCATAAACCCGGCCGGAATCCCAGTTCACGAATGTCATCAGCAAGCTGTTTCATCCCTTTTGGGAATTGCCTTTCGTTCACCTCCAGGTTCATGTTGTAAAAATCGCTGACCGGCAACTGATCGGAATTTCCCTGCCAGGATTCGATCGACCAGAACTCGCATCCGAACGGCTGAAGATATTTCCGGCCGATTTTGGCTTCGGCAAGATTATCCTCAGCCGTAGCCTTGTCGAAATAAGTATTCCACGACATCCAGCCGGTCGGCGTTTTCGGGCAACGTTTGCGGTTCAGCGCGTGATAATAGGGAACATAGCTGTTTCTGAAATAATCTTTTTCAAGATGAATGGTGAATACAGCATCCGACGCTTCTCCGATTTGTCCGGACATGACAAACGAATACACACCTCTGTCTTCATTTTTCAGGTTCAGGTTTGTGACAGTCAGTTGAAGTATTGCATCATTTTCAGGAGAAAAAAGGGAATCGTTCAGCAGCGAGCCGGTTGTTCCGCAGCTTAACGACAAAACCCGTTCACCCTCCTGCGCCCTTGTCCGGCAGGCAAAGCTGTCAGCAAAAAATTTAATTTTTCCTTCAAATGTTAATGTTCCTTCGTAAACCTGTGCCGACCGGTGGTAAAATTGCAGTTGAAGCTGTCCGGCATTCTGGTGCAGAACAAAATATCCTTGTACATCGCCGTTTAAATCAACAAAAGCATAGCGGTTTTTTACTGCGTCGCGAGAACCGGAAACCGTCCATTTGTCAGTTCCTGAAACAAAAACAAGCTGGCCGGAAACGGAGGCCGGGCCATTGGTCATCAAGAGGGTTGAGGAGGATTCTTCAAACGAAACTTTCCATTTCGTATAATCTGAAGACATATGATCAGACCTGTCTTTTTCTCTGTTTCCCGGCTTCTTATTGTTCGCGAAACTTTCATTGCTCAAGGCTGTCAGTCCTCCGACGGAAGAAACAGCCACTGACCCGATGGAGGCTTTTCGTATAAATTCCCTTCTCGTGTTCATTCGTTAGTTTTGTGGTTTTTTTATATCGTTTAGTCAGAGAAACTGATATATTCAAAAACTTTTTTACCTGAATTATCCATCTTCTCTTTTTGTAATAAAGAAATCATCATATACTTTTGAAAATGAAGCTTTATTTTGTATAAAAGTATATCGAAGTTTAAAAAGTATCACACACAAAATGATATAAATACTGTATAAAATGACATCTGCCGGTAAAAAATTCTACAAGTACCTCACAGTTGGGGAAGATGATAAACGATGGGGCTTTTATTTAACGGGAGCCGGTCACATTTCGGTTGACCGGTGTACGGAATACCCTTTGGTTGACGACCCTTCCCATCATTATTTCCATTGGTCAGTGGGAAGAAGATTATCAGACTATCAGGTTTTGTACATCACCAAAGGCAAAGGTGTTTTTGAGTCGGAAACAACAGGTACCCGTAGAATCAACGCCGGCGATGTTTTCATCCTTTTTCCCGGCATCTGGCACCGTTTCAAACCTGATAACGATTCGGGATGGGATGAATACTGGGTGGAATTTAACGGCGATCTGATAAAACACTACCGCTCAAAAGAGTTTCTTAATCCTGAAAATCCGGTAATTACAACAGGAATATCAGGAGAGATAGCCGGCAATTATTTGAAGATTATTGAACTGATAGAAGAGGAAAAACCAGGTTTTCAATATGTTGCATCAGGTATTCTGGTACAAATACTGGGGCAACTGTTTGCGTCGAAAAAATACCATTCTTTTGAAGGGAAGGAAATTGAGAATAAGATAAAACAGGCCAAACTGGCGATATTTGAAAATATGAGCCAGCCGGTTTCACAGGAAAACCTGGCCCGGGGCATCGGCCTGGGGTATTCCCTGTACCGGAAAAAGTTCAAGGAATATACCGGCGTTTCACCAGCCCGGTACCTGATTCAGTTGCGGATTAACAAAGCCAAGGACTTACTGATCACCTCCGGATTGTCCCTGAAAGAAATAGCTCACAGTCTGGGGTTTGAAACAACTGATTATTTTTTTCGCTTGTTCAGGCAAAAAACCGGTTTTACCCCTTCGGAATTCAGGGAGAAAAATAAACGGTAAAACCCATCGCCGGGAAACTGTAAGGATTGATTTTCTGAACCGGGTACTTCCCGGCAACGTTGAATATTCGTGCAGGGAAGGGCCCGGTTTTCAGAAAGTTATATACTTTTATTTTGGCGTTTCAGTGCTGATGTCCCGGTTCTTATTGGGAGATGATCCCATTTGGAACACCAGTTCGCCTCCGTTTGTTATTTCGTCGTGCGAAATCCACGAGCGGTTTAACTCTTTCCCATTCAGCTTTGCCGATTGTATATAAATATTTTTAGCACTTAGATTAACGGCTTTTATTGTGAATGTTTTTCCCGGGTATATTTTCCTGTCGGGGTGAATGGTCACTTCATCGAAAACCGGCGCGGTAATCTGGTACACCGGATTTCCCGGGCAAATCTGGTAAAGTCCCATTGCACTCATCGCATACCACGATGACATGCATCCGTAATCGTCGTCCATTTCTTCGAGATAGCCGTCGGGCGTTGCCTTGTAAACCCGGTCGAAGATTGGTTTCGGAAAAAAGTTGTGCGTACCGTATTTCTGAACAATCGGTTCGGTCAGGATTTTTCGTACCCATTTCTGGGTCAGCCACGGTGCTCCGGCTGCATTAAACATGAACGGAGCCTGCAAATCGATCTGGTTTCCTGCTGTGTAAAGGTCGTTGTCGAAGAAATATTCCAGTTCTTTTACAAAGTTTTCCTTCCCTCCGAAAGTTTCGATCAGCGAAGGAATATCATGCAGAATGTTCCACCGGTATTGCCAGGGCGTACCTTCGTATGTGTATTTTTCCCGGTTTACGCCGGGGTCTTCCGGAAAGTCGAGCCAGGAGCCGTCGGCAGCCCGTGCCCTGAAAAACCGGATGGACGGATCCCATGTGTTTCTCCAGTATTCCGACCGTTTCATAAAGTAGCTGTAATCATCATTTTTGCCCAGTTTCTTTGCCATCCGGGCCATGCACCAGTTGTCCCACGAATATTCGCCGGTCTGGTCGGGGCGTGCCGGAATGAAACCGATCGAATCGTATCGTTCCGGCATCTGGATCATTGCCTCGTGTTTCATATACGGGTAAACGGTTTCCGGCGGGAAATCGGACAAACCCTTTTCGCAGGCGTCGGTCATCACCATCAGCATGTGTTCGTAGCGGCATGAACTAAAAGGTGTGTATCCTCCTTTGCCCCTGACTACATAGCAAAATCCGTGAGGCGGATGGTTATTGTCGGGAAACGGGTCCCAGCTTCCGGCCTGTTCGTAGATGTCGCGCAACGACTTTGCAATGTCGCGGTAAACGCCCGGAATCCAAAGGCTGTAAAGCGGGTACTTGGTGCGGAACGAGTCCCAGAATGCATAGTTGCTGTAAAAGTTGTAACCTTCTGCCGTATGAGGTTTTTGATCGAAACCGGGATAAACACCGTCCACATCGTTTAACTGTTGCGGCAAAAAACAGGCATGGTAAAGTGCCGTATAAAAAATGGTTTTATCCTCCTCGTTTTTCCCTGAAACATTTATTGCTGAAAGTATATTGTTCCACGATGTCTCGGCCAGTTTGCAGGTTTTCCGGAAATTCCATCCCGGGCATTCTGTTTCCATGTTTTTCAGGGCAGCTTCGGTGCTGTTAAGCGAAAGGCCGACTTTTACCTGCAGAATATTATCCCCGGGTTTTCCGAAGTCGAGGACAAGTCCGCTTCCGGGTTGCGGCGTTGCTGCATTGCCTTCTTCGAGCTGTTTGCCGTTCCACACTGAAGTCTTTAATACAGGCAAACTGAATTCGGCCACGAAATACCTGTCGCCGATGGCTCCTTCCACACGCGAGGGAGATGTCAGCGAGCAGGATATAATATCACCTCTGTCCCCGCTGTTTATAAAAAGCCTGACTGATTTTCCTTCAGGAAAAGTATAACGGTGGAAGCCGACATGTGTGGTTGCCGTTAGTTCAGCCTGTATGTTTTGCTGCGTGAGAAGTACCTTGTAGCAGCCGGCGGTTGCCTGTTCTGTTTTTTTGTCGATGTCGAGAACAGGATTGGTAAAAAATGTGTCGGACAGGGCTTCTGAAAAGGGAACTACTGAAATCTGTCCGGCCCGGTCGTGGATACCTCCGCCTCCTGAACTTCCGCGGTGCAGGTGGCTGAATCCCCGGATCTGGCTGTCGGAATAATCATAGCCTGAATGGGCGAAATCGCCGTCGGCTGTCAGGCTTCCCGGATAAGTGTCAGGGCATAATTCTACCAGTCCGAACGGGACAAGTGCAGCCGGAAGCCACTGCCCGTGATCGCCCTGGCTGCAGATAAACGGATCGACATAACCGACCGGATGTTTGCCCTGCTGCGTGCATGAGATAACAGATAATAGCGATAGTGCTAAAAAAATTGTCTTGTACATGGTTCTATAATTATGGTTTAGTTAAAATTGGTAACCTGCCAAAAGGTATATCCTGTTTACCGGTGACTTTATGTCGACATACTGTGACATACCGGTACTTGTTTCGTATCTGATTTCTGCCATGATTTTTATATAGTTACATCCAATCCCGGCTAAAAAACCATGTTCAAAATGTCTTATTTCGTCAATGACTTTTCCTTCAGTTACATTTTCTTCGCCGGAAGAATACGATTTTATGGTCTTTTTGTAATTGGTCTCATTTACGACCAGCCCGTTCGTGAAACCGGCATTCAAAAAGAGCGATAGTCTTCCTGAATAGTAACTGTACCGAAGCATATTATCAAGTTTGAGGTAGCCATACCCCAAGGTTGCATAACTTGTTTTATACTGATTTTCCATGTATGTTTTACTTGTTTTATAGGAAGTATAAAGCAGCTCGTTCGCAACAGACCATTTTGCCAGGCTCCGTGGCAAACCGAAATTAAGGAAAATGCCAACAGGTATATTGGTTGATGAAGGAAACTCTGTTTCGGTAAGATTTTCGTCGCCATCGCCCTTAAATTTAAGTCTGGAGATGGAAACCCCGGTAATGAAACCAAAACTTACCGGAGTTTTTTCTTCCCGGTTCTTAAATCTGATATTTTTGTGTGTCAGTTTATAATACGCTGAAAACAGAGCTGTAAGATCAGCCTCTTTGTATCTTGTATCTCTTAATTTTTCATTTATTTCAGCACAATCCCTGAGGTATAAATATAGTTGCCCGATATATTTTTTATCGGAAACGATTGTTTTTTTCCCGTCAATGTCTTTCAGAAACAACTTATAGCGCAATACTTCAGGTCCATTGCTTGTCCCGATAAAAAAATGTTCTTTCCCGTTTATGTCTTTATATTGGTAGAGACTTTTATCCCCCTGTACCAGCGTTCTCAGAAAAGCAGTATCTGTTCTGTATGTGTATGTTCCCGAATAACTTAGATTTTGATCGTTGTAAAAATCGGCATCAACTTTTACGATTCCGCTTATATAGTTTTCATTGCTTACCGAGAAGGCTTTTATATTTAGCGGAGAGAAGTACCGGGTTTCCCCGCTGGCGTTCATAAACGTTATTTCCGTTGGGTTTATGCCCCAGTTCCTGTAATCAATAAATCCGTTTACTGTGTCTCCGGAAAACGTAATAATATATCCCGGTTGATAATTTTTTTGACTATACGACAAAAACGTACAACATGTTGATATTGAAATTAATATGGAAGTGAAAAATTTTTTCATAAATGTGTTTTTTATGTTATTGATCTATCTCATTATTCAGGTATTTTTTTAGAAAAGGGCATAGTAATATGGTTTTATATTTTTCCTTTTCATTCGTAATTACATAATGGGTTACGCCTTCTTTTTTTGCTTTTTTCCCGACGGCAATGGCATGTGCCGGGTGATGGAACAGCTGATTTTCGTTGTGTGGCAGGCCTTTTTTTATTTTGTCGCTGACCATGTTGCACAACCAGACTGGCGGATCGTCAGGCGACAGCATTTTCAGCATATCGGTTTTTCCGGTAATTTCCTTTTTTAGCGGACGAAAATCCCTGAATGTTTTAAACCCGTAGAAATTAGCAATCTGAAGGTTCAGGTCTTTCCGTTTTAAATTGAAGATCAACCAGTAAAAAGGAATAATTTTTTTCCATCTGAACAGATTGTAGGTTGATTGTGTGGCAATTGCACCGGCACAGGCAATACGGGTCGATTCGCGTTTTTGAGGGTCCGTTGCATCGGGAATGGCCATGTCGTCGTGAAAAGCAAGGAAAAGACTGATTCCTGCCCCGGCCGATTCTCCGTAGCAGGCAACATTCGCCGGATCGATATGGTATTCACCTGCATGATAACGGATAAACTGAAGGCACCGCACTGCATCGTTCAGACATTTCTGCACACCCAGCGAGTCGTTGTTCTCCCGGTAACGGTAATTTGCACTGGCAAAGGCAATCCCGTTTCTGAGCAGCGAATCGGCCAGGGAAACCTGCCCCTTGATTTGTGATTTGTCGCCGTGGATAAAACTGCCCCCGTGAAAGAAGATAACCAGTGGCATTTTTTCTTTTACCGGTTCGGGCATGTACAGGTCGAAGGTTGTCCGGTCGTACTGATCGTAGGGAATATCCGGAACAAACGAGTGCTTTACCTGCAACAGATCATCGAAGGCCTTTTTGTCTTGTGCATTTACGTGGCATATTCCCGGAAAAACCGCTGCAATAAAAAGAATAATCAGGTATTTCATTTTTTGATCGGTTTAGTTCAGCCGGTTATATTATTTGTAATGAAGACTGATTGTGCCGGATAAATGCTTCGGCATAATTACAGGATGCCTGCAATCCCCGGAATTTTTCCATGTGTTCGTGAAATTCTCTGTAAACCCGGGGTATATCCTGGCTGACATGGCAATTACACGCAGTATGTTTTTTTTCGATTACCGGACTGATGTCGACAAAATTTGTCGGCGCAAAATTTTGTGTCTGTCCGCCTGACTCAACCTCAAAGTAATACAGTCCGAAGCTTTTTCCGGTTTTCAGCCATGCGTCGTAAACCAGTATTGAACAGATCCGGTGGTCGCGGTGTTCATCAACCGGCCAGTGTGTGAATACCAGATCCGGTTTTTCAGTATTTATAAAATCATACATTTCCGTGTATCTGCCGGGAGTTATTTCGCAGCTACCATCGACCTGGTTCAGAAAAACGGCCCTGGCATTCATCGTTTTACAGGATTCCAGCGCTTCAGCAGTGCGGATACGGGCCGCTTCTTCATGCGATTTTCCCCGGATTCCTGCTTCCCCGCGCGTTAAATAAGCCGAGACAACTTCATGCCCTTCTTCAGCAAGGAGGATCATGGTGCCACCGCATCCTGTTTCCGGATCGTCGGGATGTGCACCCACAACAACTATTTTTAGTTTTTTCCCCGAATCCTCCTTTTCTTCCGCCGACAGCGGGAATGTGCTTACTCCCAGAGCAGCAGCTCCTGACACCTTTAACAAATTCCGGCGCGATAAATTTTTCATTTTCAGTTTGTTTTAATCATCTATCTGGCAGTTCGTGAAAAATCGATGACTAATGAATTGTTCTCCGGCAAAACCCTGAAAAAGACATCGTTTCCCGGTTGTGAAAATGTTCCTTTTAATGCGGTGACAGTATATTTCATTCCTTTAAACAGGCATTCTGCTTTTTGCTGACTGATTGTTTCAAACTGAGATACAGCATTATCGGCTTTTCCAAGATCGAAGAACCAGTTTACAGTTGCACTGCTTTCCAGCGTCATCTCTGTCTTTTGTTCATCCATGTCGATCCGGAACGTTCCGGGAACCGACGTGAGCGGCCAGCTGATATGCAATTTGCCGGGCTCTTTGTCATCAACCACCGGGTCTTCACCTTTTAGTACGATCTCTTTTCCATCGACAACGGCTTTAAGTTGCAGTCCGGCAATTGTGTCCGGAGCAGTTGTGTACCCGTCGATAAAAGGGAGCGTGTACAGGAAGAATTTACTGGACGGTTCCGGTTCGGTTACATAGTCCGATGCCAGGTTTTCGTCAAATATATGAATATCGGTAAAGCGGAGTGTTCCGTGCTCCCACAGCAGATTGGCGCGGAAAAAGCGGCTGTCGAACCATACTGTTTTGCGGTCGCTGCCCGGTAAATCCTTATTTACGGTAACGGCTGTCGGCGGAGTAACTTTATAATGCTGACGGAACCATTGTCCGGCCTGGGCCAGTGTTTCAACCTTTACCTTTTTTTCATTTCTCAGCCGGGCAACAACCGGTATCTGAAAATTCAGACCGGTTTTTATCTCTTTCCAGGTAAATGAATTTTCCTGTCCAACCTGAACGTAATTGAAATCCATGCATTCGCCTTCGGTAAATTCTTTAAAATACCAGGCAACCCAGGCCGAATCTCCGCCGCTGTAATTGTAAGCAGGTTCCAGGGTGACGTTTCCCTGCCGTTTCTTTTTCAGCTTTGCATCGTATTGGGGAACATGATCGCTTCCGAGCATTCTGAAAACCGGCACCGGTATCTGGTTGGCTTCGGTTTGTGCCGGCATATAGGCATTTTTTACACTGGGATAATAGGCCTGGTTCCAGTATCCGCCCCACAATGTATAGCCGTCGGTTCCGATCTGGTCGCGGCAGTTGCACGATGCCACAATTCCGTATTTTTGGTACATGTAGTTCAGCGTATGGGCATCGATGTACCACGAACCTACTGATTTCGGGTAATATCCGTAAATCTGTTTAAAGTCTTTCATGTACACATCAACCAGTTTTTCACGTTCCTCAGGAGTATATCCTACCGAGAATCCTACATTGGCATGCCAGTCCCACGGATAACGGCCCCGCCATTTCATGCCGGCTTTTTCTACCAGAGGCTGGGGAATTTCCCACCATGCACCCACTTCGAACGAACTGTCGGGAAGGCTTTTCATTAACTGCTGATAGCGCGGGTCCATCAGCGCATCGTATTGCAGCAGGAATGTACCACCCACTTTGTACTTGTTCATCAGGGTTACCTGGTTGACAACAGTCTGATAAAGAACATCCTCGGTGACTTCTTTATATCTGGGTTCGAGCAACCGGATGAAGTTGATGATGTTGACAATCCGCGGAGATTCTTTTTCAGAATTTACTGTTTTTTGATTTTGGACAGGACCGGAACATGAGCCTGTCAGGAAAATGGCAAGTATGCCTGAAATAATTGCTAATTTGCTGATATTCATTTTATATACGTTTATGTGTGTTATTATCATACGATGTTTTAATCAATCATTGGTTTTACCATAACAGGCTGATGATATGACAGATAATGCAGATTGCATGTATCGGTAAGAACGCCGTGTTTGAAAACCTGAATTTGTTTGCTGACAAAAATTAATAGATCTTTTTTTATTCAAATAAATAATATTACATGCCAAAATTATTCAATAATGACAATAGAATGAATTTTTAGCCTGTCAATTGTTGTTTTCATAATTCCGTCTGAAAATGAATAGTTTAATGAAATATTTTCAGGCTGAAGCATTACTTTTTTCGGACGTTCTTCCATCCTGATTTTCATCGTGACGGGCCCGACTTCAGGAATTTCATCGTAGCGGGCCACTTTTTCGTTGGAGTGATCGCCCGAGATGTTAATCAGGTCAACGGCCAGTTTATCTCCCAGCTTGTTTACAGTTACCACAATGTTGTCGGAACCTTTCACTTCGACAAGCGGTTCAGGGAAAAGCTTTTCAACGATGGCGTTGATAAAATCGCGGTATACAGGGTTGGTTACTTCCAGGTATTGCTTTGCAATATTAAAATAGACTCCGGCAATTTTGCCTTTTCCGTAAGATGTGACAGATGCGGCAGGCGCTGAAGGAAATCGGAAGTCGGAGGTCTGGTATCTTTGTCCGCAGGGAAGGGCATTGCTTTTTAAGATAACCGGCTGAAAAGTGGTGCTGATACCTGCCATTCCGTTTCCGGAAGCAATGACCCCGGTGGCTGTGAATGCCGGTTCCTGAAATTTTACATTCAACTGATTGGCAAACATGCCTGTTGTTTCTGATCCGATTACCAGCAGGTTGCCCCCGCTTTCGACATAGTCCAGCAGTTCTGCCTCGAAATCTGAAGAGAGATATTTACATTCAGGAATAACAATCAGGGGGTATTTATACATTTGTCCCTTCAGGTGGTGTTCCATCAGTATTTCCACTGCATTTTGTCCGTTAAGGAGCAATTCCAGCATGCCTTTCAGACGGTCGTTGAATGAAGAATTTTGATATAACAAACCTGCATTCTTTTTATAATCTTCGGATGAATACAGCAGTGCAATTTGAGGAATTGGTTTGGCTCCCTGGCAAAAAGGTTGCCGTTCGCGGCAAAATTGAGCTACTTCCTTCATTAGTCCAAATTGCCAGGGGCGGGGAGAGGCGTCGCGGTTTTGCTGAAAATAGACCTGGTACCCGCCACCCATCGAGATTACCGTAGCTGCCAACTGCTCTAACTGGGCTGCCGACTTGGTGACAAGGGTTCCGTTATCGAAATCATAGGCAAAGCTCCATGACATTAAATCCCATGGTTTGCCTTGCGGGGCTACGCAACGCGATTCGTACAGCCCGCTGTAAACACTGTTTTTATGGCTGAAGTCGCCGGAAATAAAATCAATATTTACATCAACCGGTTCCGGCATTCGTGACGAAAAAGCCCAGTTACTGGTAACTTGAAATTTTGGGTCATATTTATGCAATTCATCGGTGTAGTGTGCAATGTACCGGCGGAACGCTTTCCGGTTAAATTCATAAAATTCATATCCTCCCGGTTCTGAAAATGATTTCGGTATTTTTTTGATGCCTGTTTCTGCCCTGAACGCTTTCTGCATATTCAGACTGTAATCCGGCTTTAAGGCCCAGCATTCGCCGTCGATCCAGCAGCCGTCAATGCCGTAATTATCAATTAATTCCTTAAATTGAGGAATAAGCAGGCTGTCGGCATAAGGGCCTTTTACCGACATTTCCCCTTCAATTTTTTCTCCGTTTGAATCAATGGCCTCCCATTCCGGATGCTTTATCCCTGATTCCTTGTCCAATACACCCGAATAGTGGACAAACAGCGCGACATGGTGTTTCCGGGTGACTTCACGCCAGATTTTCATCGGGTCTTTTACGAAACCGGGAGCAGGGTTGCCCACTTTTGTCGGGTAACTCGATATTCCGGGATGCCCCTTGCAGTCGACCTGTATATAATCGGGCTTTACCATCGTTAACATGCTGTCAATCATTTCAGCAGTAAATGTTTTTCCGATAGTGCTGTCGTTTTTTGTAGCATGAAAATCGAAGTGAAGCCCGAAAAAACTTTCGCTGCGGCGAAGTGTTTTCACATGGTCTTCTTCTTTTTTGCCGGTTTCCTGACTTGAACAGGAAGTCAGGAATAAAAAGCAACCTGTTAAAAACAAGGCAAATGAGATGTTGAAAATTTTGTTCATAGCCGGATTGGTTTAGTTATTTATATTCAAGTATCGTTCCTGCAATATGCCGGACCTCATTCCCGATGTTCATGTAATAAACAACCAGAATGCGATTGCTGTCAAGTTGTACAGACCAGGAATAACCGAGGTCGGAGGTACCTCCGTCATCACGGATTATAAACTCCGGGGCTGTTTCAAAGTCGGTACATTCGGGGTTCAATATGCGGCATCTTATGCCATAGGGTTTATGCCGGTAACCATACGTAAGCAATACTCTGTTATCAGGCAATTTCAGGGCATGAAGCGGATAACCGAAAAATCCGAGGCTTTGCCACTTGAACGATTTGCCACCGTCGGTCGAACGGGCAATGCACGACAGGCTTCCCGGCATATTGGCCGTACGGAGAAAGGCAACAATGTCACCTTTCGGGGTTTCATATACAGAGGTCTCGTTGAAAGAAATTTTTTTGTCAATGGCTACCGGACAGGAATATTTCCAGCTAAGCCCTTTATCGTCAGAAATAATCAGATGGGTTGAGGTTTTTTCAGGAGAGTTGGAATCTTTTGCTGCAACGACCCAGTAAATGCGTCCGTTTTTTCCTTCGCATAATGCCCCCCGGTTATAGGCAGGTATAGGCTCGCCCAGTATGTTGCTGTTAATCTCCGGGGAAATATGCGGAGGGTAAAACGGCCCCTGCCATGTTTTTCCCCCATCGACAGACCGTACCATGTAGCCGCCCAAAAAAGTATATGTCGATGCCCCTGCATGTTCCCCTTTAATAATTGGAAATTTCCGGTTAAGGAGACTGTCTGCTCCGGCTCTGACCGGGGACCAGCCGTAACTTGTACAAAGCAGGGTCCCGTCGTGCAATTGCAGCAAACACGGGTCCTGTGAACCGCCAAACGGATGGGCGTAAATCAGTTCCGGTTTTTTTGTCCAGTTTTCTCCGTCAGTCGATCTGACCATCACCAGGTAACTGTTCGGATCGGTGTGTGAAACACCTTTGTCTCCGAAATAGTTACGGTTGGGTGCCCGTCTGAATGCAACCAGTATTTCTCCGTCAGGCCGTTTTATTACCGATGGAAATGATGAATAGAACAGGGAATCTTTATAAATGACAACATCTTTTATTTTCTGAAGCGTTCTTTGACCGTTGTCCCCGGATTTGTCACCGGACGTAACCGGCTTGTTTGACTGTGCTTCTCCTGATATAAACAGACATGCAATTATACCCAATACTAATTTTTTCATATTTTTTATCTGTTTTTTCGTTCGTTTTAAATGTATTGTTGTTTACTGAATATTTAGAAGTCCTTCCAGTTGTGTATCAGTGGCGTTCCTTCCAATGAATACTTTGAATCCGCCTGGTTCCACACCGAATTTCAGCTCCCGGTTCCAGCAACCGAAACTGCGGTAAGGGAGGGTTAGTACAACTTGTTTGCTTTCGCCGGGCCCGAGAGTAACCCGTTTAAATGCTTTCAGTTCCCTGACCGGACGCACAACAGACGCACTTTCATCATGCAGGTAAAGCTGTACCACTTCGTCGCCTTTTACTTTTCCTGTGTTTTTCAGGGTGAATTTTACTTCGGCCGTTCCGTCTTTTTTTACTTCAGAAGGTAAAACCAGACCGGAATATTCGAACGTGGTATAGCTTAAGCCGAAGCCGAACGGGAACATCGGTTTTCCGTCGTCATCGCTGTAGGCATAGCCCCGCCCCGATGGCTTTATGCTGTAATAAACCGGTAGTTGTCCGGCGTGGCGTGCCCACGAGAATGGCAGGCGTCCTCCCGGATTATTGTCGCCGAACAAAGTTCCGGCAATGGCAATAGCTCCCTGTTCTCCCGGATACCAGGCTTCGAGCAGGGCATCCACTTTGTCGATCCAGTTCCGTATATCGATGGTCGATCCGTTTTGCAGTACCACTATGGTTTTTGTTCCGCTGTCAGCCAGATTTTCGATCATCTTTTCCTGATCGACATTAATGATGTTTTTTTCACCGGCATCGACAATTATCGCATGATCAAGGCTTTGTGCTGCCTGCATCGGTTGTGAAGGTAAAGTTAGCAGGCTCCGGTCGTCACCTTCTCCTTCCTTAATGGCACCGAAGAAAATAACCACATCGCAGGATTTTGCCAGCGAAGTTACGTCTGTTCCGGGCTGGTACAGAATCACTTCGGCTTTTCCTTTCAGTCGTTCGGTCAGGGCCTGATACGGAGTAGGGGCGTCGTTGCCTTTCCATCCGCCGTAAGGACCGGCATAATCGCCCAGGCTGAGTACATCGGCAGCAGGCCCGAACATACCGACCCGTTTTATTTTTTTATCGGAAAGAGGAAGTGCGTTGTCTCTGTTTTTCAGCAGGGTCATTACCTTGCGGGCCGCTTCCAGCGCCAGTTGTTTGTGTTCGGGACAACGGACAATCCGGTCGGCTTCGGTGGCATCGACATACGGCTGGTCGAACAGCCCCAGTTGAAATTTGCAGGTTAATACCCTGCGTACCGATTCGTCGATTTGTTTTTCAGAAATGCGTCCGTTTTTTACCAGTTCCGGCAGGTCGGGATACCCGCGGGGCAAATCCACATCGAGCCCGGCTTCGAGACAAAGTGCCTGAGCTTCGGGATAACTCCCGGCTATTTTGTGGGCACTGTAAACGCCTTTGACGCCGCTGTAATCGGAAACGACAAATCCTTTAAAACCCCATTCGTCCCGTAAAATATCATTCAGCAAAACCTTGTTTGCATGACATGGAACCCCGTCAATTGAGTTGTAGGCAGCCATTACCGAACGTGCCCCGCCTTCCACGAAACAGGCACGGAAGGGTTCAAGAAAAACCTCGCGGAGCACCCGCCACGAGTTGTTCGACGCATACGAGTCGTGACCGGCATCGCTGTAATTGTCTGCAAAATGTTTGGGCGTGGCGATAATACCGCCCTGTTCAAGCGCTTTGGTATAGGCAACACCCATTCGCGATACGAGGTAAACATCTTCGCCGTAACTTTCCTCGGTACGTCCCCAGCGCGGATCGCGCGAGATGTTGACCACAGGCGCCAGTACCTGACGAACGCCGACTGCACGCAACTCTTTGGCAACTACTTGTCCCTCATGAAAATAAAATTCGTCGTCAAAAGTGGCTGCCATGCCAATGCTCTGCGGAAAGCAGGTCGCATTTCCCCATTGTGCGCCGTGCAATGCTTCGCCGTGCTGAAGTACCGGAATTCCCCAGCGACTGGCTTCGATTGACTTCCGGGTATCGGCATTGATGGCTTCGGCACAGGCACTGGCCGGAACCGGTTCTTTGGCATCGATATGCATGAAATGCCCGATGTTCCGTACGTTTCCTACCCGGAAATCGCGGTCTTTATATTCTTTCATGAATTTCATCTGGCTCTGGAGCTGAAATATTTTTTCTTCCGGCGACATCCGCCCCATCAGGTCGTCAACCCGCTTTTCAACCGGTAGTGTGGCGTCCTGATACGGATACTTTTTCTGGGAATAAACATGCAGGGAACTGAATAGCAGAATAATTATCCAGATAAAATATTTGTTTTTCATTTTTAGTGTTTTAAATGGTTATGTTACAGTTGGATTGAATTGATAAAAACAGAATCTGTTATACAGTATAACGGGCCGCCTGGCTGAATGCCGCTTTGCAAAAAGAAGTAAAAAAACAAACAAATTCATGGTTCTGGCATGATTCCTCAGGTTGTTTTGTTAGGTCGTTGGTTCCGGTTAATGTTTAAAGTAAAACCGGTAATTAGTCTACAGACATTGTTTGATTTAAAATTAAAATACTGAGTGTTTGATTTTTCAAACACTCAGTAATATAAAAAGATTGTGAATTGAGAAATTAGAACTTATCTATTCCCATCTCTTCCAGTACCTCGGCAATACATTTCAGCAAAACTTCTATATCCTTCGGATAAATCTGGCCGATGTTACCAATTCGGAAACAGTCAACTTTACTGAGTTTTCCCGGATAGATAACCTGACCTTTATCATTCAGTTTTGAATAAAAGTCTTTAAAATTGAAATTCGGGTGTGCAGGATAGTGGAATGATGTAATAATGTATCCCTGTTTTTCGATGGGCAAATATTCTTTGAACCCGAGAGCTCTCATCCCTTCAACCAGTTGCTGGTGGTTTCTGCTGTAGCGTTTTGCCCTGCCCGGGATGCCGCCCTCTTTCATCAGTTCGTTAATGGCCTGGTTAAATGCCAGAATTGCATGGGTCGGAGGCGTGAAACGGAATTGTCCGTTACTTTCCAGACCTTCCCACTGAGCGTACAGGTCGAGGGCCAGCGTGCGTGCGTTTCCTTTAGCCTGGCATAGCGCATCACGGTTGGCAATGGTAAACGAAAAGCCGGGAACTCCTTCGATACATTTATTTGAAGACGAAATTATGAAATCGATTTTGGCTTCTTTTACGTTTACCGGAACGGCGCCAAAGCTGCTCATGGCATCAACGATAAATACCTTACCGTATTTTTTTACCAGGTCACCGATTTTTTCTATAGGATTGATAATTCCTGTTGTTGTTTCGCAATGAATAACAGCAACATGCGTAATGGCGGCGTTCGATTTCAGCTCTTTTTCGATAGCGCTTAACGATGGAATTTCGTTTTCTTCGAATACCATGCGGGTTTGCGGAATTTTATGGATGGTTGCCATTTTGGAGATCCGTTCCCCGTAAGCTCCGTTAATGATAATTAAAAGGTGCCCGTTTGCCGGTATTACGGATGAAATAACTGCTTCTATACCAAATGTTCCTGATCCTTGCATAATAACAGACTCGTATCCTTCTTCTTTTGATACGCCTGCTAATTCCAGCAATTGGGAACGAACTTTTTTTACTGTCTCGATAAAGACAATATCCCGTGAGCCATAGTCATGAAGCATGGCTGACTTTACTGTTTCGCTTGTTGTAAGCGGTCCCGGGGTGAATAATAATTTATCTTTTGCCATAAATATAAATCTTAAAAAAACTATAATATGATTTAATCTCTTAATACTGCTTTTATTACAAGTACCTCTTTGGTTTTTGTCTGTTTTATCCGTCTGATCTTCTGATTAAAGACGGGTCTCACACAGACAGTTTACCGGAATACCGGAATTTTCCGTTCCTTTCCCGGCAATTATGTTTTGACTCTTTATTCCTTTATTAAGTTTACCAAAGAGGAAAGTAATAACTATTTCTGCTTCCGGACGGTCACTCAGAAAACCGGAAATGAAACGCCCTTCCAGAGCATTTGCCCGTTGTATTTTGTTGATAGACAAATCATAAATAGAGTAAGGCATTATCATATTAAAATTTTTACGGCAAAAATTAAATCCGGCGTAAGTGGCCCGGTTAATCAGGAAAAATTTCCGTTTCCCGTTTATGATAGATAATACTTTCAACTATGAAACATTTAGAAATGGTTACTAAACGGGTTTTTCTCCCGCTGCTATTCTTTTCGAAATTTCTTCGAGGACAGGTACACAATCCCATATCCCCTCAACGATGTAGTGCGCACCTGCTTTTTTTAGTTTGGCAGCAGCCTTGTCGATTGATTCTTTAAGCACAACAGGATCACATTTTTCGATTTCCTCCAGCGAAAGTCCTACTTCATTTCCCGATTTGGTCAGGCCGATGGTCCACATTCCTGCGTTTAAACCTTCCCCCATATCAGCAACGGTGTCGCCTATTTTTACCATCTGGCTGAAAGGGAATACACCCATTTTTACAGCATTCAGATAACACATGTAGGGTGCCGGCCTTCCTTTCGGTACTTCTGAAGAACAGACGATACTGTCAGGAGAAAATCCCTGTTTTACCGATTCCGGAACCAGTTTCTCCATCATTCCGGCGACATAACCGGTAGTACTTCCGACCTTTATTCCCTGCTTTTTCATTTCCTGTAAAAATTCAGGAGCACCGGGAATCGGCGTGGCGAAATCTTTTATTATTTCAGCCATAATCGGTTCAAGATCGCTGTACACTTTGTCGACGTCTTTTTCTGTCGGGTTTTTCCCGTACGCTTTCTTCCATTGTTCTTTCACTTCAGGCAGTTCGAGCAAGGCTTTTGTATGGTCGCGTTTTGCAAGTCCCATGGGGCCTCTAGCCTGACTGACCGTCAGATCAATTTTCCATTTTCTGAAAACTTCAACAAAAACTTTGGCGGGCCCGACACATCCGTAGTCAACCGATGTTCCGGCCCAATCTAGAATAACCGCTTTGATGTTTTCCATAATTGAATAATAATTAAAAATAAAACAATATTCAGATTCAAGTCTTATAAAGACTTTTTTCAAAATAACAATCTTATATACAGTGTTTTACGTTATTCTGCCGACACGTTTATGCATTAACAAAAAGCAATACAAAAATATCTCTTTTTTTGTTTTTTTGAATAATTTTCCCCTTTCATCCTGACTATTTGTTAACCTTTCATCGGTATCTTTCGCCATTTGTTTTTTATTTATTGCATCTTCAGGAAAACTCATCTCTTTATTCCCGGTTTTATTCAGTTTTTCCGGAAATGGAGTTTACTTTTGCCTAAGTCGACAGATGTTGCAACCGCAATTCCGCGGTTTTCGCTGTTATCAACTGCACAGTAATAGTGATACACAATTCCTTTGTATTTTATTACAAACGGTTTGTGCGCGTATTGTTCATCATAGGGTTCCGAAGGGCTGATCAGGTTTTTGCCGGTCCAGTCGGTCCAGTTGACCAGATCGTACGAACAGGCAAAGCAGTCGAAAGCGCCCGGTTTCCAGAAAGCACCGAAATAGAACATAACCCAAAGGTCGTTGATGCGGGTGATAAATGCATCGCCCGATATTCCTGTCTGATGGTCGATTACGGGTTCGTCGCCGAACCGTTTCCAGTCTGTCATGTTGTCGGAAACGGCCATAGCAATCCGTTCAGCCACCTTTTCTCCTTTTTCCTCATTACTTCCTTTTGCATTATAATACATTACAAACGGATGTCCGGTCAGTTGTTTTTTGTCGTGAATGACCGTGCTTTTGTAAATGGTTATATGATCGTACCAGCGGACATCTTTATCTTTTGCCGAAATTACCGGGTGTCCCAGCGTTTGCCATTCGTTTGCCCCGTAAGGGTTTTCCGAGGTAGCGATCCCGATTCCCAGGGTCCCGGCCTCATAGCCCTGGGAGGAACCTCCGAGGTACGACATCCAGTACTTTCCGTCGAACTTTTTTATTTTATACGATCCGCCCCACCGGTAATCCTGCAGAGCTATATATCCGGCTTTCTGGTTAGAGTCCCATGTATTTTCAGTAAAAGAGAGAATTCTTCCCATTGTGTTCCAGTTTAGCAGATCCGTACTTTGGGCAAGCCAGGTCTCGTAGCCTTTCCCGTCGAAAACAATGTAAGTCATGTACCATTTGTTTTTATGACGGAAAATACCCGGACAGTCGACCATTTTTGTACGGTCTGCCGGAATGACAACCAACCCGTATTTGTAAGGTGTTTTTACTTCTTCGTAAATCTGTTGCATTTTTTCACCGGGAACTGTTTTTTGCGCACAAACAGCAAATGATATAATACATCCCGCAGCCAGAAAAATATATTTAAACAGGCCTAGTCTGTTCATGGTTAGTTTTTATTAATGAACCGGCTAAAGGTATTCATTTTTCCTGACAGAGCACCCATCCAAATATTTAAAGTTTCGCGTTTTACAAAGTCGAAATACCCGATTTCGAACTGATGATTACCTTTTTCGAGGGCAACGAAAGCTTCTTTTTTTATTTCGTAATGAATTCCGTCGTTGTTTATGATTTCTTTCCCGTCGATGATGAGCCGACTGCCGTCGAACGATTCAAGCAAAAAACGGTAAACTCCGGTTTCCGGTACAAAAAAACTTCCGGTAAAACGCACTGCAAAATGATCTTGTACACGGGGCCGGATTTCATCCATATTAACGGAATCGAGAGTAAACGACCGGATTATTTTTTCTTTCTGAAAATCAGGCAATTTAATCCAGTTTCCTTCGTAGTAATCGGCATGTACACCTTTCCCCGCATTTTTTACTGAAGGAAAGAGCGGAAGTTTTTCAAATTTTTTGGTTGCAATCCGGCTTTTTTGGTTCCCGCTTAAAATATATGCTGATATTTCAGTACTTGCCTTAACCTGGATTTTTAACTCGTTTCCGTTTCCCTGCCTGTAATCTTTGCCGTTGAGCGAGTAATAAATAGTGCCTTCCTTGTTTTCATTTTGAATGATGGCAGTAGCCGGGTCATAAAAATAAGGGTTGCTGTTGCCAAAATACGGAGCGTTCAACTGCGTTGCTTTTTCCTTTTCAATTGTCCACGAGTCGAAAACATTTCCGGTTGAATCGATAGCCATGCCATACAGCTTATTGCCGGTAATACTTATGTAGAGAAAATGGTTTGTTACCCTTGTCCGGGCGTCGTACCACGATTTGTTGGCTGCAAATTTTGAATATTCATCATTTCCCCCGCCGGTAGTGATATAGGTGACGCCGTTTTTTAAATCGATATGTTCTGCCCTGATCGGCCATGTCCGTTCATAAAAATGGGCGTGGCCATTCAGAACAAGGTCGACGCCGTACGTTTCGTACAGGTTTTTCAGGTGCATCTCGTTCGGATCGCCATGCACGGAACGCTGGAACCATGTATTTCCGTAGAACCCTTCTTCCGAAACATATACCGGATGGTGATGAACCATGATTTTCCATGTTTCGGGTGCCGACGCCAGTATCTGTTCCAGTTTGTGGTATTGTTTTGAACCCGGAAGAATATCTTTATTCGTATCGATAAAAATGAATAATACATCTCCTTTTTTTACGGTGTAAAACCATTCGGGCGAAGGAAGGTCGAAATACCGGTAAAACCATTCCGTATTTTTTTCATGGTTCCCCAGAACCGGGTATATGGGATAAAACCGGAGAAGATTTTTTGCCGGTTTGAAGAATTCCTCAGTCCAGTCGTCTTTATGCGGGCCGTATTGTACAAGATCGCCTGCGTGAATCAGGAATGAAGGCCGTTCCTGGTAAATAAGGCCGGCCAGTTTTCCCCAGATATCAGGCGAATTCTGCGTGTCGCCGACCACGGCAAACGAGACGGGCATTTGTGAATAGTCGGGAATGTGAATAGGTGAAACAGGTCCTTCAAGTGTGTCACCGTTTTCGCTGGTTGTCAGTGCCTGGTAGAAATAGAATTCATTGATTTTTAAGTTTGAAACCAATACATCATGGTATTCAGTATTGATCTCATCCTTAAAAAGTTGGTTTAGGTTAGGTCTTAGTACATTGAATTCTGCAATTCCCAGTTTTACAGATCCTTTCCCCGGTAACGATGTTTCCCACAGTACCCGGAACGAACTGTCGGTTACTTGTTGCAGGTAAGGGTCAACAATGAAATCTGTTTTTTTATCGGGAGTAAGTTCCCCGGCTGTTAGTCTGTTTACTGATAAAAAAATGCAGCAAATAAATGGAAGTATATAGTTAAAGGCTTTTGTCATAATAACTTCAAATCAAATTGATTTCACTTGTTTTGTGTTGTCTGTATAAAAAGGATGAAAAAATACTGTTTTTTTCATCCGAAACATTTTTAATAATCCTTCACACACCTGACACTGCAACCATCGCGGAGTTCACGGGTATTGCGCGAAACGATAGTGCTGTTAAAATGCAACCGGCGTGACCAGGCCGTGCGTGCCCTGAACAGGGTGGAAGACCACCAGTCGCTGTAATATCCGATCTGGAGGAACGGACTTATTTTATAGCCGTAACGATTTCCGGATGCAAGTCCGGAGAAACCACTTTCATTGGAAGCCCCGGTATTCGGGTTAACCCAAAATCCGGTACCTGTTTCTTTAAGTTTGCCTCCTGCCACCTCTGCCCCTCCCAGGTAGTTAATAAGGGATTCCCATTCCTCGTCAGAAGGAATATGCCATCCTTTCGGACAAAGTTTTCCTGTTTCAATTACGTACCAGTTGTACAAAGCACCATGGGTATCCTTATTTGAAATATCATTATTGTACCAGCAATAGGCCGGAGTAGAAAGCCTGCTCCAGGCAGAATCGGCTGTTACATTTTGAATTGCTTCTCCGTCGTTCAGTCTGGTCGTTTTCAGGTTCGACGCCATCCATTCCTGGTTCCCGATAATAACTGTCTGATAATGATTGCCATCAATATCAACGACTCCTCCTCCGGCTTTTTGTGCCATCCCGGTATTAAAGAGGCCTGTCATCAGGAATATGCAAAGTGAAATTAAGCGGTATATCTTGATTCTATGAAGTTTCATACGATATGTCATTTTTTATTGAATGCGATTTAATCTGTTGGCTCTTATTCATTTATGCCAGAAAGGAAACCAAAATCTGTCAGGTAAATCAGAATTTGTGGGCATCGACTTTCACATTTTTAACCTGACTCTCATCCCAGTATTCAACTACCTGATTATTATCACCGTATCCGACGATATTGTCCAGAATAGAGTCGGTTAGCGTTCCCCTGACCTGAACGACGGTATTTGCACGTGAAACCACGTTATTAATAAATATTCGTGAAGTTTCTCCCGGCTTGCTTTGACGGATTGTCCAGTACCGGACATCCCCGATTAAGATAGCATTGCTGTTCCCTTTTCCTCCAATCTTTGATGTATCTAATATGTTGTTTATAAGAATGTTGTACATTTTTACCCCGTCCATGTTCAGCAACCGTATGATGGCACAGTTTCCGACCGTTGTTCCTTTCACATTGCAAATGAATATATTATAAATGTCATCATCTGTCATTTCCCCGGTTCTTCCTACTGTCATTCGCTGCGTTGCGGTACCGTTGTCTTTTGATGTTGCCAGGCTTTCGTCCGACCTGCTTCCCACCAGGGCAATCATATCGTCTCCGGTAATTCCGGTTATATTTTCAATCATTATGTCATGGCAACAGTTTAAATCAATGCCATCCTGGTTCGGGTATTTTGCTGAGTTGTGAAAATCGATATCGAAAATTTTGCCGTAAGCACAGCCTTCTGCAAGTATCGCCCATGCCTGGGTTTCTTCCATTTTAATTCCTTCAATGGTAAAATTTTGGGTTTCATTAAGCAGAATGCCAATTGTACGATATCCCGATATATCTCCGGGTGGATTGAAGTGAGTCTCCAGTCCACCGCTTAAAACAGCATTTCCCCTGCCGATTATTCTTATGTTCTCATTCTGGGATAATGGTTTTGTTCTGGCTCCGCTGTTTGTAATAATATTGTCCTGAGCACCGGGAGCGAGTCTGACCAAACAGTCATTTAACACCAATGTGAAATCTGAAGGAAGCAGGATCGCCCTGTCAATAAGCCATATTGTTTTTTGATTAATTTCATCATACCGGGGAATTTGTATGGAATTGACTCCCCGTTCCAATGCCTCCCGGATTGCCTGTTCTATTCTGTCGCTGTCAGACCCTTTTTTATACTGATTGGGCGTAATTGTTTGATTTGTATCCCTTTCAGAAGAAAATATTTTGCCATGCTGTACTTTTTCTGAATAAACTTCCTGGATACTAAATACTTGAGCAAGAAGGAAAATAATAATAAAAGAGTATTTCACTTCACTTAATTTTATAATAAAAATAGAAATTTCTTAAAAGAAAATTAGTCCAATCGATAAATAGTTTCAGATCAAAATGTTGTAAATCAGTTGTTCCGGTCTCTTATTTGAATACCTCCCCGGTTCTCCGGGGAGGCATTCCATTAATCAAACTATTTTGCGACGTTCTCTTTATTTTGAAACAACAAAGCGTACTGTTTCCGAATTGTTTTCAGAAGCAATTCTTACAAAGTAGATTCCCGGTGCCCATCCTGATACATTCATGGTTGTCAGGTTTTTGCCGGAAACCGTTGATTCATTGAGTTCTTTTACCAATGTTCCTACAGCATTATATATCCGTATTTTTGCATTGCCGGAATTTTTGCTGCTGAATTTTATATTGATTTCACCTTTAGCAGGATTCGGGTAAACGATGCTGTTTAACGAAGATGTCTCTATTTCTGCAACTCCGGTTGGGGTTCCTTTTGTATCTTCATAGAGTTCTGAAACTTCATCATTGGTTAATGCGCGGTCCCATACACGTAGCTCGTCGATATAGCCTTTCAGTCCTGAACCACTGTTATAATGGCCGGTTCCGTCTTCCATGATTGTAAACGGGTAGTCGTTCACGTCATCATACGCCAGCCCCGGGTCACCGGACATAGCAATAGTGCTGACCTGCTGTACTCCATCCATCCATACACGCAACGTGTCGTCGCGGTCAAATGACACAGCTACGAAGTGCCACGTACCGTCAACCCCGTCGGGAGCGCCGTTTTCGAACGCAGTCCAGTACAAACGGGTTCCGCTGCCACCGGCATCGGTGGTCCCGTCGCAGAAGTTAATTCCGAAGTTTGACGATCCTGCCGTTGCTGCATTTTTAACATACATGACAAATCCTTTGTTACGGCCGTTATCCCAGTCCTTGTTACTGAGTATAGCCGGGTCTCCGTTTACAGGGTCAATTTTCATCCAGAGTGCGTATGAAAAGTCTTGTCCGGTCCCGAATCTCAGGAGGTCGTTTTTTGGCAGAACAGCAAATGCAGTTGTATCAAAATAAGCTACTTTTCCGCGTTCAGCATCTTCAACAAAAGCAGTGGTTTTGGTACCTCCGCCATCAGTGGCGTCAAGTCCGTTTCCGCTTGCATCGCTGAGGTCGGTGTCGAGTGGTAAGTATACTACCGGCCCTTCTGCTGCTGAAGAGGAATATAATTCTTTTACATCTTCATCGGTGAGGGCACGGTTCCATATACGTAAGTCATCGATATAACCTTTCAGGCCTGAACCACTGTTATAATGGCCGGTTCCGTCTTCCATGATTGTGAACGGGTAATCGTTCACGTCATCATACGCCAGCCCCGGGTCACCGGACATAGCAATAGTGCTGACCTGCTGTACTCCATCCATCCATACACGCAGCGTGTCGTCGCGGTCAAATGATACAGCTACGAAGTGCCATGTGCCGTCAACCCCGTCGGGAGCGCCGTTTTCGAACGCAGTCCAGTACAAACGGGTTCCGCTGCCTCCGGCATCTGTGGTCCCGTCGCAGAAATTAATTCCGAAGTTGGACGATCCTGCCGTTGCTGCATTTTTAACATACATGACAAATCCTTTGTTACGGCCGTTATCCCAGTCCTTGTTTCCGAGAATGGCCGGGTCTCCGTTTACAGGATCAATTTTCATCCAGAGTGCGTATGAAAAGTCTTGTCCGGTCCCGAATCTCAGGAGATCGTTTTTTGGCAGAACAGCAAATGCAGTTGTATCAAAATAAGCTACTTTCCCGCGTTCAGCGTCTTCAACAAAAGCAGTGGCTTTGGTCCCTCCGCCGTCAGTAGCGTCAAGTCCGTTGCCACTGGCATCTTTCAGGTCGGTGTCGAGTGGTAAATAAACCACAGGCCCTTGAGCGGAAGCCATTATTGCTGTCAGAAATAATAAAGAAACCAGGTAAAAAATTTTTCTCATAATACACATTTTTTGATTGGTTACTAAAAATAAATGTTACTTATTAGCGTAATTCTTGCGACACAGATCGAAATCTGTACATAGAATGATTTGAATCAGGTACAAACCAGATGCTTTTCATCTGTTTTTTTAACTGACTAATTTTTTTCGGTTATTGTCGATTAAACTTTTTTAAGTTTTAATAAGCCGGGAAACAGGAGAAAAATACAAAGGAGATTTCCTCCTTTGTATTTTTCTGAAGAAGATAAATTTTTCTTAATTGTCATTAACATCCCACCACAGCGGGACATTTTCAAGGTCTTCTCCTCCTATCATTTCGATAGCGTTGGCAACTTCTGTTGCATTTGCACTGTATTCGTCCTTTGCAAACGGACAACGGGTAAGTATTTGTCCTGTTGCCGGAAGGACATTCGCATTAACAGAATACTTTTTGGGATATAGTTTCGGCAAACGGGTCCTTCTGAATTCGGCCCATGCTTCAAATGCACAGGGGAACAGGGCAATCCATTTTTGTGTAAGAATCTGTTCGTATTGAGTGGTTTTGTCAGAAGAGAATTTTACCGGAATATTTGTCATCGGCTCGTCATAGTACGGATAATTATCAGGTGCAACCGGAGTTGCAGTGCTGTTAATATAATCGTTGATAGCAGTAGAAGAATAGGATGTTCCTTTCCATTGTTTTATGGAAATTTCAATTCCCTTTTCATAAAAATTCTGGGCTGTACCTCCCATGTTCCATCCTAACCATGCACCTTCTGCTTTCAGAAACCATGCTTCGGCCGCATTCATCACATTGATTGGGGTAACCAACTGGTTCCCATCAACAAAACGAGGCCCATATTTGGAAAAGGCCCTGAAATAGGTATATTCAGTCGGGTCTGAACCACTGGCAAATCCATGATATCCTCCAATATTCTGTTTATAAATAGCAGGGAAATTCACATTAACCAGGTTCTCTTCAACCGGCGACCAGTATTCTTCCATTCTCGGGTCATTGTATCCTTTCAGAACACTTTCCATGTTGGTACTCATTACATCCTGGTAAAATGATTCCATACGTGGCATCCCGTTTCCTTCTCCATCAAGGTCGCTAACCGTAAACAAAGCGTCATCGTCGTTGGTCTCCATCATCGATCCGGCAGCTATTGCGGCTTCTGCTTCCTGTTGTGCCTTGGTCGGATCAACATTCGAAATGCGGATCGCCATTCGCAGGCGGAGGGTGTTGGCAAGTTTAACCCATTTGGAAACGTCTCCTGCATAAATATTATCGTTGGAACCGAACAGATTCATATCCGGATCGCTTTCCAACTCTTTATTTAATGCTGTGACAGCACTGGTTAAGTCGTCGAACATCTGGTAATAAACATCTTTCTGGCTGTCATAAGGAATTGTTTCTTTCCCCGTTCCGGCTTCTGAATAGGGCGTTGGTCCCCATACATCTGTAACTCGTTGAAGCTGAAAAACTTTCCATATTAAGGCCAGGTTGTATGGACCTACGTCTCCTGCCTGCTTTGCAACATCCATCATGCTTATCAGGCAAGGGAGAACATCAACATAAACATCCTTGAATCCCGAGTTTTCCCAACCCTGACTTAACTGGTAGCAGTCGTATGCCGCTTGTCCGCAAGCAATGTAACCGCAATTATGAAGAGCCAGGGTACTCGACATACGACTCATATCATCGGTCGACTGCCATGCTACACCTACATGTTCAGCCTGGAAAAAAAGTTCGCCGTATTCTTTTGTGGACAACTCCATAAATTCGGTAGTGTTCGTATTAATTTCCATGAAATCATCGGTACAGGAGAAAAATGTCAGAAATAAAACCGCTGCACAGCATAATTTCAATTTAAACTTATTCAATATATATCTTTTCATATTATTCAAAGTTTTGCAGTTATCTATAATGTCAGCTTGATATTAATTCCGAGCGATCTGGTACCGGGAAGGAAAGCGCTTTCTGATCCTTGTCCGTTTTTGTCCAGGTCATAACTTGTATCCGGGTCAAACCATTTGCAGGCATTGTAAATATAGAACAGGTTCCGGCCTATTGCCGATACCGTTAAATCTTTAATGACCGTGTTCCTGACAGGGATTTTGTATCCGATGGACAGTTCCCGCAGGCGCGAATTGGTTGCTTTGTGGTTAAAAGCTTCCCCGCAACCGTTTGAAGCACGTCCGCCAATTGCTTTTCCGTATGTTTCTGCATCAATCTGAATGTCATTTTCAACATAACTGACAGATCCATCTGTATTGGTTACTTCCTTTACTCCATCAAGCACAAACCCGTCACGTCCGTACAGTGTTGCCTTACTTGTCCCGCAAAGCATCATTTGTGCTTCGGTGGCCGATTGTCTTACACCTCCGTAATTCAGGTCAATCAGGAAATATAGGTTCCAGTTTTTGTACTGGATGTTGCTGGTAAGACCGCTCCGGAAATCGTAGTTGTAGTTTCCAAGGTCTGTTTTTGAATCGGTAGTAATCCTTGGCATTCCGAGAGCGTCTACAATAATACGACCTGCATCATTCCGTTCAAATCCTCTTGATAATATTTCGCCATACGGCCTGCCTACGATAATCCAGTTATCACCCACAGACAGGTTCGGGGCATCAATCTCATATTCGTCCATGGTGTCAGTTAATTTGATAATCTTGCTCCAGTTGCGCGAGAAATTCACGTTAACGTCCCATTTCAAGAGGGAAGTTTTAACCGGTACAGCATTAAGCATAAATTCAATTCCCTTGTTCTGGACATTTCCGCAGTTGATGTATGCCTCGCTAAATCCAGATGTCGGGGGAGAAGTAACTTTTACTAACTGATTGTATGTGTTTGATTTATACCATGTAAAGTCTATTCCTATCCGGTCTTTTAATACCCTGATTTCGGTACCTGCCTCCCACGATTTTGTTTTTTCGGGGATTAACTGGGAAGCCACCTTTGTAGACCCGGTGCTTACAGATCCCTGTGTTCCGCTAAGCGTTCTTGAATAAGTCTGGAATATTTGAGCAAAACCAGCCCCGGCTCCAACTTCGGCGTACGAACCACGGAGTTTTGCAAACGAAATAGCTTCAGGAAGTTTGATTATATCGGAAATAATTCCGGTTAACCCGACTGAAGGATAAAAGTAATCGTACGGGGAAGGAAGGGTTGAACTCCAGTCGTTACGGGCGGTTACATCCAGGAACAAATAGTTACGGAACCCAACCTGGGCTGTACCATATACCGACTGTGTCTGGTCGTGTGATGCACTGTTTTCCGTGCTGACAGTAGCTCCGTTTCCGAGGTAAAATTTATTTTCAAGTACCAATCCGCTACTTCCTGTATCTGAGTCGATTTTTGCTGACTGGTTATCTCTTATTTCTGCCCCGGCATTGGCGCTCAGGTGCCAGTCTTTTGTCAGGTCTTTGTCGAATCCCAGCAGAATATCAGCATTAAGAGCCTGGCTTTTCGTATATTTCAATTCATAGCTTCCCTTTCCCGAAGCCACATACTGGGTATCCCAGTATTCTTTGTATTCTTCATTGCCGTTGTTAAAAGCCATACGCCCCCGGGCCTGGATGTATAACCACTCTTTTATGTTATATCTTAATGAAGCCTGTGCATTTACGTTATTGCTTATTTCTTCTGCTTCGCGTCCCTTCATCGACCAGTAAGGGTTAATGTTTCCTGTAGATCCTGGTGCCCAGGTTAGTTGTTTTTTTGACCCGGTAGAATCATAGTAATATGCGTCCTTAATATCCTGTGTACGGATACTCCGGGGCATTTTTACCAGTTGCCACATCGGGCTGAAAAGGTCATCACCGGCGGTAGGTTTATTTTCAGTTTTGCTGCGCTGCCAGGTTAATACTGCATCCAGTTTTAGGTTTTTTATCAGTTCTGTATCCATCCGCATATTTACTTTATGACTTACAGCTGTGTTAACCGGTAATAATCCCTGTCCTTTCGTGTTGGTATAGGAAAAATAGGCAGTCGATTTTTTTGTTCCGGTACTGTATGAGAAGTTGTTGATCAGGCTGTATGCCGTTCTGAAAAGATCTTTCACGTTGTCACGTTGTGGTTTCAGGTCTATTTCATCACCAGTCCAGTTGGTTACGGTTTGGCCTTCCATTTTTGGTCCCCAGCTGTAATATTCCGAGTTTGAGTTGTAATCGCCTCCTACTCCCTGTCCGTAAACGTTTTGAAATTTAGGATACAGGTACGGAAGCCCAAATGTAGTTTGTGAATTCACTTCAATTTTTGTTTCTCCGTATTTCCCTTTCTTTGTTGTTACAATGATTACACCGTCGGCTGCGGATGAACCATACAGTGCTGAAGCGGACGGGCCTTTCAGTACGTTAATACTTTCGATGTCATCAATGTTACCTAATCCGAAATTGGAAGGAACACCATCCATAATAATCAGAGGGGTATTACTGTTATTAATCGAACGTTCGCCACGTATAATAATACGGGAGCCTCCGGTAGAGCCTGTCATTACTGCGATACCTGCCACTTTACCTGCCAGTGCGCTTCCTACATCTCCTTTGTTTACCGTGGCCAGGTTTTCCGTATTAACCTGCTGGGTAGTGTATGTCAGGGTCCGTTTGTTTTTTTCGATACCCAATGCAGTAACCACTACTTCATCAATTGTTCTTGTGTCTTCCTTCAGCACCACATTGATGGATGTTTTATCCCCGACAGTAATCTCCTGCATCGTATAACCGATGAACGAAAATTGCAATATCGCCTGGTCGTTGGGAACCACAAGGCTGAACTTACCGTTGTCATCGGATGTGGTTCCCTGATAGGTACCTTTGACTACCACATTGACTCCCAGTAATGGAACGCCCTGATTGTCGACAACAGTTCCGGTTATTGTTTTTTCTTTGTTTGCCGGGACGGAGGGTGAAACAACAATTAAATTGTTCTTCATGTGGGTATAAAATAACCCGTTTGCAGGCAAAACAGCATCTAAAAGTTCATCAACAGAGGCGTTTGCCATATTTACGGTAACTAACTTTCCTTCTATATTCTCATAGCGGTATAGAAATTTTGTAGAAGTTTTTTGTTCTATTTCAGAAAAAAACTGTTCCAGCGGCGCATTTTTAATATTGATGTTTGTCACTTTGTTTTGTGAGATAACTGCCATTGACTGGAATACACAAATGATTGTAAAAAGAAAAGTCAGTTTCATAATCAACCAAATTTTTTCTTTCAGGGGGAAAAACATTTTTCTCCCTTGTAAATGATATTTTTTTTTCATAGACTTGAAATGTGTTAATGAATTTACACGAATTGATTTACACAACTTTTTTAAAGTCAGAAGGTCTGGAACATCTTCTGACTTTTTTGGCTAAAAATTATTCACATAGGCGATTAGTTTTTTTAATGTTTTTTGGCTAAAAAATTTTTTATTATTCATGAGTTCCGTTTTATGATAATGTGTTTCTTTTTTATCTGGTAATCGAACTTTGCTGCCTTTTGTAAAGCCTGCAATGCCTGTTCGAGAGTTTCTTCTTCGAATGTCCCGGTAAACCGGTAATCCAAGACTTGCGGATCTTGTATGTCAATAGTTACTCCGTACCACCGTTCCAGCCTGATTTTTACATTTTCAAATTTTTCTTTGTAAAAAATAAGTTTGTCTTCTTTCCACGATATTTCCGGTTCCGTATCATGAAGTGTAACTATTTCCGCATTTTTAATTTTTACAGGAGATTGTTTCCCCTGATTCGGATTTTGCCTTTCGGATTCGTCTTCCTTAATCAAAATTAATTTTTGGCCGGGTTTTAAACGAAGGTCTTTTTCATCGTCCCTGTCCGATTTTAAACCTACCACTTCGATAGAACCTTCAACCAGCGTGGCTTCAATGCTCTTTTCATCATTATATGCTTTTACATTGAACTCGGTCCCCAAAACTTTGATATCCATTCCCTGTATGTCCACAAAAAATGGTCTGGCTTTGTTTTTCGAGACTTCAAAATAGGCTTCTCCTTCGAGATAAACCTTCCTCATGTTTTTTTGAAAATTGCCTGGATACCTGAACCTGGCACCAGCGTTTAACCATACTTTTGTACTGTCAGACAGGACGATATACGATTTTGACCCGGCCGGAACTGAAATTTCGTTGTATTGATTTGTTTGTACCGTATTTCTGTTCCCTTCCTGTTTTGTAAGGAAAAACCATTCAATCCCGCAAGCGATGACAGCAATAGCTGCATATTTTAATGTAGTATTAATTAATCGTCGTATTTTTGATTTTTTTACTGAATTATCACTCCTGTCGATAGTCCCTATTTGCTGGTGTATCTTGTCGAGTATCGATTTGGATGCAATACTTATATTATCGGGTGCGGTATTTTTCCATTCTTCTTCCAGCCATTCAAAAATCTTTTCTTTATGCTTTTCAGAATTGATTAATTGAAATAACTCTTCTTTTTCCTGGTTTGTAGCTTGGTCCTTTATTATTTTCTCAAGTAATTCTATTATCTGATCTTTTTTTTGCATTGTAACTGTTTAATTTCCTTTTTATTAAAACTGTAACTTTGAATAACAAAGATTCTCTTCCCTCCTTCTTCTGATATTAAAATACTTCTGTTTCCTTTTTTTCCGTGAAGACAAAAGGTGAAAAAATCAGAAGTGTTTTATAAGTATACTTATTATCAATAGGTTAATTGAGGAAAGAGATGATGATTTTAACTGTTCGGGAAGTTCTGTGCGGAGATAATTAAGTGCGTTCCGTATTTGTGTGTCGACGGTATTTTCTGAAATACCCAGTTTTTCTGCAATTTGTTTGTATGTTAATCCGTCGTCACGACTCATCAGGAATATCTGGCGGCGGCGTTCGGGCATTTTTTCGATAAGATCATAGACCATTTCAATTACTTTCTTTGTTTCTGTATCTTCATTGGTCTCTTCAATATCGCTTAAAATCTGGTCATTATAATACGCTGTAAAAATCTTCCTTTTTAGAAAATCATAAATTTCATTTCTTACGATTGTAAAAAGATAATTATTGAATGATTTTTCAGGATTAATATTTTCCCGCTTTTCCCAGATTATTACAAATATTTTCTGAATCAGATCTTCAATGTCGGCATGGTTTTTTATAAATTTCAGCGAATAGGCAAATAACTTTTTATGGTATTTGTAATATACTTTGTCGAAAGCACTTACATCTCCATTTTTTAAGGCTGTTAATATTATTTGGTCTTTCGTATATTTCATTCCCTGCGGATGATTTTCTATCCAAAAATATTTCTGTGCTAAATTTCACCATTAAAATTGATAGTACGTAAAAAGAATATTAAAAATTTGAGAATTTATCGTTTAATGAAAGGGCTCATGATTAGATTTCTAAAGAAACAGATTTTTCACCGCATTGAATAACAACCCGTATTTTGATGCTTGACTTAGCAGTAATTACTGCTCTAATAAAGGACGTCGGAACTTCTTCAGCCATCCTGACGAGGGTTCAATATCCTCATCAATGACTCCTTTTCCGTTCCGACGCTGTTTCGTTGCGTTCCGACAGTTCTCCATGATGTTTCGACAGTCCTTTAAGGTGTTTCGACAATCGTTCAAGATGTTTCGACAGTCCTTTAAGGTGTTTCGACAATCGTTCAAGATGTTTCGACAGTCCTTCAGGGTGTTTCGACAATCGTTCAAGATGTTTCGACAGTCCTTCAAGGTGTTTCAATAATCATTCAAGATGTTTCGACAGTCCTCTATGATGTTTCAACAATCGTTCAATGTGTTTCGACAGTCCTTCAAGGTGTTTCAATAATCCTTCAAGGTGTTTCGACAGTCCTCTAGGATGTTTCAACAATCGTTCAATGTGTTCCGACAGTCCTTCAAGGTACTTCGACAATAAGATAACGTGAGTTTTGGGTTGATTTTAAATTAACCTGCCCTTCATGGCGTATTTGTTGGTGATGTTCCCAATACGCGAGGCGTTGCCATCGGGCTATATTAAACTGGGACCGCACTGATAGTGCAGGTTATTTCAGCCCAATGCAAAGCATTGGGAATTACGGTACGCCATATATATTAGAGAGAGAGGTAACATCTGATCCCCGTTCCGTCAGGAACGGAAGTATGGTAGAATAAGGGCAAAAGCTCTGTTATTGATTGTATTATTGTCCTCAGTTTTGGCGCACGGAAACGTTTTTCGGGATCCGTATGGAAGAATATCCGAGCGGTAAAAACAAGATCGCGGCATTAATTGCGAAGCCTGCAATAATGACCCAGTTACCGTATCCGAAACCGAAAAAACCGGTAGCTATTTTCCCTGACAAGGAAACAACGCCTCCTGCAATCATAGCCCACAGGCTGTATTTTTTGCAATACGGGATATTAAACAGTGCAGCGATCATGGGAATTATAAAAGCCCCGGAGTAGAACGATAAAGCCAGTAGCAACGAGGCAATAATTGAGCTTATATGAAGTGCTGTCAGCATACTGGCAATGCCGGTGAGGATAATAAAATATTTGGTTTGAATAAAAGACCGGTGGTTGTCAATGTCTTTTTGGAAAAGTTCACTTAGAATGATTGAGGCTGTAAGCAGGGTTGTGTCGGCTGACGACAGTACTGCCGAAAGAAGGGCGGCAACCATTAGTCCGACAGCCCAGTCGGGTAAATAGGCCAGAATAACATTTACCAGCGCCGAAGTTCCTTCCTTGCCGGGATCCAGTTCAAAGGAACGAATGCCTATATAAACCAGAAGAAAGGCAAAAGGTATCAGAATCAATGCTGTAATTATTACACTGATTTGTGAGATCCGTTCGTTGCGGGCACAAAACACACGTGAATAAATATCAGGGCCAACCACAAACGTACTCGAAAAGGTAAGAACCAGTATCAGTAAGTCGATCGGCGAAAAATGCGGGTTAAACGGGAATGCCGTCCGTAGCGGGATAGGGTTGGGAGCAGGGTCGCTTTTCAGAATAAAAAAGGTGCAGGTAACGCCTGCAAGAATAATGACAGACTGGATGAAGTCGGTTTTCAGAATTGAAATTTGTCCGCCGATGAAGGTATAAATAATGAAAATTATACCGGATATCAGCACTCCTGCCGTATAGTTGAGGCTAAAAAAACTGGCCAGTATCTGGGCCGATGCAATTATCTGGGCCGCGATAATTCCGAGCCATGCCACCGGAATAATGACGGAAGCTGTTTTGCGTGCCTGTTCGCCGTAAAATTGTCCGATCAGTCCGGGTAAGGTAAACTTCCCGAGACGGTTGACTTTTTTTACAATGAAAGTCAGGATAAACAAACCGAATGATGCTGCCAGAATATACCACGCTGCCGCCCAGCTTTGGCTCCGGGTAAGGTTTATCGTTCCCAGAATTGCCGAACCTCCCAGTATGGTCGCCAGTAAGCTGCCGCTAACCTGAAGAATGCCTGTCCGTTTTCCGGCAACAAAGTAATCTCCGGGTGTTTTTATTTTTAATGAAGAATAAACCCCTGTAAGCAGTAATGCAATACCGTATGCAATCAGAATAAACAGTTTCATTATCGATTTCTGTTTTTTATGAATGAATGATTCTGCCGGTTCATCGTTGAATCGTTCATTCCTCCAGCCAGTGTTCAATCTGCTGTATTTTTTCCTCCATGGGCATATAACCATCCAGCCAGTGAATACGGGTTCCCTGCCGTTCCATTCTGCGGAACCAGGTCATCTGCCGCTTCGCAAACTGATGGATTGCCGTGTTAAGTTGCTCAAACATTTCGTCGTAGCTGATTTTTCCGGTCAGGTGCCAGGTCATATATTTGTATTCAAGTCCGTAGTAAGTAAGCTTTTCCGGATTTAAACCCTTGTCGAGCAGTTCCCTGACCTCCTCCAGCATCCCTGCATCCAGCCGTTGTTTTAACCGTTCGGTAATCCGCTTCCGCCGTGACAAACGGTCGAATTTCACTCCTGCCACCAAACTCCTGATTTCAGGCATATGTGTGTCGATATTCGGATTGTTCTTGCAAAATTCTTCAATCTCAATTGCACGTAAAGCCCGTTTTTTATTTTCAATATCGGTCTGGTTGTGCAGGTTCTGTTTATAAGTTTTCAGTATTTCAACCAGTTCAACCAGTTCTTTATCCTGAAGTTTTTTCCTTAATTCTTCATTGTACGGAACCTGTATCAGCTTGTAATTACTTAGTACCGCTTCAAGATAAAGTCCGCTTCCGCCGCACAGTACCGGAAATTTATTCCGGGAACGGATGTCCTCAAATGCCTTTAAAAAGTCTTTCTGATATTCGAAAACATTGTATTCGTAACCGGCATCTACAATGTCGATCAGGTGAAAAGGAATTTGCCGTCCGTTAACTATATAATCACGGTAATCTTTGCCGGTGCCTAAATCCATACCGCGGTAAACCTGCCGCGAATCGGCTGAAATTATTTCGCCGTCAATATGAAAAGCCAGGTTGGCAGCCACGCTTGTTTTTCCGCCTGCTGTCGGGCCAAGAATAGTAACAAGGTTGTATTTCGACTGTTTCATCCTGTTTAAAAAGTAATGATTTACAAAATAATGTATTTTTGTAATGAAAAAACAACGAGTGATGGAATTAAAACAGATTTTCAGCCAAACAATGCATTTTATCCTGAAAATGGTCAGTTCTCCCCGTGCTTTTTGGGAAGAAGTTATTGAGCGTAAGGCTACTATACATATTTTCAGCCATTTTTACCTGCCGTTACTGGTTGTTGTTGTTCTGGCCGGAATTGTTGGCGAATTTCTTTCAAATCCTGAAGCATTGCTTTCTTATTCTTTGGAACAAGGTTTTAAACAGGCAGTTGTCTTTCTGTTGTATTTTCCCATTTCAGCATATATAGTCAATTCATTAAGCACTATCTTCGGAGGAAACGAAAATTTAACATTGGCGCAAATGGCAATCGGGTTTTCAATGGCACCGGTGTTGGTGGTTTCCATCATAACCGGACTTTTTCCTTTTTTATACCCGCTGGGCATTCTGGGGCTTTACGGAATTTATGTGTTTTATCGCGGAGTGCCATACTTATTCGGAATATCCGGGAGGCACATGATTTTTTTTACTGTTTCGGCCATTGTGGTTAATTTCATTACTTTCGCAGTGTTAAGTATTATTTTCTGGAAATTATTTGACTTTATTTTTTAATGGCCCACAAACAACAAAATATCAATATACGCAATAAAAAGGCTTTTTTCGAGTACGAAATGATTGAGACTTTCGTGGCCGGCATTCAACTTGCCGGTACCGAAATAAAGTCGATCCGCAGCGGAAAAGCCAGCCTGGTCGATTCGTATTGCCAGTTCACAACGGGTGAACTGTATGTAAAAAACATGCACATTTCGGAATACGATTTCGGAAATATTAACAATCACGTCGCCAAACGCGACCGCAAGTTGCTGCTTCAGAAAAGGGAACTGGCAAAACTGGCTAAAAAAATAAAGGAAAGCGGGCTTACCATTGTGCCGTTAAAACTTTTTATTACAGAAAAAGGGATTGCCAAACTGGAAATTGCTCTTGCCAAAGGGAAAAAAGTGTACGACAAACGGGAAACACTGAAAGCAAAAGACTCGAAACGTGACATGGACCGGGCCATGAAATATTGAAAATAATGACGTTGAATTTGAGCTTCCCCATATTAGCTGACTAAAGAATGGAACGGTATATATTCGAGAAAATTAAACGCATCCAGGCACTTGCTGAAATAGGACTACATTATGCCGAAAACATTTTTGACCGTGAACGTTACGATGAAATACAGGCCATCTGCCTTGACCTTCTGGAAAAGATGACCGGTGTACCCGTTGGAAAGATAAAACCTATACTCGTCGATAACGATGGATATAAAACCCCGAAAGTTGATGTCAGGGCCGTGGTTTTCAATGAAAAAAATGAAATTCTGCTGATCAGGGAAAAAGCAGACGGTTGCTGGTCTTTGCCGGGCGGTTGGGCCGATATTGGCTACACACCACGACAGGTCGCTGAAAAAGAATGTTTCGAGGAAGCCGGTCTCCGGGTAAAAGCAAAACGGATATTGGCAATTCTTGATAAAACAGCTCAGAACATGCCGCCGCAATTCGAATACGTGTATAAAATTTTCATTCTGTGCGAAAAGCAAAACAACCGCATTTCAACCGGTTCTGAGACAGATGATGTAGCCTGGTTCCCCGAAAACCGGTTGCCGGAATTGTCGGCCCCGCGTAACATTGATTCACAAATACATATTATGTTCGAATACCATTCGGGCGAAAGAACCGAAGTCCTTTTTGACTGAATCTTTTCTGAAAAATATTTTCCCCTTGCATCGACTTTTTCGAACCGGAAAGAAAAAACACTTTCCGGCAAAAAGAGGCTGTGCAAAAGATAAAAAATAACTTTAAACGCAAAGGAATCCTGGCACAAATTACTGTTTTATAAATATTTATTTTTTGTGTCGTTGAGTCCTCGTGTTTAATGATTGTTCCGTTGGACAGCCTCTTTTTATCCTCTGTTTGTCTTAAAATATTCTGTACCCGAAGCCTACCGAAAATATAACTGTTTTTTTATCGTAAGTTTCTTTAAACGTTCCTATTCCTGAATAGGTGATTTCCTTTTCCCCGGTTTCGTACATAGTGTATAAAAATCCCAGATCGACAGTCAGTTTTGACGAGATATTAAATTCACCGCCCAGCCCCACGGTATTTGAGCTCAGACTGTAATTTAAATCAGATTGATAACCTGTATTCACACCTGTTTGCGAATGCATGATCCCGGCACTTACCGCTACTTTTTCAGAAATATTGTATTGTCCGCCAAAGGCCAGTTCATAATAGTTTCTGTCAATTTTGTCTTCAAGTCCGTCTCTGTCCGAGCTTTTATCGAAATAGTAATTGAAGGATGTGGAAAGTTTAAAGTCGGGTAAAACTTTATAATCAACGCCTGCCGTGAAAATTGCAGGAATATCATTTCTGAATTTATACCCGTCGGGGAACTCGCCAGTACCGTCTTCCTTTGTTTTATTTTCCAGTGTAAGTTTTGTGTTAAACTCATATTTCAGTGCCATATTCAGTGCCTTAACAGGTGAAATGTTTACACTGACAACAGGCGTATACCCGGTACCTGTCTGTTTTAAGTCCACCGTTTTATCGGCAGTCGACGTAGCATAGGCAGCCATACCTGCAGCAGTGAAAAAATCACTGGCCAGCATGTATCCGCCGGTAGGATTAATCAACGGATATTGCGGGTTGATCATGATGTTGTTAATATGCCCGTCGTATGTGTTAACGGCATTGATATAACGTAATCCGACCGCTCCGCTGATTATTTCGCTGAAAGCATACGACACGCCTAACTGGAATCCCCAAAAGACAGAAGTTCCTTTGAAATACAGGTCAGCAGAATAATTTGTTGTGGTGACGCCCATCGAAGTCAGCAGGGACGGAATTTGTGCTATGGATGTTTCGAACGAAGGAATTCCTGTTTTATATTCGGCCGAGCCTCCTCCTGAATTTGGGCCGAATCCGAACGATACAGCCAGTTTCTTCTTTTTGTAGCTTGCAAAAAATGATGGGAAAACCGGAGCTGCAACGTCACCGATATAGGTTGCATCGTTCAGCAACGGGAAAAGATTGTTGATCGTTTTTGTCTGAAAAACAGATTGATTATGAAAGGCGAGATAAAATCCGTCGTCCATTTTTACCAGGCCTGCCGGATTATAATAAACAGCATCTAAATCGGTAGATGCATTTCGTGAAAGCATCCGGACAAATTGTGCACTTTGATTGGAATTTGTTAAAATACCTCCGGCCATTACCTGATTTATAAGAAACAATACTGCCCCAGAGAAAATGATTAATTTTTTCATGCTAATTTTTTAAAATTATTATTGGGGGGCAAAAATATAATATTTTTCTTTCTGTGGCGTGTTTTGTATTGAAAATCAGATATTTACAGAATTTATGAACGATGGATTCGTTTATTCGAATGAACGAAAAAAATAATCCTCTATTGGTCATTTTCCCAATACAGGATTATTCAAAAGGATGAAAGTCAGTTGTAAACAAATCGCAGTATAATAAAAAAGGCTCCCGAATGGGAGCCCCTGATATCATGCAGCTATTTCCGTAAAAGCCTGATTTAAAATTTCGGGATACATTTCCCCAAAGTTATCATAGCACCAATCTTTTAATTCTTCCAGGTCTGGTGCTTCAACCCAGTTTATGCACTTTTCCAGTTCTTTACGGAACAGCTCTTTGCTAAAACTGACTTTTGGTAAGATTACCTTGGCATATTCTAACATAGTTTTCTGTTTTAATTGTTCCTTGAAAATAACGTTTTTTACTGCGGAATAATATGCTGAATAATAGGTTTAACAATACTTAACATGCTTTAACCTGTTTCTTTTACAGCCTTCATCTCCTATTTTTCTGAAAGAGAGAGTATTTCATAATTCAAACCTGTTTGAATGCTTCAAAACATACTTCCGGAAAATCCGTAGCAAAAAAGCAGAAACAATATTATTCAGAAGGCACAATCATTTTAACAAATTCTGATATCCGCTGTTCCATCGTTAACTTATTGTCAAGAGCTTTTACAAATGCACTGCCGATGATTGCCCCTCCGGCATATTTACAGGCATTTGTAAAAGTTTCGGCAGTTGAAATACCAAAGCCGATCAGTCGTGGGTTTTTCAGTTGCAGTGAGTTGACCCGTTCGAAATATTCGGTATGGTAATCTGCCACATTTTTTTTCATTCCTGTGGTCGACGAGGTCGAAACCATGTAAATAAAACCGGATGATTCGGCGTCGATTTGCCGGATCCGCTCGTCGGATGTTTGCGGCGTAATCAGTAAAATGTTGTGAATATTATGCGCTTCAAATATCGGTTTATATCTTTCAAGATATTCGTTTAAAGGCAAATCGGGAATAATCAGTCCGTCTATGCCAACTTCCGAACATTTTTGACAGAAGTTTTCGATACCGAATTGAAGAACCGGGTTGAGATAGCCCATCATGATCAGTGGCATTTTCACGGTTTTACGGATGTCTTTTAACTGTCCGAACAGTTTTTTTACGCTCATTCCGTTTTTTAGTGCAGTGTAGCTACTGTTCTGTATCACAGGGCCATCGGCTACAGGGTCGGAAAAAGGCATCCCGATTTCGATCAGGTCGACGCCGTTTTTTTCCAGTTCCCGGATAATCGTAACGGTATCGTTCAGTTCCGGGTAACCGGCTGTAAAATATACCGATAGTATGTTTTTATTTTTTTGCTGAAAAAGCTGATTGATTCTGTTATTTACGTTCATATTGTAAAAATTTATCTGTTTCCGGCAACTGGCAACTAGCTGCTGGCCGCCGGAATCCAGTTTCAGTAATTAATATCCGAAATAATTTAAATACGTTTCCATGTCCTTGTCTCCCCGTCCCGAGATATTTACAACCGTAATATCATCGGGCTGAAGTTCGATTTTTTCCAGGGCTGCCAGGGCATGTGATGACTCCAGCGCCGGGATAATCCCTTCCAGGCGGGTAAGCAGGAACGCGGCTTTCAAAACTTCTTCGTCGGTAGCCCACATATATTTTGCCCGTCCTGTTTTATACAGGTTGGCATGCATCGGGCCGATTCCCGGATAGTCGAGTCCGGCTGAAATGGAATAAGCTTCATTAATCTGTCCGTCTTCATCCTGCAAAACATATGAACGGAAACTATGCAGTACGCCCACCGAACCTTTTGTGATTGTAGCTGCTGTCTCGTCAGTGTCTACTCCTTTACCGGCAGCTTCCACACCAATCAATTCCACGTCTTTATCATCGATAAAATGATAAAAAGCTCCGGCGGCATTACTTCCTCCACCGACACAGGCAATCACGCGGGTCGGAGTTTCTTTGCCGGTTTGTTCATCCAGTTGCCAGCGGATTTCTTCGGAAATAACCGACTGGAATCGGGCCACCATGTCAGGATAGGGGTGAGGTCCCATCGTGGAACCAATCAGGTAATAGGTGTCGACCGGATTGTTGATCCAGTCGCGCATGGCCCCGTTGGTCGCATCCTTCAGCGTTTTGCTGCCCGATTCAACCGGAACCACTTCGGCACCCAGCATACGCATCTTTTTTACATTCGGTGCCTGGCGTTTTACATCAATGGCTCCCATGTAAACTACACATTTCAATCCCATTAAGGCACATACAGTGGCAGTTGCCAGTCCGTGCTGACCAGCGCCTGTTTCAGCAATGATCCGGGTTTTTCCAAGTGCTTTGGCCACTAATATTTGCCCGATGGTATTGTTGATTTTATGAGAACCGGTATGATTGCAATCTTCCCGCTTCAGATAAATATGCGACTGGTAATGTTCCGACATCCGTTTTGCATAATAAAGCGGCGACGGACGGCCTACGTAATGCTTCAGCAGTTCGATGTAATCCTGCCGGAAATTGTACGAATTGATGATCCGCAGATAATTATCCTGAAGCTCCTTAACGTTCGGGTACATCATTTCGGGAATGAATGCTCCGCCGAATTCCCCGTAATAGCCTTTGTCATTTACTTGATATTTCATATTTAATAAGATATTAGACTTTAGATATTAGACTTATTTTGATCGTATTTCTGAAATAAATTTTTTGATTTTTTCCACATTTTTTATCCCGGGACTGATTTCGAATCCGCTGTTAATGTCGAGCCCGAAGAGCTGAGGGTGACGGAAGTTACGAATACTTTCCGTATCATCGGGCCCAATGCCGCCGCTCAGGAAAAACGGAATATCCAGCGTGTACTTTTCAAGCAGTTGCCAGTTGAATTTCTTCCCCGTGCCTCCGGGAAGTTTTCCTTTCGTATCGAATAAAAAATAATCGCAGCAATTCCCGTATTCTTTCAGAATTTCGAAATTGAACGATTCACTTACTGAAAAGGCCTTGAAAATCAGGAAGCCGGAATTCCGGATAGTACGGCAATATTCAGGCGTTTCCTGTCCGTGCAGCTGGATAATGTTCAGATTCCAGCTTCGTGCAGTTGCCAGAAGCTGCTCTGCCGATTCGTTTACAAAAACGCCAACTTTCTGAACATTGGAAGAAACAGCCTGTAAAATTTCCGTTTGTGCTTCATAGCCTGCAAACCGTTTGCTCCCCGGATAAAAAATGAATCCCATGAAATCAGGTTTCTCTTTTGCAACCCCGGCAATATTTTCGGGCTCACACATGCCGCACACCTTTATTTTCAAGCTTTTCATGCTACTTTATACTTTTAATAAATGCCTCACATGTTTTTGCAGGATCGCTGGTTTTCATAAATGTTTCGCCAATCAGAAATCCTTTGAACCCGGCATCTTTCAGTTTCCGGATACTTGCCGGATCGGAAATTCCGCTTTCCGAAATTTTCACAAACTGTTCGGGAATGAGTTTGCCCAGCCTCACCGACGTGTTCACATCAACAACAAAAGTACGCAGATCACGGTTGTTTACGCCAACAATGTCGACATGAGGATTGAGTTTTTCCAATTCCTTTTCGTTATGAACTTCAACCAGCACTTCCAGTCCCAGTTCTTTTGCTTTCAGTGTTAATTCGAGCAGCAGTTTTTTGTCCAGACTTTCGGCAATCAGCAAAATCAGATCGGCGCCATGTGCTTTGGCTTCGTAAATCTGGTACGGGTCGAGCATAAAATCTTTGCGAAGGATTGGCGTATCCGGATTCGCCTGCCGCGTTTTGGCCAGGTTGGTGAACGAACCGCCAAAATACGTAAAGTCGGTTAAAACCGAAAGTCCGCTTACTCCGGCTGCCACGTACCCTGCCGTTACCTGCGAAGCTTCGGCTTCAGCATTTATAATACCTTTTGAAGGCGATTTCGGTTTAAATTCGGCAATAATTCCACTAGCACTTTTTGTCAGCAAGGCGGCTTTCAGCGAATTTATCTTCCGGTTAAAATACGGAGAAAGCTGCAATTGTCCGATGCTGATTTTTGCTTTCGCCTCTTCAATTTCCTTCCGTTTGTTGTTATTTATTTCGTCGAGAATGGTCATTCTGATTGATGATTGATGATTGATGATTGATGATTTTGCTGCATACTTAAAACTGTGACTGGATACTATTTATTGAGAGACATAAGTTTTTTCAGAACACCTAATGCTTTCCCTGATTTCAGCGATTCACCGGCTTCGGCAATGCAGTCGGCCAGTGATTTTTCAGGAGAAATGCACCGGATTCCCATGGCGGCGTTGGCAATTACCACATTCTGCTGGGTCGGAGTACTTTTCCCTTCCAACACGTTTCTGAATATTTCGGCTGCATCTTCTACCGATTTTCCGCCGGAAAGTTCTTCCGGATTAGCAACCGGGAACCCGAAATCGGCCGGGGTAAGGTTGTCTTCGGTTTTGTTCGATACGTAACGGGTATCGCCTGTCAGCGAAATTTCGTCGTAACCATCCAGGCTGTGGACGATTATGTATTTTTGCCCGCTTTCAGCATAAACCTGGTTATACAAATCCATTATTTCGAGATCGGAAACACCCAGCAACTGGTTTTTGGGAAAAGAAGGATTGATAAGCGGTCCCATCATGTTAAAAATGGTACGGACTTTCAATGCCTTGCGCACCGGGCCAACGTATTTCATAGCCGGATGAAACAGCGGAGCATGCATGAAACAAATCCCTGTTTCTTCGATTTCTTTTTTCAGTTTTCCGGTATCATTACTAAAGTTGTACCCGAAATATTCGAACATGTTGGAAGCGCCGCTAACCGATGAAAGTCCGTAGTTGCCGTGTTTTGCAACTTTATAACCGGCGCCGGCCAATACGAAACAGCTTAGCGTGGAGATGTTGAATGTGTTTTTCCCGTCGCCACCGGTGCCCACCACATCAATGGTGTTGTACTCCGAAAGGTCGACCGGCACACATAAATTAAGCAGGGCCTGGCGGAACCCGGCCAGTTCTTCTCCCTTTATACTTCTCATTCGGAAAACAGTCAGCAATGCTGCCATTTCTGATTCTGAAAATTCGCCTTTTCCCATTCGTGTAAAAACAGAACAGGCTTCTTCTTTTGTAAGTGTATTTCCTGCGAACAGGTAATCTAATGTATCTTTCATAACATGTATATTTTGAATTAATTTTTTATACTTCTTGTAAATCAGTTGTTTTTCCAATCCTGACTCGCCAGAACAACTGATGTTTCTACCTGTCGTTCAGGAATTTTCCAATATATTTTCAGCAATTTGTTTTTTTCTTCATTGGATAACAACCGGAAATTATGTTTTTTGTAAAAACTGATTGCCCAGCAAGCATCAGCCCAGGTTCCAATTAAAACGGGTGTTTTTGCCATGCTTGTCAGAAAATTTAACAATTTTCCGCCAATACCTTTTTGGCGTGCAGTTGTTCTGACATATGCATGTCTTATAAGAGTAACGTCATTCTTAAATTGGATACCCATAACACCCAAAATTTCATTATTCTCCTGATAGATCCAGAATTGAACTCCTTCTTCTATTTGTATCTTCAATTCTTCTTTTGTCATATAAGGTTCTTTCCATCTGTCGGGTGGAATAAATCCCTTATAAGCAGTAGATGAGTCATTTATTATTTCATATATGATATCAAAATCCTTCGTTATATCACTTTTATCTATCATTTTTTGTTTTTCAAATGTTACACAACTCTTTGCTGTTTCGTATTTTTCCCATCTGAAAGTTATGAGATGCCCCTGAGCCAGTTTTCAATTATTTTTTCGCCCAGTGGGGTCAAAACCGATTCGGGGTGGAACTGTACGCCCTGCACATCGTACTGTTTATGCTGCATCGACATAATCAGGCCTTCGTGGTCGTAAGTGGTTACTTCAAAACAGTCAGGAAGATCATTGCTGTTCACGATCCACGAATGATAGCGTCCTACCACGAACGTTTCGGGCAGTCCGTTGAAAAGGTAACTTGAATGTTCTGTTTTTGTAACCGGCGTTGCAATTCCGTGAAGCACTTTGTTCATATTCCGGAGAGTTCCGCCAAATGCTTCGCCAATGGCCTGATGCCCGAGGCAAACGCCCAGCATACTTTTTTTCGGTGCATATTCGCGAATGATGTCGAGCAGCAATCCGGCTTCTTCAGGTATACCCGGACCCGGTGAAAGAACAATTTTGTCGTACTTTTCAAGATCAGAAAGTTTCAGCTCGTCGTTCCGGAACACGTCGACCGGCAGTCCCGATATCTTTTTGATGGCATGAACCAGGTTGTAGGTAAATGAGTCGTAATTGTCGATAACTACTATTTTCATAATTGGCTATATTTCTATTTATAAGTGATTTTATTTTTAGACCAGAAGCAGTAATTACAGTGGTATTCTGGAAACTGTTTACTGCGACTGTTAACTGATTTTCGTTGCTATTTCAATGGCTTTTTTCAATGCTGCCAGTTTATTATTTACTTCCTGAAGCTCTTTTTCTTCAACCGATGAAGCGACAATTCCGGCGCCGGCCTGATAGTAAAGTCGATTATTTTTGCTCAGGAACGAGCGAATCATAATAGCATGGTTCAGCGTTCTGTCGAATCCTATATAGCCAATAGCTCCTCCGTAATAACTGCGACGCTGGTTTTCGTATGTGTCGATTAGTTGCATTGCGCGTATCTTCGGTGCTCCGGAAAGAGTTCCTGCCGGGAATGAATTTCCCAGCACGGTAATCAGGTTGGCATCGTCGGGCAGCTTACCCGAAACCTCGGAAACCAGGTGGATGACATGCGAAAAATATTGTACCTCACGGAAACTGTCGACTACCACATTGTCGGCATTACGGCTCAGGTCGTTGCGAGCCAGGTCGACCAACATCACGTGTTCGGCATTTTCTTTCGGGTCGTTGCACAGTTTTTCAGCCAGTTTTCGGTCTTCCTCGTCGTTGCCGGTCCGGCGGAAAGTTCCGGCAATCGGGTTAATAATAGCACGTCCGTTTTTTATGCGCAGGGAAGCTTCGGGACTGGAGCCGAAAATACGGTAGTCTCCGTAGTCGAAGAAGAAAAGGTAGGGCGACGGGTTTACCGTACGCAAAGCCCGGTACAGGTGAAAATCGTCGCCGGTAAACGATTGTGAATACTGGCGTGACAAAACAATCTGGAAGACATCGCCGCGGAAGCAGTGTTCCTTGCCTTTACTGACCATGTATTTGTATTCTTCGTCGGTGATATTCGAAACTTCGTCGTTGCCCGGAGTAAATGTAGTCGGCTGAAAAGCCAGGTTACGGAGAAGTGATTCAATCTGTGCTATTTCTGCGGTTTCGCCTTCCATCAGGTTTTCAACCAGCGAAATCATGTTCTTATGATGATCGATGGCAATCAGGTATTTATAAAAGCAGTACCGTACTTCGGGAATGGCGTATTCCGGTTTTTTTTCTGTAGTAATGTCAACTTTTTCAAAATATTTTACACCGTCGTAACTCAGGTACCCGAACAGACCGTTGCCGGGAATATCAGCCGGTTCATTTTCCAGTTCGAACGATTTGTAAAACGTGTCGAGTTGCTGGTCGACCGTGCAGATTTTACTGACCGGCATTTCTTCTTTTTTCCGTCCGTTACATTCGATGGTAATTATTCCTTCATTTGCAGTAAAACACGCCATTGGTTTAATGCAGATAAACGAATAGGCATTTTCGTGTCCGTGGTAGTCGGAACTTTCGAGCAGGATAGTTTTGGGGTATAGTTCTCTGAATTTCATATACACACTTACAGGGGTAAGCGTATCGCCCAGAAGTCTCCTTACATTTACTTTTACTTTGATTTTTTCCATTTTGTATGTTTTAAAATTTTTGTTTCGTTTTACACATAAAAAAAGCGGCTTACCGTGTTCCGGTAAGCCGCTTTTTTGTTGACATAAATGCAATAGTAGCTACATCCTTCCACGGTATTGTGAAAAGTTTTTGCGCCACCACCAATTTGTCAACATAATACTATTCATCTTTTTTATTTTAAAGCTGCAGTTAAAGCAGCAAATATTTTAAAAATACCAATATGGCTATACTTCTTGTTATTAGCAAAAAGACCCCACCACGGAAGCCATATTGTATTTATGTTTTTAATCATTTTTGAGAACGACGGTGTAAAAGAAGAAAATAAAATTGTAAAAAGCAATATTCATCGCAGGAAGAAAGAATAAAAATTCTGAAAATTTAATAAACCGTTTTCGTCTATGAACTTTATTGGGAAAGGGTAAATTTAAAGCTGACCCCGAAACTTGTTGTTGCTGTATTATAAGACCCCACCATCGGATGATTCAGCGTTTTATCGAAATACAGGCTCATCTGGAATTTATTACTTAGCATATAGTCGGCGGTTGTTTCCAGGGTAACTGTATTTTGTCCGGCTGTTAGTTGGTTCTCGCCTTCTTCTATCTGGCGAAGAACTGTTTTGTTCCTGGCAAAGGCAAGATTTGCCTTAAGATTCAGGTCGTTCGAATATGATTTTTGCGATTTTTTTGTTTTGATGAACAGGTTTATGTTTGTAAAACGGTACGCCAGTCCGAGTGATAATTCGCTTTGTAAAACTTCGGTTATCCTGTTATTTGTAAGGCTTAGGGTTATATTTCTTGTCCTGCTTATTTCTGCCTGTGTCTCGAGGTCGTTTATCCAGACAATGTCCACATCGAGAAGCGGGTTAAGTTGTTCGCTGATACTGACAGAACTGATATCATATAATCCCAGGAAATTTCCTGCTGTATTTTTGATATAACTGAACCCGTCATCAGACTCATCATATTCGAGGTTCGATGTATACGATCCGACTGAATAGGTTGACTGGTACTGATGGCTCAGGCTAAGTTCTTTCATTACTTTATTCAGTCCGTCAATCTTCGAGACCAGCCCTTCATACGATACTCTCCAGTTGGGGCGTATATATTTAATAGAAGGAAAGGGGCTTAACGAAGCTGTATTGGGGCTTCGTCCTGTATATGCGGAAATGAATGCCGGTATCATTACCAATTGTGAATTTTCGTCGTAGCCGTCAGGGGTACCATCGTCATTTAAAGTAGTGGGGTCGTATTCGTTTAAAGAACCAATTGCTCTTTGCCTGGCCAGCCTGTTCGCAATTATATCTCTGTTTATCTTAAATGCATCAAATGCTTTTGATTCGGGGACTCCGCTTCCCCGCATTTTAAAGAAAGCATTACCTATTGAGACTATACTCATTGAAAAGTTACCGCTTAATGTACGACTGGATGCGTTAAATCCATCTGTTTCAGGATTATATAGATAATATTCACTTACCTTTTGTGTGAAGGTCCGGGTCGCATTTAATGTGATTTTAAGATCAGGAACCGGTTCAATCGTTGATCGTATATTGTAGGTTTCTGTTCGTTTCATCACATAAGGCGAGTTTAATGTGGTATCTTTGGTTACCCATCCCTTTGCGATTGCCTTCAATGCAAAGTTATTATCCTGAAATCCCAGTAAAAAGGGCAGACCTGGCGCAGTGGAAGGTTTTATCCCTCCGCCGAATACATTGGGATCGGGCGTATAATTACCTGATCCGAAGCCAAAGACTTTAGGTTCGGGAAGAAACCCGGGTAAATATGTTCCGTCGTTCGTTGAATAGCTGAATGAAATGTTCCTGATCCCCATTAACAGACGGCTGGCTATTTGTGCTGCTTTTTGCCAGGATGTGTTTTCATTCTTAATTTTCCCGATTATAATGATTTTTACATTGTTCATATCTTCCGGTACTGTATAGCTTATTGCATTCCGGCTGACAACATGCATGGTACCTTTTATCTCTTTCCCTTTGTTGTTCAGTACTTTAACTTCAACGTCCTTTGTGTTTAATTTATGCAAAATCGTTTCTGGTGTATTTGCCTTCAGCTTTATATTCGCTTGTGTAAATTTAACTTCCTTTTCAGGGGATTCTTCTTCTTCTTTTTTGTCGGGTTTCCGGGACGTTTGCTGCAATTGTTGCTTTTGGCTCCGGTTGTATTGCATTTTTTGTCTTGAACTGTTCCCGTATTTCTGGTTTACAGTTTTCAGAAAACCTATTTTGTTGTAAAGAGTTATCAGGTTAAACTGACCGTTTAACTGAACAAGTCTCGAGTTTTCTATTTCATTACCTAATACAATAGATTCGTCAGTAATACTTCCTGCTGTCCACTGGTACATCCCTTTATAGCTGGCACTTGCCGCTGTCCAGTCAAGGAAAGGAAGTCTGTTGACAGGGATCGAATAAGTGCCGGTAAGAGTATGGGAATAATCAGTAGGGCGTCCTAATGCAAAAAGATTTTTCAGGATGGAATCCCTTTTTGCTTTATAGTCATCATCGTGCCGGTTGATACGTCCTTCAGGTTCGTCGATGATTGACGTATTCTGAGTCGTAAAGTTTATCCTGAGTGACCGGGTCAGATTATAAACCATACTGAAATACCGTTCCATCGTAAAATTTTTGTCATAAGTAGGGTCAATAATGAGGTCTGTATTGGTAAGGTCCCGGAGTTGTGTTTCTTCATAATTACGGTCTATATTTACCCATGATGATATTTGTGAAGGGAACGGATAAAAATTAAAATCACGTATGAATTTGAAAATTCCATTTGAAAATAATTTCGATTTTTTAAAAGGTTCGATTGGCTTTGGATTTGCACTGTAGTTATAAATTATTGATCCTTTGTAATTTTTTTCAGTGTCGTATTCTGTGTCTACATCGTGGTTGTTTGTTTCATTATAAGTAAATGATGCAGAAAAGTTTGTCGGGTCAATAGGCGTTGTTTTATCTTTTTTCAGTGTTTTATCAATTTTTACATTGGAAAAAGAAATTATTTTTTGTTCGCTTACTTCCTGTGCTATGTTTTTTAACGAGTCTTTTTCTTCCTTTGTATCCAGTGCCGCAAGGGATTCTTCCATGGTTAGATCCTCGTCGGTCGGGTTGTATTTCGGGTTAGTTACGCTTTTTGAATATCCGATGTATGTAGGAATTTTTACTCCTGATTTCTCCGGGAAAAATTTTCCCAGTTCAAGGTTTGATGATACATCTATTTCAGAGACGTCTTCTGTTGAACGTTCATCTGTTTTCGAGTCGATGCTTCCGAATCCCGAGGTACTTTTACTGTAAGCCACATTTAGTGTTCCGAGATCGGCCAATTTCATTGAGGTTCTTAACTTGGCCGCCCATCCGCCTTCTTCGTCGTATCCGGTTAGCCTGAGTTCATTGGCCCATACATCAATCGATTTCGGGCCGGGGTCATACGGTTTTGTTTTATGGCGGATACCAATCATCATTACTTCAATATTGCTTAGCGAAGGATTCCCTTTTATCCGTATAGTATCCCGTCCGTCGAGCCAGTCATCGTAAGCAACTTTATAAATATCGGATGTGGTAAGCGTTGAACCTTTTGCGTGTACGGCCGTATTTCTTGCTTTTTTTGCATCAGTAAAAGCAGATAGCAGAACATTAATCCGGTTCTCGTCGGGCCAGACCGTATAGCGGTCGGTCGTTTTGTTGCTACTGTACGAACCGGCCGGGGTGAGGTTCAGAGGTACTTCGTATTCGTAATAGTTGTTATTGTAGTCGGAACCGAAACGGAGAAATAAACTTAAATCTCCATCACTAAGCGTATTGTCATCATCTTCAATTGCTTCTGCATGAACGTCCATGATCAGCCGTTGGTAATTGCGAAGGTCGAAGGTCGTGCTTTTGTAAGCTGCACGGGAATCTCCTGCTTCGAGATCTGTGACTTTCATTTCGAGAGATTGTTCATCCTGCTGGATCACCTGTGTGCTCGACGGGTCTACTGTTCGTTCAATTCCCGGGGGCAGAATATAGTTTACAGGTTTACGGCTACTGTTCTCTTCTACATCGACAGAGGAAACCGAGAACTGGGTGTTGGCAGTAAAAACTTTATCTGTTGCATCATCCTGAATTTTTCCGGTATACTGGCGCCAGTCGGAACGTACAAGATCGAGTGTGGCAAACCTCAGAATAACCGGTTCTTTAAAATCCTTCAGGAAAAGACGCATAAAACGGATTGATTTAAAATTACTTATCGCCCCGATTGTCGCATTCGGACTTTTTATCGGTATTCGGAACTGGTACCATTTTACCTGGTCGGTGGTTCCGTTCTTCAGTTTTATTTTTTCTCCTTCCTTGATATCTACGATATTGTTCTCCCCCAGAACCATACTATCGGGTTTAAGGCTGATTTTATACTGATAATAACGTTCATACTCGTTCATCGTATTGTCGTCGTTAATATCTTCCACATCCGGACTTGAGGTGGCTATAGTGGTATAACTTTCGTTCCCGGGAGTGGAGTTCCCTTCAGTCCCGTTGTATTTTTTATATCGTTCCAGAACGGATAAACCTTCTTCGTCATAATCAGATCCCTTGAAATAGTGAAAATCATCAGAAGAAGGGTCGTCTTTTGCTTTCTGATAGGCATCGTTATTCAGTATATTGGATAATGTTCCGAGATATGTGTTATAATAAGTTTGTTCGTCGTTATCGCTCAGACCATCCAATCCAATGTCCTGATATTTGCGGGCAGCATCGCCGCTGTCGAATTCATATACTGTTGATTGTTTGGTCGAAACACGTCCCCAGATCGTTGTATCTACTTTGGAAACTGTTCCATCTGAAGGAAGTCCGTTTTCATACGATTTACGTCCGTCTTTTAAAATATCTTCGGATATTTCGCCCAGATCGAAGTAAAGATCACCTCCTTCGTCTGTATTTAATGTGTCATAAATAAACGGGTCCATCAGCCAGAATTCGATGTATGCAATATTTGCCGATTCGAAATTACTTGTGGTTATTTCACGCATAATTCCACCCCACCTGGTTTCCGGGTTGATAAGTTTATCATTTTCATCTACCCCGGAAGAATATGTCGTTGGCAGGGCATCGAAGTTGTAAGGCCCTTTTTCTTCGGGATAGTAGGCCAGGTCGAACGTGGATATTTTTGTCGATTCACCTGCTGCAGTCTCTTTGTCCGGAAATATTTCTTCATCATAGATTTCACGTACATAATGGTTCGACAATTGTTGGTAGGCGCTGCTTCCTCTCAGATTTTCAGGAGCACTTGTCCCCCCGCGGACCAATGTTGCATCAATGTTGTACCACGCCAGTTTTGCGCGGTTAAATCCATAAGCCTGATCGTCGTATACATTCCCTTCAGGAAAGAGTTTACTTTGCCCCTGGGGAGTACTGGCCAGTTTCCACTCGGTTACACTGCGCATATCGATCGAAGTGGTTGTCGATTCAAAATCATCGATATATGAAGTTCCGCTGGAGCCGACAGTCTTTGAGTGCCCGGGTAATAATTGGGCAAATTCTCCCTCTAACGAGATAGAAGATTTTTCCTTGGTCTCAATGAAAGGTAGTTTGTCGATAATGGTCGTCAGTAAATTTGAATTTGAATTATAGCTCGCATTTAAGCCGAGCATGGTGTTTGATATAGGATCCTCTCCGTAATTTACTTTTGTGGTTAATGGAGTTTCCTCCATGTGGAGCAATGTTGCGCCTAAATTGAATTTATCGCTAAAAGCATAATTTGCATGGGTCCCTATAAGTGTTTTTTGTGCAACTGAAGTCAGCTCCTCCGATTCAGTGGAAATAGTTAATGTGGTTCCGGCATCAATTAATGCCTGGTTCAGTATTTTTATTGTCCCGGCTGTGTAGTTTACTGTATAGTCGATGTTTTCGGTAAGTTCAGTCCCGCCTGCACTAACTGTTACCGACCCCTGAGTCAGGTTGGTCGAGCCAATGGAAATTTCATCGCTTGAGGAACCTTTATATGTTCCTTTCAGAACGTATTTGTCGTGTTCTGAATCTTCATCGGCATATGTCTGGGTGGAATCGTACAACGACTGGTAAGTGTATTTGTCGGCGATTGTTTCATTGTTGATCGAATCCCTTAAGTGGCTTCCGAAAGGTTCAACTACCGGAAAAATAATACGTCCTGTACTTGGATTCACCGTGACATTTTCAATATAATCGAAGACCCCGTCTTTCCCTTTATCCAGATTTGAATTAAGGTTATCCAGGTTCATAATTGTCAGGAATTTATGTCCTGCAATGGAACCTGTCGGAAAATAATTAATATAACTTCCTTTTGAGTCGTCCTGATAAAGAATATTTAAAGTGAAGTCTTCATCGGTCAGGTCGTAGGCATTCAGATTATATATGTTTTTCATCATCAGATCCCAGGTAGGAACCCCCGGAGACAGATTGGTCCCTTTTAACAGTTTTACAACCAGGCATTCCGGATCGGTGATGCCATCTGATGAAAATTCACCGACCTGGTATGTTTCTCCATCGGCCGTATAGTTATATGCGACAGCCAGTACCTCGTCGGTGCTTAATGCTGAATTAAGGGATATATAACCTAATTGCGTATTTACCGTGTATTCCGATGAACTTAATAAACGCGCCTGCTCAACTTTTTCGTAATCCTGACCTCCGGTAAAATTATCGGAGGATAAGGGCGACAGGGTTTTGGTTATCGAGCTAACGGTTCTTATTCCTGAATAGTTATTTATTATTTCCTGGTATAAACCGTTTGCATCGTTAAACGGATAAACGCTTTCAGGGTAAGTTAACCCGGATGTTTCCTGAAATTCAGACACTGTATTGAAAATATGTTTTTTGTGTTCGCCCAAATCCATTAATGCCAGAATGTTCCTGGAACTTGTTGTGTTTCCTGTTTTATTAGTTACCCAAATTTCTATTTTATTGATTGTAATTGCAGAGTTAATTACCGGCAGGTTTTTTAATGCTTCATCGTAATGATCCCTGAAATACTGGGACAGGAAGAAGTGTCTGTTTTCATCATATTCGGAAGCATCAATTTCGAATGATCGTTTTTCGGCTCCGCCTTCAACCTCAACAGTAGTTGTCTCTCCTTTGCTTTGCGAGAAAAGTGTAGTCACATTTAATTTTCCAAATTGCATTTCAGCTTTTACCCCGAACAGGTTTGATGCTCCTGTTATCAGGGTTCCATCGAGGGGAAGTGATACGTTCCCTGCTTCAACACTTTTAATTATTTCATCTTCTTTTCCTGAATAATCGATCTTCATTTTATTTTCAAAGTCGAATGAAGATTCTGTGTTGTAGTTTACATTCATTTTCAGTTTATCACCGATCGTGCCGGTTACGTTCATCTGGAGTGTCTGATCAAAATCGAAGCTGGGTACTTTCCGAAGGTTTTCAGCAAGAGACGGGTTATCGTTTTCGGTTATCATATAGCCGAATTTCACCTCAACATACCCCTGGGCTTTGATGTTGACATTATTTCCCCCGAATACTTTATTGAAGGCTTCCCCTCCGATTGTTAATCCGGGAGATTTTCCTCCCTGGTTTTCCAGACTTTGGATTTGCCGCTTTTGCCTCCAGTAATCCTTGATAGACTGTTCTACATCTATTTTCAGATAATCGTTCATCGGAACACTCTGGGGTAAACGGTAATTCATGTCCCCTATTCTTTCGTAAATAACATACCCTCCTGTCGTTGGATCGTATTCCCTGACGGTTTTTATGTTGGATGGCTGGTTGAGATATAATTTTGAGCTGTCTTTTTTATCAGGAAAATCAAATTCAGGCCGGTCTCCGAATGGAAAAGGCAAAATCCCCATGGTGTCTGTTTTAACAGAATCCGGAACCTGGGGCAATTTTTTCGGAACATTCTCTCCGAAGATTCCTTTTGCTGGTCTGGGAAGACCCCAAACCGACAAAACCAGTAATACAAGAAACATCAAAAAAATGTTTCTGAGAATTTGTTTTAACAACGTATTATATTTTCTGTTTGCATAGTGCCTGATTACTTATACCTCGAAGTACCGTTTTTTTGCCGGCCGTATTCCGGGGATATGGGTAAAATTCAGGTAGTCTATTGCTGATAACGTATCATTCCGGATTGTATTATGCTGCAAATAAAAAAAACATGCGTCTGAAATAAAACTGCTGACCACAAAATGCCTGATTAATTACCGCTGTAAAATTTTTCAGATACATACTTTAATTCGTTTTCTTTGATTATAGATTTTTTAATGCTTGTTTTATTACTGTTTCCACCGGGATGCCGGGCTGTGCCGACAAAATCCGGTCAATTTCCTTTTCAACCGGTTTTTTTGCAAAGCCCAGTGTCGTTAATGCTGACAATGCTTCGTCCCGTACAGTGTTGTCGGGTGAATTCAAAACAGATTCGTTTAACGGGGTTTTCCCCACTTTGTCTTTCAAATCAATGATTACCCGTTGTGCTGTTTTTGCCCCAATGCCTTTTATACTTTGTAAAAGACGTACATTCTCGTTCTGGATGGCCGCTTTTATTTCGTCCGGATTTAATGATGAAAGCATCATAATTGCAGTATTCGAACCGATTCCGTTAACGGAAATCAGCATACGGAACAACTCACGTTCGTTTTCATCGGCAAAGCCATATAAAAGTTGAGCATCCTCACGAATAACCTGGTGTAAAAACAGGCACGCCTCCTCCTTCCCGTTCAACTTTGAATAAGTGTATAACGAAATATGAATAAAATAACCGATTGAATTGGCTTCAATAATGACGTTGGCCGGTTTTAGTGTGGCTATTTCCCCTTTTATATATTCGTACATGAAAAGAACAGCTTCGTTTATAGAATATCTTCTTCTGACTGCAAATCGATTGTCTCGTCAACCTGGTTCGGATTGATTTCGTATTTCCGGAGCGGGTTTTTTGAAATCTCAGCATAAATTTCCCTGTTTCTCAAAATATCACAGGCGAGATACAATGCCTGACGAAACGAATCGGGTGATGCCTTGTCTTCCCCCGCAATGTCATAAGCTGTACCGTGTACTGGCGATGTACGGATCACCGGTAATCCGGCGGTGTAATTAACACCTTTTTCAAATGAAGCCAGTTTAAACGGAATCAGTCCCTGATCGTGGTACATCGACAGGATGGCATCGAATTTTGTATAGTCTCCCGAACCGAAGAATCCGTCGGCCGGATAGGGGCCTATTGCCAGTATGCCTTCCTCTTTTGCCTTTTCGATCGCCGGTATGATGATGTCTTTTTCTTCGTGTCCGAGTAACCCATTGTCACCGGCATGCGGGTTTAATGCTAAAACGGCAATACGTGGTCTTTTTATACTGAAATCTCTCTCAAGGCATGACGACAAAATGCGTAGTTTCCCGGTAATACCGTCTACCGAAATTCGTTTCGACACTTCCGAAAGCGGAACATGTCCAACTACCACACCTATTTTCATTGCTTCACTCACCATCAGCATCACATAATCTTTTGTACCGAACTGCTCTGCGAGGAATTCTGTATGTCCCGGAAAATGAAATTTTTCGGATTGAATATTGTCTTTGTTGATCGGGGCAGTGACCAGTGCATCGATTTCTCCCTGTTTCAAATCTTCAACTGCTTTTTCAAGAGCCATGTACGATGCCTCGCCGGCCATTTCGCTGGATCGTCCCAGTTCAACCCGTATATTATCGTCGGTACAATTAATAATATTGGCTTTTTGAGGGTCTGCTTCTTTTGCTGTATGGATTGTGTTAAAAGTGAAATTTTCCAGATTAAGTGCTTTACGGTGATATGCAGCTACTTTGGGCGAACCATATACAACCGGTGTACACATTTCCAGAATGCGTGGTTCCATCAGCGTTTTTATAATTACTTCGTAACCAATTCCATTAATGTCACCCTGAGTAATTCCTATTTTTATTTTATCGTTTTTCATTTTTTGTTATTTACAATTATTTATTTTCCGGCAGCTAATGACTTTTCTGAACCGATATTTTAAATATTTAATACAAAATAATATGCCGCGCAAATTTAGTCTATTATTTAAACTTTTTCAAAAGAGAAGTAAAAGCTGAAAAAATTATTCTTTTCAGCTTCTACTGAAACTCAAAATTTGTTTCGGTGCAGTTTTTCAAACTGAAGTTCATTATACGGTTTTCCTGTACGGGGTTGGTCAGGGTATCCGATGGCGATTACTGACAAAACATGGTATTTTTCAGGAATTGCCAACAGCTTTTTTAAGTAAAATTCAGATGAAACCGATTCATCTTTCATCCGTTCGCGTATCTGTATCCAGCAACTGCCCAGTCCAAGCGATTGTGCCGTAAGTTGCAGCAGAATGGATGCGATGGAACAATCTTCAATCCAAACATCACTTTTTGTCCCGTCGGCAATAATGATAACTGCCAGCGGTGCTGTTTTTAACGGGCTGGTTCCATGTGGTTTGCATTGTTCCATTGCCCGGATGGTCGGTGTGTCATCAACAAAAATGAAATTCCACGGGTTTAGGTTTTTTGATGAAGGTGACCGGAGCACGGCTTCTTCCAGTATCTTTACTTTCTCAGGTTCAACCGACTGGTGTGTATATTTCCTGATGCTTCTGCGGTTTCGTAATAGATCAATCATAAGCCATTTTTATACAAATCAAATTAATTCAAAGGTCACAAACAACTTTTGGCTGATTTTCCATATTACAGCCAGAAATTAAATAACAAAGGGAGTAGTCAGTAGTCTTTTCATGAACTTCCGGAAAATTTAACATGAATCGGTGAAGAAGGTTGTGAAAATTATCTGTTGGGGGAACAGACAGAAAAAATAACATGTTTCTTTTAAAAAGAAACAAAAACTTTTTAAAAAAATAACAAAAGTATTCAAAGAAGAATAAAAATTTTAGATTAGATTTGTGGGGTAAATATAATTCAGGAACAATGATTGATTCTGCCGGTAAAAAAGATGTCAGAGAGTTGAATGCTGTTGAACTGAAAAAAGTACTTCAGAAACAGAAGATTATAAGACTTCTTTTCCTGAATAAGGCATTAACGAACCCGGAGATTAATAAACAGATAGGTTTAAGTACACCCAAGATTATAAGCCTTTTGAACGAGTTGAAAAATGAAGGACTGGTAGAAGAAATCGGACAGGCAGACTCAAGCGGAGGGAGGCGTCCTGTTTTATACGGTTTGAAGAAAGATGCTTTATATGTGGTAGGCATCACGATTAATTTATTCAGAACAACTATTTTTATTTTTAACGGAAAGAATGAACCTGTTTGTGATCCGGTTATCAAGGAAATTAGTATCACAAAAGGAATTAGTATTATAGACGAGGTTGTTTTCTGTACCAACGAATTGATCACTCAGCAAAAAATCGACAGGGAAAAAATTGTTGGTGTTGGCATCGAAATTCCGGGACTGGTCGATTACGAACAGGGAATAAGTTATACCCATCTGAAAACAGAACAACCGCTTCTGCAGGTATTTGAAAAAAAATTCGGATTGCCTGTAGTTATTGAAAATGATGCCAAAGCACGTACGTATGCCGAGCTGAAATTCGGTGCAGCAAAAGATCATAAGAATGTTCTTATTCTGGAACTCGACTGGGGAATTGGACTCGGAATGGTACTAAATGGTAAGCTCTACCGTGGAAAAAACAGTCTGGCCGGAGAGTTTGGCCATTTGCCCATGACTGACAATGGAATTTTATGTGCCTGTGGAAAACAGGGATGTCTTGAAACAATTGCTTCGGGAACAGCAATCGCCCGTATGGCCCGTGAAGGTATTAAAGGGGGAAAGTCGTCGCTGTTAACCAGCCTGGTGAACGAAGACCTTGACAAGATTGAGCCCAAAACGGTAGTGCAGGCAGCCAATGCAGGCGACCAGTATTCGATCACCATACTTACCAATGTCGGACAATGGCTGGGAAAAAGTATTTCATACCTGATCCAGATTTTTAACCCGGAACTGATTGTGCTGAGCGGCCGTGTGTCAAATGCAGGTCAATATATTTTAACGCCAATTCAGCAGGCAATTAATATTTACTGTAATCCCGACCTGAGTAAAGAAGTAAAAATACAGGTCACGAACCTTGATAAATATGCAGGAGTACATGGTGTTACTGCCATGCTGATGGAAAAAATGATGAACAAAGTAGAAACGAAGTAAACCTAATTTATAAAAATTCATTAAAATGAACAGTATTCAGTTTTCCGGAGTTGAGAAAGTCTTTTGGGAAGAGTCCGGAATAATAACAGAAACAACAAAACTACCGTACATTACAGTTCAGAATTTTCCAAAGCTGGGCTTATTGTCGGCATTGCGCTTCCTCGAATGGGTGGGCCAAAACCCGAAAGGTGTAATAAGCCTGGCAAGTGCAAAAACACAAAACTATTTTATTTATTATACGAAACACCTTTTGCAAAACTGGGATAGCCCGAAAGAGGCTTCAATTCGTGAGAAATACGGGATCGGTAAAATGAAGAAACCGGATTTGAGCGGTTTACAGTTCGTCCAGGTGAACGAATTTTTCCCGATACCTTCATCTCAGCACAATAGCTTTTATAATTTTGTTGAAGAACAATATATTAAAGGTTTTGGACTGGATAAGGACAAAGCTTTGCTTATTAACTCTGATGAAATAAAACTGGCTGAAGGCAAACATTTTTCAGAAGTGTTTCCTGATTTGACGATCGATCTTTCGTTGCGTTACCGCGAAGCCAAAACGGAGACCGAGAAATTACAGCAAAAATCAATTTTTGAGATTGACAACTGGTGCTCCGAATACGAACGGAAAATACGTGCAAAAGGCGGTATCGGCTTTTATCTGGGAAGTATCGGCCCCGACGGGCATATTGCTTTTAACACCCGGGGCACCGACCATTTTTCGACTACGCGGTTAACAACTACCAATTTTGAAACACAGGCTATTACAGCTGCCGACCTTGGCGGAATAGGAATATCGCGTAAACGTTTGGTAATAACCATCGGACTGGAAACCATTACGTACAATCCGGATGCTGTTGCCATTGTTTATGCAGCCGGAGAATCGAATGCCGGTGTAATTAAGGATGCTCTGGAAAATGATCCGGATGACCTTTACCCGGCGACTGCTTTCCAGAAACTGAAAAATGCCCGTATTTTTGTAACAAAAGGAGCAGCGGTAAAATTAACCGATACGGTTGATCAGTACTACAAAACAGGTGAATGGACACACGAAAAAACCGAGCGTGCCGTAATTGATTTGTGCTCAAAGATTAACAAATTCGGTTCGAAACTGGAACTGGCCGATTTAAAGGCTGACAAGTATTGCAGCATGATCCCCGGGCTGAACGGGAACACGGTGAAATCGGTCATTGAATCGATTACTGCCAAAATTGAACGGGGAATGGAAAAAAGGACCAACCAGGTTTATTATCATTCCGGCCCGCACCACGACGATATTATGCTGGGAATTATGCCGGTTATTAACCGCCAGTTACGTGAAATTTCCAACGAATTTCATTTTACGGTAATGACATCGGGCTATTCTTCCGTTACAAATTCATTTTTAGTTGTTTTACTGGAAGATACCCGCAAACTGCTTGAAGAAGGCAAAATGATTATGGTTACTTATCCCGACTTTTTCGATGAAGGATATAAGTATAAGTGGGATAAGGATGTGTATCATTATCTCGATAATGTCGCAGCCGTTAATGAAGATGAAAAGCGCAGGGGTGCCTGTCATCGGCTGGTTCGGGCAATAGTGTTTTTATGGGACGTGAAAAATTTGCCCATGTTGTATGAAACGATTGACAACATGATTGCCGAACTGAAAACGCTGTATGACGGAGGTAGCATTCCTCCCAAAATTCAGAAACTGAAAGGAATGATTCGTGAGTTTGAGGAAGAGCTGGTCTGGGCACACTATGGCGTTCCGGTGAAAAATGTACACCATTTGCATCTGAGTTTCTACGGTAAATCCTCGTTTACTGAAACTCCTGACTACAGTGAAGATGTAAACCATATTCTTGGGGAATTCCGTAAATACAAGCCAACTTCTATCAGTCTGGCCCTTGATCCGGAAGGCAGTGGCCCGGATACGCACTACAAAGTTTTGCAGGTAACTGCTGCTACTATCAGGGAATGGAGTAAGGAAGCCGATCTCTCAAAACTTCGTATTGTCGGTTACCGTAACGTATGGTTCCGGTTTCATCCTTCCGAAGTAAATGTGATTGTCCCGGTTTCACTGAATGCGATGGCGATATTCGACAAGTCGTTTTCCGACTGTTATCTGTCGCAGGTAAATGCTGAATTCCCTAGTTATCAGCTTGATGGTAAGTTCAGCGCTTTGGCCCAGCGAATCTGGGTTGAGCAGTTGAAACAAATACAGTTGTTGCTGGGCAAAGATTTTTTCTACCAGCACAGTAAACCGCTGATCAGGGCAACTCATGGCCTGATTTACTATCGTGAAATGGATGTAACTGAATTTTTGAAACTGGCCGATGAACTGGGAAAAGCAGTGGAAGGAGTATTCTGAATTCAGAAAAAGATAAACAAAAAATAAGTTTTTTGTTGAGCCTGAGGCCTTTGCATAATCAGTTTTATACAAAGGCCTCTTTTTTTGAGGCATAAACAAGACAGCCGTTCCTGCATTTTACAGAAACGGCTGTCTTTGTTTTTTATTTGCTGAAATTCAATATATTACCAAATTAAATCAGATTTAAAGATGTTCTCCGGGTTAAGGTTCTTTTCTTCAATTGATTTAAAATGTTTGTAAGTCCCGACTTTAAGCTCATAGGTGGCATGTTCGTCACAGACAATCATTCCTTTCGGGTGTAATTGCAATGCGCTGATGGTCCACATGTGATTGACTCCTTCTTCCACTGCATGGCGCAAGGCCCTGGCTTTCGACAGTCCGTTCACAATAATCAGAACTTCCTTTGCATCCAGAACTGTTGCAATCCCCACGGTCAGTGCACTTTTGGGAACCTTATCGTAATTATTGTCAAAGAATCTTGAATTGGCAACAATGGTGTCATAATTCAGATCTTTGTCTCGGGTACGTGATGCCAGTGACGAACCGGGTTCATTGAACGCAAGGTGCCCGTCGGCCCCGATTCCGCCGAGGAACAAGTCAATTCCTCCGTATTTTTTTATTTTTTCTTCATATCTCTGGCATTCAGCTTTCAGGTCAGGGGCATTGCCATTCAGAATGTTGACATTTTTTTCCTGAATATCAATATGGCTGAAAAGATTGTCCCACATAAAATAGTGGTAACTTTGCGGATGATCTTTCGGAATCCCCACATATTCATCCATATTGAATGTAACTACATTTTTAAACGAGACTTTTCCTGTCTGACATAAAGAAATTAATTCTTTATAAATGAGTAACGGAGACGACCCGGTGGGTAATCCCAGTACAAATGGTTTATTTTCAGTCGGATTGGCTAACTGAATTTTTCGTGCAATGTAATTTGCTGCCCAGCGGGAAGCAATTTGATTTGTTTCTTGAATAATTAATCTCACGGTATTTTCTTATTTATGGATAAGTATATTTTTATTCGTATAAATTATCCGGATTACTTTTTAATAATGGCAGATAATCAGAAAATATCTCCGTTTTTTCATGTCAATATTCTCTTCCGTTTTTGCCGGTGTGAATTTACAAAAATAGCAGGGAAACAGCGACTGAAAAGGTAAATAAATGTGCTGTTTTTAACATTAAATTGTGCTCAGATTCAACATTTTAGTCATGTGTTTTTATGATATAAAAAAACTGCTTTTGAAAGTTCCTGGATTTCCGGAAAAACAGGAGAATTTAAGACAAAATTCATGTTAAAAATGAATTATTATTGACTTTGTCAGATCTGATTTGGATAGATTGCTTACGGGTAAATGTTACTTTTGATTTTTTAAATTAATCCAATGAAATATCAGGTACCTCTTACGGAGTTGACTGCACGCATGTCTCGATTTCTTGGCCTTATGGATTTGCAGAACCCCGAATGGAAAATGGCTGTAATTTTCAGCAAAATAAACATCTACTACTTCACAGGGACCATGCCCGAAGGAATGTTGCTTATAACCCGTAACGAAGGGGCAACTTTGTGGGTACGAAGAAGTTATGAACGTTCTGCCGATGAGTCGTTTTTCCCTGACATCAGACCGATGGACAGTTTCCGGGATGCCGCAACCGTGGTCAAAACTATTCCGGATACCATTTATATTGAAACGGAATTTGTGCCTTTGGCTATGTATCACCGGTTTCAAAAGCATTTCCCGTTTGCCGGGTTTAAATCTCTTGACCACCAGATTGCGAAAACGCGTGCAATTAAAAGTCCGTATGAACTCGGTTTTATGGAACAGGCAGGGAAAGCACACCGTCTTGTTCTCGAAGAAAAGGTGCCGGCCTTGTTGAAAGAAGGCATGAGCGAAGTTGATCTGGCCGGTGATTTGTACAAGGTAATGCTGGAAGAAGGTCATCAGGGAATTGCCCGTTTCGGTATGTTCGATACCGAAATTGTTATTGGCCATATTGCCTTTGGCGAAAGTTCAATATATCCGACCAGTTTCAATGGCCCTGGCGGAAATTACGGGATGTGCCCGGCAGTTCCTGTTCTGGGAAACCGTGAACGTAAATTAAAGAAAGGAGACCTCGTTTTTGTTGATATCGGCATGGGAATAAATGGTTATCACACCGATAAAACAGAAACATATATGTTTGGCAGATCTATTCCTGATGAGGCAATTGATGCACATTATCAGTGTGTTGATGTTCAGAATAAGGTTGCAGATATGTTATGTGCCGGTAATGTTCCTTCTGTAATATACGAAACAATAATGAATAGCCTGGATCCCGGATTTTTGAAAAATTTCATGGGCTTCGGGAAACGGCAGGTTAAATTTCTGGGACATGGTATCGGGCTGACAATTGATGAATTTCCGGTTTTGGCAAAAGGCTTTGATGAGCCGTTACAGGAAAATATGGTACTTGCTGTTGAACCTAAAAAAGGAATTGAGGATACAGGAATGGTAGGCATCGAAAATACTTTTATTGTTACTTCCGGCGGTGGGCGTTGTATTACCGGTGATCATCCGGGACTGATCTTGGTTTAGTAACATTTCTGAATGAAAATCAGATGATTATGAGTAGCAATAAAAATGCAAGAATCAGTATAATCAAAAGAAACTGATTGCGGATAAACAGACCCATCAGCAACAAAATTTCGATTTCTTCATTGCATGTTGTAAAAATTTCAATTTGTCCTTTATCGTGGCTTAGCATTTCATTACTCTGGTAAGTAATAATTTCTGCGTCATTAAATTTCCACGACCAGCGGGATTGCCAGAAATTCCTGATTTCGAGTTCAAATCGTTTGCCGTTGATCAGAGCATCGCTGCGTGGATTAAAAACATTGATTATAATGCTGCAGAGAAGAGCCTGATTGCCGGCATCGTATATCTCGAGCTTCGGAAGCATAAATTCACGATTCAGTGAAAAATGGCGCCCGTTAATAGTTGCCTGTGCACGGGAACTGATAAAATTACTCCATACAATTGATCCTATTTCCTCTTGTCCGCGCTTGATAGTTAATTCGTTACCCAGCAACTTTTTTGACCAATACAACTGTTCCATGACTGATTTTTTTGCTAATGCAATTTATAAAAAGAATCCCTTCACATATAATTTATCAGGCACTGATCCGGCAACATCATTTCAGAAATATAACTACTTGAATCTTTTTCGGTTTTTTCTATACCGGTATCCCTGATCAATAAAAATTGCGGTCAAAACAAGTAGAATAATTATTATAAAGTAAATATCCTTGTTATTGTATAATGCCTCCGGATTCCCAATATTAACATACCCCAGCCAGTAATGAGGATGAGCTTTTAACGGGTCTGCATTTTTTATGTGTTTAAGTTTTGCAAGCCGCAGAGCATCATCTTTATCTTTTCCCTGGCTGATATAGTCATAAAAATTGCGCATGATTTCTGTCCCCGACAAATCTTCAACTTCCCACAAGGTCATAATTATTGAAGGACAACCTGCATAGAGAAACCCGCGTGCGAGGCTCATCACTCCTTCTCCTTTCTGGAGTTTCCCTGTGCCTGTGTTACATGCACTGAGAACGGCCATCCTTGCATTTAATTTCATGTTGTATATTTCATACGTGTTCAGCCAGCCGTCGTCACTATCTTTTTTATCAGCCATTGAAAAAACTAATTTTGAAAACATAGGAAGGCTGTCATTTACAATCGTATGCATTGCCAAATGAAGAATGTCGTACTTGGGAGCAAGTTTTTTGAACAAAGATTCGGTCGCCAGTGAATCTGTATAAATATCGCTGGAAATATAATCTTTCAGAGAGTTAACCTCTTCTTTTGCTCCGGGGAGTGGCCGGAATGTTTCACCATTTGAATTTTTATCAGAATCATAATCAGGAGCAAAAGCAAGCAGTCTTTTAGAAACATGTTTTTCCGTTTCAAAATAATTAAATAATAATGTGCTTGAGTAGCTGTAACTTATCGGATAATCGTAAATCAGGTATTTTAAATTTCTGAAATCCATTTCGCTGGTATCCGGCATTTCTGAAATAAGGGCATCAAATGGAATATACGCTAATTTATCGTCAGGTATAATTGTCAGATGTTTTCCTGAAATTTGTTTGGTAACTGGGCTTATGAGTTTGTTATATAATCTGTTTGCTGAAATACAATAATCTGCATATCCTTTCTTGTTGGTTAACAGATAGTTGGAACTGGATAAAAAAGTATATAGAAACTCAATCTCACCGACATCACTGTAATTGATGTTATCTACACTTAGGTCAACATTGTTTTTGGTGATGGTAAATCGGTACAATTGGCCAGGATGAATGGAATCGGCAGGGGCATCTATTACATATTCAATAATTGCTTCTTTTTTATTCAGTTTCCGTTGAATTTCATCAATTGAAATAACTTTATTCTCGTATTTAAAAGAATAATATTTAGGATATTTCTGTTCGAACAAACCAATCAACTGGTTGTATTCTTCATTGTGCTGAAATAGTTTTTGTGAATACAAATTGGTCTTTTGCGTATCTGGCTTTTCCTGTTGATTTTCCTGAAATAAAAGTTCTCTGTAGTTGGAAATATTTATTTTCAAATATTGTTCTTTTGATAAAAGAGAGTCCGGTATACCTCCGAATTCTTTTGCTTCCATATCTTTTACTGATGCCAGAAAATTTGCCGATTTGCTTTTTTCTGTGAATTCGTAGGCCATCGATAAATATTGTTTTTCCTTTGTAAAACGGTAAAGCCGGCAGGCTATTGAAATAGCATTCATAAATGTAGATTCCTGCTTCTCTGCCAATAGCAATTTACTCTCTTCTGTCAGGTATCCGATTCGTAGTCTGTGGATTAAATTGGTACAAGTGCTTATAGTATGCAATGCCGAAATATTAAAGCGAAGAAAATTATCATAGTCCATTTCTGACTGGCAGATTTCAGCCAGGAGTTCAAATGCATTTGCTTTTTTCTTCAGCACAGTCAACAGTTGCATATCTGAAATAACATTGTCGGTGGGAGGCAAGGCATAAGGATCTTTAGTTTCATAGTTCTCAATTACCGCAACTGCTGCTTTCTGATAATAGCTTAGCGCTTTACTGATGTTACTTTTCTTTTTTTCCTTAAAATCCTTTATCGTTCCTGCCTGGGAGTCTCTGTTTAAATAAATATCTCCGTAAATATTCTGGATATCAGAATAATAGACACTTTTAGGGCCGTATGTATTTCTGATGATTTTTTCTGCTTCTTTATTATAATATTCAGCAGAGTCATAACTTCCCAGTTTAACGAGAAGATCTGCATAGTTTGTATATTCTTCTCCCAGACTGTAATTATTAGTTCCAGAATATTTTATCCAGTTCCCGATTGCTTTTTTATAGAACACAATTGCATCCTTCAGTTCACCTCTTCCTTTCGATATATTTGCCAGTAGATCATAATACTTTGGCGTTATTTCATCTGACTTTCCTTTTATATGCTTTATAATAATTTTTTTAGCGTCATTTATTCTGTTTAAATTGACCAGAGTCACAGCTAGATTAAATTGTGTTATATTAATTCTTTGTTCAAATTTTACGGAATCAGAGGAAAACGCTCGTAATGCAGATTCATGAAATTCTAATGCCCTTGCATGATCTCCCTTTAATTTGTATATTATTCCGGCATTGCCATAAACCATTCCTAGTCTGCTGTCATTTTCCCCGTAAATATTCTTTATTAATTTTTCTGCTGTAAAATAACTTTCTAATGCTTCATCATATTTCCCTAAATTTTTTTGTTGTATCCCCAGATTAATATATGTCGAGATTATTTTGTTGTTATTTCCTCCGTATATTTTTTCCCCGATTACAACTGATTTCTTCAGTAGTTCCTCTGCTTTCTCGAAATCACCTTTTTTCCCTTCCCTGCTTCCTTCCTGAAAATATTTTCGTTCCAGAACACTGTCTTTTTTGAAATCATCTATATTCTGTGCTGAAATTTTTGTAGTTGACGGCAGAAAGAATATAAAACATATTGTGTTTATTATCAGTGTATTATATTTAAATTTCATGAAAAATGATTTTCTACTTTTTATTTTTTTTATTCTGGCTGGGTTACCTTTTTTGTTTTTATAGAATAAAACTACGAACAAGGATAATTTAGGAATTTAAGTATTAACCATTAAAATCTAAAAGTAATGAAAACTTTATTTGCAAACAACGGAATTTTCACCACATCAACTTTCGAATTATTGTCAACAGAAGAATTAGCACAGGTAAAAGGTGGATTAGGCCCTATGGATGGTGATTTATATTGGGACGATGATTTGGATGGTGATAAGAAAAGTAAATAGTTTTTGGAATAATAATCAGTATTTTTTATATTTAAAACATACAGCTTTGGGCTGAAAGTCTGAAGACAAGGGCTTTGTATGAAGTGTGAGGATCAGGAATAAACAAATGTTCCGTGTGAGAAAGGAGAATTGTGTTAGAATTATTAACAATTTACCATAAATAATGATGCGTAAGTCGGAATATTATCAGAAAATAGACGAGTACCTGGATAACGAGTTAAGCGGGGAAGAATTGAAGGATTTTAAGGTGGAGATGCTGATTAATCCGGAATTGGCCGCCGAAGTCAATTTCTATCAGGAAATTCAGCAAGCAGCTCAGGAAAAGGAGATTATGAAATTGCGCCAGAACCTGAGTTATATAATGAAGAAAGAACTATCATCTTTATCTGAAAATTTTTCAATGGAAGAAGTCTTGTCCGGCCATCAAATGATGAGTTATAACTTTAATCTGTCAAATGAAATTGCATCATTAAAAGAATTTTTCAAGCCTGTAGATAATGATGAAATAAATAGTTTGCCACATAGCTTGCCCCGAATACATTTGTTTCAGCATGAGATAGCGGCTAAAGAAAATGTTCATCAGTTTTACAAAGAACAATTTGAAGAAACGGAAAGCAGTGATGAATTGTTTTCACCTGCCGATGAAGCAATATTTGCAGAGCTTCAGGATGCTTTGCATGAAAAAGACATTAATGATCTTCGTTCCAACTTGTCACAGATAGCCAGTGGTATGCCTGAATATCAGTGGAGTGATGGAGAAATCGATAAATATCTGAATCAGGATCTGAAGCCGGAAGATATGCAACTTTTTGAAGAGGAACTTGCTTTTAATGGCAGTCTTGTCCGGGATGTAAATTTGCATAAGGAAGTAGATTCTGCTTTGATGGAGACAGACATAATAAATCTGCGTGCGAGTTTAGATCAAATACAGGGAACAGAACAGTCGGATTCCGGCCGTGTTGAAAAGATAGAACAATATCTGCAAGGAGAACTTGAAGAAGAAGAACTGTCTGTTTTTGAGGCAGAACTGTCTGCCAACCATGCTTTGGCATCGGAAGTCGCTATGTACAATGAGGTTGACCTTGCATTGGAGGAAAAAGATGTGATGGAACTGAGATCCGGACTTCAGTCAATAAGCAAAGATATAATAAAAGAGCGGAAGAGAGCGTTGAGGATGCCTTTATCGAGAGTCGCGATTACAGTGGTTGCAGCATCATTAACTATAATATTAAGTATAGGTGGAATACTTACCAGAAAGAATATCTCCGATACAGTCTTGTATAAGACATATTATCAACCTTATGGAACAACAGGAATTGTACGATCAGGTAATACAATGACGGATAATACATTGACGGAAGCACTACAAAAATATAATGCCGGAGAATATGAGCCTGCTCTGCAATTGTTTCATCACGTACTGGCATACGATGCAAATAATCCGGTTGCCCATTTTTATTCAGGAGTTTCATATCAGGAGACTGCACGTTTTGATAAAGCAATTCAAGAATATGATCTTGTAATTCGGGATAGAGACAATCTGTTTATCGAGCAGGCAGAATGGTACATTGGGCTATGTTATCTGCAAACGCAGGAGAAGAAAAAGGCATACCAGTATTTTGAGAGAATATCGAAGAGTAACAGTTATTATAACAAAAAAGCGGAAGCTATTATAAGAAAACTGAAATATATAGAATAGATTGTTGCAAATTAGAAATATAGTATAGATTACAAAGATTTTACGGTTAATACTTGAATTTTAAATTATAAACGTTCAAAAAAGATTGAAAAGCAAATAAAGAAGTGGTTGATGAGAAATTCCTGATTTATCCTGTTCAAAATTTGTCATGAGATTTTCTGATACCACCAGAAAAATAAAGGAAAAATTTAAAAAATACCAATATAATTATCCTCGCCAAGGCGGGGATTTGGTGTATATGCATATAATATTCCCGGAACCGGACATGAAAACTTCCAATGTTTTTATGGTAAAAACGAATACCTGCGAATTATAAGCTATTTGTCAATTCTCAACACTTCAAACGGCAGGGAAGGTTGTAAGGGTTCTTTTATGTTTTATCTTTGTTGTTCTTTTTAAAATAATTGAAGATGAAAAGTTCAAAAATATTTGCCGGTTTTTTTGCGGGATTTATATTATTTGCTGTTTCAACAACAAGCACCTATGCACAGGATGTTGAACAAAATATGTATAAATTCGGACGGCTGTTGCGTCTTATCGATACGCAATATGTAGATACTGTGAATATACCTTCCCTGACAGAAAAAGCTATTGTCGGAATGCTCCGTCAGATGGACCCGCATTCGGTGTATATATCCAGGGATGAAGTGGCTGAAATGAATGAGCCGCTGGAAGGAAGTTTTTACGGCATTGGCATATCGTTTAATATTTTCAGGGATACCCTGATGGTACTGACAACAATACCGGGAGGCCCATCCGAGAAAGTCGGTTTACGGCCCGGCGACCGGATACTCTATGCCGACGGGGAACTGATAGCAGGCAAAGGGATAACCAACAAGGATGTATATAAATACCTAAAGGGGCCGAAGGGGACAATTGTTAAACTTCAGATTAAACGAAAAGGAGTTACCGAATTGCTCGATTTTACAATTGTTCGTGATAAAATACCGATTAACAGTCTGGATGCCTCATATATGTTGGATGACGATACAGGATACCTGAAGTTAAACCGTTTCTCAGCTACCACAACGGAAGAGTTTATGGATGCAGTGAAAGATCTGAAAAAGAATTCAGACTTTAAAAATCTGATACTTGATTTACGGGGAAACGGAGGAGGTTACCTGACTGCAGCGTATGAACTTGCCGACCAGTTTCTGGATGGTCATAAACTGATCGTTTATACGGAGGGGTTAAAAAGTCCGAGAAAGGATTACGAATCGTCTGTAAAAGGGGATCTGGAACAAGGAAGACTGGTCGTCCTGATTGATGAAGGTTCGGCTTCGGCATCTGAGATTCTTTCGGGAGCAATTCAGGACTGGGACAGAGGACTGATTGTTGGCCGCCGTTCGTATGGAAAAGGTTTGGTTCAGCAACAATATTATTTAACCGATGGTTCGATGGTTCGTCTGACAACAGCTCATTATTATACGCCAAGCGGACGATGTATTCAGCGTCCTTATGACGATGGAGTCGATGAATACCGTAAAGATCCTATGCGCCGGTTTGAGGATGGAGAACTTTTTTTCGAAGATAGTATTCATCTTGATAAAAGTTTGATTTATAAGACGAAACTAAATAACCGGATAGTTTACGGCGGCGGAGGAATTATGCCCGATATTTTTGTGCCGATGGATACATCGAAATATTACCAATATTATAATGAACTGTTGCGTAAAAATCTCATTTACGATAAGGTACTTAGTATAATGGACAAATCGCGCGACAAATTCAAAAAGAAATACCCTACTTTTGAAAAATACAATGCTGAATATGAAGTAGATGATGCAGTTATCAATGATATTGTAGCTAAAGGCGAAGCCGAAGGGGTAAAAAAAGATGAAGAAAGTATTGAATTTATACGCCCGCAAATGAAACAGCAGATAAAGGCACTTTTTGCCCGTGACTTGTTTTCGGTAAATTGTTATTACCAAATTATGAATGCCGATGACGAGACGATCAAAAAGGGAATGGAAGTGATTCATAATTCACTTATTTATAATAAACTGCTTGCTGAAAATAAATAAGCTTCATGATCCAGTTTATGCGATGGCTTTCAGTAAATTATATTGAGGTTCTGGGGGCTGTTTTAGGCTTTTTGTATATATTTTTCTCCATCCGGCAAAACATACTTACGTGGCTTACCGGCTTGATTACTTCAGCCTTGTATATCTATGTCTTTTTTGTGTCGAAGTTTTATGCCGACATGGCTTTGCAGGTGTATTACGTACTGGTAAGTATCTACGGATGGTATCACTGGATAAAAGGAACCGGCGGGGAAAAAGTTATCACTGTTACCAGGACCAGACCCAAAGAATGGATATGGCTGACGATGGCGTCCGTTGTGCTTTTTGTAATCATTTATTTCATTCTCAGAGATTTTACTGATTCGCCGGTACCGATGGGTGATGCAACTACAACGGCGCTGAGCATCGTGGCGACATGGATGCTTGCACGTAAAATGCTTGAACATTGGTTGATATGGATTTTTGTCGATGCTCTTTCAATGTGCTTGTATATTTATAAATCGCTTTGGCCTACAACCATTCTGTTCCTGGTTTATACGGTAATGGCTTATGTCGGATATGTCAAATGGAAAAAAGAAATACATCAGGATTAAGAATTGCCATTACCGGTCCCGAGTCGACTGGTAAATCAATGATGGCAGAATACCTGTCTGTGAAATTTGGCGGAAAATTTGTTCCTGAATATGCACGTGAATACATAAATTCGATCGCCCGGCATTACGAGTATGAAGACGTTGAAATAATTGCCCGGCAGCAGATTCAGCAGTACAGAAATTTAGAAACATATCCCGGAATTGTTTTTTTCGATACATGGTTGATTATTACTAAAGTATGGTTTGATTGGGTCTACGGGAAAATTCCTGTTTTTATAGAAGAAGCCATTGTCTCTTGTCCGATAGATATGTTTATTCTTCTGAAAACTGATCTTCCATGGAAAGCCGATTCCACACGCGAAAATGGTGGCGAAAACCGTCAGCGTTTGTTCGACCGTTACAAACATGAACTGGAATATTATCATTTTCCGTACAGGGAAATTGGCGGATTTGGAAATGAACGGTATGCCAATGCTGAAAAAGAAATTCTCTGTTTGTTGAAATAAATCCGAACTTTGTTTTTTAATCGTTTGTTTTTAGTTTGAAAAAACGGATTTTTGTTACAATAAATATTTAGAGATATGAAAATTGCCGGGAATGTTACAGAACTGATTGGTAAAACACCTTTGGTGAGAATAAACCGCATGACAAAAGGCCTTGGAGCCGAGATCCTTGTAAAACTTGAGTCACAAAATCCAGGCGGATCGGTGAAAGACCGACTCGGATTTGCCATGATAAGTGCTGCTGAAAAACAAGGTATAATTAGCAGTGATTCACTTATTATTGAGCCTACCAGCGGAAACACAGGAATCGGATTGGCGATGGTATGTGCAGTGAAAGGCTACCGGCTGACCATCGTGATGCCTGAAAGTGTATCAGTTGAAAGACGTATTTTGCTGAAAGCTTATGGTGCCGAACTGGTGCTTACCTCTGCTTCAGGAGGAATGAAAGAAGCGATTGCCCGAGCCCGGGAAATTGCTTCGGAAAATCCGGGATCATTCATTCCCATGCAGTTTGAGAATCCGGCTAATGTGGCGATGCACCGTAAAACGACGGCGCTCGAAATATGGGACGATACCGACGGATCGGTCGATGCTTTTATTGCCGGGGCCGGAACAGGTGGTACGGTGACAGGAGTTTCCGAAATTTTAAAAGAGAAGAAACCTTCGGTTTATTGCGTGGTGGTTGAACCAGAGGGGTCGCCTGTTCTTTCAAAAGGAATAGCAGGTTCTCATAAAATTCAGGGAATAGGAGCAGGCTTTGTTCCGAAAGTTATCAATACAAAAGTTTTTGATGAAGTTTTTACTGTTCCCGACGAGAAAGCATTCGAAACAGCGCGGTTACTTGCTTTGCAGGAAGGTATTTTATGCGGAATTTCATCAGGAGCAAATGTCTATGCTGCGCTTGAATTTGCCAAACGTCCCGAATTTTCAGGCAAAAAAATAGTTACGGTTATTTGCGATACGGGCGAACGATACCTGAGTACAACCTTATTTAATTCGGAATCAATTTGATTGAGCCATGAGTCAGAATTCGAATATTGAAAGCAAATTGCTTCGTGCAGTTGATTTGCTGTCTGATCCCAAAACCTACAGTCCTGTTTGCCATGAACATCGCGAAGGAGAACCTCTTCCTTCCATTGAAAAACTGAGCCGGATGGTAAACCTGATCCGTGAAATTTTATTCCCGGGTTATTATGGCGATACCAATTTGCGTATCAATACAGTACGTCATTACATGGGTGTTTATATTGACGGACTGTTCGATTCGCTTTCAAAGCAAATTTTGGCCGGATTGTGTTTTACCTGCAAAAATTCTGAAAATATGGATATTCAGGAACGTTCTGTTTTTGCAAGGGGATTGGCTGCCGATTTTATTTCTTTTTTACCTGAAATCAGACGGATATTGGTTACCGATGTGGAGGCCATGTTTGTAGGTGATCCCGCAGCCAACAGTCGCAGTGAAGTCATTTTTTGTTATCCGGCAATCCGGGCCATCTCGAATTACCGTATTGCTCATCGTTTGCTCGAACTGGGTGTGCCGCTAATCCCGCGTATTATTTCTGAAATGGGGCATTCCGAAACCGGTATTGATATTCATCCGGGAGCACAAATCGGCGAATCGTTTTCTATTGATCACGGAACCGGAGTTGTGATCGGGGCTACCTGTATTATTGGTAATAATGTAAAATTATATCAGGGCGTAACCCTGGGCGCAAAAAGTTTTCCTCTTGATGAAAATGGTAATCCGATCAAGGGCGTACCCCGCCATCCGATAATTGAGGATGATGTAATAATTTATGCGCAGGCAACTATATTGGGGCGTATCCGGATTGGAAAAGGTTCGGTAATAGGTGGTAACGTTTGGGTAACCAATAACCTTCCTCCCAATTCAAAGATTGTTCAGTTTAAAGCACGGGAAACTTCATTCAGAGATGGCGCAGGAATCTGATAAAACCGAAAAGTCGGAAAGATATAAATTTGTGGCTACCACTTTTGCCGGTCTTGAAAATGTTTTGGCACAGGAAATACTTGAACTCGGGGCAGATGATGTTCGGGTGGGCCTTCGTGCTGTCTGTTTTTCAGGCGATATGAAAATGATGTACAGGGCCAATTATTTTCTTCGTACAGCATTGCGGGTACTTTTGCCGGTTGAAACATTTAAGATTCGTAGTGCCGATGATTTGTACTTCAAGTCGAAAAATATTTTTTGGGAAAAATATTTTACACTGGACCAGTCGTTTGCAATTCACCATACGGTTTTTTCAAACCTGTTCAGAAATTCGATGTTTGCATCGTTAAAGGTGAAAGATGCAATTGTTGACCGTTTCCGGCAAAAATTTCAGAAACGGCCTTCTGTTGATCCCCGAAATCCGGATATACACGTAAATCTGCATATAGAGAATGATGTTTGTACCATTTCACTTGACAGCAGCGGTGAATCGCTGCACAAAAGGGGCTACCGTGTAGGCCAGACCGAAGCGCCGATCAACGAAGTGCTTGCAGCCGGTTTGCTGAAAATTTCGGAATGGGACGGCTGTCAGGATTTTTTCGATCCGATGTGTGGTTCGGGAACTATTGCCATCGAAGCAGCTTTGCTGGCGACAAATACGCCACCCGGAGTAATTCGTGAAAGATTTGCTTTCCAGAAGTGGAAAACATACAAAAAGGATTTGTTCATGGAACTAATGGATGAAATAAATATCCAGGAGCCCAAGGGTAAGATTGTTGCTTCCGATATTGCACGGCAGGCAATCAGTATTGCTTTAAAAAATGCAGAAGCAGCAGGGGTGGAACGGATTGTCGATTTCAAGGTTTCAGGTTTTGAAGATTTTGATCCCGGGATGGAAAATCCGTTTCTTCTGTTTAATCCGCCTTATGGTGAGCGTTTAAACGCAGGTAATGCCGAATTCTATTCAATGGTTGGTGAACGATTGAAACATCATTACACGAATGCAACAGCATGGATTATTAGCACTCCGGAATGTTTAAAATCGATTGGACTGAAGCCGTCCCGGAAAGTTAGTTTATTGAATGGGGACATCAATTGTTCTTTCCGTAAATATGAATTATACCAGGGATCAAAAAAACTGCAAAATAACTGAAAGTATTTTGCAGCACTGGTTTGCCGGCTGTAAAATTGTTTAATCGAGTTTTATCTTTTTTTCACTGATATTCCCAATAAACAATGCTTTCTCCCTTGGATCACCGTTATCCTGAGATTTATAGTTCCGGATAAAACCGACATTGTAAATATTACTGATTATCAATCTTCCTGAACCTTTAACCCCATCATTTGAATCGATCTCAACAGTAATTTCGCTGATTTTGTTTTTCGAGTTGACGATAATACCCTTAAAATTAAAGTCAATATTAGCTTCTTCCTTTAATGTTTTTTTTATTTTTTTTAGCTGGCCTTCCGTTGTGGTTTCAGTAATTATTACTTCAACCCTTTCTTTTGAAATGTTTAAATTTTTGTTTTTTCCTGAAGCAAACGAAACTGTACAAATGAATAATGTGAATATAAATAATTGCTTCATCGTGTTCCCTGCTATGTTATGGCTTTCACAAAAATAATAAAATCCGGGAAGAAACAAATGAATAACGACTTTATGTGATCCGGTCTGAAGAGGCAGCACGTAGTTACGATAACTAAAAATCATTAATTTTGTCACTATAATAAAATTACACAAAATTAATGTCATTTTAATATCATGAAATGAGACAAACATTGCAGCATTCATTAGAAAAAGCAATATCAGGAACAAATTGAGAGTGAAAATATTTTCTCATTTAAAATATGAACCGTTTTAATCAAACAGACATGGTCGCTTCCGGTGATTGGCAGAATTTTCTTGATGGGGACAGGGAAGCATTGGGAAGTATTTTTCGTCAGTATTTTCGCGATTTGGTCGCTTACGGGATGAAAATTATTGGTTCAGATGATTTAGCTAAGGATCATGTTCAGGAATTGTTTGTCAGGTTGTGGGAAAAGCGGTTACAGTTAGGTGCTGTAAAAAATGTAAAGGTTTATCTGCTGATAAGTTTGAGAAATGATATATTGAAAACGATGCGGAATAATCGTCATAATGAATTGGATCTAACAGTTCAGAATAATTTGTTTGTTATTTCTTCCGAAGATTTTATAATTGAAAAAGAGCAGGAATCTGAATTATCTAGAAGAGTAGCTTCATGTCTTGGAAACCTTACTGCCCGGCAACGGGAGGTAATATTCCTTCGGTTTTATATGAATCTTAACTTTCCGGATTTGGGCAAAGTGATGGAAATGAATGTACAGTCGGTTCGGAACCTGCTGTTTCGTACACTGGAAAAAATACGGAAAGAAATTGACGACAGCGATATCCAGCAAGCCGGTAATCTTGAACTTATTTTATTTAAATTATTCGTACACCGGAATATTTGAAAAAGATAACCCTTTCTGCTTGATTCTTTTTCCCAGCCAGTTGAAAAATTTTTTTCGAAAAAAAGATAGAAATGTTTGAGTATAAGATTTTTTTTTTCTTCTCTTCTCTTTGAATAGTGTAAAGAAATGGATCATATTAATCAAAATACATACGAAGAATTAGTCGGTGACAACCGTTTTGTACTTTGGGCGTCAGGGAAAAATGAAGCTGACAATGTATATTGGGAACAATGGAAGAAAAATCATCCCGAGTTGCTTCCTTCTTTTGATGAGGCTTGCCGGACTGTACGTATATTGAGATTTAAATCTCCTGATATTTCTTCCGAAGAAGTAAAGAAACGCTGGCTTCAGTCTAAAATGAAGATGAACAGGTATTTTATCTCTCAGTTGGCTTCAGATTCTGTTTATTGGTACAGGCGGATAGCGGGATTTCTCATTCTTCCGTTACTGGTTCTTTCGGGGTGGTTCTTTTATAACCAGAATCATCTGAAAAACAGTTATAATCAGCTAAGTGAAATTAGCCATAGAAAATCGATCCGGGTAGTTGCACCTTTAGGTGGTCAGCTGCAGATTGAACTTCCCGATGGATCGAAAGCATGGTTGAATTCCGGTTCCGAGATTAATTATCCTGCTTATTTTTCTCAGGACAGAAGAGAAGTAAATATGACAGGCGAAGTATATTTTCAGGTATCAAAAAGCGATAAAATGTTTGTTGTAAAAAATCCCGGCCCGGACATTAAAGTATACGGAACGGAATTTAACGTTCATGCTTATCCCGACGAAAAAGAAGTAACGGTTGCATTGGCAAAAGGGAAAATAGCATTGGATAGAGATGAAGGCGAAATCGCGATGAAGGCAGGAGAAGTAGTGGCTTTCAATAAAATTAACAAACAATTAATAAAGCAAGAATCTGATATTTACATGTATACTTCCTGGCGGGAAGGAAAATATATTTTCAGGAATGCTCCGTTGGAGGTGATATTAAAAACTCTGGAACGGAATTATAATGTTACAATTGACTTGGAAGATCCTTCAATGAACCAGTTCCGGTATGACGCGACTATTGACGGAGAACCATTGGCTGAAATTCTGGAATTATTATCTTTTTCAGGGCCTTTGAAATATCAATATAAAAGACAGATGTTGAAGGCAGACGGAAGTTATTCAAAGGCTGAAGTAAAAATATGGAGAGATAAAAACAAAATATTTAAATTGTAATAAAAAATATTTGCTTATGTGAAAAAGCAAAAGATGCGGATCATGCTGCAAACATATCCGCATCAGGTTTTAAGTTAATTAATTAGTGTGTATTAATTAATCAGTCCAAATTTATGAAAAAAACAAGTGCGGGGAGTTGTTTGTTTTTGAAATTATTGATCTTTTGATGTTATATATAGTATACAACTATGGGAGGATGTGTGACTAGTAGGGATAGAGAAAGTTTATTTGTATATAAATAATAGGGGATAAAGTAGAATATTCAATTATAATAAAAGCAATGCCTATGGTAAAGAATGAAGAAGATGCGGATTATGCTGCAAACATATCCACATCACGTTTTGAGTTAATTAATTGTGTGTATAATTAATGAGTACAGATCTATGAAAAAAAGCAACATGGCAGAGCCGGCTGTAACATCCGGTGTGTATAAGATTTTTAGAATTATGAAACTAACGGTCTTCTTAACATTGATTTGTGTCATTCAGGTATTTGCAGGGAAGAGTTTCTCTCAGAATGCCAACCTGACACTTGAGCTGAAAAATGCTAGTATCGAAAATGTTCTTTTGAATATAGAAGAACAGAGTCATTATGTTTTTCTATACAATAAAGACATGATTGATGTGAACCGCAAAGTTGATGTACAGGTTAGAAATGCAAACATTGAAGAGGTGTTAAATCAGGTTTTTAACGGTACAGAAGTAAAATACCGGATTATTGGGAAGCAAATTGCTCTTAGTCCCGGGTATGCACAGCAGGATCAGGTGCTAAAAGTTTCCGGTAAGGTTACTGATAATTCCGGGGCTCCGCTGCCTGGTGTTTCCATTGCCGTAAAAGGAACGACCCATGGTATTATTACTGATACAGATGGTAAATATTCACTTGACAAAGTACCTTCAGATGCAACGCTGGTATTTTCATTTGTTGGAATGAAGAGCCAGGAACTTCCTGTAGGAGGAAAAACGACCATTAATGTGGTAATGAGTGAAGACGTGGAATCACTGGACGAAGTGGTTGTAACCGGTTATGGTAACTTCAAGAAAGCATCTTTTACAGGGTCTGCCAATGCCGTAAGTGCTGAAAAGATTAAAGATATTCCTGTTGTATCAGTAGAACAAAAACTGCAGGGACAAACTGCAGGAGTTTTCATTACTTCTACATCAGGACAGCCTGCAGCTTTACCGTCTATACGGATTCGTGGAATGGGATCTTTTTCTGCTACAAATGATCCTTTGTATATTATTGATGGAGTTCCTGTATCAACAGGTTCGATGAATAACACATCTGGTTACATGAATGATTCGAAAACCAGTGTTATGGCAACAATCAATCCGGATGATATAGAAAATATTACCGTAATAAAAGATGCCGCTGCTGCTTCTTTATACGGGTCAAGGGCTGCTAATGGTGTAATATTAATTACTACCAAAAAAGGGAAAGCAGGTAAAACGAGCATAAATTTAAAAGCCAGCGGAGGTTTTTCCAATCTGGCTGTCGATTACCGCCCGATGTGTAGCGGAGAAGAGCGTAAGGAAATGGTTTATGAAGCACTCTATAATGGTGCTGTTGATACAGGTAACTCCGATCCTACCGCATATGCAGATGATAATATAAATACATATTGTCCGAAACCATGGAACGGTTATACCGACTGGAAGGATTATCTGTTACGGAAACATGCTTACATGCAGAACTATGAGGCATCGGTATCCGGTGGTGATGAAAAAAGTACGTTCCTTGCATCTGCAGGATGGTTGAAACAGGAAGGTATAGCAATTAATTCTGATTTGGAAAGGTATTCTGCTCATTTGAATTATGACAGGAAACTTACTGACAAATTGGATTTTAATGGGAATTTTATTCTGTCCCAGATATCTCAGAATCAGAATGAGGAGAGAGGTTCTGCATTAGCTCCGTTCCTTGTTTTAGGTGGTTATCTTACTCCGTCTGATTATCCGTATAATGAAGATGGAACTTATCACGAAAGTTTCATTGCACTGGGTGATGGAGGTAGTCCTTTAAGAGATATGAAAACGGATATTGCTAATGCCCGTATTACCAGAATGTTTGCAAACGGAACTCTTACTTATGAGATTATTGATGGCTTAAAAATGAAAGAAAATTTAAGCTATGATTATACCATTCAGAAAGATAAGCAATATTTTAACCCGGCTAGCTGGGCAGGACAGCATAGTACGTCAACTGCACAATCAGCTAAAGCATTTACGGAATATGCCCGCCTGTTTTCTTCAACCAGTTTGGGGTATGTGAAGAAATTTAACGATGTGCACAATCTTGATGTGTTGGTTGCTTTTGAAACAGAAGATTTTAAAAATGATAATTTAGCTGCTTCTGCTTCTAATATCGCTTCGGAATATATGACTGATTTGAGTGCAGCATCTTCAGTCGATGCAGCCTCTTCTTCGCCAAGTGAATACCGGTTGATATCGTATGTCTCCAGGTTGAACTACGATTACAAAGGAAAATATTATTTTGGCACCAGTTTCCGCCGCGATGGTACTTCAAGATTAGCATCAGATTTGCGTTGGGGTAACTTCTGGTCTGTATCCGGTATGTGGCGTTTAATTGAAGAGCCGTTCCTCGAAGGAATAAAAAATACTTTCACTGATTTGAAAGTACGTACTTCATACGGGGTAAACGGTAATTTGCCAAATTCCTATTATGCATATCAGGGATTATATAGTTATTCTAAATCCTATATGGGACAATCCGGTTCTTATGAGTCTTCATTAAGTAATGATGACCTGAAATGGGAGAAAAACTATAACCTGAATATCGGGTTGGACTTTACCCTGTATGATCGTATCTCTGTAACAGCAGAATATTACAGCCGGCAAACAAAAGACTTGTTGTTCAGCATGCCATTGAGTTATACCAGTGGTTTCTCTTCCTACACGACCAATATCGGGCATATTAGTAATCGCGGTTTTGAGTTTGAAATCAATACAACCAATATTAACAGCAGAAATTTCAGATGGACAACTGATTTGTCATTCTCTCACAACGATCAGGAAATAAAGAAGATTAACGACAAAGTGGACTATACTCTTGTTACAAACCGTTTTGCAGCGTATATCGCGAAAGTGGGAGGTCCGTACTATGAGTTTTACCTGAGAGAATTTGCAGGGGTTAATCCTGAAAATGGTGCTGCCCAATACTATTTGAATACAAAAAATTCTGACGGTACTTTGAATAAAACCATAACAGAAAGTGCAGCGAATGCACAGGCTGTAGACGTAGGTAAACAAGCTATGCCCGATTTAACTTCCAATATGACCAATACCTTTTTCTACAAGAATTTTGATTTGGCCTTCACTTTTGTGGGTTCGTGGGGCGGTTACACCTTTGACTATCTTGCTAATTATTATGAACAGGACGGACGTCAGGGACGTATTGCTTTGAACTTCCCGAAATATGTGTTAAAACGTTGGCAGAAAGCAGGAGACATAACAAATGTTCCCCGCTGGTCAACAGCAAACAGTTCTAGTAATACTCCGATAAATTCGACAAGGTATCTGCATAAAAATAATTACATCCGTTTAAAGAGTCTTTCCTTTGGCTATTCTTTACCTGAGCGTTTAACCAGAAAAGCATACATGAGCAAAGTACGCCTTTACCTCTCCGGTTCAAACCTGTACACTCATTCTTCTTGGGATAATTACGATCCTGAACAACCAATGGGTGGATTTATCTTCTCATCAACTCCGGTTACAAAGAATTTTACATTTGGAGCAGATATAACTTTCTAAGGAAAATAAAGCAAATTTAAATTGGATAAATATGAAAAAAGGAATTAAATATATATTAGGCATCGTGTTAATGATCGGGATGTCTTCTTGCGGATCCGATTGGTTGGATCTGAATCCGACTACTTCGGTGGCAACCAGCGATGCGCTATCTACCGTAAGTGATTTGCAGATAGCACTGAATGGTGCTTACAGACAACTGGGAAGTCACTATTTGTTCGGAGATTATGCTGTATATGGTCCTGAACTGAAAGGTGAATATATGCAATGTGCACAGGCTTCATCAAGTGGGTATACTTTCTACACTTTTACACAAAGTTCAGGAGATGAAAATACTTTAAGTACATGGTATTACGGGTATCAGTTGATTCATTATGTGAACAACATTCTTGGTGCAATTGATAATAGCGGAAACTTTGATGCAACTGATTCTGATGTAAAGGAAATCCGTTCGGAGAGTCTTGCTTTGCGTGCATTAACAACTTTTGTACTGACAAATATGTATGGTCAGGCTTATACTATCTCTCCTTCTTCTTTGGGTGTATGCCTTCTGTCAGAAGATGAAGGCATTGATTATATGCCTGCCAGATCTACCGTATCCGATTGCTATACGCAGATAGTATCCGACTTTAAAGAAGCATTGGATGGACTGTCAACCAGTAAAAGCAATGGTTATATCAATAAATGGGCTGCAGAAGGTTTGTTGTCAAGGGTATATTTATACATGGGCGATTATCAAGATGCTTTGACTTATGCAAAAGATGTCATCAATAATTCTCCTTATGAGTTATGTTCGAATGATAATTATGCTGCAATGTGGGGACAGGATTTCCCGGCAGAATCGTTATTCGAAATTTATTATAGTTCTACTGAAACTGTAGGGTACGAATATTTTGGTACCAGGTATTGCGGTACTAACTACAAAAATATTACAGTAACTGATAAGTATTTGGATCTGTTGAATGAAGACCCGAACGATGTACGTCACTGTTTTACACAGGAATTGGACAATACAGTATATAGTGTTGAAGGTACAGATACCACTTATATTTCTGCCTGGCTAACCAAATACCCGGGAAAAAGCTCCAGTGGTGCCAGTGTTACAAATCCGACAGTTCCTCAATATTGTGATTGTTATGTTCTTCGGTTATCTGAACTTTACCTGACAGCTGCCGAGTGCGATTTCAGATTAAATGGAACATCAGGCAGTGCATTGACTTATCTGAATGCAATTGTGAATCGTGCCAATCCGAACAAAACACTTACTGCTTCCGATTTGAGTGTTGACCGCATCTTTGAGGAAAGAGTAAGAGAATTGGTGGGTGAAGGTGTTAGTGCTGTGTATGACTTACTTCGTACAAGAGGTGCTTCAGGTACAATTAATCATACAGGAGGTCGTCATTTGACAATGACTAATAGTTCGGTCGCTTGTAACAGTAACATGATTCCTTCTCCTATTCCTACAAATGAAATTTCTAATAACCCGAATATTGAACAAAACCCGGGCTATAGTAATTAAGCTCTACTATTATTATAATTGAATTAGATAAAGCTCTCTGGTGTTAAATCCGGAGAGCTTTTTTTTTACGCCTTGGACAAATGTTAGCCTTTGTCCCCAGGTTGTTAATAAATAAAAGGGAAACAGGAGTGCCTGTAAAAAATGTTTTTTATTGTAGAGGGAAGCAGCATTTATATTATTTTAGCTACGATAATCGTTGATTTTCGGTACTTTCAGAATTACCGGCGAAATAATTGAAAAATTTGCTGTTTAATAAATTGATCGATGAACGCAGTAAAAACATACAGTCTCCTTTTCATGTTTTTTGTTATTGTATTTGTTTTTAGTTATGCTGAATCGTGCAAACCTAAAAACAATCAGTTGCAGCACACGGATGACATAAACAATGCGATCCGTGAGGAAATCGGGAAATATGCCTATCCGTTACCGTCGGTTTTCGAAGCATCCGAAATGTTAAACGGGATTGAAGCAGCGTATTTGTCCGAAATAGTCAGCCGGCCCGAAAAAGCTGAAACGTATTATACTGAAAAAAGCAAAGCGCTGAACCTGGGATTTTATGCAACCGATCTTGTTTATGCCATAACGTATAACCGGAAACCTGATATGCAGAATTATCTCAAAGCCAGTGAAACGCTGGTACGGGAACTCGATTTTGCCGCTGCATTCGATCCGGATTTGCCGGACCGGATTGAGGATAATTTTGAAAACAAAGATCAGCTGGTTCAGATTATCACCGGCATGTTTCAGAATGTTTATGCCTATCTGAACCGGCAGGGGAGAAGTGAAGTTTCGTATCTGGTACTTTGCGGAACAATTGTCGAAGGCATTTACCTGACTACGCATATATCGGCAAATACCTTCCAAAACACGAAAATCATCGAAGCGATTTTATTCCAGAAAGAGCCGCTGGAAAAACTTCAGAAAATGATGGAAAACCAGAAGTCTTCAGAACTATTAAAAGAAACATATCAGGATATCAGCCGGATAAATGAAATATATGCGCAGGAACCCGGGAATACTTCGATGACGGAAAAACAAGTTACCGGATTAACCGGGTTAGTGGCAGAAATCAGAAATAAATATATAAACAGGCAATAAAGAGGGACGGAAATATCATAATCTCATGGAAAAATGTACGAAGGAATAATTGAAACACTGATAAAACTATTTGCAATCATCTCCGACTTTCGGGATAAACTTTCGGACGAGAGCAAACTGCTGGTCGAATCGTATCTGAAAGAAAACCTGAACCGGGAGTTGGTTGATAAATACATGACACTTTACCAGAAGTATGTAGATTATTACCACGTTGAGGCCAGGGAAATTCTTTACCGTGACAACGGAAAAGGAAAACGCTTTATCAACCGCAACTACCTGAACAAAATCTGCCTGTCGATTGTCGATCATTTCGACCTTAACTCGCGGTTTATGATTATTTCTCAACTGCTGAATTTCATTAACAAGTCGAACGGACTGAATTTTGATGACCTGAAAATGGTAAATATTGTTGCCCGGGGTTTGAAAATCAACATGCAGGAATACGACAATCTTTACCGTTTCTTTCTTTTTTCGATTGACAAAGTAAAAGATAAAAGCTGTTTGTTTGTGGTTACCGGCAATCCCGAATATCCTGACAAAAAAATCACTCATTTATACCGTGAGAATCAGCAGGTTGAAATACAGATTATCCGTATACACAGCACCAATGCTTTATTTTTTAAATATTGGGGGCCGCGTAACTTATACCTGAACGGTCACCGGCTCGACCAGCACCGCCTGTATTTTTTCCCTCAGGGCGGTATCCTGAAAACATCACGGATCATACCGATTTATTACAGCAGTATTATGAGTCGTTTTATTCAGGAGAAGGGAAAACCAAAAATTGTTTTTCAGGCTGAAAATATTGAATACCATTTCAATAAAAAGGTGACAGGTTTGCATCCGTTCAGCTTTCAGGAGCGCTCCGGCGATCTGGTCGGAATACTGGGCGGAAGCGGCGTCGGGAAAACGACTTTACTGAATATTTTAAACGGAAAAATAAAGCCATCGAAGGGAAAGATTTCAATTAACGGGCGCGACATTCATGCTTCTGAAAATGCCGGAATACTGAAAGGCGTGATGGGCTATGTGCCGCAGGACGATTTGCTTCTGGAAGAACTTACCGTGTACCAGAACCTGGAGTTTAATGCCCGTTTTTGCTTCGGAAACATGAAAAACGAACAAATCGAAGCCATTATTCAGCAGGCACTGGTCGACTTCGATCTGGTTGAAGCACGCGACCTTGTTGTTGGCAATCCTCTGAAAAAAATGCTGAGCGGTGGCCAGCGGAAACGTCTGAACATTGCGCTGGAACTGATGCGTGAGCCTTCGATCCTTTTTGTTGACGAACCGACTTCCGGACTTTCGTCTGCTGATTCCGAAAAGGTAATGTACCTGCTTAAGCGGCAGTGTCTGAAGGGAAAACTTGTTTTTGCCAATATTCACCAGCCATCGAGTGGCCTGTACAAATTGTTCGATCGTATTATTATTATGGACAAAGGAGGACGGGTGGTCTTTTTTGGTAATCCGATGGAAGCAATTACCTATTTTAAGCACGAAGCCAACTATGTGAACCCCGACGAAAGCGAATGCCTTACCTGCGGAAATGTAAAAACAGAGCAGCCTTTACGCATTATTGAAGCCCGTATGGTCGATCCGTTCGGGAAAAGCATTCGTCGCCGTAAAATTTCACCGGACGAATGGTACGAGAGTTACAAAGAAAAAGTGGAACCCCGGGTGATCGATTTTATGAAAACAAATCCTGTAAAAGAAGAAGAACTTCCGGGAGTGCTTTTCAAAACGCCAAATTGGTTTAAACAGCTTAATTTATTTTTCCAGCGGGATTTTGCCAGTAAAAAATCGAACAAACAGTACCTTACGATTGCCTTGTTTGAAGCACCGTTGCTTGCGTTGATTCTGGCCTTTTTCTCGAAATATTCTTTCCAGGGGAAATATGTTTTCAGCGAAAACGATAACATCCCTGCATTTCTGTTTATGAGTGTGGTGGTTGCTCTTTTTACCGGATTGATAATCAGTGCGGAAGAAATATTCAGAGATCGGCGTATCCGTATGCGTGAAGAATTTTTGCACCTGAGTAAAGGCGCTTATTTCGCTTCAAAAATCATCATGCTTTTCATTATTTCGGCGATTCAGGTACTTTCTTTTGTGGCCATCGGAAACTATATGCTCGAAATTGACGGGCTTACCTTTTCAACCTGGGCCATTTTGTTTTCAACGGCCTGTTTCGCCAACCTGCTGGGATTGAACCTTTCTGCCGGTCTCGATTCGGCAGTTGCCATTTATGTTTTAATCCCGCTTCTTTTTGTACCGCAGCTTCTGCTGAGCGGTGTTATTGTCGATTTTAACAAGATGCACTATTCTCTCAGCAGTTATGATCGTACGCCGCTGATCGGCGATGTAATGGTTTCACGCTGGTCGTACGAGGCTCTGGCGGTTAATCAGTTTAAAAACAACGATTTCCGCCGTATGTTTTTTGATGAAGAGGTTGAAAAGAATGATCTTGCTTTTAAAACCTATTTTTTGATTCCTGAAATCGGGACGTATTTAAGCATATACAGCCGGCATCTTTCGCAGAACGACCCGGAAGAGGCAGACCAGTACACGGCATTGCTGAAAAATTCGTTTAACGACCTGAGGAGTGCTGTCCCGGCCCAATCCGATTCTGTTTATTCCTCTGTAAATTTAATCGGAACATCAGGCTTTGGCGCAAACACCCGGAAACAGTTGAATGCTTATCTCGACAAGGCAAAATCCTTTTATGAAGGCAGGTACAGGCTGATGTCGAACAACCTTGACAACCGTTACAACCAGTTACGCGACCAGTTGGGTGGCAATGATGCGTTTATCGCTTTCAAAAACAAGTATGTCAATAAAAAACTGGAGTTCCTGGTCCGTGATAAATATTCGCCTCAGAAATTGTATGTCTCCGAAAACCGGATATATCAGGGGGATGAACCGGTTTTCCGGCATCCGGTATATCATAACGGAAGCGCTCATTTTTATGCTTCATCGAAATATATCGGTAACTTAGAGGTTGATACCGTACTTTTCGATATTGCCGTCATGTGGCTGTTTACCTTATTCCTGATGATTTCTCTTTATTTTGATCTGCTACGAAAAGCGATTAATTACGTGAATAAGTGGAGAATCACACGGCAGACTGAACTTCGAGACCGGATTTTCTATAACCCGATGGCCTTTATGAAAGGTGACCGGAGAAAGTGAATTACGATTTTAAATTTTAAGATTGCAGACTTGTTCCTTACCAGGAAAATGATCAGAAAAAATAAATATTTTGCAACCCTTGTAAAAAATTTTTGTCTTTATAAAAAGATGGGAAAAATTATGCAATGAAAAAATTAGTTTGTATCATATTTCTGGTTGTATTTGCAACCGGGTTAAAAGCTCAGGAAAAACAACGGGCAATCGGCATTCGGGGCGGATTGTCTTCAGGCATTGAATACCGCGTATTTACCAGTGAACATAGCTCTTACAAAGCTTTGTTGTCGACCCGCAACGGCGGTCTTCAGTTAGTCGGGCTGAAAGAATTTCACGAACCGGGAATATTCGATTTCAGCGATCAGATGAGCCTCATATACGGCTTCGGAATTCATGTGGGCTACGAATGCTGGGACAAGGTAAAAGATCACAGCAATTATGTCTACACGGAAAATCGGACATCTCCGGTGGCGGGTCTCGACGGGCTGGCCGGGGTTGAATATAATTTCTGGGAAGCTCCGCTTAGTCTGGGATTTGAAGTCAAACCGTTTTTTGACTTATTTGGCCGTAAATTTATTCGCATACAACCCTTTGACTTTGCTTTTACCCTGAAGTATAATTTCTGAAAAATTCGGAAGAAGTACCCTTTTTTACTTTAATTTTTCGCTGAAGATTTCTTTAAACTTTTTCAGCTTGGGGATAATAATGTACTGGCAATATGGCTTGTTCCGGTTGTTTTCAAAATAATTCTGATGGTAATCTTCGGCCTTGTAAAAATTCTTAAAAGGTGAGATTTCCGTTATTACCGGCTGGTTGAAAACATGATTATTATTCAGCTCTTTTTTGTACGATTCAGCAATTTTTTTCTGCTCTTCAGTATGGTAAAAAATTACCGACCGGTACTGTACTCCAATATCAGCTCCCTGGCGGTTCAGTGTTGTTGGGTCGTGGGTTGACCAAAATATTTCGAGCAACCCGCGAAAACTGATTACCGACGGGTCGAATTCAATCTGAATTACTTCGGCATGACCGGTTTCCCCGGAACAGACATCTTCATACGAAGGATTGTTGATAATTCCTCCGGAATAACCGGAAGTAACCGATTCAACTCCTTTCAGGTTTTTAAAAATAGCTTCGGTGCACCAAAAGCAACCTTCGCCAAATGTTGCCGTTTCCATTTTCGACGTTTTGTTTTTTGAGACTGTTAAAATTAAAAGTACTGTTAAAACTCGTGTAATCATCATCTTCAACCAAATTTGAGTCTTTCATGGAATAATAAACAGTCTGACAGGTAAATAGTTCAACCGGCGAATCCGGGTTATTCTCTTGTCAGACGAACGACAGGTGTATTTATTTCCCTAAATGGAGACCGAAGGAATTCGTTGCATGTTTATGGCAATAAATATTCAGCTATGACTGAACTTTAACCCTTCTCTGCTTGTTAACAAAGTATGATTTACACGATTGCAGATTTGCAATCGTTGTTATTTCATTTACTTTTGCACGGGTATTTCAGAAAGGAGACAATTATGGCAATTATGAAAGTTTTTTTACTGGCAATCGCATTAGTCGCACTGGCAATGGTGGGGCTGGCAATCCGGATATTGTTGAAAAAAGGCGGACAATTTCCCAATACACATGTCGGAGGAAATAAAAACATGAGAGAACGGGGAATTTACTGCGCCCAGACACTCGACAAAATTGAACAGTCAAAGGCAAAAAAAGAGCTTAAGTATAAAGATCTTACGCTGATACGTAAATAGAAATGTCTCTTTCTGCTACAGTTTCTCGTCCAGCATTTTGCTGAATCCAGCAGAATGCCACGTTTTCATTTCACCGTTTTCTCCTGAATAGATAAAATACGCTTCAAGTCCGTCTATCCGGTTCACAATTTTTTCGGCTTCTTCTATGCCCAGCACCATAAACGAAGTTGCAAAGGCATCAGCCGTCATGCAATCGTCGGCCAGAACAGTCGAGCTTAGCAATGAATGTTGTACCGGGAAACCTGTATGCGGGTCGATGGTATGCGCATATTTTTTGCCGTCTTTCATATAGAAATTCCGGTAATTGCCTGACGTGGCAAGCGCTTTATTATTTAGCGAAACAATGGCTTTCAGCTCCTGTTCCATGGGCGATGGGTCGTCGACCGGTTTGCTGACGCCGATTGACCAGCATTTTCCTTTTGCATTAATTCCGTGAGCCACTACTTCACCGCCAATTTCAACCATGTAATTTTTACAGCCCTGTCCGGCCAGGTATTTCCCGACAATGTCGCAGGCAAAACCTTTGGCTATAGCACTGCAGTCGAGCATCGTATTCGGGTGGTCTTTTATAATTTTATTTCCTGAAATCCTGATTTTTTTGTACCCGACAATTTTTTTCAGTGAATCGATCAGTTCGGGAGTAACCTGTTCTTTGTGTTTAAACCCGAAACCCCATGCATTTACCATAGGTGCTACAGTAATATCGAAAGCTCCGCCTGTGATTTCCGAAACCTCCATCGCTTTGTTGAAAACCGTCAGAAAATAATCGTCAGGTACCACATCTTCGTTCCTGTTAATTTTTGAAATAACCGATAGACTGTCGAACATGGAAAGAGAATGGTTCAAACGGTTCATTTCTGCCTCAATACCTTGCTGGAAGTCTGTCCCGTCAGGACTTTCATATTTTATATGGTAGATGGTGCCGTAAATAAAACCCTGGTCTTCAATGTATTTTGAATTCTGCTGACAGGCACTCACCACCAGAAAAAGAATGGCGATTAATAAATAACGGGCTTTCATTTTTCTATTTTTGAAATATTCAGGTTCAAAGATAAATAAATGAAAACCCGTACATACAGATTGTAAAAGATTTAATCCTTCAATTTACAAAAACATGATAATACGGCGATTATGCCTGTTGCTATTCCTTTTCGTGCGAACATTCATGCCCGTGTTCGTGATGACTGCAGGTTAATCCGTTGTCTGTTATTTTCCCTGATAAATAGTCATTTACAACTGTTCCGACATTTCCGTTGCATCCACGGATTACCTCGATTCCGGCTGCCGATAATTTGTCGACTGCTCCCTGACCCATGTTCCCCGCAAGCATCAGCGATACGTTTTTTTCTTTCAGGGTGGCTGCAATGTTCGACTTGCATCCGCAGCCTGCCGGCGATGCAAGTGTTTCTGTTTTTGTAATTTTATTTTCAGACGAGATACTTACAATGGTATAAAATTCGCAATGTCCGAAATGACTGTCAACCTTGTCTCCCCTGGTTGGCACGGCAATCGTTTTTGCATTGCCTGCTGGTTTTATATTTGAAAAATCGATCATATTAAAAGTATTTAATTTTAAAGTGTATCCTTCTTGTTTCAATTTATGTTTTGAATTTGTCCGGACTCAAAGTTACAGATTCCGGGCAAAAGATCGATGTCGTTCTTGTAAAAGATGCAGGTAACGGATAAGACCGACAATTTATAAAGGTTGAAAATGTTCCGCTATATCGGTTCTTCAGGTACAGGCACTTCACCCGGTTCGACTACGACTTTACCTTTCCATTTCCCGCTTTTGAAATAGACAGCTAAAATAATTATCCCGATAAGCCAACCTGCCGGTTCAGACCACCAGATTCCGGTTACCCCGATTTCAGAAGAAAGAAAATATGCGACAGGAATACGTATCAGGTAAAGAGTTGTAAAGGTATTGATCATTGGAATCAGTGTGGCACCGGCTCCTCTTAAAAAACCTACGATTGTAAACATCACGGCAAACAACAAATAAAAGGAAGAGACGATCACGAGGTAATCCTGCCCTATTCTGACTACTTCGTTATCAGGAGTGAATATTTTCATGATCCGGCTGCCAAAAAGCAAGATGAGCAGTGAAATGATAACACAGTAACTAAGTGAAAGCATCAATGTTTTTGAGAGCCCCTGACGGGCACGTTTTTCTTTATAAGCACCCAGATTTTGGGCGGTAAAGGAAGCAAGTGCCTGCGAGAATGTCATGGCAGGCATTTTTGCAAACGAATCGATCCGGGTTGCCGCGGTGTATGCAGCCACTGTACTGGTGCCAAAACTGTTTACAATTCCCATGATTGCCATCATTCCGAAAGCAACAAACGACTGTTGAAAACCGGTAGGTAAGCCAATTCGTATACTTTTTCTGAAAATTTCTTTATCAAACTGGTACTTTCGGAACCCGAGTTTGATGATCGGGTGTTTTTTGTTCAGATAACTTATTGCTCCGAAAAAAGCAAAAGCATGGGAAATAACCGTAGCCCAGGCAACCCCTTGTATTTCCCATTTAAAGACCAGTACAAAAATAAGATCAAGGGTTGTGTTTGTCAGTGTGGCAAGGATCATAAAAAATAGAGGGGTTTTTGCATCACCCATTCCGCGCAGAATTGAACTGATTCCGCTAAAACCGAAAAAGAAAAATGTACCTGTAAGGTAAATCTGTAAATAAGTTACGGCATCCGGTAAAATTTCGTCGGGCAGGTTAAGCAGACGGAAAAGCCACTTGCTGAGTATAATGCCGGTGATGCTGATAAAAACAGAAGCTACCAGGAAAAAAATATAAATGGTATCGATTGTTTTTTTTACATTTTCGTGCTGGTGCGCACCGAAATATTGGGCAACTACGGTTGATGCACCTGATCCGACCCCGATGACCATTGATATAAGTGCAAAAATAATAGGGAACGATGCACCAACTGCGCCAAGTGCCTCTTTCCCCAGGTAATTCCCAACAATTATGCTGTCGACCACATTATACAGGTTCTGGAAAATATTTCCGGCAACCAGTGGTACCGAAAAATCGATTAATAGTTTTCCTACCTGTCCTTCTGTGAAATCCTTCATGCTGTAATATTTACCGCCTGCAAAACTCATCAAATATTTCCGTATATCAAAACAAATATGTTCCGGACAAGCCCCGGAAAAGTTGCTATTTAAATTTTGATTAACGATGATATGTGTTAAAAAAATGAACTGTAAAAAAAATAATTAAAAAAGTGAATAATGGTTTTGTTTTATTCAATATGCGTTTATTTTTACCGAAAATTTTTGGAAATGAAAATCCGGGTACTTTTTGTTTGTCTTGGAAATATTTGCCGTTCACCCGCTGCTGAAGGAATTTTCAGAACTTACCTTGAGCGGGAAGGTTTAGACGATAAAATTGAATGCGATTCGGCAGGTATATCTCCTTTTCATATAGGAGAATCCGTCGATTCCAGAATGCAGATGCACGCTGAAAAGCGGGGCTATGAACTTGATAAAGTCGCAAGGGCTTTTAACTCGAAGTTCGATTTCGATAATTTTGATTTTATTATCGGCATGGATGACCAGAATGTTTGGGACCTCCGGGCAAAGGCAAGGAACGATAAAGACCGTAAGAAAATTTATAAGCTTACCGATTTTGCCGTCGATATGGATTACGATTCGGTTCCTGATCCTTATTACGGTGGCGAAGCCGGTTTTGAGCTGGCCCTCGATATTCTGGAAGACGCCTGCGACGGATTGCTTCAGCAAATGAAAGATCTATAGAAAAAAGCTCCGGGTTCGGGGCTTTTTCCCTTTAAAACTGTTTTTTACAGAAAACTGATGAAAACAATCGGATTACTTTCGGATACACACGGAACGTTAAGCAGCCGTATCTTTCGTTTTTTTGAAAATACGGATGAAATATGGCATGCCGGCGATATCGGCAATATTCAGACAGCAGATCGGCTCTCTGCTTTTAAACCTTTCCGCGCGGTTTACGGTAATATCGATGATCATATTCTGAGAAGTATGTTTCCCGAAGTGTTGCGTTTTCAGTGTGAAAATGTGGAGGTGTTAATGACTCATATCGGTGGCTATCCGGGGCATTACGACCGGCGTATTTATGCTGAACTGATGAAACGGCCGCCACGTCTGTTTATCTCCGGGCATTCCCATATTCTGAAAGTTATTTTCGATAAAAAACTGGATTGCCTGCATATAAACCCCGGTGCTGCAGGGAATACAGGATTTCACAAAGTTTGTACGGCCATCCGGTTCAAAATTGACGGGGAAAATATAAAGGACATGGAAGTTCTTGAATTTGAACGGACAGCTTTTCGCGAAATACAGTTATAAGTCATACATCGTTTTCCATAGCCTTTCAAATTCAGCCTGGTATTGGTGAACGATATCGTAGTTCGTGGTTATCAGCAGGTTTTCCTGGTTGTGTTTCGATGCCGTGTAAGTCCAGTTAAAACTACCGGTAAAAATAATCCGTTCGTCAATAATCCCGAATTTGTTGTGCATGTGGTACCGCGAGTGGTCGATTTTTACAGGAATGCCGGTCTTGTCCAGTTGCATAATTTCCGAACCGTGGTCAAACATTTTTTCGTCGTCTGTGATTATCCGGAAACGAACTCCTTTTTTAAAACGTTCGGTGATTTTATCAGAAAGCCGGTTGTCGGTTATGGTAAAAATACATAAATCGACGGTTGTCTGGCTTTCCGCAATCAGGTCGCAGAGGTTGTCCATGATGTCGAATCCCGGACTGAAATATACCTTGTGAAGTCTGAATGAATATTTTTCGATGGTCATAAAACAGTTTTGCAGCCAGAAAATTACGCTGCCTCTGGTTTTTTCCTGCTCAAGCAGCCGGGCCTGGTTAAAAAGTAAATCTTTTAAGTCGCCACGCTCTGCACGGTTTAGCTGGTTCAGCTTGCGGATTATTCCCGCCGGAATATTCCCGTCAAACGGTTGTCCGTATTGCCCGGTAAAAAAGTCAGCCAGATAGTTGATGTCTTTCATTTTCTTAGGTTTTCAATACGTTTTTTCGTTCTGCAATCGTTGTTTATTGGTTCGGTTGTGAATTGTCGCCTACTGTTTGGTGTAAATATTTACCACCCATTTGTTTTTTTCCTGAAGACCGGTTTGCTGCAGGTTTAATTCGCCGGCAACTTTTTGTATTTCGGGTACATCCTGTTTGTAGAATCCGCTTAATAAGATTGTTCCGCCTGTTTTCAGCACTTTGTTATAGGCCGGAAGGTCCCGGAGGATGATGTTTCTCTGGATATTTGCAAAAATGACGTCGAATTTTTGAGCGTCCAGTAAAGACGCATCTCCCTGAAACGCAGAAATATTGCCGGTTTTGTTTACCCGCGAATTTTCAACCGTTGCCTCGTAAGACCATCGGTCAATGTCGATTGCCGTAATTTTTTCAGCACCGCGCATCGAAGCCAGGATGGCCAGGATGCCTGTTCCGCAACCCATATCCAGTACATCTTTTCCGGAAAGGTCAAGTTTCATAATTTCTTCAGCCATCAACGAAGTCGTTTCGTGGTTGCCTGTGCCAAAGGCCATGTTCGGTTCAATAATTATTTCATATTCAGCATGAGGATATTCGGTATGAAAAGGGGCCCTTACCAGGCATTTCCCGGCGATCAGCAAGGGTTTGAAGTAATTTTCTTCCCATATTTTGTTCCAGTTCTGGTCGGGAATAATTTCAGATTTTATTTCAATGCTGAAGCCGGCATGTTCTGTAAAAGGTTCTATCTGCGTGACTGTAAAATCCTCGCCGGGCCAGTATGCTTCCACTAAATCATCTGTTTCATCAAAACTTTCGAACTTCGACTGAGACAGCAATGCGATCAGTATTTCCCGGTTTGTTTCGTTATCCGGAGTGATTTTAAAACTCACTTTTGTGTAAATCATGGTGACGTGTATTGTATGACTTTGTTTTTTAGGCCTGATTGTCTTCTGTTTCCGTTTCAATCTGGTACGAATTCCGTTCAGGAGAAATTCTGGAAATCATTTCAGCAAGGAATCCTGCCAGAAACAGTTGGGTGCCGATAATCATGGTCGTTAAGGCAAGATAAAAATAGGCACTGTCAGTAACACGCTGAAAAGCAATATTATGCCAGGTGTAGTATAATTTTTGTCCGCCGAGCCAGAGGGCTGAGGCAATTCCTATAACGAACATGAGGCTTCCGAGCACGCCGAAAACATGCATCGGGCGTTTTCCGAATTTTGAAATAAAAATAACGGAAAGCAGGTCGAGCGGGCCACGGATGAATCGTTCAATCCCGAATTTTGTTACGCCGTATTTCCGTTCCTGGTGGTGTACAACCTTTTCTCCGATCCGTTTAAAGCCGGCCCATTTTACCAGAACCGGGATGTAACGGTGCATTTCGCCGTACACTTCAATGCTTTTTATTACCTGTTTCCGGTAGGCTTTTAACCCGCAGTTGAAGTCGTGCAACTTAATTCCCGACATACGCCGGGCTGTCCAGTTGTAAAACTTGCTGGGCAGGTTTTTGCTGAGAACAGGGTCGTGGCGTTTCTTTTTCCACCCCGATACCATATCGAATTTGTCTTCCGTGATCATCCGGTACAATTCAGGTATTTCGTCGGGACTATCCTGCAAATCGGCATCCATTGTAATTACCACATTTCCGGATGCCTTGGCAAAACCGCAATACAAACCTGCCGACTTCCCATAGTTACGCCTGAATTTTATTCCCCGGAAACATTTGTTCTGCTGATGAATTTTTCCGATTATCTGCCACGACTGGTCGTTACTACCATCGTCAACAAAAATAACCTCGTAACTGAACTTGTTTTCGTCCATTACTTTTGAAATCCATGATGCAAGTTCGGGGAGGGATTCTTCTTCGTTATAAAGAGGTACAACTACGGAAATATCCATGTTATTTGGGTTCATCTTCTGTTTTTATTTCTTCCATTGCCTCGTCGAAGGCGTCTTCTTTAATCGTATTCTTTTTTACAATTGCTGAGCTGATTAACGACATAATTGCTCCGCCGACAAATCCTCCTAAAATAGCTTGTTGAAGTGAATCCAGCGGAGTAGGGACACCTTTTTCTTCGAAAGTGCGCATTGCTGTTTCTATCTGGTCATCGGAAACGCCCCGGTTTGAGAGCATTTGGTATGTTTTTTCCTGCATAGCAGTCATAATCCGACCTGCATATCCCGGATCAATAAACCTGTTTAAAATATAGCTGAAAAGACTGCTAATCAGTGAACTACATACGACTATAAGTACGCCGAAAGCAAATGCCTGTCTGAATGTTATTTTCCCTCCCAGTATTTTGTCGCGGTATAGTTTTGTGAAAACCACCAGAAAAATGACCATCACGGTCAGATTAAGTAAACTGATCAGGCTGGTTCCCATAAGACCAAGATTTTCAATCAAATTCGCAGCCCAAATTATCAGGAGGATAACAATATTAATCAATGCCAGATAAATTCCATAGGTAAGGGCCGGTTTGAAAGGAGATGTGTTCGTTTGTTCCATGATCGTTTTTTTATTGATAAGTTAGACAAATATATTTTAAAATTTTATGTGTGCCTCATTTCATTTGAAATAAACAGCGGTGTAAAAAATAATTCAGAAAAGTTAGTTAAATATTTTATTGAACACTAATTGTTTAAATTCTGCAGGTGAGAAAATTTTATGTGGAAGCGTGTTTTTAATTTGGAGGGAAAACAAAAATATATACTTTTGTCGCCGGGTAAGTCCTGTGCGACCAGCTCCTGCTGAATCCCCCCAGGGTCGGAAGGCAGCAAGGGTAAGCGGTTGAGCGGTGCGACACAGGTAGCTTACCCACTTTTATGTGTTCTTTTTTTAGCGTTAAAAGCCGAATTAGCTCAGTTGGCCAGAGCACGTGATTTGTAATCTCGGGGTCCTCAGTTCGAATCTGAGATTCGGCTCAAAAAGAAGGATTTGAAGATTAAAGATTTATTATAGAGAATAAAAAGAGAAGTGGAGGGGAAAGAGTTGTCAAATCTTTTTAAGTTCTAAAAAATGATGAAGATAAATAAGGAGGTTGAATCTCGTTTGAAAGGGAATTGTTTTTGCGTTCCGGAATTCTGATATTTTGACCTTCTGTATTCTAATATTCTGAAATTGTTGGGGAGATACCAAAGTGGCCAACTGGGGCAGACTGTAAATCTGCTGGCTGATGCCTTCGTAGGTTCGAATCCTGCTCTCCCCACAAAAGAAATTTGTGAATGATGACTGATTATTTTTGATTCAAAATCGTCAATAAAAAATCGAAAATCACAAATTGAAAAGTTGCGGGAGTAGCTCAGTCGATAGAGCATTAGCCTTCCAAGCTAAGGGTCGCGGGTTTGAGTCCCGTTTCCCGCTCAGTAAATCAGTTAGTTGCGATTTTAACAATTAACTGATTTTTCCTTTTTATACCGTTTTTTTTCGTGGGCATGTAAACCAGGACGTAAACCAAAATTACGTTATGAATGCTTCAGTTTCAGTGGTGTGTTTTAGGGGCAGAGCACATTGAATTTATTAGGAATTACCTGTTAATAGAATATTTTGCTACAGAAATTCATTGAATGAAACGAACAAAAAATCAAAAAGAACGGTTGACTTTTGTGGTGGTCTTTTGTATTTTTCACTGACTAAATAAAAGGGAATGAGGCCATTTATGATTTGTAGAAAAGGTCGGTGCAAACTGAGATGAAATTGCATCGTAATCCCGTATGAAGCCATACCATAAAATGTTAGCTTGCATTAAAATTAAAATCGCAATATGATAAGTTCTATTCATTTTGAAAATTTTAAGGTTTTAGAGAATTTTTCGATCTCCTTAAAAAAAATCAATATTTTAGTTGGTATTAATAACAGTGGAAAATCAACTATTCTTGATGCTTTACGAATTCTAAGATAAAAGCAAGTTGTTTTAGCAAAAATTTTGTTGATAAATATTCACATAGGGTGTTTGTCTTTTTACAACGGCAAAAACCCTGTTTACCAATTTGCATCTAATGGAGTTAATAATA